>Ga0316628_100000014_pt1:5000-166073 | contig 166073 bp, 154 predicted proteins | sample OWC_Aug_M2_C1_D5_FD_207648 | JGI IMG/M metagenome (GOLD analysis project Ga0316628, IMG submission 207648) | Wetland soil microbial communities from Old Woman Creek delta, Ohio, United States - OWC_Aug_M2_C1_D5_C | ecosystem: Environmental > Terrestrial > Soil > Wetlands | place...
CCGGCACCTGCCGCAACCGCATGGCCTATGCGGCATTGCTCTCGGGCATCACCCTGGCCCAGGTCGGCCTCGGTTCGGTGCACGGCCTGGCCTCGCCGCTCGGCGCCTTTTTCCCCATTCCGCACGGCGTGGTTTGCGGCACCCTGGTGGCAGCCGCCACCCAGGCCAACATCGCGGCGATGCGCGCACGCGAACCCAACAATCCCGCATTAAAGCGCTACGCCGACGTCGGCCGTCTGCTGTCCCGGCAGGCCCTGCCAGACGAAGCGGCCATCTCTGCGCTATTGGAAACCCTGGAGGATTGGACGCGGCGACTGCGACTGCCGCGACTGTCGGTCTACGGTATCAGCCCAAACGACTTTGAGCGGATCGCCACCAACAGCCGCGGCAGCAGCATGAAGACCAACCCGATCGTATTGAGCGATTCGGAGATCACGCAGGTCCTGGCGGCACGCCTTTAATCGTCTTCGCCGCCGACCACCCGGCGCACCACCTCGGCCGGAAAGCCGCGACCGAGCAGGAAGCGGTATTGCCGCGCCCGCTCGTTGGCATCCGTCGGCGCGGCGCCGAACTTCTTGGCCCAGGCCGCGCGCGCCGCGGCGAGATCGCCCGCGCGCGCCTCGGCCACGGCGTCGGCGATCAAGCCCTCGCCGACCCCCTTTTCCCGCAGTTCATGGGCCAGCCGCCGGCTGCCGTATTTGCCGGCGCGCACATGCGTCAGCGACTCGGCATAGCGGACGTCGGACAGTTGCTTGCGCGCCTCCAATTGATCGAGCAAGGCCGCGATCTCATCGACCTCGCCATGCGGCGACAGCTTGCGCGCCAACTCGGCGCGACTGTGCTCGCGCCGGGCCAGCAGCTTGAGCGCCCGCTCGCGCAGGCCGGGTCCACCCGCCTCTTTACTCTTCGCCAAGGCTCTCGGCGCCCGGCATCTTGACGCCCAGGTTCTCGCGGATCTGCGCCTCGATCTCCTCGGCGATCTCCGGATGCTCCTTGAGGTATTCGCGGGCATTGTCCTTGCCCTGGCCGATCTTCTCGCCCTGGTAGGAATACCAGGCGCCCGCCTTGTCGATCAGCTTTTGCGCCACGCCCAGTTCGATGATCTCGCCCTCGCGCGAGATGCCCTCGCCGTAGAGGATGTCGAAGATCGCCTCCTTGAACGGGGGCGAAACCTTGTTCTTGACCACCTTCACCCGGGTCTCGGAACCGACCACCTCCTCGCCCTTCTTGATCGCGCCGATGCGGCGGATGTCCAGGCGCACCGAGGAATAGAACTTGAGCGCATTGCCGCCGGTGGTGGTCTCGGGGTTGCCGAACATGACGCCGATCTTCATCCGGATCTGGTTGATGAAGATGACCAGGGTGTTGGTCCGCTTGATGTTGGCGGTGAGCTTGCGCAGGGCCTGGCTCATCAGCCGCGCGTGCAGGCCGACGTGGGAGTCGCCCATCTCGCCCTCGATCTCGGCCTTGGGCGTCAGCGCCGCCACCGAGTCGATCACGATGACGTCGACACCACCGGAGCGCACCAACATGTCGGCGATCTCCAGCGCCTGTTCGCCGGTGTCGGGCTGGGAGATCAACAGTTCGGAGACGTTGACACCCAGCTTCTGGGCATAGCTCGGATCGAGCGCGTGCTCGGCGTCGATGAAGGCGGCGGTGCCGCCCTGCTTCTGCATCTCGGCCACCACCTGCAAGGTCAGCGTGGTCTTGCCCGACGATTCCGGGCCGTAGATCTCGACCACCCGGCCGCGCGGCAGGCCGCCGACGCCGAGCGCCACGTCCAGGCCGAGCGAGCCGGTGGAGACCACCTGCAGGTCCTCCATCACCGAGCCGTCGCCCATGCGCATGACCGAGCCCTTGCCGAACTGTTTCTCAATCTGGCCGAGCGCGGCACTCAGGGCCTTCATCTTGTCTTCTGCGGATACGGTAGCTGCCATGATCTGTCTCCTAAGCATGAGGTTTGTCGGTCGAGGGCCGCTTCGCGACGGCACCATGGAGCGAAATTTAGGTGATACTTTTCTATACGTCAATACTTTTTATCACCTACGTAGTTTTTACTACATCATAATTTTTATTTGGCTGTCGCCCGTTACCCCTATAATCGCCCGGGCGAGCCGGCCGAACTGGAGTAAGTCATGGTTTCCAAAGAGAAAATGCGTCTGGACGTGAAATGGGCGACGCAGCAGCGGCTGCAATACATCGAGATCATGGCCTTCTACACCGGCGTGGTCAGCCGCAGCGACGTCGCCCGCGCCTTCGGCCTGTCCGACCCGGCGGCGACCAAAGACCTCAAGCTCTACGGCGACCTGGCGCCGGGCAACCTCAGCTACAACCACAACGTCTTCGGCTTCGTGCCGACCGAACAGTTCAGCCCCGCCTTCGCCGACCTGCGCCCCGTCGCCGTGCTACCGGTCATCGCGGCCAACCTGGCGGTGGCCGGCGGCCCTTACGGCTCGACCTCGATCTATGGCCTGCCCACCGCCAGCCTGCCCCTGCCGGCCCGGCTGCCCGGCCAGCAAGTGTTGGCCCAGATCACCCGCGCCATCCACGGCGGCAAGAAGCTGCGGGCGCAGTATCGCTCGCTGTCCGACCGCGACAGCCAAAGCCAGCGCCTGATCGAACCGCACAGCCTGGTCGACACCGGCCTGCGCTGGCATGTGCGCGCCTACAGCGAAGACACCGGCGACTTCCGCGACTTCGTGCTGTCGCGCTTCGGCCAGGCCCAGTGCTTGGACGCGGCGGCGGAATCGAGCATGGAATACGACGAGGATTGGGTGGAGAGAGTGACCCTGCAACTCGGGCCGCACAGCGGGCTGGACGCCCAGAAGCAAGCCAGCCTATTGCTGGATTACAGCGCCGAGGGCGAGGTGATCGAGATCGCGGTCCGGCGCGCGTTGATCGGCTATGTCCTGCAGCGCCTGAGCGTCGACACCACGCCCGACCATTCGCTCAACCCCAACGCCTACCAGCTGATGCTACTCAACCGCGACGAGATCGAGCCGTTCGCCGCCTGGGCCTTTCGCTAGCGTGATTGCGCCTGCCGCGCGCCGCGCCGGTAGATCACGTGGTACACCAGCCCGACCAGCACGCTGCCGCCGACCAGATTACCCAGGATCACCGGCACCAGGTTATGCACAAAGCCGAACCAGCCGAGTGCATCGGCGTTCGCCGCAGCCACACCCGAGGCCTTCAACAGCATACCGAGCGGGATGAGGTACATATTGGCGATGCTGTGCTCGAAGCCGGCGGCGACGAAGGCCGAGATCGGAAATACGATCGCCACCGCCTTGTCGACCACGCTGCGCCCGGCCATGGCCATCCACACCGCCATGCACACCAGCACATTGCACAGCACGCCCTTGAAAAAGGCCGTCCAGAACGGCAGCGCGCACTTGGCCGCGGCGATCTCGACATAGCGCTGGGCAAGCTGCCCCTGATTCATCTCCGGGTGATCCGACAAGAACACCAGCAAGGCCAGCCCCGCCGCCCCCACGAAGTTGGCCAGCGCAACGACCAGCCAGTTTCGCAGCAACTCCGCCGTGGAAATCTTGCCATCGGCCCAGGCCATCGCCAGCAGGTTATTGCCGGTAAACAGTTCGGCCCCGGCCACGACCACCAGGATCAGCCCCAGAGAAAAAACCACACCCCCCAGCACCCGCGTAGCGGCGAAGCCGAGCGACGCATCCGATATCACCAACATGAAATAAAGCGCACCCAGGCCAATGAAGGCACCCGCCAGCACACCGAGCATGATCATGGACAACATAGGCAGGCGCGCCTTGGCGACGCCGACGGTCTCGATCCTCTCGGCAATTTCTTTGGGGGTAAAGGCATCGAACCCGAAGATCTGCGACATTGGCACCTCCTAATCCGCTCGCTTGGTTTCCGTTCAGGCCTGCAACAGTTGCAAGGCACCCTGCAGGGCGGCGGCCACCGATTGGCACCGCACCTCGGCCCGATCGCCGTCGAAGTGAAAGCGCTGCGCCCGCTGCGGGCCAGCGCGTAGCCCCCAGGCGATCCAGACCGTGCCCACCGGCTTCTCCGCGCTACCGCCGGCCGGCCCGGCGATGCCGCTGATCGCCAGGGCGAGATCGGCCCGGCTGCGGGCCAGGGCACCGGCGACCATCTCGCGCACCACCGCCTCGCTCACCGCGCCGTACGCGGCCAGGGTCGCCGCTTGCACGCCCAGCATGTCCTGTTTGGCCTCGTTGCTGTAGGTGACGAAGCCGCGGTCGAACCAATTGGAACTGCCGGCGATGGCGGTGGCCGCCTGGGCCACCCAGCCGCCGGTGCAGGACTCGGCCGCGGCCAATTGCCAACCGCGCGCCAACAGCGCCTCGCCCAACCGCGCCGCCAGCGTTTCCAGTTCGTTCACAGCCATGTCGCCACCCCCATCAAGCATAGGATGGCATAGCCTGCCGCCAACAGGTCGTCCAGCATCACGCCCAGCCCGCCCGGCACCTGGCGGTCGAACCAGCGGATCGGGAACGGCTTCCAGATATCGAACAGACGGAACAGGCCGAAGGCCAGCGCATAACCGATGAAATGCTGCGGCGCGAACGGTAGCACCAGCAGAAAGGCCGCGATCTCGTCCCAGACGATGCCACCGTGGTCGTGCACACCCAGGGCGCGCCCGGCCACCCCACAGGCCCAGACACCGACGAGCAGCATCAGCGCGACGGCCAGCCAATACCATGGGCCGAGCGGCAGCAACAGGAAATAGAGCGGCAGCGCGACCAGGGTGCCAGCAGTGCCCGGCGCCTTCGGCGCGAGGCCACTGCCAAAGCCAAAGGCCAGAAAGTGGGCAGGATGGGCGCGAACGAAGCGCCAATCGGCCTGCATCTCAGCGCCCCGCGAAGTGATCGAAGCCGGTTTCATGCAGCGGCATGGACCGCCCCTCGGCATCGAGCAGTTTCAGCCCTACCTCGGCCGTGATGCGGCCGAGGCAGGCGACCGGCACGCCGGCCGCCGCGGCGACGGCGCGGATCGCCTCGGCACGCTCGGCCGGCGCGGTGAAGCAGAGCTCGTAATCGTCGCCGCCGGCCAAGGCCGCGCACAAGGCCCAAGGCTCGTCCAATCGACCGGCCACGGCAGCGGCCAGCGGCAGCTCGGCCAAGCGGATCTCCGCGCCCAGGTTTGAGCGCTCCAGGATATGGCCGAGGTCGGCGAGCAGGCCGTCGGAAATGTCGATGCAGGCGTGGGCCAGGCCGATCAGCGCGCAACCCAAAGCGACGCGGGGCGATGGCCGATGCAGCCGCGCCAGGCAGGCCGCCGCCTCGGCCGGCGGCAATTGCCGCTCGCCCAGCAGGTGCTGCAGACCCAGCGCCGCGCCGCCCAGCTCGCCCGATACCCAGATCGCGTCGCCTGCCTTGGCCGCATCGCGGCGCAGGGCCCGGCCGGCCTCGACCTCGCCCAGGATGGTGACCGAGAGATTGAGCGGCCCGCGCGTGGTGTCGCCGCCGATCAGATCGACGTCGTACTCGGCCGCCAGCGCCAAAAAACCGCTGCTGAATTGTTCCAGCCAAGCCTCGTCCGCTTGCGGTAAGGCCAGCGATAACAAGGCCCAACGTGGCCGCGCACCCATCGCCGCCATATCCGACAGGTTCACCGCCAGCGCCTTGTGGCCCAAGGCGAGCGGATCGGCATCGGGCAAAAAGTGGGTGCCCGCTACCAGCATGTCGGCCGAGACGGCCAGTTCAAAACCGGGTTGGGGTGCGATCAGCGCGGCGTCGTCGCCGACGCCGAGTCGGGCCGAGGGAGCGGGACGGGTGAAGTAGCGGGCGATGAGGTCGAACTCGGAGGCCACGCGCAAGCCTTTCAGCGCTTCCCTTGCACCTGGATTTCCACCTGCCGGGTTTCCTTGGCGAGCTTGTCGAGCACGCCGTTGACGAACTTGTGGCCGTCGGTGCCGCCATAGCGCTTGGCTAGTTCCACCGCTTCGTTGATCGCAACCTTGTAGGGCACGTCCAGGCTGTGGCTCAGCTCGTAAGCGCCGAGCAGCAGCACGCCGTGCTCGATTGGCGACAACTCTTCCACCTTGCGGTCCAGATGCGGCGCCAAGGCCGCATCCAACATAGCCGCTTCTTTCAGGATGCCGTCGAGCAACCCCTTCAAGAAGACCGTGTTGGCCTGCGGGTACTCCTCGGCCTCTTCGGCCTGCACCAGCAGTTTGGCGTAATCGTCCCCAGTCAGTTGCCATTGATACAAGGCGCGCAAGACCAACTCGCGAGCGATGCGGCGATTGCCTCTTGTCTGAGCCATCAAAGCGCCTTGAACAGATTGACCAGCTCGACCACCACCTTCGCGGTGTCGCTGCCCTTCTCGGACATGCGATGGAGGGCCTGATCCTCGGTGTCGGTAGTCAGCACGCCGTTCGCAATCGGCAGGCCGGTATCCAGCGTCGCGCGCATGATGCCACTGGCCATCTCATTGGACACCACTTCGAAGTGATAGGTGTCGCCGCGCACCACCGCACCCAAGGCGATCAGCGCATCGTACTTGCCGGTCGCCGCCATCTTCTTCAACACCAGCGGAATCTCCAGCGCGCCCGGCACGGTGGCGATGCAGATGGCGGACTCGGCCACGCCGAGCTTGATCAACTCCGCCGTGCAGGCCGACAACAGGCCCTCGCAGATGTCGATGTTGAAGCGGCTCATGACGATGCCGACCCGGATGCCTTTGCCGTCCAGATCGATGTCGTATTCGCAAATATTGTCGTAGCGTGCCATCTCAACCTCCCTGTTGTTCCATATAACCTGTCACCTCGAGATCGAAGCCCGTCATCGACGGCATCTTCCTCGGATGAGCCATGATGCGCATCTTGCCCACGCCCAGGTCCTTCAATATCTGGGCGCCGATACCGTAATTGCGCAGATCGATCTTCGCCGCCGGCTTGGGCTCGTTCGACAAGCGATCGAGCAAGTCGTCACCCGTCTCCGGCCGGTGCAACAGCACCATCACGCCGCATTCCGCCTGGGCCAGCGTCTTCATCGCCGCATCCATGGTCCAGGAATGGCCGGTGCCGGCGTCGAGAAAGTCCAGCACCGAGATCGGCTCGTGCACCCGCACCAAGGTTTCCCGATCCGGCGCCGGCTTGCCCTTGACCATGACCAGATGGGTCTCGCCCGCGGTCTTGTCGCGGAAGGCCACCAACTGGAACGGGCCATACGGCGTCTGCACCGGCTTGTCGGCCACGCGCTCGACCAGCTTCTCGGTCTTACCGCGATAGTGGATCAAGTCGGCGATGGCACCGATCTTGAGGCCGTGTTCCTTACCGAACTCGACCAGATCGGGCAACCTGGCCATGGTGCCGTCGTCTTTGAGAATCTCGCAGATCACCGCCGCCGGGGTCAGCCCGGCGAGCAGGCCGAGGTCGCAACCGGCCTCGGTATGGCCGGCGCGCTTGAGTACGCCGCCGGCCTGGGCCATCAGCGGGAAGATGTGGCCGGGCATCACGATATCCGTCGGCTTGGCGTCACGCGCGACCGCGGCCTGGATTGTCACCGCCCGGTCGGCCGCCGAGATGCCGGTGGTGACGCCGCGCGCTGCCTCGATCGACACCGTGAACGCGGTGCCCAGCGGCGCCCGGTTCTTGTCCACCATCAAGCCCAGACCCAACTGCTGGCAGCGGTCCTCGGTCAGGGTCAGGCAGATCAGGCCGCGACCGTACTTGGCCATGAAATTGATCGCCTCCGGCGTGACGAAATCGGCCGCCAGCACCAGGTCGCCCTCGTTCTCGCGGTCTTCCTCGTCGACCAGGATGACCATTTTGCCGGCCTTGAAGTCGGCGATGATGTCTTCGATAGGGGCTAAGCTCATTAGTCTTTGTCCGTATGGTTGGTATAAGCGAGCAGACGTTCCGCATAGCGCGCCAACATGTCCACCTCCAGGTTCACCCGGCTACCGGCCTTGAGATGCTTGAACATGGTGTGCTCAAGGGTATGCGGGATCAGATTGATGGAGAACTCCTCGCCATGGATGCGGTTCACCGTCAGGCTCGCCCCGTTTACCGCGATCGAACCCTTGGCCGCGATGTACTTGGCCAGCTTGTGCGGTGCCTGGATATCCAGCCGCCAACTCTCGCCCACCGATTCGAATCGAACCACCTGGCCGACGCCATCGACATGGCCCGACACGATATGGCCGCCCAAGCGGTCGGCCAGGCGCAAGGCCTTCTCCAGGTTGACCGGTTCGCCCGGCGCAAAACCGACGGTGCAGGCGAAGGTCTCGGCCGAAACGTCGACGCCGTAATGCTCGGCGGTTTTCTCCACCACGGTCAGGCAGACGCCGTTCGCCGCAATGGAATCGCCCAAAACCACGTCGGAAAGGTCGAGTCCGCCAGCGGCAATCGTCACACGCGCATCGCCGCCCGCGCGCTCCGACAGCTGCTGGATATGACCGACCGCTTGAATGATGCCGGTGAACATAGCGCGGCTACCGCAAAAAAGAGGAAAGGGCCGCTATTCTAGCCGATCCGGCCCTTGGGCTGTTCAAAGCCAGCCGCCAAGACCAAGCCGCCATGGGAAATTGCCCTAGCATGTGGAAAGGCCTAAGCTGAACCAATCCAGGTCTCTTGCCGAGGTCGCATCATGCAACGATTGATCGCCGCTTTTTTCCGCGCTTGTTGCGCCTTGCTGTGCTTGGCCTTGTTCGCAGCACCCAGCGGCAGCGCCTACGCGGCCGGCGCCAGCATCAGCACCAATCAATCCAGCTACCACACCGGCGACAGCCTCAAGCTATCCGCCATCGTCGGCGCCGGTAGCGACCAAGGCATCTCGGCCGATCTTTACTTATCGCTACGCACGCCGCAGGGCGTCACGGTCTACCTCAACGCGAGCCTGCAGTGGGCCGGCTCGGCCACGCCGATTGCCAGCAAATTCAGTCTCGCCGACCTGAATGCCGCCAATTTCTATAGCCTCACCTTACCGTCCAGCCTGCCCAACGGCAGCTACACGCTGCAGCTCGTCATCGTGCCGGCCGGCGGCAACCCGCTCGACAGCGCCGTCTGGCTGGGCAGCGGCAGTTCCGCTTTCGACTTCAGCAACCAGCCGGTCATTCAAAGCCTCAGCGCCGGCTCGGCGCAGCCGGGCGGTGTGTTGACCGTGACCGGCGCCGGTTTCGACCCGACCGCCAGCCCCAGCCTACGGTTCACCACCGCGTCCGGCTATGCCGTGACCGTGCCGGCCGTCGCCGCGACCGCGACCTCGCTCACCGTCCCGATACCGCCGCTGATCGACACGGCCACCGGCGAATTTTCTTCGGGCAACGTCTCGGTCCAGGTCACCCAGGCCAGCGGCAGCCAAATCTCGAACAACTATTCGGGGCTTTCTCTCAACGCCCTACCCAGCGCCACCAACCGGCCGGCCGGCACGCTGACCCTGGCCTTTCTCAAACAAGCGCTGACCCTGGCGCAACAACACAAAACCACCCTGGCCAGCACTCGCCTCAACAGCACCGAAACCGCCGCCGCGCTGGATCGCCAGTTGTCGCTGCTGCCGGCCTTGATCTCGGCGGTCGAGCAGGTGATGGCCAGCCCGACGTCGGCACCGGCCTGGGGCACCATCCACGGCCACACGCTCACGCTGGACAGCCAGGCCCTGCGCAACAGCGACCGCCTGCTGTTGTCGATGCTGGTGGCGCAGGCCCAGGCCGGCGGCTTCGCCGGCACCGGCTGCGCGGTGCAAAACCGCGCCAGCACCTTGAACCAGGCCTATTACGCCTCGACCGGGCAAAGCATGGACATCGGCACCTACGGCAGCGAATATGGCAATTGCACGGTGGACGAGTCCATCGGCAAGGGTTTCAACTTCGTCATCGGCACCGGCACCGTCGCCGTCGCGCTGATGGCCGTCGCCGGCGCCCCAGCCTATGCCCTGGCCCTGCCCGGTGCCGCGTTGCTGTATCTGACGGTATCCGAGGCCAGCTTCGATTTCTCGCTATCGAGCGCATTCAACGACCCGAGCAAGGCCCTCGATGGTCTGAACAAGCTGATCCAGGTGCCGATCGATCTGCTCACCAATAGCGTACTGCCCGACGCGGTTGGCACCGTGAAAGACCTATATCAAGGCGGCAAGCAGATGTGGGATTCGCTGACACCGACACCGACGCCCACGCCAAGTTCAGCGCTTGGCCGCTACGCCTCCTCCGTCGGCGGCAGCGGCACCGAGAGTTATCCCGGCTGCTGCGCGTGGAGCCACCAGATCAGCGGCACCGCCACCGCGACGTTGAGCAGCGGCGATGGCACGGCGAGCAAGCCCTATGCCGGCACCTTCACCATCAGCGGCGTCGATGTCGTCACCCTGGTTTCGTGCACCGACCCGGCCGGCTGCGAGCCAGGCGAAACGATTTCACTCAGCGCCGGCGGCACGCTGTCCGGCACCACCGACCACCTGGTGGCGACCGGCACCTGGAGCGGCGGCACGGCCGGCGGCGGCCTGAGTTTCAGCGGTGCGCTCAGCGGCAGCGCGATATCCGGCACGGTCACCATTTCCGGGCTCGACGCACCGATCACGCGCAGCATCGTGTTGACCAAGCAGTAGGAAGCCCCGCGCAAACGCAGGTAAGGAAGACTCAGACCGGCCGCAGGCGCAACCGTAGATCGGCGCCGATCTGGCGCGCCTCGCACAACGAGAAGGTGCGCCGTTGCGCCATATCGGCCAACGGCGGCACATCGAACAAGCCGAGCGCCGCATGCCCGAGCACGACCGGCGCATAGTAGGCCAGCCACTCGTCCACCAGCCCCGCCTCCAACAAGGCGCCGTTCAGCGTCGCGCCCGCTTCGGCATGCACTTCGTTGATGCCGCGCCGGCCCAGTTCGGCCAACAAGGCGGCCAGGTCGACTCGGCCGTGCGAATTCGCCAGCAAGACCACTTCGGCCCCCGCCGCCTCCAGCGCCGCCCGTCGCTCCGGCACATCGACCGTGCCGACCAGCAAGGTGCCGCCATCGGCCAGTACTTTCGCCTCCGGCGGCGTGCGCAAGGCGCTGTCGACGATCACCTTGAGCGGCTGCCTGGGCGTTTCGACATCGCGCACATTCATCCGCGGATCATCGGCGAGCACCGTGCCCACGCCGGTCAAGATCGCACAACTGCGGGCGCGCCAGCGGTGCACATCCTGCCGCGCGGACTCGCCGGTGATCCATTTCGATTCGCCGCTGATCAGGCCGGTCTTGCCATCCAAGCTGGTCGCGGTCTTCAACCGTAACCATGGCCGGCCCCGGCTCATGCGCGCGACGAAACCGATATTGAGTTCGCACGCCTCGGCCTCCGACAGCCCGGTCTCTACTTGAATCCCGGCCAGGGTCAACAATTGGATACCTTGTCCGGCCACGGCCGGGTTCGGATCGATCATCGCCGCGACCACGCGGGCGACGCCGGCATCGATCAGCGCATTCGCACACGGCGGCGTGCGGCCATGATGGCTGCAAGGCTCCAAGGTGACATAAACGGTGGCACCGCGCGCCGCGGCGCCGGCCGCGCGCAGGGCGTGGATCTCGGCATGCGGCTCGCCGGCCCGCTCGTGCCAACCCTCGCCGACGACTTGACCGTCCTTGACGATCACACAACCGACGCGCGGATTCGGTGCCGTCGTGAACAGGCCGCGCTCCGCCAATTGCAGCGCATGGGCCATGTGCGTGTGGTCTTGTGCCGTGAACAAGGCGCCCGCTTATTTCTTTTCGATGTCGCGAATGACGTCGCGGAAATCGTCGACGTCCTGGAAACTACGATAGACCGAGGCGAAGCGGATGTAGGCCACTTTGTCGAGCTTATACAGTTCGGCCATCACCATCTCGCCGACCTGGCGCGAACCGATCTCGCGCTCGCCCAGGGCGCGCAGCTTCTGCCGGATATGTTCGACCGCCTCGTCGACCAGCGCCGCCGGCACCGGCCGTTTGTGCAGCGCGCGGCGAAACCCTTCGCGCAATTTCTGGATGGAGAATTCCTCGCGCGTGCCATTGCCCTTTACCACATGCGGCATGCGCACATCGGCCGTCTCATAGGTCGTGAACCGCTTGTCGCAAGTCGGGCAGCGGCGGCGCCGACGGATGCTGGCACCGTCGTCGGACTCGCGGGTCTCGACGACTTGGGTATCGGTGGCGCCGCAGAAGGGGCACTTCATTTTGAGTGAGGCGTGAGGCGTGAGGAGTGAGGGGGCATGCCGTTTCTCCTAACGCCTCACTCCTGCCTCCTCACTTACCATAGACCGGGAACTTCGCGCACATCGCGGCCACTTCGCCGGCCACGCGCTTGGCCACCGCCTCGTCGTTCGGTGCGTCGAGCACGTCGGCGATCAGGTGGGCCAGCTTCTCCGCCTCGATCTCCTTGAAGCCACGGGTGGTCATGGCCGGCGAACCGACGCGGATACCGGAGGTGACGAAGGGCTTCTCCGGGTCGTTGGGGATCGCGTTCTTGTTGACCGTGATGTGGGCACGGCCGAGCGCGGCCTCGGCCTCCTTGCCGGTGATCTGCTTCGAGCGCAGGTCGACCAGGAAGACATGACTCTCGGTGCCGCCGGACACCACGCGCAGGCCACGCTCCTCGCCCAGCACGCGGGCCATCACCCGGGCATTGGCGATCACTTGTTCCTGATACTTGCGGAACTCGGGTGCCAGTGCCTCTTTGAACGCCACCGCCTTGCCGGCGATCACGTGCATCAGCGGGCCGCCCTGCAGGCCGGGGAAGATCGCGGAATTGATCGCCTTCTCGTGCTCGGCCTTCATCAGGATGATGCCGCCGCGCGGGCCGCGCAGGGTCTTGTGCGTGGTCGAGGTCACCACGTCGGCATGCGGCACCGGGTTCGGGTAGAGCCCGGCGGCGACCAGGCCGGCATAGTGGGCCATGTCGACCATGAAGATCGCGCCGATGCTCTTGGCCACCTTGGCGAAGCGCTCGAAATCGATGCGCAGCGAATAGGCCGAGGCGCCGGCGATGATCAGCTTGGGCTTGTGCTCTTTCGCCAGCGCTTCCATCTTGTCGTAGTCGATCTCTTCCTTCTCGTTGAGACCATAGGCCACGACGTTGAACCACTTGCCGGACATGTTCAGCGCCATGCCGTGGGTGAGGTGGCCGCCCTCGGCCAGGCTCATGCCCATGATGGTGTCGCCCGGCTTGAGGAAGGCCATGAACACCGCCTGGTTGGCCTGGGAGCCGGAGTTGGGCTGGACGTTGGCCGCCTCGGCGCCGAACAGCTTCTTCACCCGCTCGATCGCCAACTGCTCGACCACATCGACGTGCTCGCAGCCGCCGTAGTAGCGCTTGCCGGGATAACCTTCCGCATACTTGTTGGTCAGCACCGAGCCTTGGGCCTCCATGACGGCCGGGCTGGTGTAGTTCTCGGAGGCGATCAGTTCGATATGGTCTTCCTGGCGCTTGGCTTCGCCCTGGATGGCGGCCCAAAGCTCGGGATCGGTCTTCTGGATGGTCTGGTCGGCGGCAAACATGGTGTAGAGGCCCAATGAGTCAAGGAAAGCCGAATTTTATCATGCCCTTGCCGCTATTCCTTACGCTGTGCCCCACGCACCTGTTCGCGCAACTCGGCGATTTCCAACCGCAGGGCCTTGATGTCGCGGTGCATCTCGCGCCGCAGCTCTTTTTCTTCCTCGCCGATGAACAGTGCGGCGATGCTCGCCGTCACCAGCGAGATCACCGCATAGCCGAGCAAGACGATAAACACCGCGAACACACGGGAGGTCAGGGTAGTCGGCACAAAATCGCCATAGCCGACCGTCGCCGCGCTGGTGAACGCCAGCCAGATGCCTTCACCGTAGCTGTGCACGGTCGGCTCCAGCCAATAGAAGCCGAGCCCCGCGCCGGCCAGGGTCATGGCCGCCAGCAGCAGCACCGCCCCCAGGCTGCCGGGCCGGAGAAATACGGTGAGGAAACCCAGCAGCCGCAAAAAGGCCGTACCCTGCCAGACGATGCGGACGACCCAGCCCAGAATCGAGTCCGGCCGGCCGACCGCCAGCAGATTCACGCTCGAACCCAGCACGATCAGCACATGCATCCAGTTGCGATGCAGATATTCGCGCCGATCGCCGCACAGCGACAGCATGACCGCGAGGTGGCCCGCGAAGGCCAATGCGATCGCCAGGATGAACAGCCAGCCGATCCGCAGCAGTTCCGGCGACGGTTCCAGGACCTCGATATAAAAGGCCGGCACGGCGAGGAACAGCACCAGAAACAGCGGCCAGTTCAATTGCCGCTCCCAATGATGGGCCCGGGCATGGGCATCGCTCGGCAGGCCAGCCATGCCATAGCGCAGCAGAAAACGGTGGATCGCCAGCATCGTCAACTCCGAAAGATGAAATAGACCGCACCCAGCAGGCACAGCGCCGCCCAAAGATAATCCCACTTGAGCGGTTCTTGCATATAAAACACGGCGAACGGCGCAAATACCGCCAGGGTAATCACCTCCTGCATGATCTTGAGTTGCGGCAAGGTGAGTTGAACATAGCCGATACGGTTGGCCGGCACCTGCAACAGATATTCGAACAAGGCGACACCCCAACTGGCCAAGGCGGCGACCCACCAGGGCTTATCGTTGAGATGCTTGAGATGGGCATACCAGGCGACCGTCATGAACAGATTGGACAGCGCCAGCAAACCCGCGGTCTGCAAAAGAGTGGTAAACACGGCATCACCAAAAAACGGGGCTGCCCCGATGATAAATGAACCGGCCCGCAGCCGCGCAATCAGGCCTGGCCGGCATTGCATCGGCTGGCGGCGCTGCCATAATGCCCGACGGCCACCCTAGCGGCCCGGCTAGACCGAAAACGAAAAGGATTAGGCGATGCTTCACACCCGCTCCACCTATCTTCTCCTCTGCCTGCTGCTCCCGTTTGCCCTGGCTGCCTGCGGCAAAAAAGAAGCCGCGCAAAAGGGGCCGCTGCCCAGCCTGATCAGCGTGACCCAAGCGCAAGCGCGCAACCTGGAAATCATCGAAACCGCCATCGGCGAAGCCGACAGCACGACCATGCCCAAGGTCGCCGCCGAGGTCGCCGGCCGCGTGGTCAAGCTCTATGCCGAGGTCGGCGATGCGGTGAAGCAAGGCCAAGTGCTGGCCGAACTCGATGCCAGCGATTACGCCGCCGACGCCAAACGCTTGCAGGCCCAGGCCACGACCCAGCAAAGGCTGACCGCGCGCTACCAAGACCTGGCCAAACAAGGCTTCATCTCGCCGAGCAAGCTGGAAGAGGTCGAAGCGCAGAACATCGCCGCGCAAGAACAATACAGCCGTGCCGCCAAAAACCTGGCGCGCACCCGCATCGTCGCCCCGGTCACCGGCCACATCGATGCCCGCTTCGTGTCGCTGGGCGATTGGATCGACCTCGGCAAGCCCGCCTTCCAGCTCGCCAGCAGCGAACGCCTGCGCATCCGCCTGCCCTTCCCGGAGACCGTCGCGCCGCGCATCCGCCCCGGCCAGACCGTCTACCTCGCCAGCCCCAGCGCGCCCGACACACCGTTCACCGGCCGGGTCAGCGAAGTGCGGCCCGTGGTCGGCAGCACCAGCCGTTCGTTCGATGCCATCGTCGAAGTCGGCAACCCGGGCGCCTGGAAACCCGGCGCTTCGGTGACCGGCCGCGTGGTCACCGGCAGCCATGTGCATGCCGTCATGGTGCCCGAGGCCAGCGTGGTGCTGCGCCCGGCCGGGGCGGTGGTCTATACCGTCGCCAACGGCAAGGCGGCGCAACGCATCGTACAAACCGGCATCAAGGACCAAGGCCAAGTCGAAATCCTCGACGGCCTCGCCGCCGGTGAAACCGTGGCGGTCGACGGCGCCGGCTTCCTGTCGGACCGGGCCGCGGTCAAGGTGCAGCAAACCGCCCAGGCCAAGACGCAACAGCCGGCCAAGGCCGCGCCATGACCCTGCCCGAACTTTCGATCAAACGCCACGTCCTGGCCTGGATGCTCTCGGGCGTGCTGGTACTGTTCGGCATCATCAGTTTTCTGCGCATCGGCATCGACCGCTTTCCCTATATCGAATTTCCCATCGTCTCCATCACCACCACGCTGAAGGGGGCCAACCCGGATGTGGTCGATTCCAGCATCACCAGCATCATCGAAACCGCAGTCAACAGCACGCCGGGCATCCAGCACATCAACTCCACCTCGTCGCCCGGCGTGTCGATCGTCGCGATCACCTTCGATCTGAACAAGAATGTCGACGTCGCCTTCAACGAGGTGCAGGCCAAGGTCAACCAGATTCTGAGGAACCTGCCCAAAGACGCCGACACCCCGATCGTCGCCAAGATCGCCACCAACTCCAGCCCGATCATGTGGCTGGCCCTGCAAGGCGACCGCACCCAGCAGCAGTTGAACCAATATGCCCTCAATGTGGTGAAGAAGCGGCTGGAGACGATTCCCGGCGTCGGCGAAGTGCGCCTGGGCGGCCGGCGCGACCGCACCATCCGGGCCAACCTCGACCCGGCGCGCATGGCTGCGCTGGGCGTGACCGCACAAGATTTGGTCAACGCCTTCAACCGCGAACACGTGCAATTGCCGGGCGGCTTCGTCACCGGCCAGAACGCCGAGCACCTGCTCAAGCTCGATCTCGAATTCCATTCGATCGACGCACTGAAAGAGATGGTGGTGGCCTATCGCAACGGCGCGCCGATCCGGCTGAAGGACGTGGCCGAGGTCGAAGATGGCCTAGCCGACTACCGGCAGCTCGCCCGCTTCAACGGCACCCCCACCGTCGGCCTCGGCATCGTCAAGATCGCCAACACCAACACCGTCGAGATCGCCGACAACGTCAAACGGAAGATCGAAACCGAGATCGTCCCGCAACTGCCGCCGGGCATGACCATCCAGGTCGCCTCCAACGACGCGCTGTTCATTCGCGCCATGGTCGACTCGTTGATGGAACACTTGATCGAAGGCACCGTACTCGCCGCCTTGATCGTGCTCTTGTTCTTGAAGAGTTGGCGCTCGACCCTGATCATCTCGCTCGCGATCCCGGTGTCGCTGTTGGGCGCCATCGCCGTGATCTATTTCTTCGGCTACACCTTCAACACCCTGACCCTGCTCGCGCTGCTGCTCTTGATCGGCGTCGTGGTCGACGACGCCATCGTCGTATTAGAGAACATCTACCGCCACCGCGAATCGATCGACCCCGACCCGATCACCGCCGCGCTGTCCGGTAGCCGCGAGGTGGTGTTCGCCGTGCTCGCCGCCACGCTGTCGCTGGTCTCGATCTTCGCCCCGGTCATGTTCATGGGCGGCATCATCGGCATGTTCTTCAAGTCCTTCGCCGTCGTGGTGACCTTCGGTGTGCTGGTATCGCTGTTCGTCTCGCTCACGCTGACGCCCATGCTCTGCTCGCGCTACCTCAAGGTGCAAAAACAGCACGGCCGGCTGCACCTGGCGCTCGACCGTGCCTTCCATCGCATGGACGCCGCTTACAAGCAACTGCTGGCCTATGCGATGCAGCACCGCTGGAAAGTCGTTTTCGCCACCATTCTGATCGTGCTCTCTTCCGGCTGGTTCTTCTCCAATGTCGGCAAGACCTTCGTGCCGGAAGAAGACGAAGGCCGCTTCCTGGTGTTCGTGAAGGCCCCGCTCGGCGCCAGCATCGACTACACCAGCGACCGCCTGCGCGAAGTGGAACAAGTGCTCGCACGGCACAAGGAAATCGCCACCAACTTCGCCGCCGTCGGCCTGGGCCAGGGCGGCCAAGTCAACGAGGCCTTCGCCTTCGTCGGCATGGTCGACCGCAGCCAGCGCAAACTCAAGCAATACGAGCTGTTGCCGATCCTGAGAAAAGAACTGGCGCAAATTCCCGGCGTGCAGGCATTCCCGGCACCGGTACCCGTCGTCGGCGGCCAGCGTGGCGAGCCGCTGCAATTCGTCGTATCCGGTCCCAACCTGAGCGAGGTCGACCGCCTGGCCAGGCAACTGCAGGAAAAACTCTCGGCCGACCCCGACATCGGCCGACTGGATATGAACCTGCAGCTCGACCTACCGCAACTCAAGATGGACCTCGACCGCACCCGCGCCAACAGCCTGGGCCTGAGCTCGAACGACGTCGCGCTGGCGGTCAACGTTCTCACCGGAGGCATCGACGTCGCCCGCTACAACGACGAGCCCGGCGACGGCGAACGCTATTACGTGCGGCTCAAGGCCCGCGACGGCGAATTCACGCGCCCCACCGACCTGGCCAAGATCTACCTGCGCGCCACCAACGGCGAACTGGTGCGCATCGACACCGTCGCCCAATTCAAGGAGCGACTCGGCCCGGCCGTGATCGGCCGTATGGACCTGCAATATGCCGCGCAATTCTTCGGCACCCCGAGCATCCCGCTCGGCGAGGCCGTCGCACAAATCCAGCGGACTGCCGCCGCGATATTGCCGCCCGGCTATTCGGTGAAGATGGTCGGCCAAGCCGAGGAATTCGGCAAAACCGCGGCGAACATGGCCTTCGCCTTCATCCTGGCGCTGGTCCTGCTCTACATGGTGCTGGCCAGCCAGTTCAACTCCTTCCTGCAACCCTTGATCATCATGGTCGCGCAGCCGCTCGCCATCATCGGCGGCGTCATGGCGCTGTGGCTCACCGGCCAGACACTGAACATCTATTCGATGATCGGCCTGGTGCTGTTGATCGGCCTGGTGGCGAAGAACTCCATCCTGCTGGTCGACCTGACCAACCAGCGCCGGGCCGAAGGCGTGGGCATCGACGCCGCCCTGCTCGAGGCCTGCCCGATCCGGATGCGCCCGGTGCTGATGACCTCGTTCACCGTCATCCTCGCCCTGCTGCCGGCCGCGCTCGGCCTGGGCGCCGGCGCCGAGACCAACGGCCCGCTCGCGGTGGCGGTGATCGGCGGCATGCTGTCCTCCACCCTGCTCACCTTGGTGGTGGTGCCGGCGGTGTATTCTTTGGTGGAAAATTGGCTGGCGCGGCGGCGCAAGGCGTAACGCCTGCGGCACTAGCCAGCAATGCGTGCTACAAGATCTGACCCCAACTTCCCGGAGGCCGCTGTGGACGAAGAACTCACCGACATCACCGCACAACTTGCGCTGCATACCCTCTTGCTGGAGCAGGCCTTTGCCAACGCTGCGCTAGGCACGAGCAAGCCGGCCGAGAGCTGGAAGGCCATGCGCGACAGCATCCTCCAGGCCAGCCAACTCAAGACAAGCGCGCCGGACGCCATGTCCGAGCAAGCGATCATCCAGGAACACGTTCATCACCATGCCCTGCTGTTCTGCGAGCGGGTGACGGAGCGGGTGGAGAATCCGTAGGATCAGAATTGCAGGCTGCAACGGGTGCAGCGCGTTGCGCCAATGCCATCCCATTCGGCAACAAAATACAGGACACACCCCGTCCCGGGCAGGACGTAGTCGCACAGCACTACGCGCATGCAAGACGAGGCCGTTCATGCTCCCGAATGCCGACGCTCATCCTACCGTTCCATTCGGATTTCCAGATACGGTTCCATAATCCCTATCCGGCATTTGGCCGATTACCCAGGTCGAGCAATCCGGCTAGGCAGGCAGTTGGTAATCTCGTTCATGGAAGAGTTTGATGCAAGCATCGACCACCCTTGGATCGTACTGCACCCCTCGATTGCGTTCGATCTCCTCCAATGCCGCTTCCATACCCAGCCCAGCGCGATACGGCCGGTGCGAGGACATGGCTTCCACCACGTCGGCCACGGCTATGATTCTCGACTCGAGCAGGATGGCATCACCCATGAGTCCTTGCGGGTAGCCCGAACCATCCAGCTTCTCGTGATGCTGCAAAATGATGTCGGCGATCGGCCAGGGGAATTTTACGTCCTTCAGGATGTCGTACCCGGTCTGCGGATGCGTCTTGACGAGCATCGACTCGATGTCGGTGAGCTTGCCGGGTTTGGAAAGGATTTCCGACGGAACGTGGATCTTCCCCAGGTCGTGGATGATGCCAGCGAGATGGATGCCATTGACTTGCTCTTCCGGCAAACCCATTTCCCGCGCGATGGCTGTCGCCAGTTCGGCGACGCGCCGTTGATGACCGGCGGTATAGGGGTCGCGCGCTTCCAGGGTATCCGCGATGGTCTGGATGGATTGCTCCAGGCCCTGTCGCAGCAGAATTGCGTGCTGCTCCTGTTCTCTGCGGGCGCGCAAGGTGATGACGCCATAGGCGAGGTCGTTGGCCAGTTCCTCCAGCAGCCGGATCTCATCCCCGTCGAAGGCGTTCGCATCGGATGAATAAATGGTTAAGCCGCCGAAAGTCCTGCCGCCGCCGGTAAGGGGTAGGGCGATGTTCGAGACGTAGCCGCGTGCCAGCGCGGCATCCCTCCAGGGTATGAAGGCTGATTCACTGGCGATGTCGTGGCGAATCTGCGTCGTTCCGCTGCGGATGGCCATGGCGATTGGCAGTTGGCCTTGTTCCGTATCGGCCCAGCTGGGATGCCCCTCCCAGAAATAACCATCCGCCGCACCCGACCACGCCTTGGGCGTCAGGCTCTTTGCCGGGTCGTCCTCGGCATAGTCGACCGCCGCCAGGTCATAGCCGCCCACCTCCACGATGATACCGGTGACTGCATGCAGCAACTCATCCTCACTCTTCGCCCAAACCAGCGCCAGATTGCCTGCCGACAGCGTCTTGAGCGCACGGTTGGCGCGACGCAGCGATTCTTCGGCCTGCCTGCGCTCGGTGATGTCGCGAAAAATGCCCACAAAATAATGCCTGCCGCCTAAATCCACGAAGGAAGTATTGATATCGGCGTAAAACACCGAGCTGTCCTTGCGCTTGATCGGCATGTCCATAGCGAGTTGAATCTCGCCACGCACCTGCTTATCGAACTGTTCGAAGACATAGGGCCAATCCCGCTGCGGGTGAATATCCGAAACGCTGAGCCGGGCGATTTCTTCGGGGCCGTACCCCAACATGTGACACAGAGCCGAATTGGCCATAACAAACCGCCGGGACTCTATGTCTAAGAGCGCGATACCGTCGAGTGCGCCCTCAAAGATGGCGTGAAATCTTTCCTCCGACTCGTGCAGCATAGCTTCCGCATGCTTACGTTCGGTGATGTCCCGCACGATGCTCAGCAGATAGGGCTTATCGAGTTCGACCAGTGTCGCGTTGACTTCCACAGGGAACGTCGAGCCGTCCTTGCGCTGGTGCACCGTTTCGAAACGGGCCCTTCCTTCTTGCCGGATCCGCTCCTCGGTCGCTTTGGCGAGCTTTGCGTCGAATGCCGGATCAATGTCGAAAGCGCTCATGGCGAGCATCTCTTCCCGGCTATAACCCAATAGTCGGCAGTCAGTCTCATTGACGTCCAAAAAACGTAACGTCGAAGGTTCTAATACCTCGATGGCGTCGCTGGAATTGTCGAGCAAAGTGCGAAAGAGCCTCAGGTTTTCCTCGTCGCGCTTGCGCTCGGTGATGTCGCGGATATTGCACTGGACCATCTTCCGATCGCCAGCGTCATAGACGTTGCCGACGAACTCCACGCCGATCCTTCGGCCGTCTTTCGTATCCAGCGGCAAGGCGTTGTAACGTATGGTTCCCTTGGTCTGCAATTCCTGGAACACCTTCGTGCCGGCAAGAGTGTCCGTGAACGATCCGATTTCCCACACCTTCTTTCCGATGCACTCGTCGCGACTGTAGGACAGTAAGTCGAGGACGAAGGGATTGGCGTCCACGATCTCACCTGTTTCGGCGTCGAATATCAGAATGCCATCCGTGGCGGCCTCGAACAACCGCTGATATTGCATTTCCGATTCCAATAGCGCGCGCACTTCCTGCTGGCGCTTGGTAATATCTTCGAGGATATGCACGGAATAGAGATAAGCGCCCTGCTCGTCCGTTACAGAGTAGGCGCGCGAGCGGTAGGTTGTATCACCGACCAGTACTTCTTCTTCGTTTTCTCCTACTACCGATCCATCCAACGTGCGCAGGCAACTAGGCAGCGGGGCATGGGTTTTCGGGTAGACCTCATAGTAGGGCTGGCCGATGATCTGCTTGAAGGGAACCCCGGCGATTCGTTGATAAGCCTGGTTGCAACGCAGGATATGGAAGTCTTTGTCGTGTAGGAATATGGGGACCGCCACCGCATCCAGCGCGGCCATCCATTGCCGGTGCGTCCGTTCGATTTGCTCGCGCGTATTCTCGGACTTTGTGGCGACAGTCACCTCGCGGGCAAAACGCGCCTCTGCCTCGGCCAGTGCGCGCTGCGCGGCCTCCAATTCGTGCTTTAGCTGTTCCAGTGCATCACTCATCGATACACCTCGACTGGTTTACCGAGACACGTTGATACCTGATGTTTCGGCATCATCAGCGTATAACCTTCCTGCCACCCCTATCGATTAGTTTCCTTGCTTTTTGGGGGGAGCCATACATATATGAGGCGTTAGGTGTGGGTAGCCGAGCCGGAAAAGAGTCGGTTGTAGTCAAGCTGTTGTCCCCACTCCTTATTGTTGTTGATGTGGTTCTTCTTCCGAAAAAACCACTCCGCGAAAACGTTCACGTTGCGCAAAGCAAGCAAGGCTGTGACTTTCCTCATCTCCCCGTTTCCTTGTGCTTTATCATTGTGTGTGACCAATATCTTTGGATCTCAGCTTCTATACATTAGACCATTTTGCTCGGCAGGGCATTCAAGGTCTGGTTTTCCGGCAACTGGATCCCGCCTCTGCGGGAATGACGACGCGGGCCTGATTAAAGCCGGGCCGAGATAAACAGATTCCTCGGCGTCAGTTCGCGCCCACAGAACTCGGCCAGACGTACGCGGTAGCCGGCCCGCTCCAAGAACAGCGCCCGGTCGAGGGCCAGCCAGATCTCCAACGGCCGACGAAAGACATGCCGCACCAAGGACAAGCGCATAACCTCGCGCTGGCGTTGCCGGCCGCGGGCTTCGAGCCCCGGCCAGTCGTAATCTATCGGCACGGCGATGCCTTCGCGCTCGGCCAGCTTGCGGCACCACGCCTCGAAGCTCAGCGACAGCCAGCTCGCCGGCACCGGCTTGAAGGTACGCGCGCTCGACAGCCCGGCCAGTTCTTCGCGCAACCGCACGAAGGCGAGCTTCCAGGCCATGGCCCGGTCGCGCAGCCGTCGATCGCGCGCGCCGGCGGTGGCGGTATCGGTCACCGGCAGGTGCAGTTCGTCGCGGGTAAGTTGCAATGTGCCCTCGGGGTTGAGCGGGCGGTAGACGGCATCGACGGTGCGGTAATAGCAGCAGGGCGACAGGTCGAGTGCCGCCGCGTGCTGCCGCACCGCACCGCGCAGCAGGGCCAGGTGCAGGTCGCCGCAGGCGTGCAGCGCGACGGCGTGGCGGCCGGCCAAGTGGTGCGTGGCATCGGGCTGCAAGGCGTCGGCGCAGACGAAGTGTTGATCGACATGAGCACGCTCGGCCAGCAGTTCGCCTTCGCGGCAGAGCGTGGCGTCGTAGTCCAGGCTCAGCACCGGCTGATTGGTGCGGCTGGCGAGCAGGCGGCCGAGGTGGCCCTTGCCGCCACACCATTCCAGGATCGGGTTTTCTATCGCGTCGACCGCCTCGGCGAAGGCCTCGACCTGGGCCTGTTTGCGCCCGGGCATGGCCCAGGCGAGTTGGCCGGACACCGGCTCGGCATCGCCCGGCGATTCGATGCGCGGCAATTCGATCAGCGCTTGCAGTTCGGCCAACGCCGGCAGCCGGTGCGCGGCCCAGTCGATCAACGCGACGTTGTCGGCGTTGAGCCGCTCGACCTCGGCATCGTTCAGGGCCAGGGCTTGTGCGGCCCAGTCGGGATACTGCACACACCAATCCGGTCGCGCCATGTGAAACGGCGCCGGCCGCCAAAATGACGCATGGCGGTTCAGCGCATCTTGTAGCGCGAGATAGCGAGCGAGGAAATCCATGGCCGGATTGTCGGGCCAAGCCCAGGCATTTGAAAGCAGGCAATGGCGCCTGGCCGCGCCCGCATCATGCAGGGCACACGACCCGCTCAACCCAAGCGCGCGATCCAAAGTTCGGCCGCGGGCCGGATCAGATCGAGCACGAGCGACGGGAACAGGCCGGCGGCCAGCACAAGCAGCGCCAGCACGACGAGCATGGCCAGCTCGCGCGGGTGCACATCCGTGCCGGCGCTCGGCACCGCGGCGCGGCCAAGAAAGATCGCGCGATAGGCCAGCAACAGGCAGGCCGCGAGCGGCACCATGCCGACCAGGGCCAGCAGCGCGGCACCGGTATGGGTTTGGATGGCCGACACCAGCACCAACAACACGGCCGGGAAGCCGACGGTGGCCGGCAACGCGATAGCGGCCAGAGCGAACAGCAGGAACAGGCCGGCCAAGCGCGGCATGGTCTTTTGCAAGCCGCCGAGCCCGGCCAGTTCGGTCGTGCCCATGCGCTTGTGCACGAGGTCCGCCGCCAGAAACAGGCCGCCCATCGTCACCGCCAGACCGAGCAAATGCAGCACGGCACCCTGCGTGCCTTGCAGATTGAAGGCCGCGATGCCGAGCAATACCAGGCCGGTCTGCGCCAGGCCGACATAGGCCAGCATCGCGCGCAGATTGGTTTGCGCCAAGGCCAGCAGGGCGCCATACAACAAGCCGGCCACACCGAGGCCGGCGATCAGGCCATGCAGTTCTTGCGCGACCTGCGGCGCCAGCGGCACGGCGAAACGCAGCAGGCCGTAGATGCCGACATTCATGCCGGCCGACAGGCCAAGCACGGCGGTCGGACCTTCCATCGCCAAGGCCGGCAGCCAGGCATGCAGCGGGAACATCGGCGCGCGCAGGCCGAAACCGAACAGCAGCAACAGGAAGGCCGCCAATGCCAAGGGCTGCGGCACGGCGCCCTGCATCAGACTGGGCAGATCGAAGGCCAGCCCGCCCGTCGCCGTGGCATGACCGACGACGAACGCCAACAGCCCCAGCAACACCGGCAGCATGCCCGCCAGCATCAACTGCGCATATTTCCGCGCGACGCGTTTGGCATTGGGGCCGACGCCGCCATGGCTGAGCAACAGATACGCAGGCAGGATAGCCAGGCTCATGAACGCGACGAACAACACGACATCGAGCGCGCAGAACACGCCGAGCAAAGTGGCCGCCTGCAACAACAACAAGCTGTAATACAGCCGCGGCGCCGCCTGCACCCGATCCCAGGACGCCACGATCGCGCCGACCAGCAGCAAGCTGCCGATCGGCAGGAACAACACGGAGATGCCGTCGAGCCCGACCAGATAGTGCACACCCAGGCTCGGCATCCAGGCCATGCGCTCCATCATCTGGAAATCGGCGCGCGCCGGATCGAATGCGAACAAGATCGCCAAGCTGATCAGCAAGCCCGCCGCGCCGGTGGCCAGCGCGACCCAACGCGCCCAGTCGGCGCGCGGCAGCAGCCAGATCGCGCCGACCCCGACGGGGAAGGCCAGCAACAAGAGGCTGGGCAAGGACAGCACCATATCAGTATCCAAACCGCAGGCTCAGCGCCTGCATGGGGGTCGCCACCAGCTCGGCCCACGGCGCCATGTAGTAGCCGGCAGCCAGTAAGATGGCGCAGGCAATGCTGGCCAGCAGGTATTCCATCGGTGCCATGGCTTCGACCTCGGGCCGGGCCGGCTCGGCCTCGGCCAGCGCAGCCGGCGCTGCAAAAAAGGCGCGTCGGAACGCCCACAACAGAAAGCCCATCGCCACCGCATTGCCGGCCGCCGCGGCGATGGTGGTAAGCGAGCCCAAGGGCAGGATCGCCCCTTCCAACAAGCCATGCATCGCGTCGAAACCCGGCGTGCCGGGCAGGCCGATGAGGGCGACGCCGCCGGCCATGAACACAACGCCGAGCACGGGCACACGCTCGGCCAAGCCGATCGCCCGCAAGTCGGTCGACCGGGCACGCCAATAGATGCGCCCCAGCATCAGCAGCATCACGGCAAAGGCCAGGCCGGCATAGGCGGTCATCAGGGCCGTGCCCGCGAGCGACGCGGCATCCAGGCTGAAGACCCCCAGCACGATCAGGGCGGCATGACTCAGCGCGGCAAAGGTCAGCAGGCCGCGCAGATTGCGTTGTTGCAGCACGAATACCAGGCCATAGAACACCCCGACGACGGCCACGGCCGCAACGGCTTGGCGCCAAGCCAGCGCCGTCGTCGGCAAAAGCACCAGCACGAAGCGCAACAGGACATACAGGCCGACGTTCGCGCCCAACAGCAACAGCGGCGCCGCGATGTCGCCCTGGCGCATGACCACGGGCAGCCAGCCATGCACCGGGAACAAGGGCACCCGAACCGCCACGCCGAGGCACAGCAACAGAAAGGCCAGATTGCGGAAGGAACGGACGACCGGCACCTGCTTCAGATCCATCAAATCGAAGCTCATCGCGCCGTGCGTGCTATAGCCATAGCTCCAAGCCACCATCAACAGCCCCGCGAAGCACAGCAATAGGCCGGCGTATTGGAATTGATAGAACTTTCTTTGCACGCTGCGCGGTTCGGGCCCAGCCCCCCACGCGCCAAGCAGTTGCCCGAGCAGGCCGATCTCGACGACCGAGGCCAAAATAAACCAAAGCAGATTCACGCTGAGGAACATCGACACCAAGGCCCCTTCGATGCCAAGCAACCACATCAAACGGAGACCGGCATCGGCCTCGCCACGAAGCGCGCCGGCCAAGACCAGCAAGGCGATGAGGACGGTGACCAGCAGCACGAACAACACCGACAGTCCATCGGCCGCCACGTGATACGACAGCGGCCCGAGCAAGTCGCCATACTCGGCAAATTGCGCGGCGGGATTGTGCGCATCGAAATTGAGATAGAGCGCGACGGCCAAACCCAGTTCGACGACGGCCGTGAGGCGCGCGAGATGCACCGCCCAAGCACGGTTGCGCAGCCACAGCAACAGCCAGCCGCCCGCCAGCGGCAGCACCTGCATGAAGCCCAGCAGCGGAAAGCCGGTTTGCTGATTCCAATAGATCTCGCCCACACCTACTCCTATAAGGCCGCCGCCAGCACGGCCGCCACGATCAGCAGCAAATAGCGCGGTTGCTCCAGCAGTTCTTCCAGTGCCTGAAGCCACACGCCCACCAGGCGAAGCACACGCGTCATGCGCCCTTCGGCATCGACCAAGAGATTCGCTTCGATGCGATACAGCGCTGTCGCCAGCGCGTTGAGCGAACGCCCCAGGCCGCCTGGGCGTTCGCCGGCCTCGCCTTGCAGGGCGACCTCCGTCTCGTCCGGCCGGCAATTGAAGATCTGCGCCTCGATAACCCGCATGTCCTGTGCCAGCGTTTGGATCGGCCGCACCCAGGCCGCATCGACCCGTGCCGACAGGGCGCTGCCATCGGGCCGGAACAAGCGCTGCCACAGCCAATGCGCGGCGCCGGCCAAACGCGCCTCGGCCGCCGTCAGGGCCGGGCCATAGGGTGCCATCGGCACCATGCGATAGGCCCGATAGGCCCAATGCAGGCCGAGATAGGCCGCCGCCGGCACGGTCAGGCCGGCACCGCAGAGCAGGCACATCAGGCCCAGGTGCCCCATGTCCCGCATCGGCACCCGCTCGGGTCGAGCGCCGTAGCCGAGCAGGAAGCCATAGACCGCGCTGGCGATGCCCAATGCGATGAGCAGGGCTTGCAGGGTCGGCGCTTGGCGCAAGATCGGCTCGATCCGGATCAGCAACACGATGCCGAGATAGGCCGGCCACGCCGCAAAGACCCGCACGCCTTTCCCGCCCTGCCCGCCCGGCAGCCTCGGCCAGGTCGTAAACGGCAACAACCCTGCCTTGGCGCTGGCCGCCAACACGAAACCGAAGCCCAGCAAGCCGGCGGCCAAGCCATTGAGCTGCGGCACCGCCGAGCCCATCGTCGGCCAATCGACCCCGCCGAGCCAGGCGTAGGCCAAGGCCAGCGCGAAGACGAAACCCAGCGTGCCGATATAGTCGGCAATGAACAGGCGGACGGCAAAGCCGCTCGCCGCCTCACTCGCCGCCTGGTTCCATAACAGATAAGTGCTTAACGCCGCCAGCAGCCAGGCGAGCAACAGCATGGCCGCGTTCGCCGACAACACGGCCAGCAACGCGGCGGCCACGACCAAGCAAGCGGCCGGCAGAAAACCCGCCGCATGCGGCTCGTCCAGGCGCAGTGGATTGGTGAACCGCAGCGCAACAAAGGCCGCCGCCGCCAGCAGCGTGGCCAGCGCCAAGCCCAAGGGGTCGAGCGCGAACGCCAAGGGCAGATAGAAGCGGCCGGCCGCGAACCAGATGCCCCAGTCGACCGTACCGGGCGCCCCCTGGTATAACGCCGCCACGTCGATGCCCAGCAAGATCGACACGCTGGCCGCCAACGCGAGCAAGGCCACGCGTTCGCTCTGCCAGGCAAAGGGCCGGCCGCGCCGCTCGGCCAGCCAACGCGCCAAGGGAAGGCCGATGGCCGCCGACAACGGCAACAGCGGCACCAAGGCGATCAGCAACAGGGCCAGCGTCTTCATGAGGCGAACAACTGCGCCAAACGCCTGGCCGACATCGCCAGCAATTCCAGGAACGGCGTGGGATACAGGCCAAGCGCGATGCCGCACGCGAGCAGGCCGCTCGCCGCCGCGGTCTCGGCCAAACTCAGGTCGGGCCCGTATGCCACCTCCGCCCCCGGCGTGCGCCAAAGCCGGCTCGTCAAGCGGACGAGATAGGCCGCGCCGATCAAAGCCGCGGCGCCGGCCAAGGCAATCCAGGCCCCCCATTGCCAATAGCCGCCCAACAAGAGATGGATGACGGCGACGAAGCCGCCACTGCCGGGCAGGCCAAGCGCCAGAAAGATCGCCAAGGCCAGAAGGATTGCAAATCTCGGCAGGACCGACATCGGCGCGGCCCAAGCGGCCGCCGCCGGCATCGGCTGGTGCCGTTCGTAGCGATGCAGCAGAAAAATCAGCGCGGCCAAGGCCAGGCCGTGCGCCGCGACCTGGACCACGGCACCCAATATTCCAGCGACGTTGAGCGCAGCCAGGCCGATCATCACCCAGCCCATGGCGGCGATCGAAAGATAGGCCAGCACCGCGCGCAGATCGAGTTGGCGCCACATCTGCACACCGCCGTAGAACACGCCGAGCAGGCCGATCACGAACAGCGGCAATTGCAGCGCATGGATACCGGCCGGCAACAGGCCGGCAACGCGGATCGAGCCATAGGCACCGAGACTGAGCACAACCCCGAGCACCAGCATCAGGATCGGCATCGGCGCAGTTCGACACACGGGCAGCAACCAGGCCTGCAGCGGGAACGCGGCCATCGAGATGGCGAAGCCGACCAGGAAGGTGGCGAGCAAGGAGGCCTGCATGGCCTCCGACAGGCTGCGGCCGCCTTCCTGGATCAAGGTCATCTCGAAGGCGTTGCTCGGCACCGCGTCGTAGAGGGCGAGCAAGGCGCCCAGGATAAAGACCGAGCCAAAGGCGGCATAGACGAAGAAATTCAAGGCGGCGCGCCGCCGCTCCTCGCCCCCCCAATAGGCCAGCAACAGGAAGGCCAAGACCAGCATGCCTTGCCAAAAAATGAAAAAGGTCGACCAGTCGCGGGCCAACAACACGCCGAGGGCGCCGGCCTCCAGCAACAAGACCAGGCTGTGATAGCGCTTGACGCGCCGCGGCACGGCCTCAGAGATCAGCAAGGCGACCAGGCAGAGCAAGGCCACCAACAGCATCATGGCCAACGAGATGCCGTCCACGGCCAGGACGAAGGCCGTGCCAAGGCGTGAATTCCAGATATGGCTTTCGTAGAACTGGATATCGGCGAAGCCCGGGGTGAATATGGCATACAGCCAGCCGGCGTAGACCAAGGCCGCCGCCGCTGCGGTCATGGCAATGCCGCGCAACAGCGCGCCAAAGCGTGCCGGGACGAGCAGCAGCAAGGCGATGCCGATCAGTGGAACCAACAGCAAACCGCTGAGGATCACTCCAATTGTCCCCTTAAGAATTCGACCGAGCCCCTGCCTGCGGCACTCGATCCCCGATCGTTTCTAAGCGGTCCATTGTAATTCGCGAAGCGGCCGGCGCGCCAATTCGGCCCTTCCGCTCCGGCCACGAGCTTGCGACAATGCGCGCATGTACATCCTGGTCATCGAAGACAACCCCGATCTCGCTGCCAATCTGAGCGACTACCTGGAGGCCAAGGGCCATCAGGTCGATATCGCCGGCGACGGCATCACCGGCTTGCACCTCGCGGTCAGCCACGATTACGACACCATCGTGCTCGATCTGATGCTGCCCGGCATGGATGGCCTGACCCTGTGCCACAAGCTGCGCGAAGAGGCCCGGCGCGACACGCCGGTACTGATGCTGACCGCGCGCGATGCCTTGAACGACCGCGTGGCCGGCCTGGAAGCGGGGGCCGACGACTATGTGCTCAAGCCCTTCGCCCTGCGCGAAGTCGAGGCGCGGCTCAAGGCGTTGACCCGGCGCGCCCGGGGCGCGACGGCGCCGCAGACCCTGCGTCTGGCCGACCTGGAATACGACCCGGCATTGCTGCGGATCCGGCGCGGCGAACGCGTCTTCTCGCTGGCTCCGATCCCGCTCAAACTGCTGGAGACCTTGCTGCGCGCCTCGCCGCGCGTCGTCCGCCGCGAAGAATTGGAGCGCGCGATATGGGGCGACAACCCGCCGGACAGCGATGCCTTGCGCGCCCACATGCACGTATTGCGCACGGCGGTGGATGTTCCGGGCGAGCCGCCGCTGATCTCGACCGTGCGCGGCTTCGGCTATCGGATCGCGGCCCCCGATGCGTTTCTCGCATAGCCTACGTTTCCGCGTCGCCACCACCTTCGCCGCCTTCGGCGGCCTGGCCAGCCTGATCATCGCGGCCGGCCTCTATATCGGTGCCCAAGACACCGGCCAGCGCCTGATCGACGAAACGCTGAATGCCGAAGTGCAGGATTTTCTGGCGCGGCGCCTGCGCAATCCGCAATCGCTGCCACCCGCCACCGCCACCCTGATCGGCTATGCCACCGACGCCGGCAGCCCGATGCCGCCCGACGCCATCGCCCGCTTGGCGCCCGGCCGCTACACCCTGAACTATCAAGACCGCCCCTACCGCGTGGCCGTGGTCGAGCAAGCCGGCATCCGCTATTACCTGCTGTACAACGAGACCTTATTCCGTGAACGCCAGGCCCGCCTGCTGCTTTACCTCGCCGGCGCGGTCGCGCTGATGGCCTTGCTGTCCGGCGTCTTCGCGCTTTGGGCGGCGGAACGCGTGATCGAACCGGTGAAGGAGCTCGCCCGCCGCGTGCGAGACATCGGGCCGGACAGCCGACTGCCGACGCTGGCGGAAGATTTTCCGCACGACGAGGTCGGCGACCTGGCCCGTAGTTTCGAGGATACCCTGCATCGCCTGGCCGGCTTCATCACCCGCGAGCGCGCCTTCACCGCCGACGTCAGCCACGAGCTGCGCACACCGCTCGCGGTGATCCGCGGCGCCGCCGAAGTGCTGCTGACACAGCAAGATTTGGCCCCAGCACTGCGCGACCGGCTGGAGCGCATCGAGCGCGCCGCCACCGACATGACCGAACTATCCAGCGCCTTGCTGGCCATGGCACGCGAGAAAGACGACGCCCTGCGCGAGGCGATCGACATCGCCTCGCTGATCGAGGATACCGTCGACAAGCAGCGGCCGCTCTTACGCGGCCGTCCGGTCGAGGTGGTGCTGGAAATCCTGTCGCACCCCAGGCTTGCGGTCGACCCCAATCTCCTGGCTATCGTCGTCGCCAACCTGGTGCGCAATAGCTTCACCCATACCGAGCGCGGCGAGGTGCGCATCCGCCTCGACGACCAAGGCCTGGTCGTGGCCGACACCGGCCTCGGCATTCCGCATGAAGCGCTGGCCCACGTGTTCCAGCGCCATTTCAAAGGCCGGACCAGCCAGGGCGAGGGGATCGGCCTATCGTTGGTGAAAAAGATCTGCGACCGTTACGGTTGGCGCATTGCGTTAAGCAGCGAACCGGGCCAAGGCACCCGCGCCGAGGTTCGCTTCGCCGGTATTTAACGTTTATTTGACAATACCTAGACTATCGATTGACGCGCGGAAAGCTAAGATAAGGGAGTCGGCCTTGCCGTTATCCCGAGTCTTCCTTATCCCCTGGTGCCCATAATGTCATCGTCTGCTACGGATCGCCTGCCTGCCTGGCTGAAAAGTTTTACCCCCTTCCTGCTCTGGTGGCCCCGCGTCAACCGCGACACCACCCGCGCCGACCTGATGGCCGGCCTGACCGGCGCCCTGGTCGCATTGCCCCAAGGCGTGGCCTTCGCCACCATCGCCGGCATGCCGCCGGAATACGGCCTCTACGCCGGCATGATCCCGGCCGTGATCGCAGCGCTGTTCGGTTCGTCCTGGCATTTGGTCTCGGGCCCGACCACGGCCGCCTCGATCGTGCTGTTCTCGGTGCTGTCGCCGCATGCCGAGCCCGGCAGCGCGCAATACGTCAGCTTGGCCTTGACCGTGACCTTCCTGGTCGGCGCGATCCAGATCGGTATGGGCCTGGGCCGCCTCGGCGCCCTGGTCAACTTCATCTCGCATTCGGTGGTGACCGGCTTCACCGCCGGCGCCGCGATCCTGATCGCCACCAACCAGGCCAAGCACTTCTTCGGCCTGGACATCGCGCGCGGCTCATCCTTCGCCCACACCTGGCAAACCGTCTTCACCCATTTCAACGAGATCAATACCGCGATCTTCACCGTCGCGCTGGTGACCTTGCTGTTGGGCATCGCGGTCAAGAAATGGCTGCCCAAGCTGCCCTACATGATCGTGGCCATGCTCGGCGGCAGCTTCTTGTCCGTCGGCATGATCGCTTGGCAGGGCGTGCAGATCCCGACGGTCGGCGCCCTGCCGGCCAGCCTGCCGCCGCTGTCGGCGCCCGACCTGTCGCTCGACAACATCCGCGTCCTGGCCTCCGGCATCGTCGCCGTGACCCTGCTCGCGCTGACCGAGGCGGTCTCGATCGCCCGCGCGCTGGCGGCGCGTTCCGGCCAACACATCGACGGCAACCAGGAATTCATCGGCCAGGGCATGTCCAACCTGTTCGGCGCCTTCTTCTCCGGCTACGTCGCGACCGGCTCGTTCAACCGCAGCGGCGTCAACTACGCCGCCGGCGCCAAGACCCCGGTCGCGGCGATCCTGGCCGGCGTGTTCCTGCTGATCGCGGTGCTGTTCGTCGCACCCTGGGCGCAATACCTGCCCAACGCCGCGATGGCCGGCATCCTGTTCCTGGTGGCCTGGGGCCTGATCGACTTCGAGGAGATCTTCCACACCCTCAAGTTCAGCCGCGCCGAATCGGCGATCATGGTGATCACCTTCCTCTGCACCCTGCTGCTGTCGCTGGAAGATGCCATCATCGCCGGCGTGATGCTGTCGCTGGGCATGTACCTGTCGCGCACCTCGCGGCCGCAGGTGCGGGTGCGCGTGCCCGACCCGCGCAGCGCCAAGCGCCGCTTCACCGACGCCGACCACACCCCGCAGTGCCCGCAGTTGCGCTTCGTGCGCATCGACGGCTCGATCTACTTCGGCGCCGTCGCGCACATCCACGAATCGCTGGCCAAGCAGGACCACGCCAACCCCGGTCAAAAGCACGTGGCCATCGTCGCCCATGGCATCAACTTCATCGACCTGCCCGGCGCCGAGTTCCTGGCCCAAGAGGCCAAGCACCGGCGCAAGCATGGCGGTAGCCTGAACTTCATCAACTTCAAGGACACGGTCTACGAGCAACTGGCCGAAACCGAAGCGATGAAGGCCATCGGCGGCGATCACGTATTCGATTCGAAGACCGACGCCATCGCCACCATCTTCAAGCGACTGGACCCGGATATCTGCCGCACCTGCAAGGCCCGCATCTTCCGCGAATGCGGCGCGGCCGAAGCCGGCGTGGCGCCGAACCTGGACCCGGCCCACGCCTGACATGCGGGAATACCGCCGCCTGCTCGCGCTGGTCGAACTGGATCGCAGCGGCGAGACCATCGTTCGCCGCGCCGACGCCTTGGCGCGGCTGAGCGGCGCCGAATTGATCCTGTTGCATGTCATCGAGCCGGACAACAGCAGCGATGGTGGCTATCCGAGCCCGAGCCCAGGCCAGATCGCCGCAAGCTACGAAAGCGAAGGCCTGCGCCGGCTGCGTTACCTGGCCGCAGCGCAAGGCGCCGACGCCGACGTGTGCCGCACCCGGTATGGGGCGCTGTCGGACAGCGTGCAACGCTTCGCCGCCGACTGGCAGCCCGACTTGCTGATCGCCGATGCCGCCAACGCGGCCCGGCTAGGCCGCGGCACTTGGGATGTCTTGGTGGTGCAAACCGCACAGCGCGGCCATGGCGGCCGGCGCGGCTTGCTGGACTGGCTGCTGGGCTGGGCCGCCCCGCTTCAGAATTCGTTGCGAATCCGCTTGTAACCCTTCACCAATTCGTTATTGGCCTGGGCCACGCTCTCGGAAAACCCGGCCTGATCCGCATTCACCGGCTTGATCATCGCCAAATCTTCGTCCGAGTGTACGTTCGTAGTCGACGGGATGTGGAAGCCCGGCGGCACGGAACAACCCTCGACCACCGAGTTGTGGCGGACGACCGAGCCCTCACCCACCTTGCAGTTGAACAGCACGGAATTGAAACCGATAAAAACGTTGTCGCCCACCACGCAGGGGCCGTGCACGATCGAGCGATGGGCAATCGAGGCCTGCCGGCCGATGGTGACGCCGCCGCCGGCCTTGCAATGGATCACGACCCCGTCCTGGATATTGGAATTGGCGCCGATCACGATCGGTTCCATATCGCCCGCGGCATTGACCTCGTCGGCGCGAATCACGGCATAGGGCCCGATAAAGACGTTCTCCTCGACGATCACCTTGCCGCACAGGATGGCGGTGGGGTCGACGAAAGCGGTTTCGTGTACGACTGGCACATGGCCACTGGGGTTCTTGCGGATCACCGTGCTGCTCCTCAAGCTGGGCAAAAAAAGAGCGGCCAAGAGGCCGCTCCGGATGATACCTGAACTCGGCGCTTCAATCCGCGTAGCCGTCAGCCTCGGCCAGCGGCGCATGCTGCCGGCGATGCTCGCGGATGCCGCCGATCAGCGCGGTCAACACCGTGACCGCACCCAAAATCAAGGCCAAGGCCAGCACGCCGTCGCCGATCAGCTTCAGGGTCTTCACCGTGCCTTCCTGCAGCGGCTCGATCATGCCCATCTTGCCCAGATAACCGGGGATGTAGAAGATGCGGGAGAACAGCACCGTCAGCATGATGACCGCCATGGTCAGCTTGACCTGGTAGTCCTTCACATAGGTCGTGCCGATGGCGCCGACCTGGATGCCGAACAAGGAGCCGAGCAGGATCAGCATGGCCAGGCGGATGTCCACCACGCCCTCCAAGCCGTAGAAGATAGTGCCGCCCAGGCCCATGATGAAGGCGATCACCAGTTCCGTGGCCGAGGCCATGATCGCCGGCACACCGAGGATGTAGATCATGGCCGGCACACCGATAAAGCCGCCGACGGCGATGGCCGAGGCCAGAAAGCCGGTAGCGAAACCGAGCGGCACCATGAACAGGAAGGAGATCTCCGCCTGGGCGCCCGTGGAATAGATCATGGTGCCCGGAATGCGCACCGACTGCACCCAGCGCGCCAGTTTGGTGAGCTGGAATTCATGGCCGGCCTCGCCCATGGCCTTGAGCTTGCGATAGTCGCGCAGCACGAAGCCGCCGACGATGGCCAGGGTGACGACGAACATCACCGAGACATAGAGGTCGGTACCGACCGCGCCATAGCTGTTCTTGATGCCGGTCATCACGTGCTTGCCCCAGAGCACGCCGAATTCGGCGAACAGGCCCATGACCAAGCCCAGCTTGACGTCGACCTGGCCATATTTGTTGCGCTTGACCGCACCGACCAGGGCCTTGGGAAATTTGTGGCAGATGTTGGAGGCCACCGCGACGATGCCGGGGGCGCCCAGGGTCATCATGGCCGGCGTCAGCACGAAGGCACCGCCGGAACCGATGAAGCCGGACACCATGCCGCCGACAAAGCCGACCAGGATCAAGAGGATGATGCTGACCGCATCAAGCTCGATGAAATTAATCAGTTCCATTTCATTTCCTTATTTTTTTGCTTTCAGGCCCAGCACATCCCAGAACTGGCCGGTGAAATTGCCGTGCGCGTAAGACAACACAAAGGCCATCGCGATCGGCGCGAACACCTTGAGCCAATTGCCCGGGATGAACTCGCCGCCCTTTTCGGCGCAGAGTTCGGGCGTCGCCTTGTTGAAGTAGGTCGTCCCCGCACCGTCCTGGACGGCACAGGCATCGAGCGTGGTATGCGCCAACGCCATGAAATCGTTCGCATGTTGGAACAGGAACCAATAGAGCGCGGCGGAAATCGCCCCCCAAAACAAGGCCTTATTCAGGCCGGCTTGTTCAATTGCCATGCATGTCTCCGACAGGTTGCTTGAAATTCGAGCCTTTAACCCCCGCACAGCAAGATAAATCTTGGTTGTGTTTTGGTTAAATTTAGGTGAATTCTACCACGTCGGAGCTGAAACCGGCCTCAGGCCGGCCGAGCGGTCTTAGCCGAGCACGAAAGACAGCAGCAAACCCAAGACCGCACAAGCCCCGATCACCCGCAGGATGCCGGCCTGGTATTTCCACAGCGCGATGAAGGCGGCCGCTGCGATCAAGACCGCCTCAGGCCGGAACTCGCCGGCGAACGGCGCCCCTGCGCTGCCTTGCGGCCAGAACACATGCCGGGCGAAGAACACCGCCAGATTTGAGGATGACGCCGACGATGGCGGCAGCGATACCGGTGAGCGGCGCAACGAACTTGATGTCGCCATGGGTCGCCTCGACCGGCGGGGCACCGGCCAGGATGAAGAAAAAACTCGGCAGGAAGGTAAAAAAGATCGCCACCGCCGCCCCAGCCGCGCCGGCCCAGAACAAGGCATCCGGTCCGAAGCCGGCGGCTCGGTATCGTCGTCGATCAGCGCCGGGCCATAGCGTTTGTCCGATGTCCGATGGCCACCTTGCCGAAGGCGAGATAGACCCAGCTCAGCCCGACCAGGATAAACAGCGACGGCGGCACGAACGGCGTGCCGGCGACGATGCCGCCCCGAGTGCGGTGTAGCAACCAACCGATATAGATCGCCAATTGCTGGGCCTCGGGCCTGGGCAGCAACATGCAATAGTTGAGCGCATGCAGGAAACGCCGTTCGGAAATCCAGCGCCGCTTTTCGACCAGCTCCTGATGCATCATCGAGATCTGTCCGGCCGGCCCGCCGAAGCCGATGAAGCCCAGCCGCAACCAATAGCCGAAGGCCTGCCAAAAACCGGGGTAGCTCGGGCGAGTCGTGGCATCCATGAGCGGCCCTCTCTCTAGCTTTCCGCGTTGCCGGCATACCCGAATGGCCTATGCGCTGCCGGCACCTTAGCAGGAAGCGCTAGCCTTGTACCGCGCAGGCGGATAAAGTGAAGCCATAGCGTAGGAGAACACGCCGATGAATCCAACCCTAGAAGAGATCGCCGAGGTCAACGCCCGTATCCTGGCCTTGGAGACCGAGCACCAGGACATGGATCGTGCGATCGACCATTTGATCAAGACCGGCTATACGGACGAGCTGAGCATCCGCCGTCTGAAGAAACGCAAATTGACGATCAAAGACGAGATCGCGCGGCTGAAGATGACCTTGATGCCGGACGTGCCGGCCTAAACGCCTATTTCAGTAGGCCCTGGCCTTATTTCACCAGGGTGACCGGCACCTGCACCCGATGCAGCACCTTGGTCGACACCGACCCCAGCAGCAGACCGCTCATCGCGCCGTGGCCGTGGGTGCCCATCACGACCTGACGGCAAGCCAAGTCGTCGACCAGGCGCGCGATGGTCTCCGACACATCGCCCACGGCCAGATGGGGCACGGCCGTCACCCCCGCCTCGCGCAAAACCGCCTGCGCCCCGGCCAAGGCCTCTTCGCCACGCTGCCGCTGCATCGCGGCGATCTCCTCCTCGCTCAGGAAGCGGCGCACCTCCCAGGCATCGACCGTTTCCTGCACATTGACCAGATGCACCTCCAAGTCGCGCACCTGCGGCGCCAGTGCCGCGGCGAAATGCGCGGCCCGCACGGAAGCGGGGGAACCGTCTACAGGAAGTAAAAGCTTGAACATAGGTCACCTCGCATGGCTATTCAGGCACATTCTGCCTTTTCGTGAGCCGGGCCGCTACAATTCGGTCATTATGAAAACCGCTCTCCGCTCGCTCGCCCTGTTCTTGCTTGCCCCCCCCGCCCACGCCGCCGAGCTACCGGCCGTGGCCGGCGTCCCCATCGACTTCATCTTGTTCGCCGCCACCTTGCTCGGCGTTGCGCTGTTCCATCACCACACCCTCAAGGTCGCGCTGACCGGGTTGGCGGCGATCACGCTATACAAGTTGGCCTTCACCGGCTTTCACGACGTGCCGGGCCTGGCCGGACTGTTGGCCCACCTGGACCACGAGGCGGTCACGCTGACCAACCTGCTCGGACTGCTGCTCGGCTTCGCCCTGCTGGCCCGCCACTTCGAGGAAAGCCGCGTGCCCGAGGTGCTGCCGCGCTACCTGCCGGACGACTGGAAAGGCGGCTTCGTGTTGCTGGTCATCGTGTTCGTGCTGTCGTCCTTCCTCGACAACATCGCCGCCGCGCTGATCGGCGGCACGGTGGCCGCCAGCGTATTCCAGCGCCGGGTGCACATCGGCTATCTCGCCGCCATCGTCGCCGCCTCCAATGCCGGCGGCGCCGGCTCGGTGGTCGGCGACACCACCACGACCATGATGTGGATCGACGGGGTCAACCCGCTCGACGTGCTGCATGCCTACGGCGCCGCCGTCCCTGCGCTGCTGATCTTCGCATTCATCGCGGCCCGCCAACAGGCGGCCCATGCGCCGATCCAGAAAGACCCCAAGCCGGGCATCCGCGTCGATTGGCCCAGGGTCGGCATCGTGCTGTGGATTCTGCTGGCCGCGATCGCGACCAACGTGACGGTGAACACGCTGCACCCGGAGCTGGCCGATGCCTTCCCCTTCCTCGGCGTCGCGGTCTGGGTCGCGTTGCTCGCGGCGGTGCCGCTGCGCCGGCCGGAATGGCGCCTGCTGCCCGAGGCCGCCAAGGGCAGCGCCTTCTTGTTGTCGCTGGTGCTGTGTGCGTCGATGATGCCGGTGGAGAAGCTGCCCCTTGCCTCGTGGCAAACCGCCCTCGGCCTGGGCTTCGTCTCGGCGGTGTTCGACAACATCCCGCTCACCGCTTTGGCGCTCAAGCAGGGCGGCTACGATTGGGGGGTGCTAGCCTACGCGGTCGGCTTCGGCGGCTCCATGCTCTGGTTCGGTTCCTCGGCCGGCGTCGCGCTGTCCAATATTTTCCCCGAGGCGAAATCGGTCGGTGCCTGGCTCAAGCATGGCTGGCACGTCGCATTCGCCTACGTCATCGGTTTCCTTGTCATTCTCGCGCTAATGGGCTGGCACCCACACGCGCCGCATAAAGCGCTGCCTCACCCTACCGAGGCAGCGCACAGCGCCTAGTCCGGCAACGCCTGCTTGCCACCTGCCCGCAACCGGGCCTGGGTCTCGTAGGACAACAATTCGTCGGTGGTCAGCCGCAAGCGGCGCGACAACATGCGCGCGATGTTGCGATACAACTTCAGGGTCAGTTCGGGCCGCTGCGCCAGGGCCTGCCGACTCAAGGCCAAGGTGATCGATGGCCCTTGCGCGCGCACCGAGGCGGTACGCCGCACATGTTCCAGAATCGCGATCTCGCCGAAGACATCGCCCTCGCCGAGCACCGCCAAGCGCACCTCGCCACCCAAGGTATCCTTGCGGAACACCTCCAGGCGGCCGGAGACCACGACATACATCAGATCGCCGGCCGAACCTTCCTCGAACACGACGGTGCCGCCGTCGAACGGCGCCATCTCGGCAACGCCGATCAACGCATCCAAGGCCTCGGCATCCAAATCCTGAAACAGGCCGCCCATCGAAGCCGCATTCAGCAACACCTGTTGCAAGAATTTGGCAGTCATTGCATCCATGCACCCCCCCCGATCAAACAGCGCAAGATGGCCGTTATACTGCGCCAAGAGATATGGAAACGCCACTATGGACATCACCGTCTACCGCGACCAAGCCATTGCCCGCGAGGCCAGGACCCTGCCGGCCGCCATCTACAACCTAGCGCACAAACTGATCGCGCGCAGCCCTGCGGGCGTGGTTTTCGTGCCCATTCGCAGCATGCAGATGCTGGCCATTCTGGACGCCGAGGAATTCGTCTTTCTAGACAACCAATATCGCAGTTGGGTGGAGATCGCGTGGCAGCATTTCCAGCCCCAGGCGCGGACCGCGCTCGATGAGCCGGTGCCTTACGATATTGTGATCTACCACCCGGATGGCGCGAAGAACCTGAACCGATTGCTGGCGGAATTGCCCAAGGCCATGCAGGCCCTGGCCGACAAGGACCGGATCGACGGCCCGGCCAAGGTGCTGAAATTCGAGGCCAGGCGTCCGCCCGGCGCCGACAAGGCGCCTTAAACCCAGCAGCGCCGACGAGGCGCCCTGAACCAAGCAGCCCCGGCAAGACGAACTAGACAACCCTCAACGCACCTTGCTCATTCATTGTCACTGTATGGGAAACGGACGTGACCGTAACGAATGGCCAGCACCGCCAAGGCCAGCAATAGGATGGCAATGGCCATTCCGAGCAAGCGCCATTCATCCAGGTTCTTCATGTCCAGCACCATATAGCGGGCCAAGGCCACGATCGCGATATAAATCGGGAAGCGCACCGGCAGCTTGCCGGATTTGTAATAGAGCCCGACCATGGCCAGGATTTCCAGATACAGGAACATCAGCAACAGATCGGTCAAGGTCGCCGTGCCCGCGGCGATCATGGTATTCACCTCGCCGGCACCGGCGATTACCGTGGCGAGGGTGATGATGGCCAGGCCAAGGTGTTCGATCAGACCGAGGATGGATAAAGCGATCTCGGAGGCGCGGTTCTGTCTCATCTGGCCCTCAACTATTCAAGTTCACGCCCGGAAGCCTAAAGCAAGCGCCTAGGCTTTGCCAGTTGGCCGCGTCGCGAGCAGGCTGGCGACGATCGAGGCCGTCAGCAGGATCGCCACGATCGCCAGCGAGGCGGCGGTCGGCATGTGGTACCAGGGCGCGATCAGCATTTTGGCGCCGATGAAGGTGAGCACCATGGCCAGTCCGTACTTGAGCAGGTGGAAACGGCCGGCCATGTCGGCCAGCAGGAAATACAGCGCGCGCAGGCCGAGGATGGCGAAGATGTTCGAGGTGAACACGATGAACGGGTCGGTGGTGATGGCGAAGATGGCCGGGATGGAATCCACCGCGAACACCAGGTCGGTCGCCTCGATCAGCACCAGAACCAGGAACATGGGCGTGAACCAGCGCACGCCGTCCCTCTGCACGGTAAATTTCTCGCCGTGGTAGGCGTCGGTGATGCGCAAGTGGCCACGCAACCAGCGCAGCACCGGGTTCTTGGCCAGGTCCGGCTCGTGCTCGGCCATCACCAGCATCCGGATACCGGTGACCACCAGGAAGGCGCCGAACAGATAGAGCACCCAGGCGAACTCCCGCACCAGCCAGGCGCCGGCCAGGATCATGACGGCGCGCATGACGATGGCGCCGAGCACGCCGTAGAGCAGCACCCGGCGCTGGTATTCCGGCGGCACCGAGAAATAACCGAAGACCAGCAGGAAGACGAAGATATTGTCGACCGAGAGCGACTTCTCGATGACGTAGCCGGTGAGAAACTCGATCGCTTTCTGGTCGGCGATCTCCCGACCGAGGCTGCCATCGAGGTGCCACCAGAGCAGGCCGTTGAAGGCCAGGGCCAGACAGAACCACAGGCCGGACCAGGCCGCCGCTTCTTTCACCCCGACCCGGCGCGGCTTGTTGCCGCCGAGGGCGAACATGTCGAGCACGACCATCGCGATCACGAAGGCGATAAAGGCCGCCCACATCCACGGTTCGCCGATATTGCTCATGCTTGTTTATGTCCGTTCAGCTTCGTCGTCGATCGTGCCGGCCCGGCGCCGGCACGCCTCCAGCACCGCCACCGGGATCAGCCGTAACGCCAGCCAGACCAGGGCCGGGACCAGCACCAGATCGTCCACATGCCCGATGACCGGCAGAAAGTCCGGGATCAGGTCGAACGGCAGCAGCGCATAGCCGATCGCCGCGCCGAGCAGCACCTTGGCCGCCCAGGGCGTGTCCGGATGGGACAGGGCACAGCGGTAGACCGCCAGTTCCCGCTTGAAGGTGCGCGCCAGGACAGCCAGGCGCGCACGCATTACTGGCCAGCCTGCAAGGCGGCGATGCGCTCTTCCAGCGGCGGGTGGGTCATGAACAGGCGCTTCAAACCGCCGCCCATGCCGCCAGCGATACCGAAGGCGGCCATCTTGTCCGGCAACGGCGCCGGGTGTGCGCGTTGCAGGGCCTGCAAGGCGGCGATCATCTTCTGCCGGCCGGCCAGGCTGGCACCGCCGCGATCGGCGCGGAACTCGCGCTGGCGCGAGAACCACATCACGATGATCGAGGCCAGGATACCGAGCACCAACTCGGCGACGATCATGGTGACGAAGAAGGCCGGACCGTGACCGCGCTCGGTCTTGAACACCACGCGGTCGACCAGATGACCGATCACACGGGACAGGAACATCACGAAGGTGTTGACCACGCCCTGGATCAGGGCCAGGGTCACCATGTCGCCGTTGGCCACATGCGAGATCTCGTGGCCGAGCACGGCCTCGGCCTCGTCGCGACTCATGTTGCGCAACAGGCCGGTGGACACCGCGACCAGCGCGTGGTTCTTGTTCATGCCGGTGGCGAAGGCGTTCACCTCGGGCGAGTCGTAGGTCGCCACCTCGGGCATACCGATGCCGGCGGCCTGGGCCTGGTGGCGCACGGTCTCGACCAGCCAGAACTCCTCCGAGGTGCCCGGCGTCTCGATCACCTGGGCGCCGACCGACATCTTTGCTGTCCACTTGGACAGGGCGAGCGAGATGAACGAGCCGCCGAAGCCCATCACCGCCGCGAAGATCAGCAGCGAGTTGAGGTTGAGCCCCTGCGCGTTGAGATAGGGCTCGACGCCGAGCAGGCGCATGGTGATGGACAACACCAGCACGATAGCCAGGTTGGTGGCCAGAAACAAAACGATGCGTTTCATGATGACGGACTCCTAACGCGGAAAAGGCCTATGCAAACGCAATCTGACCGGCGAAGGGATCAATGGTTCTCGTGTTCCTCGTCTTCCTTGCCGTGATTCGATTCGGCCTTGTGCGTGAAGTACAAGGCCACCCCGACCAGTGCGATACCGCCACCGAGATAGAGCAGGTCCAGGGTCGAGGCCAACTCGAGCTTCAGCGCCTCTTCGAACAGGGTGACGATCAGGATCATCAGGATCACCTTGGCCAAGCGCGCCTTCAAGTCGTCCAGGCTCTCGATCACCAGAATCTTGCTCGAGGCCTTGGTGCCACGCGCTTCGTCGATGTCGCTGACGAACAGCTCATACATGCCGAGCGAGAAGATCAGCATGAAGGTGGCCAACAAGTAGCCATCCACCACCTCGACCACGTGGGTGATGGTCTCGTCGTGAATCGCCTTGCGGCTCGCCACATCCAGCATGGGGTCGGCGTAATGCAGCATGTGGCCGACCAGATAGATCACATCCACGGTCGCCATGTAGAAGATGGCAAAGGCCGCGGCCATGCTGGCCACAACCGCCACCACCACGACAAAACGGCCGCTCCACAGGGCCTTTTCAAACATCAACTCAAAAAATTTCAGCATCTTTTTCGATCCCGTACTCGGTCACTCAATCGTCTTCACCCAACTCCGGATCCCAGCCCTTGGCACGGGCAGCCGCCATGGCCTTCTCATACAGTTCGCGATGACGCTGGCGCAGCCCATCCGGCAGCCGGCTGGGCAAGTTGCCATACTTATCCCATTCCTTTTCCACCTTGTCCATCAGCGCCTGCATCCGGCCGATCTCCCAGCCGGTGCAATCCTCGGTCTCCGGGAGGAGACCGAACAGCCAGCTATCCAGCACGATGCGGCCAAGCTGGGTCATGCCGTGCTTGTCGTTGTTGAAACCGACGTAGTTGTTGTCCATGATCGACTCGTCTTGTCCTCGATAGGCACGCCCACAACCGGCGCGGACTGTACCGGCCCGGCCGGCCCGAATGCCACCATTGCTTCGAATTATCGCATTTCAGCGGGTCAATCCGGCATACAGCAGCGGCAGCTTCGCGGGCAGGCTTTCGACATGGTCGACCACCATATAGTTCTTCTGGCCGAAGATGCGGCTGACGTAGTTGTCGGCGCGCGGGTCCAGGCTCATGCAGTAGGTGACCACGCCGTGCCTGGCCACCTCCTCCACCGCCTTCTTGGTGTCGTAGCGCAAGTACTGCGGATCGCGCACGTCGATGTCGGCCGGCTCGCCGTCGGTGATGACGATGAGCAGCTTCTTGGCCGAGCGCTGCAGCTTCAAGTGATGGCCGGCATGGCGGATCGCCGCGCCCATGCGGGTGGAGAGCTGGCCGGTCATGCCGGCGAGCTTCGCCTTGGGCGTTTCGTCCCAGTGCTGGTCGAAGTCCTTGAACCGGTAGTACTCGACATCGTGCCGGCCGTCCGAGCAGAAGCCGTGGATGGCGAAGGGGTCGCCCACCTTGGCGATGGCGTCGGCCAACAGCACGCAGGCCTGGCAGGTCAGATCGAGCACCGAATAGTCCTGGCCCTGCACCTTGTCGTTGGTCGACTCGGACAGATCAAGCAGCACCAGGATGGAAAAGTCCCTGGTCTTGCGCACCGAACGCATCATGATCCGCGGATCGGGCTGGTTGCCCAGGCGGATATCGGTGAAGCTGGCAATCGCCGCGTTGATGTCGATCTCGTCGCCGTCCTCCAGCTTGCGGATGCGCTGCACGCCCTGCGGCTGCATGGCGTCCAGGAGGAACTTCATGCGGTGGATTTCCCGCTTGTACTGGGCGGCGATGTCGTTGATCAACTGCAGGTCGCCGGCCTTGGCCCGCTTCTCCAGCACCGTGGCCCAGGCCGGGCGCTCGAGCTGGATCTGATAGTCCCATTCCGAGTAGTGGAAGGGGTCGGACACCGGCTCCTTGCCTTCCAGTTCGTTGAACGACTTGCCGCCGCTCTCGTCGCCGATGTTCTCGTAGGGGAACAGCTCGGTGCCGAGCAACCAGATCTCCTGGGCATCGTCGCCGGCGGTCTCGACGTCGATCTCGTTCGCCATCTCCATCACGTTGACGTACTTGCGCACCTGTTTGACCGACTCGTAGCCGGCACCGGCCGCCTTGTCGAAATCGAATTCCTCGAAGGCCCAGAAATAGCGGTTGTCGTCGCGGTAGGGCGCGGTCAAGAGATCGCTGCGCGGGTTGAAGGCGATCTTCTTCTGCGCGAGGCTGTGCGCCAGTTGCACGCCGATCTCCCACGAGGTGAGATTGGTATCAAGCCTGTCCTGGGCGGCGGCGAACAGCAGGCGGCCCTCGACGATCCAGGGGTCGTCGTCGACGTAGGTCTCGTCGAGCAGGGCGCGGGCCAGGCGGTTGAGATAGTCGCCGACGCTGGCGTCCAGCGCCGGGGTGGCGGTGTGGAACTTGCTCCAGAGCTGCTTGAGACCGGGGAAGCGGCGGATGGACAGGGTCTCCACCCGGGCGTCCTCGATCACCGAGATCACCGCCATCTGCATCGGGTTCAGCGCCTCGGCCGAGATCGGCGCCTTGGTCTCGACCACGTGCGCGGCGCAGTGGGCGGCGGTGGCGCGATAGAGCTCCAGACCGGACACCGGCTCCCGGCCTTCCGGCGCGAAATCGTCGTAGGCGTCCGGCAGGTGCAGCAGGTAGTCCTCGATGTAGGGCCGGTAGCCCTCGCGCGACTCGAAGTCGCCCGAAGTCGGCCGCATGAAGAAGTCGCGCGCCCACAGCGCGCGCAGGTACATATTGATCCGACGCTGGACATCGACCAGCAGGGTGCCCTTGCGCTCCTTCTGCAACATGGCCAAGGACTCCTTGGTCTCCAGGCTGAAGTACTTGATCTGCTCCTCGTAGTTGGTGCGGTGGGCGTGGGCGCCCCACAAGGCCCAGCGGCGCAGGCCGCCCAGAGTCAGGTGCTGGAACAGCACTTCCAGCTTGTCCAGCATCGGCCGCACGCCGCGCGGCGCCTGGGCGATCAGGGTGTTGATGAACTGCAAATAGTTCAGGAACAACTCGGCGTCGCCCAGCCGGTTGGCCGCCGTCGGCGCCGTGGCCAGCAAGAGCTCGATCACCGCGCCCGAGGTCTTGGACGCCAGCATCAGCGCCGAGGTGGCCAGGTCGCCGACCACGTCCTCGCCCACCTCCTTGGCCACCTGCGGCGCTTCCTCGATCCAGGTCTCGACCAGGGAATCGCCCCGGCCCAGGCCGCGGATGGCCGACACGCCCTTCAGATAGTTGTCCAGGCCGCGCGGCGAAAACACCTTGGTCGCCTCGTGCCAGTTGGCACCCAATGCTGCCCGGCTGTGTTCGGACAGGTCTTCCAGCAATTCGGCGTAGTCGTCTAGATTGATCGACATAGTTCAGTGAGGAGTGAGGCGTGAGAAGTGAGGCGTGGTGCTCCCCGCCTTTACTCCTGACTCCTCACTCCTATCTCCTCACTCAAAAGAACGTGGTCACCGCCGCATCCAGCGCGTCGCGCATGTCCGGGTCGTCGGTGATCGGGCGGACCAGGGCGACGCGGCAGGCCGCCTGCGGGGCTACGCCCTTGGCGATCAGCGAGCCGGCGTAGATCAGCATCCGGGTGGACAGGCCTTCGTCCAGGCCGTGGCCCTTCAGGTTGCGCGAACGCTCGGCGATGGATACCAGCTTGCCCGCCACCTCGGCCGGGATACCCGCCTCGTAGGCGACGATCTCGGTCTCGATGCCATGCTCGGGGTAGGTAAAATCGAGGCCGCCGAAACGCTGCTTGGTCGACTGCTTCAGGTCCTTCATCAGGCTCTGGTAGCCGGGGTTGTAGGAAATCACAATCTGGAAATCGGGGTGGGCGTGCACCAGCTCGCCCTTCTTCTCCAGAGGCAGCACGCGGCGGTTGTCGGTCAGGGGGTGGATCACCACGGTGGTGTCCTGGCGGGCCTCGACCACCTCGTCCAGGTAGCAGATCGCACCGTGCCGCGCGGCGATGGCGAGCGGGCCGTCCTGCCACTGGGAGCCCTCGGCGGAGAGCAGGAAGCGGCCGACCAGATCGCTCGCGGTCATGTCCTCGTTGCAGGCCACGGTGATCAGCGGCTTGCCCAGCTTATAGGCCATGTATTCGACGAAGCGGGTCTTGCCGCAACCGGTGGGGCCCTTGAGCATCATCGGCATGCGCACCGAGTAGGCGGCCTCGAACAGCTCGACCTCGTCGGCGACGGGACGGTAATAGGGTTCTTTTTCGATGCGGTACTGATCGATAATGTTGCTCATTGCAGTCTCCGTAGGGTGCGCTGTGCGCACCAGAATCGCCTTGGTGCGCACAGCGCACCCTACACAAACAAAAGCCCCCGCCACCTCGCGGCGACGGGGGCTCTGTTACGGTGTTGCCCGTGCCGCGTAATTAAACGGTCTTGCCGCGGTAGATCACCATGGCAGCACCCTGGCTCTGGGCGAAGTTGTCGTAGCCGACCAGACGAACGTGGTTGTTCGGGTTGGCCTTGTGACAGGCTTCGGCCTCGGCCAGGATGCGGTCGACGTCGGTCTCGCCGAACATCGGCAGCTTCCACATGTACCAGTAGGAGTCCATCAGGTGCTCGGGCTCGGTGTGCTCGATGGCCGGGTTCCAGCCTTTCTTCACCAGGTACTCCACCTGCTTGCGGATGTCCTCGGCCTTCATGGCGGGCAGGTAGGAGAAGGTCTCGAACTTGCGGCTGGCGGGATCGCTCAGGCGGCTTTTGTAATCCATCACTTCAGACATTGCAGTTTCCTTTCAATTCGGTATCTGGATCCCCGATCACGCCTTCGGCGCGTCGGGGATGACCTTGCGCTATCGCAGCAAGGTCACTTGTGGGCCACGTCCAGCTTGTCGACGGTATCGAACTCGAACTTGATCTCTTTCCAGGTTTCCATGGCGATCTTCAGTTCGGGGCTGTTCTTGGCGGCCTCGGTCAGGATGGTCTTGCCTTCCTTCTCGATGGCGACGCCCTTGTTGCGCGCTTCCACACAGGCTTCCAGCGCGACGCGGTTGGCCGCGGCGCCGGCCGCGTTGCCCCAGGGGTGACCCAGGGTGCCGCCGCCGAACTGCAGCACGGAATCGTCGCCGAAGATGTTGACCAGCGCCGGCATGTGCCACACGTGGATGCCGCCGGAGGCGACCGGCATCACGCCGGGCATGGAGCCCCAATCCTGATCGAAGAAGATGCCGCGCGAACGGTCTTCCTTGATGTAGCTGTCGCGCATGATGTCGATCCAACCCAGGGTCGCTTCGCGGTCGCCTTCCAGCTTGCCCACGACGGTGCCGGAGTGCAGGTGGTCGCCGCCGGACAGGCGCAGGATCTTGGTCAGCACGCGGAAGTGGATGCCGTGGTGCGGGTTGCGGTCCAGCACGGCGTGCATGGCGCGGTGGATGTGCAGCAGCATGCCGTTGTCGCGACACCAGTTGGCCAGGCCCGTGTTGGCACAGAAACCACCGGTGATGTAGTCGTGCATGATGATGGGTGCGCCGATTTCCTTGGCGTACTCGGCACGCTTGTACATCTCTTCCGGGGTCGGGGCGGTAACGTTCAGGTAGTGACCCTTGCGCTCGCCGGTCTCACGCTCGGCCTTCTCGATGGCTTCCATCACGAAGTCGAAACGCTGGCGCCAACGCATGAACGGCTGGCTGTTGACGTTCTCGTCGTCCTTGGTGAAGTCCAGACCGCCGCGCAGGCACTCGTAAACGGCGCGGCCGTAGTTCTTGGCGGACAGACCCAGCTTCGGCTTGATGGTGCAGCCCAGCAGCGGACGGCCGTACTTGTTCATCATGTCGCGCTCGACCTGGATACCGTGCGGCGGGCCGCCACAGGTCTTGACGTAGGCGATGGGGAAGCGCACGTCTTCCAGGCGCAGGGCACGAACGGCCTTGAAGCCGAACACGTTACCGACCAGCGAGGTGAACACGTTGACGACGGAGCCCTCTTCGAACAGGTCGATCGGGTAGGCGATGAAGGCGTAGAAGCAGGTGTCGTCACCGGGCACGTCTTCGATCTTGTAGGCACGACCCTTGTAGTAGTCCAGGTCGGTCAAGAGGTCGGTCCAAACGGTGGTCCAGGTACCGGTGGAAGATTCGGCGGCCACGGCAGCGGCAGCTTCTTCACGGTCCACGCCCGCCTGGGGGGTGATCTTGAACACCGCCAGGATGTCGGTATCCAGCGGGGTGTATTCGGGCATCCAGTAGGTCTGGCGGTATTCTTTAACGCCAGCGTTGTAGGTCTTAACAGCCATCTCAAATCTCCTTAGCAAGGATTCGTCGAAACCTCTCATTCCGAGGTGGGCGAATCATGCCGCCGGAAGATCATCGATAACAGTCACTTTTTTCTATGTTGATCATAGATTTTTATCTATAATCGTTTTCCATGCGCCACCACACCACCTTCCGCCAGCTCGAAATCTTCGAGGCCATCGCCCGCCTGGGCAGCTTCACCCGCGCCAGCGAAGAACTGCACCTCACCCAACCCACCATCTCCATGCAGATGAAAAAACTCACCGACATCGTCGGCACGCCGCTGCTCGAAGTCGTGGGCAAAAAGGTGCAGCTCACCGATGCCGGCCGCGAGCTGGCCCAGTCCAGCCGCGAGGTGTTCGACATCCTCGACCGCTTCACCATGTCGGTGGCCGAACGCCGGGGCCTGAAAAAGGGCCGGCTGAAATTGATGGCCATCACCACCGCCTCGTATTTTGTGCCCCGCCTGCTGGGCGAATTCGGCAAGCGTTACCCCGGCATCGAGGTCTCGCTCCAGGTCACCAACCGGGAAAAAGTACTGGCCAGCCTGGCCGAAAACATGGACGACCTCTACATCCTCGGCCAGCCGCCGGAAGAGATCGACGTGGTCGCCCAGCCCTTCATGGACAACCCGCTGGTCGTGCTGGCCGCGCCCGGCCACCCGCTGGCCGGAAAAAAGAAGATCCCCCTCGCCCGCCTGGCCAAGGAACCCTGGCTCATGCGCGAGCCAGGCTCCGGCACGCGCAAGGCCATCGAGCGCCTGTTCGCCGAACACGGTCTGGAGATTCGTCCCCGGCTGGAGCTGGGCAGCAACGAGGCGGTCAAGCAGGCCATCCTGGCCGGCCTGGGCATCTCCGCCCTGTCCTGCCACGCCCTGGCCCTGCACCAGGCCGACCAGTTCGCCGTGCTCGACGCCCAGGGCTTCCCTATCCAGCGCCACTGGTACGCGGTGTATCCGGCCGGCCGGCAGCCCTCGGTAGTGGCGCGGGCGTTTATCGATTTTTTGTTGGAGCAGGAGAAGGTGGCGGGTGGCGATAAAAAGAAACAACGCTAGGCAAAAAGCCCGCGATGAGTTCATAGTTACACGCAATGCCATCGCTCAAAATAAGAACATAGAGGCGAAAATCGAGCGAGATGTAGTGCTGATCAGGCGGTGTGATAGCTGCAGACAGCCTCACAGCACAAACCCATTGTTTACATATACGTAGGAAACCACCGTGGAGCTGAAATCAGAAGTCATAACGGTAAGAGATATCCTCGAACTAAAAGACAACAATATGCTTCTGGTAAATGCAGAATACCAGCGAGGAGCGGTTTGGACGGATTCTCAAAAAAAGAAACTTATTGACAGCGTAATGCGGGGCTATCCGCTACCACTTATCTACCTTCACCATAAGGTTCGCTCTGTTGCAGGCATGCGAAACGAGGGTTTGGAGATTATTGACGGACAGCAACGTATCAATGCATTGCACCACTTTAAAGAAGGCGCCTTCAAACTGTTTGATCCTGTTAAGGACGACAAACAAGCCAGATTCCCCGATTTCGTTAAACGTAAACCTTGCCCATGGGCGAGAGTTGACTTTCTCACCCTTAGCCCAGATTTGAAAGAACGCTTTCTTTTAACCCCACTTAACGTTGTAAAAGTTACAACCGACGACGAAGATGAAGCACGTGATCTTTTCATTCGCCTACAAGCCGGCCTGCCATTAAATGCTCAAGAGAAGAGAGATGCATGGCCAGGAGGATTCACTCAACTAATTCTGAGACTTGCAGGCAAGAGTGGATTAATTCGTGTACCTGGCCATGAATTTTTTAGCCAACTCATCAAAACAAAAAGCACAGACCGCGGGGAAGTTCGTCAGCTATGCGCTCAAATTTGCATGCTAATGTTCGAGCGCAATGCAGCTGGTAATTTTGTTGACATCGGTACTACAGATGTTGATGACTACTATTATCGCCACCTTGATTTCAAGCTTGATGACTCTCGCATACCGCAACTGACCCGCGTTCTGGATAAAGCCGTTGAAATATTTTCAAACCAGATGGCCCCGAAATTTAGAGCACACGAAGCCATACACATCATCCTTCTAATAGATAGCCTGCTACGCGAGTACAGTGATTCTTGGGTTCCGAATTTCCACTTGGCATACGACGACTTCAAATTACGCGCAGCTCAAGACAAGAAAGCAAGGAATGGTGATTTTTGGTTTGAATATGGGGCATTAACACAAACACAGTCCGCCCAAGGAAGAACCATTCAACGCCGACACGCTTTCTTTTCCGAGCAAATGCTGTCCACCTTAAAACCAAAACTCCTCGACTCAACGCGGATTTACGGGGAAGTAGAGCGAGAAATTCTGTACTACCAGCAAGGGAAAAAGTGTGCGCAGTGCGGCCAAGATGTAAAGTGGTCAGACATGGAAATTCATCATGTAGAGGAACACCATACAGGGGGCGGCACAACTCTAGATAATGGTGCCGTCGTACACAAAGCCTGCCACCCAAAAGGCGTAGAGGCGACGTTGGCTTTTGCTAGAAAATGGGCCACACGGGAGAAAAAAAGACCGTCCGATGGAGATCTGCTTTTGCAGGAACTCGAAGAAAAAATCCTAAATGATTCAGAAGAGGTGGATGAGGCCGATTGACTGTGAATTACTTTTCATGGCACTTACTTCGTGAGCAACATAAAAATTCCGGTGGCTTTTAGTTCCGGCCGCTGCTTCGCAGCTTAACGCCGGCTACGCCGGCATTAGCCTACGCCGATAGCTCCCCTTCATGCCTCTCACTTCGTGAGCGCCATGAAAAGCTCCGGTAATTTTTCCGGCAAGCGCTGGATGTTGTCCACCACTGCGTACTGCCGACCGAAGATGTCGGCCACGTATTCGTCGGCCTTGGGGTCGAGGTTGATGCAGTAGCTGAAGATGCCCTTCTGGTCCAGCTCGCATACGGCGCGGCGGGCGTCTTCGATCAGCAGTTTTTCGTCTTGTGCATCCACACCGGCGGACTGGCCGCCACAGCATTCAGGCGATCCTGTGTTCGGATGATTCATATGGTTCCCGACGCCAGGCCCATTCACTCCCCGCGGCCAAGCATCTGCACCGGCCGCAGCCAACGGTCGAACTCCTCCGCCGTGACATAGCCCAACGCCAATGCCACCTCGCGCAGCGTGCTGCCGTCGCGGTGTGCCCGTTGCGCGATCTCGGCGGCCCGGTCGTAGCCGATATGCGGCGTCAGCGCGGTCACCAGCATCAGCGAGTGGCCCAGCAGTTCGGCGATGCGCGCCTCGTTGGCCTCGATGCCGCGCACGCAATAGTGGTCGAAGCAGGCCATGCCGTCGGCGAGCAGGCGCGCGCTTTGCATGAAGTTGTGGGCGATAAGCGGCTTGTAGACGTTGAGCTCGAAGTTGCCGGCGGCGGCGCCGATGCCGATGGCGACGTCGTTGGCGACGACCTGGGCGCAGAGCATGGTCAGCGCCTCGCATTGGGTGGGGTTGACCTTGCCCGGCATGATCGAGCTGCCAGGCTCATTCTCGGGAATTGAGATTTCACCGAGCCCGCAGCGCGGGCCCGAGGCCAGCCAGCGGAGGTCGTTGGCGATCTTGGTCAGCGCGATGGCAAGCACTTTCAGCGCGCCGTGCGCGGCGACCAGGCCGTCGTGCGCGGCCAGCGCGGCGAATTTGTTGGCGGCGGCGACGAAGGGCAGGCCGCTGCCTTGAGCCAGCTCGGCCGCCACGCGCCGGCCGAATTCGGCATGGCTGTTGAGGCCGGTGCCGACGGCGGTGCCGCCGACGGCCAGCGGGTAGAGCGAAGGCAGTATGGCCGCGATGACCGCTTCGGCATGGTCGAGCTGGGCGACGTAGCCGGAGAACTCCTGGCCCAGGGTCAGCGGCGTCGCGTCCTGTAAATGGGTGCGGCCGATCTTGACGATGTCGGCGAAGACGGCGGATTTCTCCGCCAGCGTGGCGCGCAGCCGGGCCAGTGCCGGCAGCACCGCGCGGGCCAGCCCCAGACCGGCGGCCAAGTGCATGGCGGTGGGAAAGATGTCGTTCGAGGATTGGCCGAGATTGACCTCGTCGTTGGGATGCACGCGGCGCTGCTCGCCGCGCCCGCCGCCGAGCAGTTCCGAGGCGCGGTTGGCCAGCACCTCGTTCATGTTCATGTTGCTCTGGGTGCCCGAGCCGCTCTGCCAGACGGGCAAGGGAAACTCCTGCGCGTGCCGACCGGCCAGCACTTCCTCGGCGGCCGCGACGATGGCCGCCGCCTTGTCCGCCGGCAGCAGGCCGAGGTCGCGGTTGACCCTGGCGCAGGCGGCCTTCACGCTAGCCAAGGCAAGCACGATTTCCGCCGGCATGCGCTCGCTGGAGATGGCGAAATGTTCCAACGCGCGCTGGGTCTGCGCGCCCCAGAGCCGCTCGGCCGGCACCGCGATTGCGCCGAGGGAATCACGCTCTGTCCGCGTCTTGCCCATGGCTCGCCTTACCTTAACTGGCCAGCACGTCGGCGATGTCGCGCTTGTGCTCTTCCTCCTGGATCAGGATGTCCTCGAGCACGCGGCGCAGGCCGTATTCCTGCAGTGCCTCGGCCTGGGCGATGCGCTCGCGGTAGCGGGCGATGGCGTTGTCCTCGCCGGCCAGGTCCTGCCGGAGCATTTCCACGCTGCTGGCGGCGGTCTCCCGCTTTTCCACGTCCACGCTAGGGGTGCCGCCGAGAAAATCGATCTGCTCGGACAGCATCACGGCATGCTGCATCTCCTCCTGGGCGTGGATCAGCAGTTCTTTCTGGATCGAATCGTACTTGGCGCCGGTGATCGTGGTGGCGTGCTGCACGTACTGGATGGCGGCGGCATACTCCCACTCCAGGTCCTTGTTGAGTTCCGCCAGCAGCTTCTTGCGTGAAATGGCCATGATCGCTCTCCCATATGGTGCAAATACCATCATAGATTGAGCGACGAATCCGTCAGGGGCATTTGCCTCGGCGAAAACGCCCAATCCCGCACCCGCCCGACCTCATGGGCGCACGATGACCTTGCCGCGCATACCGGCGGCGAGATGCCCCGGGACCAGGCAGGCAAAATCGAAATCGCCGGCCTGCGTGAAGTGCCAGACTAGCTCGCCCACTTGGCCGGGCTCGATGCTGACGGCATTGGGGCCGGCGTATTGCGTCTCGGGGAATTTGCGCAGCCGCGCGGCCTGCTTGTTCAGCCCGGCCAGCGTGCCCAACACCAGCATGTGTTTGAGCTGACCGCCGTTGAGCACCTGAAAGCGAATGGTTTGGCCCCGCTTGATGCGCACCTCGTCCGGCGAGAAGCGCATGTCGTCGCTGACGCCGATCTCGATGGCGCGATCCACCTTGGCCGGGTCGCCGGGTTTGCCCAGCGCCGCGGGATAGCCGTCGGCCGCTTGGACAAGGCCGCCGGCCAAGGCGAGCAAGGCGATCAGGATACCGATTGGTTTGTGCATATCGCCCCCTTTCAGGGCCGGGCGGGCTATACGGCCGCACCGGAGATGACCGAGCGAGCGCCAGGGATCTATTGCGTTGAAAAACCCGGCTTTATGTCAGGGTAAACCCGGTTCGGCTTGTCGACACGGCGCATGTTTGGATTATGGCCGCTCCGCCCAGCTTCGCCAGGCGAAGTTCGCCTGAGGGGCTCACTGAAAACTCCCCTTCGGGCCTTGCTTGGTAAGCGCCATGAGAAGCTCGGGTAGCTTCTGGCCACGTCTTTGCCGGCCTTGAGCTCGAGGTCGATGCCGTAGCTGAAGACGCCCTTCCGGTCGAGATCGCGAACGGGGCGCCCCAACGCTTGGTAATAAAAGACCAAAAGGCAACAGTGCCACTCCAGCCCTGCCGTTATCGGCCAAAAGGTAATATGCCCTCGCGGGCAAGGCATGGCCACAAAGAGATTGCGAAATACCGCCTGCCCTGGCGCACCCCCGATGAATACACAGGAGACGACACCCGATGAACACCCGATATTTCAAGGCGGCCGCGCTGGCGCTTGCCTTTTCTGCCATGTCTGCCGCAGCACACGCGGAAGATGCCACGATACTCGGCGAGGCCAAGGTCGATATGCACAAGTACCCGAAGATCGACCGGGTCTATGACGTCAACTACGACGATCCGAAAAAGCTCAATGCCTTGGTCGGCTTCATCAAGAACGTCAACAAGGTCGTGCCGGGGAAGGCCGTGGTGGTGCTGCACGGCACCGAAATCCGCGCATTCGCCAAGGAAAACTACGAGAAATATCAGGCGGTCATCGACCAGCTTGCCAGCCTGAGCAAAGAGAATGTCGACTTCCGCATGTGCAACAACGCCATGCATGCCGCCGGCTTCGAGGCCAAGGACATCGACGGTTTCGTCACCATCGTCCCGGCCGGCTTCGCCGAAGTCGTCAACCTGCAAAAACAAGGCTACAAAGTCATCGATGCCTCGGCCACGCCGGTCAAGGACAGCCGCTACCTCGACCACCCGGAAAAGAAGCCGCAGTCCTGAGCGCAGAAGCGAAGCGCAATTGCCAGGGCGCCTACGGGCGCCCTTTTTTGTTCTATCCGCGCTTAGCCCGCGTCAAAAAATTGCTGTTCCTGGCACGTACTGCGTGGGCGTCAGGGACAACGCAAGCCGCTTTTAGCCGAGGAGGGTCTGCGCGGCTTTCTCACCTCTTGCAGAGCGGGCCGTTTTCCGCCTGTAGCGCGCAGTTGGCGACATTGGCGAAAAGGTCCTGGATTTCTTCCAGGCTAAGGCATGCCATGAGCCGGCTGGCGATATCCGGCTGCAGGGCGACCATGCAGGATCGGCCATCCGGCAATTGCAGTTGAATACCGGCCAGGTGTTTTTTTAAGCCACCTTCCGATTGCTCCACCAGTCGCGCTTCCTCCTGCCGCAGCAACTCATAGCAGGCCTCCAGCGAGGCTTCGGTGGTATCGGGCAAATCTTCCGGCACCCCCACGACCAGCCCCAACGGGTCGTCCTGTTGGGTGCATTGAACGCCCAGCCCGCGCACATGCTGAACAAATTTGTCGCGCAGACCAGCGTCGAAAAACAGGTATTCCATCATGATGGGCACTCCGATAAATCCCGAACAAGTCGGTGCGAAGCGACTGGAATCTTCCAGTCGATTGGGTATGGATGCGTCAAACGGTTCTACATGGTTTGCATATCATCGCACGCACTGAGCCACGAAAACATCGCGAGCCGGCTACGGCCGCCACTGCGCGGCTTAACTTGCTGATGCAAGTTCACCCTAAAGGGCATAAAAACCTTCACTGAGAAACTGCTATTTCTGACGCTTATTTGGTAAGCGCCATAAACAGTTCAGGAAGCTTCTCGGGAAGCCGCTGGATGTTGTCGACCACGGTGTACTGCCGGCCGAAGATGTCAGCCACGTATTCGTCGGCCTTGGGGTCGAGGCTGATGCAGTAGGTGAAGATGCCTTCGCGGTCGAGTTCTTTCACGGCTTGGCGGGCGTCTTCGATCAGCAGGCGTTCGTCTTGCGCGTCGACGTCCGAGGGCTGGCCGTCGGTGAGGATGAGCATGAGCTTCTTGTCCGATGGGCGCGCACTCAGGTAGTGGGCGGCGTGGCGCATGGCGGCGCCCATACGGGTGGACCAGCCGGCCTGCATGGCGGCCAGGCGCGCCTTCACCTCGTCGTTCCAATGTTCGCTGTAGCCCTTGACGTGCAGGTAGCGCACGTCGTGCCGGGTGTTGGAGTGGAAGCCGGCGATGGCGAAGGGATCGCCCAGTTTCTCGATGGCCCAGGCCAAGAGCGACACCGCCTCTTGCGACAGTTCGAGGATGGTCTGTTCGGAACCGGCGGCCTTTTCGTTCAAGGATTCGGACAGGTCGAGCAGCAGCATGACCGCGATGTCGCGGCCGCTGGTGCGGTGGCTCATGTTGATGCGCGGGTCGGGCGTGGCGCCGCCCTTGAAGTCGATCAGCGAGCGGATGGCGACGTCGAGATCGAGCTCCGATCCTTCTTCCTGGTAGCGGATGCGCACCTTGTCCTGCGGCTTCAATAGATCGAGCAGGCGCTTCAAGCGCTTGGCCAAGGCGTCGTGTTTTTGCAGCAGTTGGTCGATCTTGGCCGCGTTGCCGCTGGGGTGCAGGGCCTCGTAGACGCTGGCCCAGTCGGGCCGGTAGGTCTGGCTGTGGTAGTCCCACTCCGGGTAGTGGCGCGGCGGCAGGCCCTTCAATTCTTCGCCCGGCTCGATCTTGCGCTCGGCGTCGAAGGCCTGTTCCTCGTCGCCCTCTTCGATGAATTTCCACATCTGCCGGTTGTCGTCGCGGTAGTCGACCACCGTGTCGTCGAAATGGACCTTGGCGAACTGGTCGCTCTGGCGGCGGGTCTTGGCCACGTAGCTCAGGGCCAGGCCGGCCATCTCGCTCGTGCTCGACTCGCCGGCGGCGAGTGCGGCGTGGAAGCGCTGCACGAAGTCGAGCAGGGCTGGATCTTGGTAGCCGTGCGCCGGATCGAGCAAGGCACGCGACAACATGGCCAGGCGATGGCGCAGGCAGGAAGTGGTCTCCGGGTCGCAGGCGGTCTCGACCGGCTTGGGGTGCAAGGCCAGGAAGATGCGGCGCAGGCCGGGGTATTCGCGGCAGAGCAGGGTCTCGATGCGGCAGTCTTCGAAGAACTCCACGGCCATGCGCTGGAACGGACTCCAGTTGTCGGCGATCTGGGCCTCGGTCCAGCGCCGATGGCCGACCATGTGCGCTAATACCGCTCTATATCGGTCGAGGCCGGCGATCTCGCCGGCGTCGTCGAACACGTCCGGCACGCGGATGCCGAGTTGGTCGTAATACGGAACCGGCTTGCGCAGTTCGTCGAAGGCGGTGGAGTACGGCACCAGATGATCGCTGTCCTGCCACAGCGCGCGCAGGTACAGATCAAGCTTGCGCTCGACGTCGGCGAACAAGGTGCCGTGCCGCTCGCGTTGCAGCACCGCGCGGCTGTCGGCCGATTGCAGGCTGAAGTAGTCCTGCTGCCGCTCGGGGTGGTTGCCGTAGTTGCGGATGCCGTATTCGACCCAGTTCTTCAGGCCGGCCATGGACAGGTTGCTGAGCAGGAACGGCGCCTGCTGGTAGAACTCGGGCAGGCCGGGACTGGGGAAAGTGGTGTGGTGGCCGTGGATGGAGCCGGTGGTGCGGGCCATCAGGTCGAGGGCGATGTCGAGGTAGTGCTGCAAAGCATCCTGCGAGTGCTGGCGCCGCGCCACCGCCGCCAGGGTCTGCAGGAAGGGGGTGATGGCCTTGCCGTTGGGCGACTTGTGCATGGCGTGGATGGCCTGCATCACCCGGGGCAGCGCCGAGCCGCCCAGGACCTTGGCCACCGAGGGCCATTCCTCCAGGAAGGTCAGGATGGGCTCGACCCCGCGGCCCATGCGGCCGAGGAAGCTGGCGGCATCGAGATATTCGCTCAGCTCTTCGCGGCTGAGCACGGCCAGGGCCTCGGCCATGCAATCCTCGAACACCTCCTTCACCTGCGGGAAGCCGCTGTTGAGCTGCTTCCAGTAGGCCGCCATCAGGGGGTGCTGGTATTCGGTCCCGACTTCACTCATGTGACATTCCTAGACCATAGAGGTCGTGCAGAAATCGTAGCGAGCAGCCCGAGTCCGTTTCGAGAAGCGCAGTCGTACAAGTGGTGCGGCGAGCATCGCAGGAGCGGAATCGGGATGCGCAGTAGATTTATGCATGACCTCTAGGCGAAGGTGGCGTCGATGGCGTGGTCCAGCGTCGCGCGGATGTCGGCGTCGTCGGTGATCGGCCGCACCAGGGCCATGCGGCAGGCGTCGCGCGGCTCGACGCCGTCCTTGATCAGGGTGGCGGCGTAGACCAAGAGACGGGTGGAGATGCCTTCGTCCAGGCCGTGGCCCTTGAGGTTGCGCGCGGTCTGGCCGATCTTCACCAGCCGGCCGGCGGTGGCCTCGTCCAGCCCCGTCTCCTTGGCCAGGATGGTGGTCTCCAACGCGGCCGCCGGGTAGTCGAAGTCGAAGGCGGTGAAGCGCTGCTTGGTCGACTGCTTGAGATCCTTCATCAGCGACTGGTAGCCGGGGTTGTAGGAGATGACCAACTGGAAGTCGGGGTGGGCCGCGATCAGCTCGCCCTTCTTGTCCAGCGGCAGGGTGCGACGGTGGTCGGTCAGCGGGTGGATGACCACGGTGGTGTCTTGCCGGGCCTCGACGATCTCGTCCAGGTAGCAGATGGCGCCGATGCGCGCCGCGGTGGTGAGCGGGCCGTCCAGCCAGCGGGTGCCGTTGGCTTCCAGCAAATAGCGGCCGACCAGGTCGGAGGCGGTCATGTCTTCGTTGCAGGCCACGGTGATCAAGGGCTTGCCGAGCTTCCAGGCCATGTATTCGACGAAACGCGACTTGCCGCAGCCGGTGGGGCCCTTGACCATGACCGGCAGGCGGTTGCGGTAGGCCGCCTCGTACAGTTGCACTTCCTTGCCCTGGGCCTGGTAGTAGGGTTCCTGGTGAACCTTGTATTGTTCTTTGTCTGTCATGATCAACCCCGTAGGGTGCGCTCTGCGCACCGGTTCAAATGGTGCGCAGAGCGCACCCTACGTGAAAACGGATAAAAAACGCCCCCAAGTTCGGGGGCGTTTCTCAGTTCAGCGTGAGCGGTGTGTCCGATTACTTATGCACGCCCAGCTTCTCGCGCCAGCCGGGGAACAGCTTGTCGGCATCCTTCGGGAACGACTCGAAGGCACGGGCGAATTCCTTGTGCTCCTTGGCGAACTCGATCGGATCGGCACCGGCCTTCCAGCACTCGTAGGACTGACGCAGGGAGATCGCGCCGGCCGCCGGGGAGTCGATGTGGCCGTAGGAGCCGCCACCGGCGGTGTTGATCACGTTGCCGTGGCCCAGGTTCTCGAAGAAGCCGGGCAGACGCAGCGCGTTCATGCCGCCGGAGATGATCGGGGTGGTGGGCTTCATGCCGTACCACTTCTGGAAGTAGACCGGACCCTGGCACTCGTCGCGCTCGATCATGTAGGCGATGATCTTGTCGTCGCCTTCGCCTTCCATCTTGCCGTAGCCCATGGTGCCGACGTGGATGCCGGAGGCACCCTGCAGACGGCTCATCTTGGCCAGCACGAAGGCGGTGTAGCCGCGCTTGGAGCTGGGCGAGGTGACGGCGCCGTGGCCGGCACGGTGGTAGTGCAGGTACTGGCCGGGGTACTGACGGCGGGCGGTGGTGACCATGCCCGGGCCGCCGACGTAGCCGTCGACCAGGAAGGCCAGCTTGTCGGCGTCGGGACCGAACACTTCCAGCGCGTAGTCGGCGCGGGCGCACATTTCGTAGTGGTCGTCGGCGGTGATGTTCATGGAGAACAGCTTGGCCTGGCCGGTTTCGTCCTGGGCGCGCTTCATGGAATCATAGACCAGCGGCAGCACCTTCTTCAGCGGGCAGAACACCTGGTTGCCTTGCGGCTCGTCGTTCTTGATGAAGTCGCCGCCCAGCCAGAACTGGTAGGCGGCCTTGGCGAACGGCTCGGGACGCAGGCCCAGCTTGGGCTTGATGATGGTGCCGGCGATGTAGCCGCCGTTCACGACCGGACGGCCGAGGATGCGCCACAGGTTGGAGATGTCGGTGGCCGGGCCGTCGAACATCTGGATCGCGCGCTCGGGCACGTAGAAGTCGATCATCTTGGCGTGCTCGATGTCGCCCATGCCCTGGTTGTTGCCGATGGCCAGGGTCAGGAAGGAGACCATCATGAACCGGCCGTCGGTGACGTTGCGGTCGAACAGCTCCAGCGGATAGGCGATCCGCATGTCTTCGGTGGCTTCGTCGATGTAGTAGACCAGGGCGTCGACGCCCTTGGTGAATTCATCGGTGGTGGAGACTTCGACGTTGGTGCCGGTGGAGGACTCGGCGGCGAAGTGGGCGGCGGCTTCCAGGTAGCCGTAGCCGCTCTTCGGCTTCATCTTGTAGGCGACCAGGATGTGCTTGCCACCCTTGATCAGGTCCTCTTCCTTGAGGGACAGATCGGCATAACGTGCGGACTGATCCATGGATATGCTCCTTAAGAGATGCGAATAGTTGAATCGAACAAGCTCGCACGCGGGAAAAACCCTGTGCTGAACGGGGCGAACTATACCCGCCCCGATCCATAAGAAAAAATCACAGTTTTTGATAATTTACATAATTAGAAGCTTATAATTGCGCCCATGCTGCATCTGACCATTCGCCAACTCAAGATCTTCGAGGCCGTTGCCCGCCAGCTCTCGATCACCCGCGCCGCCGAGGAACTGCACTTGTCCCAGCCGGCCGTCTCGATGCAGATGAAGAAACTGGCCGATGTGGTCGGCCAGCCGTTGATGGAGCAGGAGGGCAAACGCGTGCGCCTGACTGCCGCCGGCGAGGAGCTGGCCATTTCGGCGCGAGAGGTCATCACCTCACTCAAACGCTTCGAACTGGGGCTGGTCGCGCGCAAGGGCCTGGCCGGCGGTTATCTACGCCTGGCCGCCATCACCACCGCCACCTATTTCGTGCCGCGCCTGCTTGGTGAATTCGCCAAGCTGCACCCCGGCGTGAAGGTGTCGCTGCGCGTGGTCAACCGCGAACAAGCGCTGGAGAGCTTGGCTGCCGGCCTGGAAGACATCTACGTGCTGGGCCAGCCGCCGGTGAATATGCCGATCACGGCCCAGCCCTTCATGGACAACCCGCTGGTGGTGATTGCGGCACCCGACCACCCGCTGGCCCGCAAGCGGAATATCCCGCTCGAGCGGCTGAGCGAAGAACCCTGGCTGATGCGGGAAGAGGGCTCGGGTACCCGCAAGGCGGTGGAACGCCTGTTCGCCAGCCAAGGCCTCGCCCTCGCCCCGCGGATGGAACTCGGCGGCAGCGAGGCGATCAAACAGGCGGTGTTGGCGGGGTTGGGCATTTCGGTACTGTCGCGCCATTCCTTGGCCTTGCACAGCCCAGACCAATTCGCCATCCTCGACGCCAAGGGTTTCCCCATTCGCCGCCAGTGGCATGCGGTGTATCCGGCCGAGCGGCCGTTGACCGTGGTTGCCCGCACCTTCCTCGATTTCCTGCTTGCCTATAACAAGAGCCATGACTCCAACACAAATTGACGCCACCCGCAGCGCCCTGGCCATGGTCCTACCCATGCGCCACCCGGCCGATGCTGCGCTGTCCCATTTCTTCCGCGAGAACCCGAAACTCGGCGGCCGCGACCGCGCCTTCATTGCCGAAGCGGTCTATGGCGTAGTGCGCCACCTGCGCAGCCTGGAAACGCTGTGCGATGGCCGTAACGGCCGGCAATTGCTGCTGGCTTGGCTGGCCCGCCATGGCGGCCACAACCTGCGCGAATTCGAGGCCATCACCCGCGAAGACGAATTCAAATGGCTGAAGGAGATCAAGGCCGCGCAGTTGACGGATCGACCTGCGGCGGTGCAACTCGACCTACCGGACTGGCTATATGAGCAGCTGCATGAAAGCTATGGTGAGCGCCTGCCGGAACTGATGCGCGCGCTGAACCGTCCGGCCCCGCTCGATCTACGGGTAAACCCGATGAACAGCGACCGCGATGCCATACTGGCCCAACTCAAGGCCGAGGGCTTCGCCGCCGAGGCCACGCCCTATTCGCCGCTGGGCATCCGGCTCAAGGACAAGCCCGCCCTGCAAAAGCACCCCCTGTTCTTGAATGGCCAAGTCGAGGTGCAGGACGAAGGCAGCCAGCTGCTCGGTCTGTTGATGGCCCCTAAGCGCGGCGAGATGGTGTGCGACTTTTGCGCCGGCGCCGGCGGCAAGACCATGTTGCTCGGCGCACTGATGCGCTCGACCGGCCGGCTCTACGCCTTCGACGTCTCGGAGAAGCGGCTGAACAACCTGAAGCCGCGGCTCAAGCGCTCGGGCCTATCGAATGTGCAGGCGCAACTGATCGCCAACGAGCGCGACACCAAGGTCAAGCGCCTGGCGGCCAAGTTCGACCGCGTGCTGGTCGATGCGCCCTGCTCCGGCACCGGCACCCTGCGCCGCAACCCAGACCTGAAATGGCGGCAGACACCCGAAGCCTTGACCGAACTCAACGCCAAACAAGAGAGCATCCTGCGATCGGCCGCGACCTTGGTAAAAATCGGCGGCCGCTTGGTTTATGCCACCTGCAGCCTGCTGCGCGAAGAAAACGAGGCCGTCGTCGAGGCCTTCCTCACCGCGCACGCCGAATTCAAGTTGGTGCCAGCCGGCGAGGTGTTGGCGGCACAACACATCGGCCTGGCGATGGGCGACTATTTACGGCTCGATCCCGCCCGACACGGCACCGATGCCTTCTTCGCTGCCGTCCTGGAAAGAACCGCTTGAGATCCGCCCTATTGCTTTCACTTGGCCTCGCATTCGGCGGCCTGGCCTTAGCCAGCGAGCCACTGTCGCTGTCCGCCCAGGGCCAGGTGCAAGTCGCGTTCACGCCGGGCGACGATGCCGGCGCGCTGATCGTCGACACGATCGCCAAGGCAAAGCGACAGATCCTGGTACAGGCCTTCAGCTTCACGCACAAGGACATCGCCGATGCCTTGATCGCAGCACACCGGCGCGGCGTCGATGTACAGTTGATCGCCGACCCCGAGCAGACGGAGAAAACCGCCACGAGCCGGATCGAAGCCATCGCCCATGGCGGCGTACCGGTCTACTTGGACGGCCAGCACGCATCGGCGCACAATAAAATCATGGTGATCGATAGCGGGTCCGCCAATGCGACCGTGATCACCGGCAGTTTCAATTTCACGCATGCCGCGCAATACCGCAATGCCGAGAACGTGCTGGTGTTGCGCAGCAATCCTTTGCTGGCCGATGCCTATGCCGCCAATTGGCGCCGGCATCGCACCCATTCGTTGCCCTTCAGACGCTAGCCATGAGCGAATTGCAAAAAGCCGAAAATCTGATCGCCCCCTTGCTCGACAACCTGAGCGATCCGGCCCTGATCAGCCAAGGCGTCCTATTGCTGACGGCCTTCATCCTGGGCGGCCTGATCCTGCGGCCGCTGCGCAAGAGGCTTTCATCGGGCATGCAAGCCCGCTGGACCGAACACAACTGGCAGCGCGTGCTGTGGCCGGCCTTCATACTGCTGACCGCGCTCATCGGCCGCCCTCTGCTCGGCTTGTGGCAAAGCGTGCATCTGCTCAACCTGGCCGTGCCATTGCTGTTGTCGTTCACGGTGGTGCAGGCCAGCTTCCTGCTGTTGCGCCACATCTTCAAGCCCAGCCTGGCACTGCGCGCAGTCGAGCGCGTGGTCTTCTGGTTGGTGTGGGGCATCCTGGCGCTGCACATCACCGGTTTCCTCGACAGCCTGATCAGTGGCATGGATGCCATCGGCTTCCATGTCGGCAAACAACGCCTGTCGCTCTATACCCTCGCACTGGCGGTCATCTCGGTCTGCCTCACGCTGATCGTCGCCCTGTGGATCTCGCGCATCATCGAGCACCGCTTCATCGAACTGACGCCGCTCAACACCAACCTGAAGGTCGCGCTGACCAAACTGACCCGAGGCGTGCTGTTGGTGATCGCCGTGCTGATCGCCTTGCCGCTGGTCGGCATCGACATCACCGCGCTCTCGGTCTTCGGCGGCGCCCTAGGCGTTGGGCTGGGCCTGAGCCTGCAAAAGATCGCCAGTAACTATGTCTCCGGCTTCACCTTGCTGCTCGACCAATCGATCCGCATCGGTGACATGGTGACAGTGGGCGACCGCTTCGGCCAAGTGCAACGCATTGCCACCCGCTACACGGTCATTCGCGGCCTGGACGGCACCGAGGCGATCATCCCGAACGAGACCCTGATCACCTCCACCGTGGTCAACCACACCCTGGCCAACCCCAACAACCGGGTGGGCATACCGGTGCAAGTCGCGTACGGCACCGACTTGGAGTGCGCTCGCACCGCCCTGCTCGCGGCCCTGTCCGGGCAAAACCGGGTATTGCCGGAACCTCCGCCGGCCGTCCTGCTCAAAGATTTTTCCGAGAGCGGCATCGATCTGGAACTGGCCTTTTGGATTGCCGATCCGGAAGAGGGCCAGCTCTCATTGAAGTCCGACATCAATTGGGCGATCTGGCAGACCTTCCAGCGCGAGGGCATCGAAATCCCTTACCCGCGGCGCGTGGTCGAGATCGTGGACAAACGCTGACCGCCCGCCGTCCTACAATGACATTGTTTTCTGTTTGAGGCTTCAGCCCATGTTGCACGGTTTTATCGATTTGCCCTGGTGGGGTTATGTCGCCGTCATACTGGCGATGACCCATGTCACCATCGCCGCCGTCACCATCTTTCTACACCGCGCCCAGGCCCACCGCGCCCTCGACCTGCATCCGCTGGTAATGCATTTCTTCCGGCTCTGGCTCTGGCTGACCACCGGCATGATGACCCGGGCCTGGGTCGCCATTCACCGCAAGCACCACGCCAAATGCGAAACCGCCGACGACCCACACAGCCCGCAGGTCATGGGCTTGAACAAGGTGCTGTTGGAAGGCGCCGAGCTGTACCGGGCCGAGGCGGGTAACCGGGAGACCCTGGACAGATACGGCCACGGCACACCCGACGACTGGCTGGAACGCCACGTCTACACGCCGCATAGCAGCAAGGGCATCTTGCTCATGCTGGCGGTCGACGTCGCCCTGTTCGGCCCGCTCGGCCTAACCGTCTGGGCGGTGCAGATGCTGTGGATTCCGTTCTTCGCCGCCGGCGTGATCAACGGTGTCGGCCACTACTGGGGTTATCGCAATTACACCTGTGAAGATGCCAGCACCAACATCGCACCCTGGGGCATCCTGATCGGCGGTGAAGAGCTGCACAACAATCACCATGCCTACGGCAGCTCGGCCAAGCTATCAAGCCGCTGGTACGAGTTCGACATCGGCTGGGCCTATATCCGCGCCCTACAAATCTTCGGTTTGGCCAAGGTCAAGAAGGTCGCACCTAAGGTTCGCTGGGGCGAGATCAAGCACTTCTGCGATACCGACCTGCTCGGCGCCATCATCACCCATCGCTACGACGTGCTCAGCCGTTACACACGCTCGGTTCAACGCATTTGCACGCAGGAGATCGGCAAGTTGCGCGCGAACCTGCCCGAACTCGCCGCCCATGGCACGATCCGGCAATTGCGCCACCGCTTTCAGCGCGATCGCAGCGAGTTGAACGAACCGGAAAAGGCACAACTGGCCACCGTACTGGCCAGCAGCCCCAAGCTGCGCACCATCTATCAAATGCGCGAAGAACTCACCGCGCTATGGAGCCGCTCGAATGCGAGCAAGGAACAGTTGGTCAAGCAGCTACAGGACTGGTGCCAACGTGCCGAACAAAGCGGTATCGAGGCATTGCGGGAGTTTTCTTTCAAACTGCGCTGCTACGCTTAATCACGAATCGGCGGGAGTTTTGGTTTCGGCCGCTGCGCGGCCAGCGCTACCAGGCGGATTGGCTTCTGCAAAAACAATGGCGCCATCGGCGCCATTGTTTTTCCTTCCAGCCAAGCCCGACCCTAGCCGGCATTATTACCTGCGGCCGGCTGGCCCACACTTTTCTTCACCAGCAAGGCCTGCGCCTCAATGATCATGGCCAGCTTGGGATTGCCGGGATCGCGCCGCTTCATGGAATGGATGTATTGCTCAAGCTTGTTGGCCATGTAGGCATCGTAGCCATTGCCTTCCATCCATTTGACGATGGCCACCGACGCATTGAGCATGATCGCGAGGATCGGGTGCTGTTCGGCCAAACGGATGAATTCGTCGACCGCATCGCGTAGCTTGCCGCTCTTGGCGATATTGATCGCGCGCCGGTTGAGGTCTTCCACCTGCTGCAGGGCCGCAGATTTGATTTGTTTGACCTGTTCGCCGACCGTGCCGGTCAGCATGGAATCGACCCGATCCAGCATCTGCTCGTTGCCATGGAAGTCGGCATAGAGGCTTTTCGCCAAGCCGGAGGCGGTCGCCTCGTCGCCGACCGAGACTGCGGCTTGCAGCATGGCCATGCGCTGTTCGTTGTCGGTATCGCGATGCTCGCCCAACGCAATCTGCATCGACTTATAGGCCTGTTCCTTCGCGCCTTTATCCCCCAGCAAATCGGCGCGCGAGAAACGCAACACCGAATTGGCGAAATTGAATTCCGGCTTGCCATGATGGAAGTCCGACATCTGCTTGTTCAGCTTCGCCAGCTTCTCAACCGCCTCGTTGCCACCCTGCTTCGCCAGCAGGGTGGCATAGGAACAAAAGTCCGCCGGTTGCACGAAAGAGGAGCCCTTGCCGTGCGTATGCATCAGATCGTAGGCCTTACGGGCCGTCTCTTCGTCGCCAGTCGCCACCGCTGCGCGCACGATCTCGCGATGCCGGTGCAGCGCCTTGGGGTTACGGCTGATCAGCTCGTTCAATATCTGCTTGGTGGTTTCGAGATCGCCCTTCTTCTCATGTACCTTGGCCAGCCAGTCCTGGGCGTGCAAGAAGTCGGGGTTTTCCAGGGCCAACTGCTCCAGCAGCTCTTGCGCTTCGTCGTGGCGTTCCAGCATGAAATAGGATCGGGCCGCGCCCAAGCGCGCCCAGGGCAAGCGCGGGTATTCCAATATCACCGATTCGTAGTGCGAATGCGCCTCTTTATAGTGGCCCTGGGCCAACAGGGCCTCGCCGATCAAGCGCAGCAAGTCGAGCCGATAAATGGTGTTCATCTCCAGCATCCGCTGGCATTCTTCGATGCAATCCTGGTAGCGATTGCCGTCGTATAGCTCCATCACGCCCCTGAGCACTTGTTTGCGCGCCCAGGCCTTTTCCAGGCGGTCGAGCAGGATCTTGGGCGACACCGGCTTGAGCAGATAATCGTCCGGCGCCAGTTCCGCCGCGGAGAACACCTGCTCATAGGTATTCTCACCGGTGATCATGAGCCAAATGGCGGAAGAGGGAAGTAACTTGGTGCGCTTGACCTCTTCGAGCAACTGCTGGCCGTCGCGGGTATCCGACAGCACGTAATCGCACAGCACGACGTCGTAAGCCTCGCCGCGGTTTTTCATGCGGTTGATCGCATCGCCATAGCTGGTCGCCGTATCGATCTTTTTACCGCCCATCTCGGCCAAGGCATTGCGCAACCAGAGGCGCATGGTGTTGGAGTCTTCGATGACAATGTAGCGCAACTGATCGAAGGGACAGTCGTATCCTATCGAGGTGGCAGTGGGGGAAATGCTGAACGGCGACTCAGCCACGGTGTACGCCTTCCCGCCAGATAGGCGCGAGCTTACCCGCCCAGACGATATGGACGAATTTCGCGTTTATAGGAGTCAGTAGTGTATTCATGACCAGGTTCTCTGAGCACACATGATAGCGCGTGTCGAGAACTTGGCCACAGCCCCCGAGGGGGGCCCGGCTTATTTAAGCTTGGTTTCTTTGTAAGGAACGTGCTTGCGCGCAACCGGATCGAACTTGGAGATTTCCATCTTCTCCGGCATGGTGCGCTTGTTCTTGGTCGTGGTGTAGAAGTGGCCGGTGCCCGCAGTGGACTCCAGCTTGATCTTTTCGCGTCCGCCTTTAGCCATGACTCAAGCTCCTTACACGCGCTCGCCGCGATCACGCATTTCAGCGAGGATCACGTCGATGCCTTTTTTATCGATGAGGCGCAGCGCGGCGTTGGTCACGCGCAGACGCACCCAGCGGTTCTCGCTCTCAACCCAGAAGCGGCGATACTGCAAATTGGGCAGAAAGCGGCGCTTGGTCTTGTTGTTGGCGTGGGAGACGTTGTTCCCTACCATCGGCTTCTTGCCGGTCACCTGACATACACGGGCCATTTGGGCACCCCAAATCTCAAAAATTCCGAAAAAAACGCTTAAATTTTGCCAACCGAAGACGGGCCCCGGCAGCCAAAGAGGCGGATTTATATCATGGAAAAAGCGACCGAGTCAAAGCAAACCCCGCTCGGCGAACGAGACCGTCTCCGTTCCGGCCACGACAAAGTGGTCCAAAACCCGCACCTCCACCAGCGCCAACGCGGCCTTGAGCTGGTCGGTCAACCAACGGTCGGCCTGGGAGGGCTCGGCCAGACCGGACGGGTGGTTATGGGCGAAAATGACGCTGGCGGCATTGTGGCCCAAAGCCCGTTTGACCACCTCACGGGGGTAGACGCTGGCCTGGGTCAGCGTGCCACGAAACAGTTCCTCGACCGCCAGCACCCGGTTCTGGGCATCCAGAAACAGGGCAGCGAAGACTTCATGCGGCAACGCCGCCAGCCGCAGGCGCAGGTAGTCGCGCACCACCGCCGGCGAAGACAGGGCGTCACCCTGATGCAGCTCTTCTTTGAGGGCGCGCCGAGCCATCTCGATCACGGCTTGAAGCTGGGCATACTTGGCCTGCCCCAGGCCGAGAAAGCCCCGGCATTCCTTTTCCGTCGCGGCGAACAGCCGATTGAGGCTGCCGAAATGCCGCAGCAGCTCGCGCGCCAGCTCGACCGCGCTTTTGCCTTTCACGCCGGTACGCAGAAAGATCGCCAGCAGTTCGGCGTCCGACAGTGCCGCGGCACCCTGTGCCAAAAGCCGCTCTCGCGGCCGTTCGCCTTCCGGCCAATCCGTGATTGCCATGGAACCTCCCTTGATATCGCTATTCAGCCAGGTTTTCCGCCTGGCGCCGTTTCGTTCAATAATACAAAACCGGATGGAGAAAACAGAGATGAACCCCACATGGCGTTTCGACAAAGGCGATGTATTCGGGGGATTGGCCGCCATGCTGGTCGCCTTCCCGTCCGCCATCGCCTTCGGCCTGATCTCCACCGCCCCCCTGGGGCCGTCGTATGTCGGTTACGGCGCCATGGCCGGCATGGTCGGCGCCATCGCCTTGGGACTGGCCGCCCCCATCTTGGGCGGGGCCCCGCGCCTGATCTCGGCCCCCAGCGCCCCGGCCGCAGCCATGCTTGCCGCCTTCGCCACCGAACTCGCCAGCCCGCCGCTCGGCTTACAGCCGGCCATCATCTTCACCGTGCTGGCCTTGATCGGCCTATTCGCCGCCTTGCTGCAACTCATTTTTGGTGTCATCCGGGGCGGCCGCTTCATCAAATACATCCCCTACCCGGTGGTTGCCGGCTATATGAGCGGCGTCGGCATGATCATCCTGCTCAGCCAACTGCCCAAGCTGCTCGGCCTGCCAAACGGCGCGCATATCCAAGACGCACTGGATATCGCGCTCTGGAACCCCTTGGCGCTGACGGTTGCCATCGCCACCATCGTGTTCATGCTCACCAGTCCGCGCCTCAGCCGGGTCATCCCCGCCCCCATCGTTGCCTTGCTCGGCGGCACCGCCGCCTATTTCGCCCTGGCCCTGTACCACCCGGCCCTGCTCCATCTCGACGGCAACAAGCTGGTGATCGGCAAGATGCAAAGCGAGGGAGTAGGCGCCATCCTGGTAAGCGCAAGCGCGCGCTGGCACAACATTGCCGCCTTCGATCTCGACACCCTGCAGCAGCTCTTCGTGCCGGCGTTCATGCTCGCCACGCTGCTGTCCATCGATACGCTCAAGACCTGCGTCGTCGTCGACACCCTTACCCGCAGCCGCCACGACTCCAACCGCGAATTGATCGGCCAAGGCACCGGCAACCTTTGTGCCTCCCTATTCGGCGGCATGCCGGGCTCCGGCACGATGGGGGCCACCCTGATCAACATCGGTTCCGGGGGCCGCAGCCGCTGGTCCGGCGTGCTGGCCGGCGGCTTTGCGCTGGCTGCGGCCTTGATGCTGGGCGGCCTCATCGCCTGGGTGCCGCTGGCCGCCTTGGCCGGCATCCTCTGCGTCATCGGCGTGCGCTTGATCGACTGGCATAGCCTGCGCCTGCTACGGCAACGTTCGACCATACTGGACTTCGTCGTCATCGCCACCGTCACCGCCACTGCGATTGCCTTCAACCTGATGGTGGCGGCCGGTGTCGGCGTGATCCTGGCCATTCTGCTGTTCGTGCGCGAGCAGATCAAAAACTCCGTTGTGCGCCGGCGCAGCCTGGGCAGCCAAACCTTCTCCAAGAAGCAGCGTCTGCCGGAAGAACATGCCGTACTCGAACGCAAGGGCATCGAGACCGTGGTGTTCGAACTGCACGGCGCGCTGTTCTTCGGCACCACCGACCAACTACTGAACGAGTTGGAACCCCATCTCGGCAAATGCCGCTATCTCGTACTCGACCTCAAGCGCGTCTATTCGGTGGACTTCACCGGCGCCCACCTGCTCGACCAAGTCGCCACGCAGCTGAGCGAACACGGCGCCGAGCTGCTGCTCGCCAACCTACGCCCACAGCTCGCTGCCTATTTCACCGAGGTCGGCATGTTGAAGCCGGGCTCGAACGTGCGGCTGTTTCCGCAATTGGACGACGCGCTGGAGTGGACCGAAGACCGCCTGCTCGAAGCCGAGGGCTTTAGCCACGGCGAGGGCGAAGCGCCGCTTGGCCTCGGTCAATTGCACCTATTCGCCAGCGCGTCGGCCGACACCCTGTCCGACCTTGAACACTATGTGCACAGCCGATCATTCGCTGCCGGCGAGAAGGTCTTCGCCATGGGCGACGGTGGCGACGAACTGTTCCTGATTCGCCGCGGCAGCGTGCGTATCGAGCTCCCCCTGGGCAATGACGAGCGCTACCACCTCACCAGTTTTGGCCGAGGCGATTTCTTCGGCGAGATGACCTTCCTCGATCGCGCACCGCGCTCGGCCGATGCCGTCGCGGCCAGCGATCTGGAGCTTTACTGCTTCTCCCGCGCCGATTTCGACCAAGCCGCCAGCCGCCACCCGCGCATGGCCAATCTCATCGCCACCCGGCTCGCCCACGCCCTGGCCGAACGGCTACGCCAGACCAACACCGAGCTGCGCGCCTTGGAAGAGTCCTAAGTAGGCCCTGGCCACCGGTTTTCCCTTAGAATGCCCGCTCGACCTCACTGGACAGAGCAAACGGGATGGAAACGACCCAACTCAAGCGCATCGTGCTCGGCGTCACCGGCGGCGTGGCGGCCTACAAGGCGGCGGAACTCGTCCGGCTACTGGTCAAACAGAAGATCGACGTGCAAGTGGTGCTGACCGAGGCGGCCAGCCACTTCGTCACCCCGGCCACCTTCCAGGCCCTGTCCGGCCGGCCGGTGTTCACCAGCCTGTGGGACGACCGGATCGACAACGGCATGGCCCACATCGACCTGACCCGCGACGCCGACGCCGTGCTGATCGCCCCCGCCTCGGCCGACTTCCTGGCTAAGGTGGCCCAGGGCCGGGCCGACGACCTCTTGTCCACCCTCTGCCTCGCCCGCACCTGCCCGCTCTTGGTCGCCCCGGCGATGAACGTGCAGATGTGGGAACACCCGGCCACCCAGCGCAACATCGCGCTGCTCAAACAAGACGGCGTACTGTTCCTCGGCCCCGACCAGGGCGAGCAGGCCTGCGGCGAGATCGGCCTCGGCCGCATGTTGGAACCCGAGGAGATCGTCGAAGCCCTGGACGGCCAGTTCCAGCCCAAGCGGCTCAATGGCCTCAAGGTGCTGATCACCGCCGGCCCCACCTTCGAGGCGATCGACGCGGTGCGCGGCATCAGCAACCAGAGCTCGGGCAAGATGGGCTATGCCGTGGCCCGCGCCGCGCTCGAGGCCGGCGCCGAAGTCACCCTGGTTTCCGGCCCGACTTGCCTGACGCCGCCGCGCGGTGCCCGCACCCTGCCCATCGTCAGCACCCAGCAGATGCTGGACGCGGTGGAGGCCGAGATCGACCGGGCCGACATCTTCATCAGCGTCGCCGCCGTGGCCGACTATTACGTGCTCAATCCGAGCGACAGCAAGATCAAGAAGGACGCCCACATCCTCACCCTGGAACTGGCGCCCAACCCGGACATCCTGGCCAACGTCACCAGCCGGGCGAAGCCGCCGTTCTGCGTCGGCTTCGCCGCCGAGGCGGAGAACCTCGAGGAATACGCCGAGCTCAAGCGCAAGCGCAAGCACCTGCCCTTGATCGTGGCCAACGCGGTGCAAGAGGCCATCGGCGCCGATGAAGTCGAGCTGCTGCTGCTCGACGACGCCGGCAAACACACCCTGCAACAGGCCGACAAGCTCAGCCAGGCCCGCCGCCTGATCGAGCACATCGCCCAGCTCTACAACGCCCAACACCCTTAACCAGAGACTCAAGCATCATGCACGTCGACGTCAAAATCCTCGACCCGCGCATGCGGGAACAACTGCCCCATTACGCCACGCCCGGCAGCGCCGGCCTCGACCTGCGCGCCTGTCTGGATGCCCCGCTGGTGCTCAACCCCGGCGAAACCCAGCTCATCCCGACCGGCATCGCCATCCACCTGGCCGATGCCGGCTTCGCCGCGATGATCCTGCCTCGTTCCGGTCTGGGCCATAAACACGGCGTAGTGCTGGGCAACCTGGTCGGCCTGATCGACTCCGACTACCAGGGCCAGCTCATGGTCTCGACCTGGAACCGCGGCCATGAGGCCTTCACCATCCAACCCTTCGAGCGCATCGCGCAAATGGTCATCGTGCCGGTGGTGCAGGCGAGCTTCAACCTGGTGGACGAATTCCCGGAAAGCGACCGCGGCGCCGGCGGCTTCGGCAGTACGGGGAAGAAATAGGGGTCAGGGCAGAATCTTCGCGCCTTCGGCGCGTCCCTGAATCCCGACCCCTGCTCAGCACTGCTCCCACGGCAGGCCGTCGCAGCGCCAGCCGCTGACCGTGCCGCGATGGTGATGCTCGTCGAGCTCGCCCTCGAAGCCGTGCAGCACGTTGTAGACATCGGTGAAGCCGTTCTGCTCCAGGAACGCCCCGGCCTCGCGCGAGCGGTTGCCTGAGCGGCAGACCAGGATCACCGGCCGGTGGTGCGAGGCGGCCATGCGCACCTCGCCCAAAAAACGCGGGTTCAAATCCCAATTCGCACCCTCGTACCACGGCACCAAGATGGCCCCGATAGGATGACCGACGAACAGATACTCGAACTCCGAGCGGCAATCGATCAACACCGCATCGCTGTTGGCCTCTAGAAAGGCATAGGCCTCTTTCGGCGTTAGATGCTTCATCGGCGGTCTCCCTTTACTCGGCCATCTCCGGTTTCGACTTATAACCCCGTCGCTATGCATCGACACTATAGCAAGCCAATTTGTTGTTTATGTTGCGCCCTTGACCGGCCCGGTCACCGCAAAAACACCGTGCACGAGCAAATCAGCCCGCCTGGCCTTCGGATAAATAAGCATTTATTATCCGTCAGCCTGGGAGGCAGGCTTACTGCCAAGTATCATAATTAGACTTTATCGACCTCTAGCTACCATGCCCGACCGCACCGCCGAACTCCTCGCCCTCGCCCGACAACGCATCCTGATCCTGGATGGCGCCATGGGCACCATGATCCAGAGATACAAGCTGGAGGAGGCGGACTATCGCGGCACGCGCTTCGCCGATTGGCCGAGCGACGTCAAGGGCAACAACGACCTCTTGCTGCTGACCCAGCCGCAGATCATCCGCGAGATCCACGCGCAATATCTGGCGGCCGGCGCCGACATCCTGGAGACCAACACCTTCAACGCCAACAGCATCTCCATGGCCGACTACGGCATGGAGGCGCTGGTCTACGAACTGAACTTCGAGGGCGCAAAACTCGCCCGCTCGGTAGCCGACGAATACACCGCCAAAGACCCGGCCAAGCCGCGCTTCGTCGCCGGCGTGCTCGGCCCGACCTCGCGCACCCTGTCGATCTCGCCCGACGTGAACGACCCCGGTTTCCGCAACGTCAGCTGGGACGCGCTGGTTGCCACCTATTACGAAGCCACCGACGGCCTGGTCAAGGGCGGCGCCGACTGCATCCTGATCGAGACCATCTTCGACACCCTGAACGCCAAGGCAGCGGTGTTCGCGGTGCACAAGTATTTCGACGAGACCGGCAAGCGCCGGCCGGTCATGATCTCCGGCACCATCACCGATGCCTCCGGCCGCACGCTGTCGGGCCAGACCGCCGAGGCCTTCTGGAACTCGCTGCGCCACGCCGAACCGCTGTCCTTCGGATTCAACTGCGCGCTCGGCGCCAAGGACTTGCGCCAGCATGTGGAAGACCTAGCCGGCAAGGCCGACTGCCTGGTCTCCGCCCACCCCAACGCCGGCCTGCCCAACGCCTTCGGCGAATACGACGAGACCCCGGCCCAGATGGCGGCGCAGATCGCCGAGTGGGCCGACTCCGGCCTGCTCAACATCGTCGGCGGCTGCTGCGGCACCACGCCGCCGCACATCGACGCCATCGCCAGCGCCATGGCCACGCACCGGCCGCGCACCGTGGCCGCGCCGCCCAAAGAGCTGCGCCTGTCCGGTCTGGAGCCGATGAACGTGGGCGAGGGCGCGCTGTTCATCAACGTCGGCGAGCGCACCAACGTCACCGGCTCGGCCAAGTTCAAGCGGCTGATCCTGGAAGGCCAGTACGACGAGGCCTTGGACATCGCGCGCAGCCAAGTAGAGAACGGCGCCCAGATCATCGACATCAACATGGACGAAGCCATGCTCGACGGCGAGGCCGCCATGGTGCGCTTCCTCAACCTGATCGCCTCCGAGCCGGACATCGCCCGGGTGCCGATCATGCTCGACTCGTCCAAGTGGTCGATCATCGAGGCCGGCCTCAAGTGCGTGCAGGGCAAGCCGGTGATCAACTCGATCTCGCTCAAGGAAGGCGAAGACGAATTCGTCGCCAAGGCCAGGCTCGCCCGCCGCTACGGCGCCGCCGCCATCGTCATGGCCTTCGACGAGCAGGGCCAGGCCGACACCTACCAACGCAAGATCGAGATCTGCCAGCGCGCCTACCATGTGCTGACCGAAAAGGTCGGCTTCCCGGCCGAGGACATCATCTTCGACCCCAACATCTTCGCCGTGGCCACCGGCATCGAGGAACACGCCAACTACGCGGTGGACTTCATCGAGGCCACGCGCTGGATCAAGCAGAACCTGCCGCACGCCCGCGTCTCCGGCGGCGTGTCCAACGTGTCGTTCAGCTTCCGCGGCAACGAGCCGGTGCGCGAGGCCATCCACACCGTGTTCCTCTACCACGCGATCCAGGCCGGCATGGACATGGGCATCGTCAACGCCGGCCAGCTCGGCGTCTACGACGAAATCGAGCCGGAACTGCGCGAGCGGGTGGAGGACGTGGTACTCAACCGCCGGCCGGATGCCGGCGACCGCCTGGTCGAATTCGCCAACACAGTGAAGGGCTCGGCGAAGGAACAGGTGGAAGACCTGGCCTGGCGCGACCAGCCGGTCGAAAAGCGTCTCGCCCACGCCCTGGTCAAGGGCATCACCCAGTACATCGAGGCCGACACGGAAGAGGCCCGCACCGCGCTGGGCCATCCGGTCAAGGTGATCGAAGGTCCGCTGATGGACGGCATGAACGTGGTCGGCGACCTGTTCGGCGCCGGCAAGATGTTCCTGCCCCAGGTGGTGAAATCGGCCCGGGTAATGAAGCAGGCCGTGGCCTACCTCACGCCCTTCATCGAGGCAACCAAGACCGCCGACTCCGCCGCCAAGGGCAAGATCCTGATGGCGACGGTGAAGGGCGACGTGCACGACATCGGCAAGAACATCGTCGGCGTCGTGCTCGGCTGCAACAACTACGAGGTGGTCGACCTCGGCGTCATGGTGCCGGCCGACAAGATCCTCAACACCGCGAAGGAAGTCGGCGCCGACATCATCGGCCTCTCGGGCCTGATCACGCCATCGCTGGAGGAGATGGCGCACATCGCCAAGGAGATGCAGCGCCAGGGCTTCAAGATTCCCCTGCTGATCGGCGGCGCCACCACCTCGCTCGCCCACACCTCGGTCAAGATCGACCCCAATTACGAAGGCGCCGTGGTCTACGTGAAGGACGCCTCGCGCGCGGTCGGTGTCTGTACCAACCTGCTGTCGAAAGACCTGCGCGACGACTTCGTCGCCAAGCTCAAGACCGACTACGCCGACACCCGCGAGCGCCACCTGGCGCAGAAGGGCGAGACCAAGCGGGTGTCGCTGGCCGAGGCGCGCGCCAACAAGTTTCAGACGAACTGGGCCGATGCCGAGGGTAGGGTGCGCTCCGCGCACCAGGCCGCCGATGGTGCGCACAGCGCACCCTACACGCCGCCAGTGCCGAAGCAACTGGGCGTGCAGGTGTTCCGCGCATACGATCTCGCCGAGTTGGCGCAACACATCGACTGGACGCCGTTCTTCCAATCCTGGGAACTGCACGGCCGCTACCCGAAGATCCTGGACGACGAGGTGGTCGGCGAAGAGGCGCGCAAGCTGTTCGCCGACGCCCAGGCCATGTTGCAAAAGATGATCGCGGAAAACTGGATCGAGGCCCGCGCGGTGATCGGCCTGTTCCCGGCCAACAGCGTGAACGACGACGACATCGAACTCTACGCCGACGAATCGCGCGACCAGGTGTTGATGACCTGGCACAACCTGCGCCAGCAGATGCAGAAACCAAAGGACCAGCCCAACTGGTGCCTGGCCGATTTCGTCGCGCCGAAGACAAGCGGCGTGAAGGACTACCTCGGCGCCTTCGTCGTCACCGCCGGCATCAAGGAAGACGCCAAGGCCCGCGAATTCGAGGCCCAGCACGACGACTACAGCGCCATCCTGTTCAAGGCCCTATGCGACCGCCTGGCCGAGGCCTTCGCCGAGCGCCTGCACCAGCGTGTTCGACGCGAGTTCTGGGGCTACGCCGCCGACGAAGCACTTGCCAACGAACAACTGATCGCCGAGGAGTACCGCGGCATCCGCCCGGCCCCCGGCTACCCGGCCTGCCCCGAGCACAGCGAAAAAGGCCCGCTGTTCGAACTGTTGAATGCAACCGAGGCCACCGGCGTCAAGCTGACCGAGAGCTTCGCCATGTGGCCGGCCGCCTCGGTCTCCGGCTTCTACCTCTCGCACCCGGACAGCCGCTACTTCGCCGTGGCCCGGCTCGGCCGCGACCAGGTCGAGGACTACGCCCGACGCAAGGGCTGGGACCTGGTCACCGCCGAACGCTGGTTGGCGCCAAACCTGGGCTACCAGCCGGATTAAACAGGGCCTCTATCAAAATCTATCAATAAATATCAAATTGATAGATTTGTGCTCCGAGAAGCGCCGTCGGCAAGGTATTGCCGACCTACGGGTAGAAGGTTCTGCATGAGCCAAGCGCAGCGCGTCATCGCCGGAGGTTCGCGGCCGGATGGCCACCCCTGCTGAGTGGTGGCACCAATCGGAGGCACCCCTTAGAATGGGGTTGTACTTATCGCAACCCGGAACCCGCCATGAGCACTTCCACCGTCGGCGTCGAACTCGACGATGAAACCCGCGGGCGGCTCAAGCACGTAGTCGACGAACTGGAGCGCACGCCGCACTGGGTGATCAAGACCGCGCTGAAGGAACGGCACGAGGACAAGACCCGCTGGGCGCGTTACCAGGAAAGCGGCCAAGCCATTGCGCAAAAGCAGGTCATGCAGTGGCTGGACGCGCTGGCGGCCGGACACGAAGTACCGTGCCCCAGGTAGTCTGACCACCCGAGGCCTTGCAGGCCATCCTGCGCCTGCATGCCTTTCTCGCCGACAAGAGCCCCGCCGCCGCCCGCTATGCCTCCCCTGTTTTCCTCCACCGCTGACTTTCAGCACGCCTTCGCCGACGGCCTGCACACCATGCTGCGCCAGCACGACGGCCTCGGTGTCTACATCCTGGTATTGGCCAACGCCGCCAACGACCCCGAACTTTGGCAGCGACTGCGCGAGCCGCTGACCGAACGCCACTATCACCAGGCCGCGCTGATCACCACTGCGCTGCGTCAGGGCCGGCCGCTGAACGAGCCGGAGGACGACCTGATGGTCTTTCTCAAGTTGATGGCGATCGGCTTTGAACACCTGAATCTGGCCGAGCAGCGCGAGGCCGGGCCATGGGAGGTGCAGTTCAACCCCTTGCGCGCCTTGCGCCCGCCGCGCGCCAGCGCGGCCAAGGTCGAGGGTCTGCGCCAGCCGTTCAACCCGGACGGCTTCCATTTCGACAAGCCCTTCCTGGCCAAGGAGGTCTTTTGGCAGGGCGAACTGCTCGACCGGAACGTCAGCCTGCTCTACAACAAGTTCCCGTTTGCGCCGCTGCACGGCCTGCTGGTGCCGGAGAAAGGGCTAGGCCACGCGCAGTTCCTGACGCCGCAGTGGCACGGCTATGCCTGGGAGACAACGCAGGCGCTCGGCCCACGCGTGGCCGGCTTCGGCCTGGCCTATAACAGCCTGGGCGCCTATGCCTCGGTCAATCACCTGCATTTCCAGAGCTTCGTGCGCGAACTGCCGTTGCCGTTGCTGAACCCGGTTTGGCGGCACAACGGCGGCAGCGAAGACTATCCGGTGGACTGCCTGAGCTTCGACGACGCGGTCGCGGCCTGGCGCTATCTCGACGAACTGCACCAAGGCGGCACCGCCTACAACCTGGTCTATCTGCCCGGCCGGCTTTATGTCTTGCCGCGCCGGCATCAAAGCCAGGCCTGGGCCACGCCCGGCGCGCTGCAAACATCGCTGGGCGCGAACCCCGGCTGGTATGAGTTGGCCGGCGGCGTCGCCGCATTCGGCCGGCAGGATTTCGTCCAGATCGACGCGCGCAGCATCGCCGAGGAACTTGGCAAGTTGTCGCTGTCTTAGCATCAGCGCCCTTTCCTTTGCCCTGAGCGCATGGCATTGTTCCGGGCTGACCCATCGCCGACCATGAACACCTTGAACCGACGTCTACTCCGCATCGCCGCCTGGATCGCCATCCTGGGCACCATCGCGTTCGCCGGCCTGGTGCTGACCGTCAAATACGCGCTGCTGCCGCGCCTGGGCGAGCAACGCGCCTTCATCGAGCAGAGCGTGAGCCGGGCCATCGGCCTGCCGGTCGCGATCGGCGAACTCACCGCCGACTGGCGCGGCTGGCACCCCCGGCTGCGGCTCGGCGACGTGCGCATCATGACGCCGGGGCAAGCGGCCCCACTGACCTTGCCGAGCGTGGAGGCGGCGGTGTCCTGGAGCAGTCTGGTCTTTTTCGAGCCCCGGCTGGCCGAACTCAGGCTGCAGGCGCCCAAGCTCACAATCCGCCGCGACAAGAACGGCGCAGTGTATGTGGCCGGCATTCGCATCGACGAAAAGCAGACCGGCGGTGCGTTCCCCGATTGGCTGCTGCGCCAGCGCCTGATCCTGGTCAGCGACGCCGAGGTCACCTGGCTCGACGAAAAGATCGGGGCGCCGCCGCTCAAGCTGACCCGGCTCAACGCCGCCTTGCACAACCTGTTGGGCCGCCACCGCTTCGGCCTTACGGCGTTGCCGCCCGTGGACGTCGCGCAACGGCTCGACCTGCGCGGCGACCTGCGCGGCGGCAGCATCAACGAACCGGAAGGCTGGTCCGGCAAAATCTACAGCGCCGTCGATGCCGTCGATCTCGCCGCTTGGAACCGGCAAACGCCATGGTCGCAAGAGACGGTGCGCGGCGGCCGTGGCCATCTGCGCTTCTGGCTGACCGTGAAGAAAGGCACGCCGCAGCAAATCGTCGGCGATGCGCGGCTGCGCGACATCTCGCTCCAGTTCGCCCAGGACCTGCGCATCCTCGCCTTTCGCCAACTGGATAGCCGCATCGTCTGGCAGCGCCTGAAAAACGACCGGCACGATATCCATACCGAGGGCTTGCGTTACACCACGGCCACCGGCGAAACCTCGAGCGCGGCCAAGCTCGGCCTGCAACTGCAGGCCGACGCCAGCGGCCAGTTCAAGCCCACCCAGGCCGAGGCCGAGGGCTTGCGCCTGGAGGCGGTGACCGCCTTGGCCGACGCCATCCCGCTGCCCAAAAGCATGCACGATCTGGTCGAGAAACTCAGCCCGCGCGGCCTGGTCGATTTTGCCCAAGTGCAGCAGGTCGACGGCAACCGCTATGCCGTGACCGCACGCTTTCATGACGTCGGCGTCAATGCCTACGACAAGTTGCCCGGCCTCGACGGGCTGAGCGGCCGGATCAAGACCGACCAGGATAGCGGCGAAGCCGAGATCGATAGCCGGAATTTCTCGTTCGACGACACCCGCATCTTTCGCAATCCGCTCGCCTTCGCCACGGTCGAGGGCCGCTTGACATGGCAGTTGCCGAAGCAGGGCGGGCTCAAGCTCGATATCGCCAAATTGAAGTTCGCCAATGCCGACTTGACCGGCGAAGCGCACGGCAGCATTCAAACGGCGCCGGGCCGGCCGGCTCAGACCGACATCCAGGCCAGCCTTGGCCGGGGCGAGGCCAACGCCGTCTGGCAGTATCTGCCGAAGGCGGTCAGCGACGATGCGCATGCCTGGCTCAAGCGCAGCCTGGTCGGCGGCTACGCCAGCGATGTTCGATTCATATTGAAAGGCTCGTTGGACAAGTTTCCCTTCGACCAAGGCGGCGGCGAATTCAAGGTCGGCATGCGGCTGAACGACGGCGTGCTCGATTACGCGCCGGGTTGGCCTAAGATCGACAATATCCAAGGCTCGCTAACCTTCCACGACAAGGCGATGACCCTGATCGCGCAGCCCGGTGCGCATATCCACGGCATTCCATTGGGCGAGGTCAGTGCGATCATCCCCGATCTGCATTACTCGTACGACGAACAACTGGTGATCCGCGGCAGCGCCAGCGGCCCGACCCAACGCTTCCTCGACTTCATGCGCAACAGCCCGGTATTCGAACACACCGGCCGCTTCACCGAATTCATGCACGCCGAAGGCAAGGGCAACTTGGCCCTGGGCTTGGATATGCCATTGCGCCGCGTCGCCGATACCACCGTCAAAGGGAGTTACCAATTCAGTGCCAACCGTATCGATCCCGGCACGAATCTGCCCACCTTAGGCAATGCCAGCGGCCAGATCGACTTCACCGAAAATGGCGTGAGCGCCAAACAAGTCCGCGCCACGATCTTCGATCAGCCCGCCGAACTCGGCATCGCCAGCGAAGCAGCGGGCCGCGTACGGGTCGACCTGCGCGGCCGTGTCAATGCCCAGACCATAGGCGAACGCCTACCCGGCATCGTAGCCCAACGCATTGCCGGTACGACCGACTACCGCGCTCAACTCAGCATCAAAGATCACAAGAGCACCTTGCGCGTCGAATCCAACCTCGTCGGCCTGACCAGCACCCTGCCGGCCCCCTTCGACAAAAAGGCCGCCGCGGCGGTCCCGCTGCTCATCGCCAAAAGCGATGGCTCGGAGGCGATCAGCCTACGTTATGCCAATCTGCTATCCGCCAGCGTGGTGCCGGCAGGCGATGGGATCAAACGCGCCGTATTCCGCTTAGGCAGCGGCGAAACCGCGCTGCCCGCCGAGGGCATCGCGCTGCGCGGCGGTTTGCCGACGCTCGATCTGGATGCCTGGCGCACCTTGCTGTCGGCCAAAGACAGCGGCAAGGGCGTGGCCGTGAACGATGTGAATGTCTCTTTCGCCAGTTTGACCTTTGATCACCGGCCCTTCCACGACATCAACATCCAAGCCAGGCCGATCGCCAAGGGCTGGCAACTGAAACTGAATGGCCGCGACGTGCAAGGCGAGGCCAGCTACTTCACGGCCGCCAACGGCAGCCCGGCCCGCATCGCCGGCCAATTCAAGAAACTCATGATCCCGGAGAGAAAAGACGAGACCGGCACCGGCAGCGAGGCGGCCGACGAACCGACGCAGCAAATCGACATCCAAGCCGAACGCTTTGGCCTCGGTGCCCAGGATTACGGCGCGCTGACCTTGCACCTCACACCCAAGCCCCAGCGTTGGCAGATCCACGAGTTCGCCTTGAGTAGCCCGGACGGCCAGATCAATCTGGATGGCGAACTATCGACCAGCAGCCAACGCGCCAGCACGCTCAACCTCAAAGCCAAGGCCAACAACCTGGGCAAACTGCTCGCCCGCCTGGGGCACCCCGACACCATCAAGCGCGGCGAGGGCGAGGCGAGCGGCCTCATCGGCTGGCAAGGCGGCACCAAACAATTTCAAATCGCGCGCCTGAGCGGCAATCTCGCGATCAAGGCCAAGAACGGCCAATTCACCAAGGTCGACCCCGGCGTCGGCCGATTGCTCGGCATTCTCAGTTTGCAGGCATTGCCTCGCCGTATCACCCTGGATTTCCGCGACATCTTTTCCGAGGGCTTCGCCTTCGACGAGATCGAAGGCAATGTCGTGCTCGATCGCGGCACCGCCGCGCTCAAGGACATGCGTATGGACGGCCCATCGGCCAAGGTGTTGATGAGCGGCCAGATCGGCCTGGCCGATGAAACGCAATCCTTGCGCGTCGCCGTCACGCCCCGCCTGGAAGACAGCCTCGCGGTCGGCGCAGCGCTGATCGGCGGCCCGGCCGCCGGCGTCGGCGCCTATGTCGCGAGCAAGTTGCTGAAAGACCCCTTGGGCCAGGCCACCGCGTTCGAATATCAAGTCACCGGCACCTGGGCCAACCCCGAAGTCGTTCGCCTCGCCCCCACGGCCGCGCCCAGCCCACATCAAGAGGACAAACCGTGACACGTGCGATCTTTTGCCTCTGGCTTGCCGCCTTTTCCCTTGCCGCCTTCGGCCGGGATTGTGTACCCTCGGACGAGTTGTGGTCGAAACCGCGCAATGCCGCTTCTATACTGGGCGAGAAGGCCATACGCAAATGCGTGTTGCCGCTATTGGACAATGCCGACGCGACCTTGCGTCTGCGCCATGCCCCCGATGAGGATGCCCAGTGGCGCGCGGCGGATTTGCGCTGGTGGTTGATCGCGCTCGGCCTGGAACCCGGCCGGATAGCCCTAGTGGAAGACCCTAAGGCCACCGAACCCCTTGTACTGGAACTGACGGAAACCAAGTGACTCGCAAAACAACCTCAGGCTTTGCCAAAGCCCGCAGCCGTACCACCCCGAAGGCCCAAGAGGGCGCAGGCCTGCTGCGCGTGGCCGCGATCCAGATGGCCTCCGGCCCCAATGTCGCCGCCAACCTGTCCGAGGCCGAGCGCCTGATCCAGCAGGCCGCCACCGCAGGCGCCAAGCTGGTCGCGCTGCCCGAATACTTTGCGATCATGGGCCTGAAAGACACCGACAAGGTCGCCGCCCGCGAGGCCGAAGGCAAGGGGCCGATCCAGAAATTCCTCGCCGGCCAGGCCAAGAAGCACAAGATCTGGCTGATCGGCGGTTCGGTGCCGCTCGAATGCGACAACCCGAAGAAGGTACGCAACAGTTGCCTGGTCTACGACGACAAGGGCAAGCAGGTCGCGCGCTACGACAAGATCCACCTGTTCGGCCTGGAACTGGGCAACGAGCGCTACAAGGAAGAGACCACCATCGAGCCGGGCGACAAGGTCGTGGTCGTCGACACCCCGTTCGGCCGCCTGGGCCTGTCGATCTGCTACGACCTGCGCTTCCCCGAGCTCTATCGTGCGATGGGCGAGGTCGACATCATCGCGGTGCCGGCCGCCTTCACCGCAACCACCGGCAAGGCCCACTTCGAAACCCTGATCCGCGCCCGCGCCATCGAGAACCTGGCCTATGTCATCGCCCCGGCCCAGGGCGGCTATCACCTGTCCGGCCGCGAGACCCACGGCGACACCATGATCGTCGACCCCTGGGGCAATGTGCTCGACCGCCTGCCGCGCGGTTCCGGCGTGGTCGTCGCCAGCCTCAACCGCGGCTACCAGGAAAGCATGCGCAAGAGCCTGCCGGCGCTGAAACACCGCACGCTCAACTGCAGCAGCGCGATCAAGGTCGAAGTCGTCAAGGCCGACGCATGAACGCCGGCGGCAAAGACGAAGGCCTGTTCGCCACGGCCGTCGACATCCTGCTCGCGCCGAACGAACTGACGCCGAGCCGACTCGATTCCGTGTTCGGCCTGCTCGCCGCGCACCGGCTCGACGACGCCGATCTCTATTTCCAGTACAGCCGGTCCGAGGCCTGGAGCCTGGAAGAAGGCCGGGTCAAATCCGGCAGCTTCAGCATCGACCAGGGTGTCGGCGTGCGCGCCGTGGTCGGCGACAAGACCGCCTTCGCCTATTCCGACGACATCCGCCTGCCCGCCATCGAAGACGCCGCACGCACCGCCCGTGCCATCGCCGCCAGCGGTGGCAGCGCCTCGGTCAAGGCCGCGCGGCCGGTGGCCGGGCGCAAGCTCTACCTGCCACTCGATCCGCTGGCCTCGCTGGCCGAGGCCGACAAGGTCGCCCTGCTCCATCGCCTGGAAGACTATGCGCGCAAGCGGGATAGCCGGGTCAGCCAAGTCGTCGCCAGCCTGGCCGGCGAATACGAGGTGATCTACGTCGCCCGCCTGGACGGCCGGGTGGCGGCCGACGTGCGGCCGCTGGTGCGGGTCTCGCTCCAGGTCATCGTCGAACAGGACGGCCGGCGCGAGCAGGGCAGCTCCGGCGGCGGCGGCCGCACCGACTACGGCTATTTCACCGACGCCATCCTGCAAGACTACGCCGAACAGGCGGTGCACCAGGCGGTGACCAACCTCAACGCCAAGCCGGCCCCAGCCGGCAGCATGACCGTGGTGCTCGGTGCCGGCTGGCCCGGCATCCTGCTGCACGAGGCAATCGGCCACGGCCTGGAGGGCGACTTCAACCGCAAGGGCAGCTCCGCCTTCTCCGGCCGCATCGGCCAGCGCGTCGCGGCCAAGGGGGTGACCGTGGTCGACGACGGCACCCTGCCCAACCGGCGCGGCTCGCTCAACATCGACGACGAGGGCAACCCGACCGAGTGCACCGTGCTGATCGAGGACGGCATCCTCAAGGGCTATATGCAGGACGCGATGAACGCCCGGCTGATGGGCATGGCGCCGACCGGCAACGGCCGCCGCGAATCCTTCGCCCACCTGCCCATGCCGCGCATGACCAACACCTACATGCACGCCGGCGACAAGGCGCCGGAAGAGATCATCGCCTCGGTGAAAAAGGGCCTCTACGCCGCCAACTTCGGCGGCGGCCAGGTCGACATCACCAGCGGCAAGTTCGTCTTCTCCGCCGCCGAGGCCTACCTGATCGAAGACGGCAAGATCACCTACCCGGTCAAAGGCGCCACCCTGATCGGCAACGGCCCCGACGCGCTGACCCGGGTGGCCATGATCGGCAACGACATGCGGCTCGACTCCGGCGTCGGCACCTGCGGCAAAGAGGGCCAAAGCGTGCCGGTCGGCGTCGGCCAGCCTACGCTGCGCATCGACGGCTTGACCGTGGGTGGCACAAGCTAGGTACTTTTCCTAGCCGGCCGCCCCGCCGGTCACATGGTTGTCATCCTTGGTCTATATATGTGAGTTGCATTGCGCCATAACTCATAGGGAGCCAACCATGTTGAAAGCCGAAGAGAAGTCGAGCAGCAAAGCCGCCAGCCAAACCGCAACCACCGTCAAACCGAAGAAGACCACCAAGGCCGAGACCGGCGCCAAGCCGGCCAAGGCCGCAACCGCCAAGACCTCAGCCAAGACCCTCGCCAGTAAACCGAAAAAGGCCAAGGCCCTCGACGCCGGCCTGCGTCACCAGCTCATCAACGAGACCGCACATTTCATCGCCGAAAAGCGCAGTTGCGGCGCGAGCGAACTGGACGATTGGTTGTTCGCGGAGCGCTTGGTCGATGGGGTGAGTGGGGCGATGCAATAAAAACCAAGACGGGGCCGCCCTTGCGGCAACCCCGCGACAGCATGGCTCAGTCTTTGATGGAATTCGCGAGCTCCATCATTTTCTTATGCATTCCCGCGTTTTCCACGTGGCCGGTCATGATCAGCGTATAGCTTTTTGCCTCCGTCGCCCAGGTGAGCTGCGACATCGCCTTGCCTTTTTGGCTTTGCGCTATTCCAAGCACCGCCGGAACACCGTTGACCTGCTCGTTCACTCTACCTTTAGGAATAAGCATCCCGCCACCTTCAGCCACATAGTCCCACTCCCTTAGAAGCAGGAGCGTTCCATTCGGAAAAGAGAACAGCCGCGATAAGGAGTGGGGCGGGCCCTCTCGAACCACGCCGAGAAACTTCAGGCCGGCAAAGGGCGTGCCATCCAAATTGGACAGCTTGACCAACACCTTCTCTTTGTAATCTGCCAAAGGCTTTACTGCCTTTGGCATCGCCTCAAGCCAGCTCACTTCTTCTTCACTCGCATCCACGTATCCCTTCGTTTTGTATTCTTGATGTCGGCGGGATTCTTCTTCCCATATCCCGGGTGGCAGGTCATCAATTACGTAATATTTCACCCCCCTGCTTGCATTGCTGGGGGCAATGGATGGCGGCGGCCCAGGCGGTGCCGCCACGGCGGCAGAAGCGGCCGTGGCTGTATAAACCAACGCTAAACGGCTTATGTATTTCATGAAAATCACATTGGGCCTCTAAAGATTAACTCCATGAGCAATAGCCGCCGGGCCGACTACCATGATTCGATCACATTACCAGCCCATCCCGTCCGCCCAGCTTAGGCTATTTGCCATATGCCCCACAAATCAACCACTTGCCTTGCCCCGACCCCGCCGCCTCTGCTACCATGCAAGCCATGTACCTGCTTCGCGCCGATTTTTCCTTTTTTCACTTTTATCCCACGCCCATGGCGGTCGGGAGGGAATAACGCGAGCAGCAAGCGAATCCCCGAAAACCGCCAGCCTCCTGGCGGTTTTTTAGTTGCGGCGTAGCCTAAAGGTTAGCCTTCACTGAAATTGGCCGCCGAGCGGCCAATTTTATTTGGGGCTGGCTAGATCAAGGACAGATGGACATGACCGGATACCGAACCGACGACACCCGCATCGAGCAAGGCGGCGAACTGCTCGCGCCGATGCAGCTGATGCGCGAGCTCAAGGCCAGCGACACCGCGCTGAAGACGACCTACACCGCGCGCGGCGCCATCCACGATGTGCTGCGCGGCGCCGACGACCGGCTGGTGGTCATCGTCGGCCCCTGCTCGATCCACGACCCGGCCGCAGCCTTGGCCTACGCCAAGGGCTTGAAACCGCTGGCCGACGAATTGGCCCACGACCTGGTCGTGGTGATGCGCGTCTACTTCGAGAAGCCGCGCACCACGGTGGGCTGGAAGGGCCTGATCAACGACCCGCACCTGGACGAGAGCTTCGACATCAACGAGGGCCTGCGCCTGGCGCGCAAGATCCTGCTCGAGATCAACGAGCTGGGCCTGCCCAGCGCGACCGAATTCCTCGACCTGATCTCGCCGCAATACCTGGCCGACCTGGTGGCCTGGGGCGCGATCGGCGCCCGCACCACCGAATCGCAGAGCCACCGGCAACTGGCCTCGGGCATGTCCTGCCCGATCGGCTTCAAGAACGGCACCGACGGCAGCATCAAGATCGCGGTCGATGCGATCAAGGCGGCGGCCGCTCACCACCACTTCATCTCGATCACCAAGTCCGGCCACGTCGGCGTGTTCAAGACCGCCGGCAACGAGGACACCCACGTGATCCTGCGCGGCGGCAAGCAGCCCAACTACGATGCCGCCAGCGTCAATACTGTCTGCCAGGAGCTGGCTGCGGCCGGCCTGCGCCCGCAGGTGATGATCGACCTGTCGCACGCCAACTCGAGCAAGCAGTTCGACAAGCAGATCGAGGTCGGCCACGACGTCGCCCGCCAGGTGGCCGACGGCGACAACCGCATCATCGGCGTGATGATCGAGTCCCACCTGAACCCCGGCCGCCAGGACCTGTGCCCGGGCAAGCCGCTGGAGTATGGCCTGTCGATCACCGACGGCTGCATCGGCTGGGCCGACACCGAACCGCTGCTGCGCGCCCTGGCCGAGGCGGTGCGGAGCCGCCGGCTCAAGCAGGAGGACTGCGAGGAATAAGGCGACCCGAGCCCGGCCTTGGGGTAAAATTAGCCGTGGCGGGTCTCCCCGCATGGCTAAGTTGCCAACCTGGTCAGGTCCGGAAGGAAGCAGCCACAGCGATGGATGCCAGTGCCGGGGGTAAGGCTCGCCACCCCTTTTGTCAGTGAGGAGCAAGGAGATAGGAGTGAGGAGTAACCGCCACAGCCCATCCGCCTCACGCCTTTTATCCTCGCCTAGCGGGGACACCTCTCACCCCTCACTCGCCCGATGAGCCACCAAGTCCTCGCCCGCAAATGGCGGCCCAAGTCCTTCACCGAACTGGTCGGCCAGGAACACGTGGTCCGGGCGCTGTCCAACGCGCTCAATCAGGGCCGGCTGCACCACGCCTATCTGCTCACCGGCACCCGCGGCTGCGGCAAGACCACCATCGCCCGCATCCTGGCCAAGTGCCTGAACTGCGAGACCGGGCTGACCGCCACGCCTTGTGGCCAATGCAGCGCCTGCCGCGAGATCGAGACCGGCCGCTTCGTCGATCTGATCGAGATCGACGCCGCCTCCTACACCGGCGTCGACAACATGCGCGAAGTGCTGGAGAACGCCCAGTACGCGCCCACCGCCGGCCGCTACAAGGTCTACATCATCGACGAGGTGCACATGCTGTCGAAGAGCGCCTTCAACGCGATGTTGAAGACGCTGGAAGAGCCACCGGCCCACGTCGTGTTCATCTTGGCCACCACCGACCCGCAGAAGGTACCGGTCACCGTGTTGTCGCGCTGCCTGCAGTTCAATCTGAAGCTGCTGCCGCCGCCCCGCGTGGCCGAGCACCTGAAGAACGTGCTGGCCGCCGAAGGCATCGCCAACGAACCGGCGGCGCTGCCGCTGATCGCCCGCGCCGCCGCCGGCAGCATGCGCGACGCGCTGTCCCTGCTCGACCAGGCCATCGCCTATGGCGGTGGCACGGTGCGCGAGCAGGAAACCCGCGACATGCTGGGCTCGGTCGACCAGGCCTACCTGTTCCCGATCCTCGAGGCGCTGGCCAACAACGACGGCGCCGGGCTCATGGCCGAGGCCGAGAACATCGCCGCCCGCAGCTTCTCGTTCGAGGCCGCGCTGCAGGACTTGGGCCTCTTGCTGCACCAGATCGCGCTGGCCCAGACCGTGCCCGAGGCGGTGGCCGAGGACGTGCCCGAGCGCGACCGTCTGTTCGCGCTGGCCCGTACGCTCGACGCCGAGACCGTGCAGCTCTACTACCAGATCGCCGGCCTCGGCCGGCGCGACCTGGAATGGGCGCCGGACGAATACGCCGGCTTCTCCATGGCCTTGTTGCGCATGCTGGCGTTCACGCCGGGCAGCCCAGAGCCCGCCATGACGGCCGGTGCCCCGCAAGCTACCCCAAGCGTACCCCCGGCGGCGCGGCCAAACCCGGCCACCGTCGCGGCACCAGCGGCCGCAGCCGCCGCCCCCGCGGCCAGTCCAAGCGAAATCGCCAGCCGCCCCACGGCGCCGGAGACCACGGGCTTCGACGGCGACTGGCTGGGCCTGGCCGGTTCGCTCAACGGCGTCATCGGCCAACTGGCCAGCGCCTGCGAGCTGGTGGAACACAACGCTTCGCTGCTGAGCCTGCGCCTGCCCGAGGCGCATAAGGGCCTGCTCGACGGTTTTGGCGACAAGCTCAAGGCGGCCCTGCGAGAGAAATTGGGCAGCGGCAGCAAGATCGAAATCACCTTGGGCGCGACACAAGGCAGCGCGCCGGCCGAGATTGCCGCCCGGCATAAGGCCGAGCGCCAGGCCGAGGCCGAAACGGCCATCCAGAACGATCCCTTCGTGCAAAGTGTCGTCAAGGAATTCGACGGCAAGATCACGCAGATTCAACCCCTTAGCCAAGAGAGTGCGAAATGATGAAAGGCGGTATTGGCAACCTGATGAAACAGGCCCAGCAGATGCAGAACAATCTGCAGAAGGTGCAGGCCGAGATTGCCGAAATGGAAGTGGAAGGCCAGTCCGGCTCCGGCCTGGTCAAGGTCACGATGAACGGCAAGCATGCAGTGAAGCGGGTCGACATCGACCCGTCGCTGATGCAGGACGACAAGGAGATGCTGGAAGACCTGATCGTCGCGGCGATGAACGATGCCGTGCGCCGGATCGATACAGTATCGCAGGAAAAGATGGCCGCAGTCACCGCCGGCATGCCCATGCCGCCGGGCATGAAATTCCCGTTCTGATGGCATGAAGCTGCCGGGCACGCTCGAAGCCCTGATCGACGCGCTGCGCGTGCTGCCGGGCGTCGGCCCTAAATCGGCCGCGCGCATGGCCTATCATCTGCTGCAGCGCGACCGGCTCGGCGCCCAGCGCCTGTCCGACAGCCTGAAGATCGCACTGGAGGACTTGCACCATTGCGAACGCTGCAACAATTTCAGCGAAACGCCGATCTGCGAGCTGTGCGCCAACCCACGGCGCGACGCGCACCTGCTCTGCGTGGTCGAGATGCCGGTCGACCTCAATCGCATGGAAGAAACCCAGGCCTACAACGGCCTGTACTTCGTGCTGATGGGCCGGCTCTCGCCGCTCGACGGCGTCGGCCCCAAGGAGATCGGCCTGGACCGCCTGTTGCAACGGGCACAGGACGGCACGACCCAGGAAGTGGTGCTGGCCACCAACTACACCGCGGAAGGCGAAGCCACGGCACACTATGTCAGCGAACTGCTCAAGGCGCGCGGCCTCAAGGTCAGCCGCATCGCGCGCGGCATGCCGGCCGGCGGTGAACTAGAATACGTGGACGCGATGACCATTGCCCAAGCCTTTACCGACAGGCGCGCGTTATGAGCCACGGCACAACACCTGCCGAGCAAGTATCGGCGAAGGCTCACATGCGCATCGTGCATGTTAAGCGCAGCGGCCGTAGCCACAACATCGTTGCGGCGGAGGCTCACATGAGCGAAGCGAATGTTAAGCGCAGTGGCCGCAGCCAATACGCGGCCGCGACGACCATCGCACAGGCCTTCACCGACAGGAGAGCGTTGTGAACGACGAAGTGGAAACCCTGGATAGCCGGCAGACCGAACATCTGCTGGAAGAGCTGATGTCCAGCCAGGATTTCCCCGCCCTCTCCAGCACCATCATCCAGATCAACCAGCTGGTCGGCTCGGACGATAGCCATACCGACGAACTGACCCGGGTGATCCTGCGCGACAACTCGCTGACCAACAAGCTGCTGCGCCTGGTCAACTCGGTGCACTACGCCCAGTTCGGCGGCCGCAATATCAGCACCATCTCGCGTGCCGTGGTCATCCTCGGCTTCGACACCATTCGCGATGCCGCACTCACGCTGATGCTGTTCGAACACCTGAACAACCACGCCCAGGCCCATGCCCTGAAGGGCGAGGCCCTGGAAAGTTTTTACTGCGGCGTACTCGGCCGCATGGTCGCGCGACCGCTCGGCGTGCGCGACACCGAGGAAGGCTTCATCGGCGCGATGTTCCGCAGCTTGGGCCGGCTGATGGCCCGGTTCTATTTCTTCGAGCGCACCGAACACGTGCGCAGCCTGGTGGAAACCGACGGCCTGGACGAAAGCGCCGCCACGCGCAAGGTGTTCGGCACCACCTACGACCAGCTCGGCCTGGCCATCGGCCGCTTTTGGCATTTGCCGTCCGGCCTGATCCAGAGCATCACGCCGCTGCCGCCCGGCCCGGCCCGGCGGCCGAGCACGCCGGAGGACCGCCTGCAGGCGACCTCCAACCTGGCGCGTGACCTGTATCTCATCGCCGCGACCGAGATCACCGACGGCGATCGGCTCAAGCGGCTCAAGGAGCTGGGCGCCCGCTATGCCAGCGTCGGCGAGATCCAACCGAACGTGCTATACGAAGCGATGATGAAGGCGGCCGAAGAAGTGCAGAAGGAATCGGCCACCTTGCAGGCCTCCATCAACAACAGCGCGATGCTGCGCCGCCTGCTCGGCGAGAGCGCCGAGCAGGCCGGCAGTGCCGACGCCATCGCGCAGCGACTCGACGCCTCGAAGCTCGATGACATCGCGCTGCCGGAGATCGACGCCGCCACCGCGAGCGACCCGATGTCCGTGCTCACCGCCGGCCTGCAGGACCTGACCGACGCCTTGATGTCGAACACCAAGATCACCGACATCCTGCACCTGCTGCTGGAGGTGCTCTACCGCACCGGCTGCTTCGACCGGGTGATGATCGCGGTGCTCGACCGCCAGGGCCAGTTCCTGGCCGGCCGCAGCGGCTTCGGCAAGAACATCGACTCGGCCATCGCCGCCTTCAAGGTCTCCGCCACGGCCTCGGTCGACGCCTTCTCGGCCGCCGTCGCCCAGGGCGTCGACATCATGATCAGCGACACCCGGGCCGACAACATCCGGTCCCGCATCCCGGCCTGGCACAGCAGCCAGGTCAACGCCCGCTCCTTCCTGCTGTTGCCCATCATCGTCAACAAGAAACCGATCGGGCTGATTTATCTCGACCGCGATGCCAGCCCGATCGAGCTGGAACCGCCGGTACTCAATATGATGAAACTGCTGCGCAACCAAACCTTGCTTGCCTTCAAGCAGAAGTAAAGAACCGCTGAAATGACTCGACACGCAACACACCAGGGCCGCCGACGCCAATCCCATCGAGACGCACGATGATCGACGACGACCAAAACCTCGACTACAAGCAAACCGAGGCCCTGCTCGGCGAACTGGCCGGCACGCGGGAATTCCCGGCACTGTCGCAAACCATCATCCAGGTCAACGAGATCGTCGGCTCCGACAGTGGCGAGGCCGACGAGCTGACCAACGTGATCCTGCGCGACGTCTCGCTCACCAACAAGCTCTTGCGCCTGGTGAACGCCGCGCATTACCGCAAGTTTTCCGGCCAGCCGATCAGCACCATCTCGCGCGCGGTGGTCATTCTCGGCTTCAACACCGTGCGCGACGTGGCGATGTCGCTGATGCTGTTCGAGCACCTGCAGAACCACAGCCAGGCCCAGGCGCTCAAGGGCGAAACGCTGGAAAGCTATTACTGCGGCGTGCTCGGCCGGCAGCTCGGCAAGCGGCTGAAACTGCCCGATGTCGAAGAGGCCTTCATCAGTGCGATGTTCCGCAACCTCGGCCGGCTGATGGCGCGGTTCTATTTCTACGAACGCACGGTACGTACCGCACGCCTGGTGGAAAAAGGCTTGAGCGAGGCCGAGGCCGCGCGCGAGATCTTCGGCACCACCTACGACCGGATCGGCCAAGCCATCGCCCAGCACTGGCACCTACCGCACAAGCTGGTGCACGCCATGTCACCGCTGCTGCCGGGCAGCATCCAGCAGCCCAACAGCGAGTCGGCGCAACTGCGCACCATCGCCAACCTGGCGCACGAGCTTTATCAGACGGCGGCAGCCGTCCTGCCCGCGCCCGAGCAGACCAAACGCTTGAACGAGCTGAGCCGGCGCTATGCCGTACTCGGCAGTCTGCCCAGCGCCACGCTGAAAAGCCTGTTACTGGAAGCCGCCAAGGAGGTCGAACGCGACGCCGCCATCTTCCAGAGCGAAATCCGCTCCAGCCCGATGCTGACACGCCTGCTCGACCTGTCGGAAGCCGCCGAGACCGAGAGCGCGGCGGCCCAGGCGCTGCACACCCTGCCGGTGCTGGCCACGGTGGAACCCGAGGCCGGCGACCCCGCCTCGCTGCTCGCCGCCGGCCTGCAGGAGATGACCGAGGCCCTGGTCGGCGGCGCGGCGATCTCCGACATCCTGCACATGGTGTTGGAGATCTTCTACCGCACCGGCAGCTTCGATCGGGTGATGATCGCGGTGCGCGACAAAGACGGCAAATCGCTGTCCGGTCGTTTCGGCTTCGGCAAGGATGTCGACCGCGTGCTCGGCACCTTCAAGGTGCAATTGACCTATGCCCACGACGCCTTCCAGGTCGCCGCCGCGCAGGGCGTGGATATCCTGATCCCCGATACCCAAGACGAGGCGCTGAAGACGCGCATCCCGGAATGGCACAGCCAGCACATCGGCGCCCGTTCCTTCCTGCTCTTGCCCTTGGTGGTGGACAACAAGACCCTGGCCCTGCTCTACGCCGACCGGGACAAAGGCACGCTCGACCTCGACTCGAAGATGCTCAACCTGCTCAAGGTGCTGCGCAACCAGGCCTTGCTGGTCTTGCGCCAAAAACCCTTCAAATAATTAGGATCGCGTTATGGAACTGACCGAACTCACCGCCCTCTCCCCGCTCGACGGCCGCTATCGCCGGATCGGCGCCAAGCTGGCGCCCTACTTCAGCGAGTTCGGCCTGATCAAATACCGGGTCAAGGTCGAGATCGAATGGCTCAAGGCCCTGGCCGCCGAAGCGGCGATCGAAGAGGTGCCCGCCTTCTCGGCCGCCACCGTCCAGGCGCTGGATGCCGCGGCCGATGGCTTCTCGGTCGGCGATGCCGAGCGAGTGAAGGGCATCGAGAAGACCACCAACCACGACGTCAAGGCCGTGGAGTACTTCCTGAAGGAACGCTTTGCCGACAACGCCGAGGTGATGCAGGTGAAGGAGTTCATCCACTTCGCCTGCACCTCGGAAGACATCAACAACCTGTCGCACGCGCTGATGCTCAAGGGCGCCCGGCAGGACGTGATCCTACCGTCCCTGCGCGAACTGCACGGCAAGCTGAGCGCCATGGCCGTCGCCCTGGCCGAGCTGCCCATGTTGTCGCGCACCCACGGCCAGCCGGCCTCGCCCACCACCCTGGGCAAGGAGCTGGCCAACGTCGCCTATCGCCTGCAACGCGGCCTCAAGCGTATCGAGGCGGTGGAACTCCTGGGCAAGATCAACGGCGCAGTCGGCAACTACAACGCCCACCTGTCGGCCTACCCCGACTTCGACTGGGAAGGCTTCGCCCGCCGCTTCGTCGAAGGCCTGGGCATCGGCTTCAACCCCTACACCATCCAGATCGAGCCGCACGACTACATGGCCGAGCTGTACGACGCCACCGCCCGGGTCAACACCGCGCTGATCGACCTGGACCGCGACCTCTGGGGCTACATCTCGGTCGGCTACTTCAAGCAGCGGGTGAAGGAAGGCGAGGTCGGTTCCTCGACCATGCCGCACAAGGTCAATCCCATCGACTTCGAAAACTCCGAGGGCAACCTGGGCCTGGCCAACGCCCTGTTGAAACACCTGTCGGAAAAGCTGCCGATCTCGCGCTGGCAGCGCGACCTGACCGACTCCACCGTGCTGCGTAATATGGGCGCCGGCCTCGGCTACTCGCTGATCGGCTATGAGAGCCTGAAGCGCGGCCTGGACAAGTTGGAGGCCAACCCCCAGCGCCTGGCCGAAGACCTCGACCACAACTGGGAAGTACTGGCTGAGCCGATCCAGACCGTGATGCGTCGCTATGGCGTGGCCAACCCCTATGAGCAGTTGAAGGCGCTGACCCGCGGCAAGGGCGGCATCAGCCGCGAGAGTCTGGCCGAGTTCATCCAGGGCCTGGCCATCCCCGACGAGGCCAAGCAACTGCTGCTGGCCATGACTCCGGGCAGCTACACCGGCAGCGCCGCCGATCTGGCCAAGCGCATCGGCAACAACTGAAAAATCTTTTCACCGCAAAGAGCGCAAAGGAAACGAAGATTTTTATCTGTGCGTTCTTTGCGCCCATTGCGGTTAAGTAGTGGACACAACCATGAGCCAATACGCATTCGACGTCGACAGCAGCAACTTCGAGCAGATCGTCATCGAGGGCTCCAAACAGGTGCCCGTGGTGGTCGACTTCTGGGCGCCCTGGTGCGGCCCGTGCAAGGTGCTGAAACCCATCCTGGAAAAACTGGCCGAGGAATACGCCGGCAAGTTCATCCTGGCCAAGGTCAATTCCGACGAGAATCAGGAACTCGCCGCCCAGTTCGGCGTGCGTGGCATCCCCAGCGTGAAGGCCCTCTACGGCGGCCAGATCGTCGACGAATTCTCCGGTGCCATTCCCGAGGGCGAGGTACGCGGATTCCTCGACCGCCTCATCCCGTCGCCGGCCGAAGAGCTGCGGTCGAAGGCGGCCGAACTCAAGGCCCAGGGCGACGCGGCCCAGGCCCTGCAGGTGCTGGCCGAGGCCTCGAAACTCGACGCAGCCAACGAGCAGGTGCGCCTGGATGCCGCCGAAATCCTGTTCGAGTTGGGTGAACTCGACGAGGCCCGCCGCCTGCTCGACAGCCTGTCGCCGACGATGAAACTGGAAGAGCGCGCCGTGCAACTCGCGGCCAGGCTCAACTTCGCGCTGTCCGGCCAGAGCGGCGGCGACGAACAGGCCCTGCGCGCCAAGATCGAGACCGACCCCAAGGACATGGATAGCCGGCTGCAACTGGCCAACCTGCTCGTCGCCAGCGGCCGCCCGGCCGAGGGCATGGATGAGTTGCTGGCGATGATCACCCTCGACCGCGCTTGGCACGACGAGGCCGCGCGCAAGACCATGCTCTCGGTGTTCAACCTGCTGCCCGGCAACCCGCTGGTGGCGGAATACCGGCGCAAGCTGGCCAGTGCGTTGAATTGACTTTGTAGCGCCGCTGGGCGGACTAGCCGAAAACGGGCATCGCTAGCGCCCCCGCCGGCTTATTTCTTGCAGGGAATGTGATCGCTTTTAGAACCTGCATAGATGCTCTTACAGGAGTCCTTCGACCCGATGCCGTTTACCGTGAAATGCGGATCGTCCGGTTGGTGACACCCCTTCGTGACCGTCAGCTTGCATGCGCCCTTATCGATCATGATTTTCAACGCGTCGCTGTAGTTGCCGAGGTATTCCGTCGCCCCTGACTTGGTATATTTTTTGACATCGCTGTTCTCCGGCGAGTCCCAGCCTGCCTTGAACGCAATGCTGGCATGGCCAGCGCCCGAAACCAGCACGGCGGCCAAACCAAGGGCCATACATAGCGACTTACGATTTCTCATTTCAATCTCCCGATTCAGCGGCAAAGAAAAAGTCTGACGCCCGGCCCTTGTCAGGCCGACCCCGACATCAGTCACTGTAAGACGCAGTATCGCGAGAGATGTGAGACGTATTCGATGGAGGGCGCGATACGTCGAACCGGTTTCAGTGCGACTCGGCGCGCACCACGCAATTGCGGCCATTGTCCTTGGCCTGATAGAGCGCTTCGTCGGCCAGTTTGAGCAACAGCTCGGGGCTGGCCACCCCGGCATTGAATGTCACCACCCCGATGCTGACGGTGATAGGCCGATTCGGCCAGACCGTCGCTTCGATGCCTTGGCGAAAACGTTCGGCCAAGATCATGGCGCCGTCCGATGCGGTACGTGGCAGCAACACACCGAACTCCTCGCCACCCATCCGCGCGACGAAATCGGACTCGCGCGCATGCGCGCGCAGTACGCGCCCGACCTCGCGCAACGCGATATCGCCCTGGGGATGGCCGAAGTCGTCGTTGTAGCGCTTGAAACGATCGACATCCATGATCAATAAAGAGAACTCGGTCCCGTAGCGTTTTGCCTGCTTGAACAAAGTCTCCAAGCTGGTCTCGAAGCAGCGCCGGTTGCAGATGCCGGTCAGCGCATCGGTCAAGGACAGTCGATGCAGGCTCTCGTTCGCGCGCGCCAATTCCTCGGTACGCGTTTCCAGCAAGGTATTGGACCGGCGCAAGGCCTCCTCGGCGCGCCGCTGCCTGGCCCAGCTCCGCTCCAGCGAGCGCGAACTCCACCAGGCCAGAACGGCGAACACGACGATATTGGTCATCACCATGATGACCAGGCCGAACGTGGCCTCGTAATAACCGACTCGCCGACCGATCAACAAGGCCAGACCCATGATCGGCGGCAACACAATCACGGCAGGCAGCAAACGCCGCGCCAGATGGCCACCGGCACCCGGCGCGGTCAGTACGCTGACGAAGCCGACCAGCGGATGCGCGCTCAAAATCCCCAGGCCCAACACCAATAGCAACATCGTTGTCGGCAACGACATCGAACCGTAGACATCGACCCGATCGAACGATTGCACGTCATAGGCATAACCGAGCAAGCCGACGAAGCCGAGCAAAGCGCCGGCCAGGGCGAACCACTGCATCTTCAGGCGCCAGCCGCGCACAAGGTGATCGAGCATCAGCACGGCCAAGCCGCAGAACAGCAGGCCCAGCGCACTATTGAAGGCCGGTAGCGATGCCGGATCGAATTGACCCAATGGCATTTCGGCGAACAGTTCGCCATCGATATTCCAACGCGTCGCAAAGGCATAGAAGACCAGCGCGGCCCCGCCGACCAGTATCGGCAGCGAAGCCAGCACGGTGGCCAGCAACCAGCGCAGACCGTCGGCGGGCCGCTGCAACATCGACAAGGCCAGGCCGCCGCCGATGAAACCGATTGCGGTATTGGCCTTCATCGAGACATAACCCGGCAACACACGCCGTATGGCATCGATGCCCGCCAACCAATTGCTCAACAAAAGCGACGCGGCGGCCAATGCGGTCAGCAAACCGGCGAAACTGGAGAGACGACGCAGATCGCGCACGAAAGTGGCGGTATCTGGATAAGCCATGATCCGGGCCGGCCGACTGACGGCAAGCCCCCCCTCTTTTTTCATTGATTAAAAATTGAGCGGCGGAGCTTACCCGAAATAAAAAAACGCCGCTATCGCTGCGGCACGGCTCGCTTCATCGACTGTAACAAACGGGATGCGTGATCCAGGTGGACGCATGGGCCGCTGGACATAATGCGCCGCATGGACCGTTGTTTACATCCAGGCTACGCTTGCCTGTTTGCGCCCTACCTCGAACTCAATCGCGCGCCGTTCAGTTGCAGCGGATATACAACTTGCGAATCTCGTATTTTTCCACCGCGGCCTGGCCGGTCTCGCCCTTGAGCGCCGACTCGAACGGTCCGGCGGGCGGCATGGCCGTGGGCGACCCGGGCAGTTGGCCGCCTTCGTGGTCGAGCACCTTGTAGCCGCGGCCGCGGCAGATGTCGCCGGCCTTTTCCAGGCAACTGCCGAAGTTGAGCAGGGGGCCGCCGCAGTGGACGACGTAGTTCATCCAGCCGTCCGCGCTGCGGTATTCGGTGGAAATGGCGCAGCCGGTCAGCAGGGCCGAGGCCAGTGCGAGGATGATGCCGGTTTTGCTCGAGCCTGCCTTCATCGCCCCCACCTCCTCATCGATAGCCCGCCGCGAGCTGCCTGTAATGCCGGGCAGAATACTCGAAATAGGCCAGCTCTTCATCGCTCAGCCGGCGCAGGGCCTTGGCCGGGCGGCCGAGGTAGAGCCAGCCGCCTTCCAGCACCTTGCCTTCGGGCACCAGGCTGCCGGCGCCGAGCAGCACTTTATCTTGCAGCACGGCCTTGTCCATGACGATGGAGCCCATGCCGATCAGGCAGTCGTCGCCGATGGTGCAGCCGTGCAGGATGACCGAGTGGCCGACGGTGACGTTGCGGCCGACGATGAGCGGCGCACCCATCGGGTCGGCCGCGCTCTTGTGCGAGACGTGCAGCACGGCGCAGTCCTGGATGTTGCTGCCGGCGCCGATGCGGATGAAGTTGACGTCGCCGCGGATGACCGCACCGGGCCAGACCGAGACGCCGTCGCCCAGCTCGACCGCGCCGATCACGGTGGCGGCGGCGTGGACGAAAACCTCCTGGCCCAGGCTCGGCGTTAAATCCTTGTAACGCTCGATCGCCATCGCGTTCGGCTCAGCCGGTGTTGCGCATGCCGGCGGCGATGGCGTTGATCGAGCGCAGCAGCGGCTCCAGCCACGGGCTCTCGCCCTCGCCCTGGGCATCGCGCAGCTTGCGCAGCACCGCGACCTGGATGTGGTTGAGCGGGTCGAGATAGGTGTTGCGGTGCTGCAAGGACAGCGCCAGCTCCGGTGTCTCGGCCAGCAGCGCGCGGATGCCGGCGACCTCGACGATCTGCTGCACCGCCGCGTCGTGCCGCTGGCGGATCAGCTCGAAGATGCGCTCGGCCGCCGCCGGGTCCAGGCACAGGCTGGCATATTGATGCGCGATGTTCATGTCGGCCTTGTACAGCGCCATCTGCGCGTTCGACAGCAGGGTGCGGAAGAACGGCCATTCGCGGTACATCTCGCGCAGCTTGTCCAGCCGGGTGGGGTCGTCGCCGCGCCAGGCCTGGATCGCGGCGTTGATGCCGTACCAGGTCGGCAGCGCATGGCGCGACTGGCCCCAGGCGAACACCCAGGAGATCGCGCGCACCGAGCCGATCGAGCGGTCGCCCTTCTTGCGGTGCGACGGCCGCGAGCCGATGTTGAGCAGGCCGATCTCCTGCACCGGGGTGGCCTCGTAGAAATAGTCGAGGAAGCCCGGGGTGCGCTCGGTCAGGTCGCGGTAGGTGGCCTCGCCCACGCGCGACAGCTCGTCCATGATCGCGAGGTAGTCCTTGCGGTCCTCGACCACCTTGCCGACCAGATGGGTGCTGGCCTTGAGCGTGCCGGTGACGCCCAGGGTCAATTCGTACTGGGCGGTCTCCATATTGTTGTACTTGTAGAACAGCACCTCGCCCTGCTCGGTGAGCTTGAGTTCGCCGCGCACGGTGCCGGACGGCTGGGCCAGGATGGCCTCGTGGGTGGGGCCGCCGCCGCGGCCCAGGGTGCCGCCGCGACCGTGGAACAGCCGGCAGTGGATGCCGTGCTGGTCGGACAAGGCGACGATGCGTTTTTGCGCCTCATACAAGTTCCACGACGAGGCGAGGATGCCGCCGTCCTTGCAGGAATCGGAATAGCCGACCATGACCTCCTGCCCCTCGCCGTAGGCGTCGAGCAGGCTGCGGTAGACCGGGATGCGGTAGAGCTGGTCGAGCACGGCATCGGAATGCTGCAGGTCGCCGATAGTCTCGAACAAGGGCGAGATGCCGATGTGGCAATACCACTTGCTGCCGACGCGACCGGCCAGGCCCGCCTGGGAGGCGAGCAGCATCACCTCCATGATGTGCGAGGCGGTGTGGGTCATCGAGATCACGTAGCGGCCGAAGCACTGCTCGCCCAGGGTGCGGCGCATATGAGCGATGAGCTGGAACACGCGCAGGGCCTCCTGGGTGTTCTCGCTCAGGCTGCCGATATCGACCTGCAAGGCCGTCGGATTGGCGAGCAGGTCCGCCAGCATCGCCAGCCGGCCGGCTTCGTCCAGCGCCATGTAGTCGGTGCCGATGGCCGCCTTGAGGATCTCGGCCACGGTCTCGGTGTGGCGGGTCGATTCCTGGCGGATATCCAGTTGCAGCAAGTGGAAACCGAAGGTCTCGACCAAGTGGATCAGGTCTTGCAGCTCGCTCTCGGCCAGATCGCGGTCGCCATGGCCGATCAGCGAATCGCGGATCAGGCGCAGGTCGTGCAGAAAGGCCTGGGCGCTGACGTAACCCTGTTCCTCGAAACTGACATCGCTGCCGTCCATCGCGCGCTGGACCAAGATCAGGTTGCGCCGGATGCGGAACTTCATGATCTCGAGCTTGCGCCGGTAGGGTTCCTGCGGATGCGGGTTGGGCCGGTTGTCGAACAACAGCTCGGCCTGACGGCCGTCTTCTTCCAGGCTCGCCATGAACTCGGCCGAGGGCCGGCACAAACGGATGGACAACGACAACTGGTCGGACAGCGCCTCCAGCCGGTGCAGGTATTCCTCATAGGCGGTCACCGCCTGCATGCGCCAGGCCAGGGCGGTGACCTCGGCGGTCACGCCGGGGTGGCCGTCGCGGTCGCCGCCGATCCAGGAACCGAAGCGCAGGAAGCTGGAAACCTTGACCGCCTCGGCCGCCTCGGCGCCGTAAACGTCGTGCAGCGACTTGTGGAAGTTGCGGTAGACCAGGGTGACGGCCTGGAACAGCGACTGCGGGAAATAGGACAGGCCGGCCCGAATCTCGTCGCGCACCTGCAACTTGAATGCGCGCACCTCGTCGGTCTTCCACAGGACGCGGATCTGGTTGGACAGCCGCTCTAGCGCCTCGTCGCGGTACATGCCGCGAATGCGCGGGTCGCCCAACGCCTCCATGCTCAGGAAGATATTGCGCAGCGCGCCCTTGATCGTGCGCCGCTTGGCCTCGGACGGATGGGCGGTGATCACCGGCATGTAGCACAGCTTGTCCAGCAACGCCTGTAACTGGTCGGCGCGCACGCCCTGCTCGCGCAGGCCGAGCAGGGTATCGTGGAACGAGCCGTGCCACATGTGGCTGCCGCGCCGTACCGCTTGGCGCCGCTTGCCCAGGCTGACCGTCTCCTCGGCGATATTAAGCAGGCTGAAATAGATGTTGAAGGCGCGGATGATCTGCGACAGGGCCTCCGGCGGCTGCTTATCGATCAGGTTCATCAAGGCCTGCCGGCGCTTGGGGTCTTCCTTCTCACGCAAGGCGATAAAGCCACGGCGCAGGTCGCCCAGGGCCTCATAGACCGGGCGCGGCAGTTCGGCCTTCAGGATGCGGCTCAGCAACAGGCTGAGCATGCGTTCGCGCGAGCGGAGTTCTTTTTCTTGGGACAAGGCGGCCATGGGCATGCGTCCGGGGTCGAATGAGGACAAAAACCGTCGAATTTTAGCATGGCGGCGGCCCGCTTCATGGCCTGCCGGGCAGTACATCGCTCCCACGCCCTCCCCTGTCGCCGGCAGGGGCAAGAAAGCACTGGAAAAAACCGCATGTGCCCGCAGATACTAGAGGCCTTGAACCCAAACCCGATTCCCCGACCATGAACGAACCCACCTCGAATCCCTTGTTGGATTTTTCCGGCCTGCCCCGCTTCACCGATATCCAGCCTGCCCACGTCGGCCCCGCCGTCGACGCGCTGCTCGCCGAAAACCGTGCCCTGGTCGCGCGCCTCGCTGCCGACCCGGCCACGCCGAGCTGGGCCAATTTCGTCGCGCCGCTGGAAGACGCCAACGAGCGGCTGTCTCGCGCCTGGGGCCAGGTCTCCCACCTGCACTCGGTGCTGGATAGCCCCGAGCTGCGCGAGGCCTATAACGCCAAGCTGCCGGAGATCACCCAGTACTATGCCGAGCTCGGCCAGCACGAAGGGCTGTACGCCAAGTTCAAGGCCATCGCCGCCAGCCCGGACTATGCAAAACTCAGCCCGGCCCAGAAGAAGATCGTCGACAACGAGCTGCGCGATTTCCGCCTGGGCGGCGCCGAACTGCCGGCCGACAAGAAGGCGCGGTTCATGGCCATCCAGGAAGAACTGGCCAAGCTGTCGGCCAAGTTCGAAGAGAACCTGCTCGACGCGACCAATGCCTATGCCCGTTACGTCGAAGCCGAGGCCGAACTCGCCGGCCTGCCCGACGACGTGAAGGCCGCCGCGCGCGAGGCGGCGGAAAAAGACGGCAGGCCGGGCTGGAAGCTGACCCTGCGCGCGCCGTCCTACATCCCGGTCGCGCAGTTCTGCGACAACCGCGCCCTGCGCGAGGAGATGTACCGGGCCTATGTCACCCGCGCCTCGGAATTCAACGATGCCAAGCTCGACAACACCGAGCTGATCAAACAAATCGTGCAACTGCGGCGCGAGGCCGCGCAGCTGCTGGGCTATGCCCACTACGCCGATGTCTCGCTCGCCGCCAAGATGGCCGAGACCCCGGCCCAGGTGCTCGACTTCCTGAATGAATTGGCGCGCCGGGCCAAGCCCTTCGCCGAGCGCGACATGACCGAGCTGCGCGCCTTCGCCGCGCAGGAGCTGGGCCTGGCCGACCTGCAGACCTGGGACGTCGCCTATGCCAGCGAGAAGCTGCGGGAAAAACGCTACGCCTTCTCCGAGCAGGAGGTGAAGCAATACTTCCCCGAGCCCAAGGTGCTGGCCGGCCTGTTCAAGCTGACCGAGACCCTGTACGGCCTCGACATCCGGCCGACCCCGGCCCCGGTCTGGGATGCCGACGTGCAGTTCTATTCCCTGTTCGATCGCACCGGGCAACTGGTCGGCCAGTTCTACCTCGACCTCTATGCCCGCGAGACCAAGCGCGGCGGCGCCTGGATGGACGACGCCATCGGCCGGCGCAAGAAGGCCGAGGCGATCCAGACCCCGGTGGCCTATCTCAATTGCAACTTCTCGCGCCCGGTCGGCGACAAGCCGGCCTTGCTCACCCACGACGAGGTGATCACGCTGTTCCACGAATTCGGCCACGGCCTGCACCACCTGCTGACCCGCGTGGAAGAGCTCGGCGTATCCGGCATCAACGGCGTCGAGTGGGACGCGGTCGAGCTGCCGTCGCAGTTCATGGAGAACTTCTGCTGGGAATGGGATGTGCTCAAGCACATGACCGCGCACGTCGACAGCGGCGAGGCCTTGCCGCGCGCGCTGTTCGACAAGATGCTGGCGGCGAAGAACTTCCAGGCCGGCATGCAGACCTTGCGTCAAGTGGAGTTCGCGCTGTTCGACATGCACCTGCATTACGACTTCGACCCGAATGCCGGCAAGACCGCGCTGCAATTGCTGGACGAGATCCGCCGCCAGGTGGCTGTGGCCATCCCGCCCGCATACAACCGTTTTCCCAACAACTTCTCGCACATCTTCGCCGGCGGCTATGCGGCGGGCTACTATAGCTACAAGTGGGCCGAGGTGCTGTCGGCCGATGCCTACAGCCTGTTCGAAGAGGACGGCGTCTTGAACCCGGAAACCGGGCGCCGGTTCTGGAGCGAGATCCTCGGTGTCGGCGGCTCGCGCGATGCACTGGAATCGTTCATCGCCTTCCGCGGCCGCGAACCGGCCATCGACGCGCTGTTGCGGCACAATGGCATGGTCTAGACGACTCGATTGGAGAACCCGATGAAACGCTTGGTCTGGCTTGGCTTGCTCTGCATCCCGCTGACCGTTCACGCCGGCGAGGTGTACCGCTGGATCGGCCCGAGCGGCACCACCCATTACTCCGACGGGATGCCGCCGGCGGATGTGCAGCGCGCCAGCCGCCTACCCAAGTCGGCCGCGACCGACACCGCGCCGCAAGAAAAACCCGCCGTCGTGCTCTATGCCTTCGCCTGCGGCCCGCTGTGCGACGAGGCCAAGGCCTGGCTCGGCAACAACAACATCGCCTACACCTTGAAAGACCCGCAGAGCGATGCCGAGGCCGCCACCGAACTGAAAAAATTGGTCGGCGCGCTGGAGGCCCCCGCGCTCAAGGTCGGCGACAAATCGTTCAAGGGGTTCGATCCCAATGCCTGGGGCCGGATGTTGAGCGCCGCCGGCTACGCGATCGGCAAGACAGCGAATAAGCCTGCCGGCACAACCCAATAACGCGCCGGCCGGCCACGCCGGCATGGCACACGGAAACGCATGAAACTCGCCACCTGGAACGTCAATTCCCTAAAGGTCCGCCTGCCGCATCTGCTCGATTGGCTGGCCGCCAGCCAAACCGATGTGGTCTGCCTGCAAGAGACCAAGACCGAGGACGCCAACTTTCCGCGGGCCGAGATCGAGGCCGCCGGCTATCAAGTCGCCTTCGCCGGGCAGAAGACCTACAACGGCGTCGCGATCCTGAGCCGTTACGCGCTGCAAGACGTGCAGGTCGGCATCCCTGGCCTGGCCGACGAGCAGAAGCGGGTTCTCGCGGTCACCGTCGGCAACACCCGCGTGATCGACCTCTATGTGCCGAACGGCCAGAGCGTCGATTCCGACAAGTATCAATACAAGCTGACCTGGCTCGACGCCTTGGCCGCGTGGCTCAAGACGGAGCTGGCGCAGCACCCGGAACTGGTGGTGGTCGGCGACTTCAACATCGCGCCGGAAGACCGCGACGTCTACGACCCGGCGGCGTGGCAAGACCAGGTGCTGTGTTCCGAACCGGAACGCGCGCACTTTCGCGCCCTGCTCGCACTCGGTCTCAAAGACGCCTTCCGCTTGTTCGAACAGGCCGAGAAGAGCTATTCCTGGTGGGACTATCGCCAGGGTGCCTTCCGGCGCAATATGGGCCTGCGCATCGATCACATTTTGTTGTCCGACGCCGTGGCCCAGCGCTGCCGAAGTTGCGCGGTCGACACCGCGCCACGCAAGCTGGAACGGCCGTCCGACCACGCCCCGGTCGTCGTTGAACTAAGCTGAACGTTTTTGACCCGGGTCAATTCCCGGCGGCGTATTTAGTGTTATGGTGCATCGGGTCGCGCTACATCTAGTGCCCATAACGAACCGGTAGGAGACATCGACATGCAGAACGCACTGTTCCCGGAACTGGACGAACAGGAAATCTCCAAAGAAGTCCTGCTGGAAAAATACGCCAAGGGCGACGAGCAGACCGTGACCGACGTGCGTCAGCGCGTCGCCCGCGCCTTGGCCGCGGTCGAGGCCAAGGAAAAGCGCGGCATCTGGGAGCACCTGTTCCTCAAGGCCATGGAGGCCGGTTTCATCCCGGCCGGCCGCATCAATTCCGCCGCCGGCACCGACCTGCAAGCCACGCTGATCAACTGCTTCGTGCAGCCGGTGGGCGATGCGATCTCCGGCGAATCGGAAGGCCGGCCCGGCATCTACAACGCCCTGCAAGAGGCGGCCGAGACCATGCGCCGCGGCGGCGGCGTCGGTTACGACTTCTCCACCATCCGACCCAAGGGCGCGCTGGTGCACGGCACCCACTCGCGCGCCAGCGGCCCGGTCTCCTACATGCGGGTGTTCGACCGCTCCTGCGAGACCGTGGAGTCGGCCGGCTCCCGGCGCGGCGCGCAGATGGGCATATTGCGCTGCGACCACCCGGACATCGAGGACTTCATCCACGCCAAGGACCAGGGCGACCTGAAGAACTTCAACATCTCGGTCGGCGTCACCGACGCCTTCATGCAGGCCGTGGCCGACGACGGCGAGGCCGAGCTGGTGCACCGTGCCGAACCGATCGACGAACAGAAGGCGGCCGGCGCCCACCAGCGCGCCGACGGCCTGTGGGTCTACCGCAAGCTCCGCGCGCGCGACCTGTGGACCCAGATCATGGCCTCGACCTACGACCACGCCGAGCCGGGCGTGCTGTTCCTCGACCGCATCAACCGCGACAACAACCTGTATTACTGCGAGACCATCGAGGCGACCAACCCGTGCGCCGAACAGCCCTTGCCGCCCTACGGCTGCTGCTGCCTGGGCTCGATCGACCTGACCCGTTACGTGAAATACCCGTTCGTCGCCGAGGCCGAGTTCGATTTCGAGGCCTTCGGCAAGACCATTCCGCTGACCGTGCGCATGCTCGACAACGTGCTGGAGCTGACGGCCTGGCCGCTGGAAAAGCAACATGCCGAGGCCATGGCCAAGCGCCGGGTCGGCCTGGGCTACACCGGCCTGGGCGATACCCTGGTCATGCTCGGCCTGCGCTACAACAGCTTCGAGGCGCGCGCCTTCGCCGGCAAGGTGTCCGAGTTCATGCGCGATTCGGCCTATCGCGCCTCGTGCGAACTGGCCAGCGAGCGCGGCGCCTTCCCGCTGTTCAACGCCGACCTCTACCTCACCGGCAATAGCTTCGCCAGCCGCCTGCCGCAAGAGATCAAAGACCTGATCCGCCGCCACGGCATCCGCAACTCGCATCTGCTGTCGATCGCGCCCACCGGCACCATCTCGCTCGCCTTCGCCGACAACGCCAGCAACGGCATCGAGCCGCCGTTCTCCTGGGCCTACACCCGCAAGAAGCGCAGCGCCGACGGCGACATGAAAGAGCACCAGGTCGAGGACCACGCCTACCGCGTCTACCGCGAACAGGGCGGCGACATGGACCATCTGCCGCCGGCCTTCGTCACCGCCTTGGAGATATCGGCCACCGAGCACATGGACATGGTCGCCGCAGTCGCGCCCTACATCGACTCCAGCATCTCGAAGACGGTGAACGTGCCGGAGGACTACCCCTACGTCGATTTCGAGAACCTCTACTTCGCCGCCTGGAAGGCCGGGCTCAAGGGCCTGGCCACCTACCGGCCCAACGCCGTGCTCGGCAGCGTGCTCTCGGTCGAGCCGGCCAAGCCCGCGCCGCAGGACTTCGTCACCGCCGATGTCAACCGCCGGATCGAGATCAAGACCATCCCCGCCCCGGTGCTGGAGAGCCTGAAGTGGCCGGGCCGCCCGCGCCTGCCCGGCGGCAACCCGGCCTGGAGCTACATGATCGAATACCCGCAGGGCAGCTTCGCGCTGTTCGTCGGCCACGTCATCAACGGCGGTGGCCGCGCCTTCCCGTTCGAGGTGTGGGTCAACGGCGCCGAGCAACCGCGCGGCATCGGTGCGCTGGCCAAGAGCCTGTCCATGGACATGCGGGCCAACGACCGTGCCTGGTTGAAGCTCAAGCTCGACACGCTGGCCAAGACCAGAGGCGACGACGCCTGCGCCATCGCCATGCCGCCCGAGGGCGAGGCCCGGCCAGTGCCCAGCATCGTCTCCGCCGTCGCCCAGATCGTGCGCTGGCACCTGGACGAATTGCACGCGCTCGACGTCGACGGCCCGACCCCGGTGCTCGACGCGCTGTTCAGCCTGAAGGAACCCAAGACCGGCGTGAACGGCACCCTGTCCTGGACGGTAGACATCCTCAACCCCGCCAGCGGCGACGACTTCGTGCTCGGCCTGAAGGAGATCACGCTGCCCGATGGCGTGAACCGGCCCTACTCGCTCTGGCTCTCCGGCGAATACCCGCGCGCGCTCGACGGCCTATGTAAATCTTTGTCGCTCGACATGCGCGTGCTCGACCCGGCCTGGATCGGCATGAAACTGCGCAAGCTCTTGGACTACCCGGAACCGCTCGGCGACTTCATGGCCAAGGTGCCCGGCTCGGAGAAGTCGCAGACCTGGCCCTCGACCGTGGCCTACGTCGCAAGACTCATCATCCACCGCTACGCCATGCTGGGCCTGCTCACCGAAGACGGCTACCCGGTGAAGCAGATGGGCATCCTGGAGCAACCAGAAACCGGCGAACCCGTGCTCGGCATCCCGGTCATGAAAGGCAAGACCTGCAAGGAATGCGGCAACGACACCGTGATCCGCAAGGACGGCTGCGATTTCTGCACGGCCTGTGGGGCGGTGGGGGCGTGTGGTTAAGGGAAGTGGTAGGCGAAAGCATCTACTTCACGCTGAGGCTCTGTGATGGCCAGACTACCTATAGACAAACGTAGCCCGCGCGAATTCTGGGATAACCAACACAAGAAAATTGCGTCCGAACAAATCGCCTGGATATTAACTGCTGACGAACTATTGCGCGCTTTTGAACTTCTGGCGCACCAGATGGAAGAAGACCTTCGTCGCCTCAGAGAAGACCAAGCCCGCTCTTTTCCAAAAATATATGGCCCAATGCTAATGCTCGGCGCCTTGGCCATCGAAAATCTTTTGAAGGCACTTCGCATCCCACATGTGAATCCACTCTTTGACAAACGTGGTGCCTTCATTCTCGATACACACGACGTTCTCCAACTGGCCGAGGATGCGGGCATGTCACTCTCGGAGGATGAACAAATGCTCCTAGAGCGATTGGAACAATTCCTCACATGGGCTGGCCGCTATCCTATTCCACTATTTAGCGAAGCGCTGCGACCTCGCACTCTTCCTAACAATAGCGCTGCTCCTCGTACGTATTGCTCAATGCCTGGCGACTTCTTGGCAATTACTGCATTTGCTGCGCGAGTAAAAGAATTACTTCCTGCAGCCAGGTAGGGTGCATTCCATGCACCAGGTGATGCGCGAAGCGCATCCTACTCAAACTGCGAGCACACTGTGCTCGCCCCTCACCCGTCGCTTCGCGTCGACCTCTCCCGGAGGGAGAGGGTTGGGGTGAGGGCGATTTTCATCCTCCCTCTAGCGCTGCCGGTACTGCTGGCGCAACAGATGGGAAGTCTGTGGATTCACGCTTGCGCGAGAATGACGGCAGACTCGGTGCTGCGACATGCACCCGGTATAAAGCCACCACACCTAGCCAAGAACCGTTGCAAAACCACGACAACCGCACGCCCAAAAAGCAGGGCTACAGAAAACCCCGCCATTGCCGATATTGACTTTACGCGCGCAAGACACTTACTCTGGCGCGACAATAACGTCAATAATTCCCAGCTCAATAAACCCAGCGGAGGCAACAATGAAGAGATTATTAGCAGCCATATTGTTTTTTATCGCGGCGCCCGCCTTTGCGCAGCACGACCCGATTGCACAACTCAAGGCCGCCATCGCCGAATACCCCACCGGCAATCAATTCGCCGGTTACAGCATGAGCTGCATCAATGTCTTTGTCGTCGGCAAAGGTGGTATTTACGCCCCGTCCTCGGCACGCCAGTGTGTTGGCTATATGCTGACTAAGGCAGTGACCGATCAGCTGGTAAGCGAACTCGGATGGACGCCTGTCTATCGCACCAGCGCCATGGACATGGTGCAAGCCGGACCCGCGACCAGCAACGGCATTACCTACATGCTGGTTCATTACGACAAGTCCGGCAACGCCAGCGAGCTGACCTTGTTTAACGATACCTTGCCTTAAACCCAGCCTGATCAGGCCGATCATGCAGTGGGCTAGCGACCGCTAGCCCTCATTCATCTCCGCCACGATCCGCGTAGCTGGATAGTGGCAAAACGGCCACAAGGGCCAGGCTATACTTTTCCCCATGCCCACCCAGGTCATCGCCCTCATCTTCATTCTGCTCAGCGGCATCGCCATCGCCGACGACTGCCACCCCCTGCCCACTCCCGGCACCCCGCAATACCTCATCGGCTACGGCAGCCTGATGCAAGAAGCCTCGCGCCTGCGCACCGCGCCGAGTGCGAAGGAGGCTTGGCCGGTGCGGGTGACGGGCTTTCGCCGCGCCTGGATCGCCCAGGGTGCGCCGGTCGGCTTCAGCACCACCTTCCTCGGCGTCACATCCAGCCCCGACTCAACGATGAATGCGGCGATCTTTCCATTGGCGAGCGATGCCGAGGTCACCAACATGGATGCGCGCGAAGACGGGTATTGCCGCGTGGCGGTGGCCGATAAACAGGTGGCCATGCTGAGCGGCCAGCTGCCAGCCGCGGGCGAGGTATGGCTCTATGTGAACCGGCCGCGCCGGGTGGCCGCACCGTCGGCGCGGTTTCCCATCGTGCAATCCTATGTCGATATCTTCGTCGGTGGTTGTTTGGCGATGGAACGGCAATACCAGCTGGCCGGCTTCGCCGAGGAATGCATCAGCAGTACCCATGGCTGGTCCAAACATTGGGTGAACGACCGCATTTATCCGCGTCGGCCGTTCATCTATCAGCCCGATGCGGCTGCCATCGACACCCTGCTGCAACACCGGCTGCCGGCCCTGTTCAAGGCCATTCGCATCGAATAAGCCGGCCACGCTTTTGTTAACGTTTCAACGCAAGACGTAACAAGCTGTTTCAGAACGCCCGCAAACCGGCTATTGCCGCCTACCATGCCCCTATGCGAATGAAACGGCAGGGAATGGGGGCTTTGTCGAATATTCCCTTGAATCGGCCGGCTTTATTTGCGATATTGGTCTGGCAGACACTGGCAAACTCACCGAAAGATGAGGACGCAAAGTCTCCGGTCTAAGGGCCTCTGGCCTACGATAGCGGGATTGCCTAGCAGCCCGCTCTCCATTTTCGCAATGTTTAGGAGAGTGACATGAACAAACGCATCAAACTCATCGGCGCCCTGTTGGCCGCCGGCCTGGTCTCCGCCACCGCCTTCGCTGCGGACAGCACGACGACGACCACGAGCACCGCCACGACCACGACCGGCACCACTGGCACGACGACGACCCCGACCACCCCGAAGCCGACCGCGATCAACAGCACCGACAAGTGTTCCGGCGGCGGCACCCGCACGCTGAGCGGCACGTGGGACACCACCACCGGCGCGATCGACACCACGACCACGCTGACTGCCTGCGTGTTGCGTAACGGCGAGACCCACAACGGCACCACCAGCCTGGTCGGCACCCTGCTGGCCACCAAGGGCGGCTTCACCATCGACGTCACCAGCAAGGTCGACACGACCATCGACCGCACCGACGGCTCCAAGCTCGCGCGCAAGTGCACGACCACCAAGAAGGGCAGCTACACCAACTCGACCCAGATCTTCGATGGCAGCAGCACCCGCACCGATTGCAGCCTGGTCGGGCAAGTACGCGAGCATGAGAACGTCGCCGAGAATCTGCTGCGCGACAGTATCTCTGAAGACGAAGATGGCGGTTTCAGCCGTGACCACCGCTTGCTGCCGAAAGAGAAGGACACCGACAACGAGGCCGACGACAACAAGCCCGCCACTCCGGCTCCCGCCGCCAAGCCCACCGCCCCGTCTCCTGAAAAGCCTGAGACCATGTAGCCTCAGGTCGATGAAACCACCCGATTCGGGCGCTTCGGCGCCCGTTTTTTATTGCGATGCGCTTAGCCACCGCGCACCGCTCAGCATGGCCAGGCTTAGAGTTCGCCGTTGGCACCGGCCTTCATGATGCTCTCGAGGATATCGCGCACCTCGATGGCCTTGGCCTTCATCTCCGGCGTCAGTTGCGCGGCGTTGATGATCATGTTGAGGTCCATCATCACCAGCCAGCCGCGGCCAGGCTCCTTGTCGTCTTCGACCAGCGCGATGCGGCACGGCAAGTAGGCGGCGAAATCGATGCTGTAGTCGACCATCTGCTTGGCGGTCAGCGCATCGCAGAACTGGTAGACGCCGATGCGCCGCGTCGGCTTGCCGGTCATGGCCTTGACCTGTTCGGACAGCGGCAGCTCGGCCACCAGTTTGATGTTCAAGGTGTTGGCCCGCAGCTTCATCGACTCCACCGCGTCGTCCAGACTGACACCCTTGGCGATCTGCATCTTCACGACAGTCTGGCCGATCGACGGCAAGGCCATGCCGGCGTTGTTCTTCTGCGCTTGCGCCAGACCCGAGGCCAGCGACAAGACGCTGGCCGCCACGATCAACCATGTTTTTCCGTTCATTGACTTGCCCTTCCTTCTACGCGTATTGAGAGAAAACGAAAATATTAGCGCATTCTTATATTGATGCCGACCCCGCCGGCCTATCTGCTCGGCATAGCAGGCCATCCCGGAAAGACAAGCATTCAGCGCCCGTATGCCTTGAAGCGCTCGATCACCTCGGCCATCTCGGCATCGGACAGCAAGACCGGCGCCCCGAGCAATGAAGCGCGCCAGAACTGCTCGCACAAGGCCTCGACTTCCAGCGCGATGTAGAGCGCCCGCTCGGCGCTGGCGCCGAAGGCCACCAGGCCATGGTTGGCCATCAGGCAGGCCTGTCGCTCCGTCAGCGCCGCCAGGACATGGTCGGACAGGGCCTGGGTGCCGAAGGTGGCATACTCGGCGCAATGGATATCCTTGCCGCCGGCCACGGCCACCATGTAGTGAAAGGGCGGGAGGCCGCGGCGCAGGCAAGACAGCGACACGGCGAAGGGTGAATGGGCATGGACCACGGCACCGGCTTCGGGCCGGTGCAAATAGATGTCGCGATGAAAGCGCCATTCGCTCGACGGCGGCAGATCGCCCTCGGCCTCGCCCTCGAACGGCAAGTAGACGATATCGTTCGGCTTCAAACCATCGGTCGCCAGCGCGCTCGGCGTGATCAGCATGCCGGCGCCGCAACGCACGCTGACGTTGCCCGAGCTGCCTTGGTTCAGCCCGCGCTCGACGCTGAGCCGCGCCGTATCTGCCACCAATTGCCGTAGATCGCTTTGATTCATGCCACCTGCTCCGGATAAAGGCCGGCCAAGCCCTGCGGCGTCGCGCTGCACACGCCGCGCTCGGTAATCAAACCGGCCACCAAGCGGGCCGGCGTCACATCGAAGGCCGGATTGAGCGCCGGGCTGCCATCGGGTGTGAGTTGCACCTCGACCACGTCGCCGTCGGGGCCACGGCCGGCGATCCGGCTGACCTCGCTGGCCGAACGTTGTTCGATGGGGATGCCAGCCCCACTGTGCAAACGAAAGTCGATGGTCGGCCCGGGCACGGCGACATAGAACGGCACCTTGTTGTCGTTCGCGGCCAGCGCCTTGAGGTAGGTGCCGATCTTGTTGGCGACATCGCCATTGGCCGCCACCCGGTCGGCGCCGACGATGATCAGATCGACCTCGCCTTTTTGCATCAGGTGGCCGGCCGCGTTGTCGGCGATCACCGTGTGCGGCACGCCGTGCTGGTTCAGCTCCCAGGCGGTCAACGCCGCGCCTTGATTGCGTGGCCGGGTCTCGCTGACCCAGACGTCGAGCGCGATGCCGGCGTCGAAGGCGGCGTAGACCGGCGCGATGGCGGTGCCCCAATCAACCGTGGCCAGCCAGCCGGCATTGCAGTGGGTCATGACGTTGACCGTGCCGCCCTTGCGCTGCTGGATGGCGCGGATGAGTTCGAGGCCGTGCCGGCCGATGGCCTGGTTCTGCGCCACGTCTTCCTCGCAGATCGCCGCCGCCTCGGCCCAGGCCGCCTCGCGCCGTTGGCTTGGCGACAGCGGCAAGAGCCTGGCGAGCATGCGCTCGACCGCCCAACGCAGATTCACCGCGGTGGGCCGGGTCTCGATCAAATCGGACGCCACTGCCGTAAGCGCGGCGTCGCCAGCATCGACATTGGCGGCCAAAGCCAAGCCATAGGCGGCGGTGGCGCCGATCAGCGGCGCGCCGCGCACGCGCATGACGCTGATCGCTTCGGCCGCTTCCTGCCAGGCGGCGAGCCGTTTCAACTCATAGCGATGGGGCAACCGGGTCTGGTCGATGATCTCGATGCCGGAACGATCGGGCAAGGCTTGGATGGTGCGGGTGGGAATGCCGTGGACGCGCATGATTTTTCCTCGTGATTCCGGCGAGGGTAAGGGCGGGCGGCCTTTACGGCAAGCGGGTACAATCGCGCCATGTTTTCCACAGCCCTGATTGCCGTCCTCCATCGCCTGCTGGCCGCACAGCCGGCGGCGCGTGCCATGCTGACGCGGCACGCCGGCAAGGTGTTCCGCTTGAACCTGATCGCGCCGGTCTTCACCGCGCAAATCGATGCCGATGGCAATGTGTTGGCCGCGCCGCAAGACGCCGCCATCGCCACCGAGCTCCGCCTCACCCCAGCCTTGCTCCTGCGCCTGCTGGCCGGGGAACGGCAGGCCTTGAGCGAGGCCCAGGCCGACGGCGACGGCCTGCTCGCCGCCGACATCCGCAACGCCTTCGCCGCGATCGACCTGGCCTTGGCCTTGCGGCCTTACCTGGGCGACATCCTGGCCGCCCGCGTGGTGGACGGCATGGCCGCCCTGCACGACTGGCAGGCCAAGGCGCAAGAAAGCGCGGCCAAATCCGTCTCGGAATACCTGGTGCACGAGACCGCTGCGCTGGCGAGCAAGCTGGCGGTAACCGAGTTCGTCCACGAGGTGGATGCGCTGCGCGACGCCACCGCCCGCCTGGAAGCGCGCGTCGCGTTGTTGGAACAGCAAGGGCGTTGAACATGCGCGTCTTGCGGTTGTTCCGGATTTGGTTCGTCGCCGCCCGCTACGGCCTGGACGAATTCTTCCTCGGCCACGAGCGGGTGCGCTTGGTGCGCTGGGCGATGCGCATCCTGTTCTTCTGGCGTCGCTTCAGCCGACCGCGGGCCGAGCGCCTGCGCCTGGCCTTGGAAGCGCTCGGCCCGATCTTCATCAAGTTCGGCCAGATGCTGTCGACCCGGCGCGACTTGATTCCGCTCGACATCGCCGACGAACTGGCCAAGCTGCAAGACCGGGTGCCGCCCTTCCCCAGCGAGCAGGCCCTGGCCGTGCTGCGCCGGGCTTACGGCCGCGAAGCGGATGCCGTCTTTGCCGAGTTCGACCGCACACCGGTCGCCTCGGCCTCGGTCGCCCAGGTGCACCGCGCCCGCTTGCAGTCGGGCGAGGCGGTGGCGGTGAAGGTGCTGCGCCCCGGCATCGCCAAGGTCATCGCCAAAGACCTGGCCCTCTTGAAGGTCGCCGCCGGCCTGCTCGAGCACCTGTGGTCGGACGGTAGACGCCTGAAACCGCGCGAGGTGGTGGCCGAGTTCGCCAAGCACCTGGACGACGAGCTGGACCTGATCCGCGAGGCGGCCAACTGCGCCCAGTTGCGGCGCAACTTCGAACACTCGCCGCTGCTCGTCGTACCCGAAGTGTATTGGGACTATTGCAGCGCGGACGTGATGGTGATGAGCTGGATGGATGGCACGCCGGTGTCGCAGATCGCGGTGCTCCGGCAGCGTGGCGTCGACATCAAGAAATTGGCCAAGGCCGGGGTCGAGATCTTCTTCACCCAGGTCTTCCGCGACGGCTATTTCCACGCCGACATGCACCCGGGCAACATCCTGGTCGAAGACTCCGGCCGCTATGTCGCGCTCGACTTCGGCATCATGGGCACGCTGAACGACACCGACAAGAACTACCTGGCGCAGAACTTCCTCGCCTTCTTCCGCCGCGACTACAAACGGGTGGCCCAGGCCCACTGGGACGCCGGCTGGGTGCCGCGCGAGACCCGGGTCGACGAATTCGAGGCGGCGATCCGCGCGGTGTGCGAACCGGTGTTCGACCGGCCGTTGAAGGAGATCGCTTTCGGCAAGGTGCTGCTGCGCCTGTTCCAGACCTCGCGCCGCTTCGGCATGGAGATCCAGCCGCAACTGGTGATGCTGCAGAAGACCCTGCTCAACATCGAGGGCCTGGGCCGCCAGCTCGACCCCGACCTCGACCTGTGGGCCACGGCCAAGCCCTTCCTCGAACGCTGGATGAGCGAGCAGCTCGGCTGGCGCGGCTGGGTCAAGACCTTCGCAGAAGAGGCGCCGCGCTGGGGCGTGCTGCTGCCGCAACTGCCGCGCCTGGCGCACCAGGCCTTGCGCGGCGACCATATGGAAAAACTGGAACAGGGCTTCGTGTTGATGCTGACGGAACAACGTCGGCGCAATCGCTGGCTTGCGCTTATCGCCTTGTTGCTGGCCACGGGTTTGATCTTGGCGATGGCGACCGTCTTGAGGATATAGGAGGCTTCCCGCCATGTTGTTGGCTTTCGTCGTCTTGTATTGGGTCATCTCCGTCGGCATCGGCCTGTGGGCCGCCACCCGCGTCCACAACACCAAGGACTTCGCCATCGCCGGCCGCCACCTGCCCTTCTATATGGTCACCGCGACGGTGTTTGCCACCTGGTTCGGTTCCGAGACCGTCCTCGGCATCCCGGCCACCTTCCTCAACGAAGGGATGCACGGCGTCGTGGCCGATCCGTTCGGCGCCGCCTTGTGCCTGATCCTGGTCGGCCTGTTCTTCGCCGCCCCGCTCTACCGGCTGAATCTGCTCACCATCGGCGACTTCTACAAGCAGCGCTTCGGCCGCAGCGTCGAGGTACTGACCACCGTCGCCATCGTGATCTCCTACCTGGGCTGGGTGGGCGCCCAGATCACCGCCTTGGGCCTGGTCTTCAACGTGGTGTCCGGCGGCGAGATCAGCAAGCTCGGCGGCATGCTAATCGGCTCGTCGACCATCCTGATCTACACCCTGTTCGGCGGCATGTGGGCCGTCGCCGTCACCGACTTCCTGCAGATGATCATCATCATGCTCGGCATGCTCTGGATCGGCGGCGAGGTCAGCGGCATGGTGGGCGGCGTCGGCGCGGTGGTGGAACACGCCGCGCAAGCCGGCAAGTTCAACCTGCTGCCGGCCCTGGACCTGAAGGAAATCGTCGGCTTCGTGGCCGCCTGGGTCACCATGATGCTGGGCTCGATCCCGCAGCAGGACGTGTTCCAGCGCGTGCAGTCGTCCAAGACCGAAAGGATCGCCGTGTGGGGCTCGATCCTGGGTGGCAGCCTGTACTTCATGTTCGCCTTCGTGCCCATGTTCCTGGCCTACTCGGCCACCCTGATCGACCCCGGTATGGTGCAGGCGCTGATCGACCGGGACCCGCAGATGATCCTGCCCCGCCTGGTCATCGAGCATGCGCCGCTGATCGCCCAGGTGATGTTCTTCGGCGCCCTGCTATCCGCCATCAAGAGCTGCGCCTCGGCCACCTTGCTCGCCCCCTCGGTCACCTTCACCGAAAACATCCTGCGCCCGATGATGGGCTCGATCAGCGACCACAAGCTGCTCACCACCATGCGCAGCGTGACCCTGGCGTTCACCGTGCTGGTGACCCTGTATGCCATCAACTCCAAGGCGAGCATCTTCAAGATGGTCGAGAACGCCTACCAGATCACCCTGGTCATGGCCTTTGTGCCCTTGGCCTTCGGCGTGTACTGGAAACGCGCGACCAAGCAAGGTGCCCTGCTGGCAATCTTCTTCGGCTTGGTGACCTGGCTGTCGATCCTGATCGCCGGCCCGGACGATCCCTTCCTCCCGGCCCAATTTGCCGGACTGCTGGCCTCGCTCGGCGGGATGATCCTGGGCTCGCTGCTGCCGCAATGGGTGGCGCACGAACTGCCGGGTCGCGACCTCCATGCCGAGATGCACTTGAGGACCGCCGCCCACACCGGGCACGTGGCCCATCACGGCTAAGGGCCGGGATAGGCCTCGAAAAAGGCCTGGATAAACCGCTCCAGATCGGCCGCCGGCAGGACATTGATGCCGGCCGCCGCCGCCCGGCCGCCGCCCGACTCGAACTGCCGGCACAAGGCGTCCGCCCCCTGCCGCGTGGCCTGAGGTGAGCGCACGCTCACCACGTAATGCCCTGCGCCGGCCAAGCCAATCAAGGCATGCGCCCGGTGCGGATGGGCCTGGGCCAGCGCGTTGGCGAAAGTACCGGACACTCGCCGGGCCCAAGCCGCATCGGGCAACAGGTACACCGCGCCGCCGTGCTTGACCTCGAACGGGGCCACGCTGAATGCCTGGGCCAGGTCGTCGGCATAACCCCGTTTGAGCGCTTGAAACTCCGGTGCTTCGTGCATGAAGGCAAACGGTTCGCGACAGGCATAGAGCCGCCGATACAACTCGGCCGGCGGGAAATGCAGGTCGGCCACGGCCTCGCCATAGGCGTTGTAGTTGATGCACTCGCCGAGTTCGCGCAATCGATCGAGCCGGCTGGCATCGAGGCCCAAAGGCGCCGCCGCCTGTCGGGCACTGTCGGGCATGTTGTCGCCAAAAGCCGCCACCACGGCCCAAGGCCGCTGCGCCCCGCCGAGAAAGCGGTCGACGATCAGGCTGGTGCAGGTGTCGGCCGCCAGATCGATATGGGGTTCGAAATTGGGATGGCTCGGTAGCTCACCGCTGTTGTGATGGTCGAACCAGCGCACCTTGGCCCCGGCGGCCAGCAGGCGCTCCAGCGCTTGGCGGTTACGGGCCAGCGCGATGTCGAGCGCGGTGACTGCATCGCCGCGCCGGGCCGGCACCCGTTCGAGCAGGCCGATGTCGCGCTTGACCCCGGTGACCAGTTCGCTCTCGGCCGGCTCGGCCAAGCGTAATTGCAGCAAGGCGCAAATTCCATCTGCATCGCCGTTGAAGGCATCGTATAACATGTCGCCAGTATCCCGTTTTGGACCCGTTTAGCCAGGCCTTATCGTGCCAACCGCGCTCGCCACCGTATTGCAGACTCGCCGCTTGGGCCTCTTCCTGCTCGCCTACGCATTGCTGGTGCTCTACGGCAGTCTATACCCGTTCCACTGGCGGGATGTCGCCACATGGTCTCCGCGTTTTCTCGGTGCGCCGCTGCCGCATTTCATCACCCGCACCGATCTCGCGACCAACCTGCTAGTCTACCTGCCGCTCGGCTATGCCTTGACCCTGTATCTGGCGCACCGCCGGCGCCACATGATCCTGCTCGGCACCGTCATTTGCCTCGGCTACAGCCTGACCTTGGAAAGCGCGCAGGTACTGCTGCCGGGGCGTACCGCCTCCAATCTGGACATCGCGCTCAACGGGCTCGGCGCTTGGCTCGGCGCCTTGCTGTCGCGCCGGCATGGCCATTGGCTGGCTTGGCTGGACCGGCTGCGTGCCTGGCAGGCCCATTGGTTCCGCAGCGGCCCCATTGCCCGTCTCGGCCTGCTACTGATCCTGGTTTGGGGCTTGGCCCAGTTCAGCCTGGTGCCCTTCCCGGGCATGGGCTGGCTGGGGCTGTACCTGCGTCCGCTCGATGCCGGCCTGGCGATCACCCGGCCCAACTGGCCTTGGGGCCTGGCCATTTTTCTCGAGATGGCTGCCTTGGGCAGTTTCGCCGCCGCCATGCTGCGCCCCGGCCGTTATGCCGGCGCGCTGGCGCTGCTGTTCGTCGTCGCCTTCTTGCTCAAGATCTGGCTGGCCATGGTGTTTCTGCGCTTTAGCTTGCTGGGTGGCATCTGGTCTTTGGAAACGCTGGCCGGTTTCGTCGGCGCCTATTGGCTGCTGATGCTGCCGCCGGCCGCACGCCATCGCGCCGCGACGGCGGCTGCGCTGTTGGCGGCGATCGTGTTGCTGCGGCTGACCTTGGCCAAGTATCTGCTGCTGCCCAAATCCAACCCGTTCAACATCGTCGGCCTGGCCGACCTGGCCGCCTCGCTCTGGCCCTATCTCGCCCTGACCGTCCTGGCCGGACTGACCGTCGAGCGGCTGCGCCGGCGTTAGCCGCGCGCGGCCAACACCCGATCCAATTCCGCCTCCAGCTTGCGCATTAGACAGTGGGTGCTTTGCTTGCCGCTGTCGATCACCACGTCGGCCACCTCCATGTAGAGCGGATGGCGCTGGGCATAGAGGGCCTCGAGCCGGGCGAGCGGGTCTTCGGTCTGCAGCAAGGGCCGGTTGCGGTCGTGCCGGGTGCGCAGGTACAGCTCTTGCGGACTGCAGCGCAGATAGATCACGATGCCGCGTGCCTTCAGGTGTTCGCGGTTGACCGGGTCGAGCACGGCGCCGCCGCCGGTGGCCAGCACGATGCCGCCACGCTGGGTCAGCTCGTCGATCATGGCCGATTCGCGCTTACGGAAACCGGCCTCGCCCTCGATCTCGAAGATGGTCGGGATGGACACGCCGCAACGGGCGACGATCTCGTAGTCGGAATCGACGAATTCCATGTCGCGATGGCGCGAGAGCAAGCGGCCGATGGTGGTCTTGCCGGCGCCCATCAAGCCGACCAGGAAGAGGCTACCGGCGGGTTTCGTCGGCGCCGGCTCTTCGGCCGGCGTCTGGGTGTCATTGCAGTTCATAGGGGCAATTCTACCCGCGCTGATGCCGAATCAGGCGCGCGACGGCGGCCTTCAGCGCATCGTCGTGCACCTGGGTCTCCAAGGCCTCCCAGGCGGCCAGGGCCTCGCGGCCCATGCCGGGCTTGTCGGCCCGAACCGGCGCCGCCCAATCGGCCCGCACCTTGATCTTCAAGTCGGCCAAGGTTTGGCCGGGCAAGGCCAGGGCGCGCAAAACACTGACCGATTGCGCCCGCACCCGGGCCGCCGCCGCCCCGCTGCCGCAGTAGACGACGACGGTATCGCCCTGCAGCGCGGCAACCTTGCAGTTACGGGCGATCTGCGGCCCGACCGCACGCTCGAGCCGGCGGTTGAATTCGCGCAAGCGCTCGGCCTCGGGCAGCAAGGCCGCCAGACTGGGGCTTCCCTCGAGCAGGCTACGTAAGCGCAGGGGTTGGGCGGGCGGACGGGGCATGGACCGTAAGGAAAGGGAAATGGGCGCTATGGTACCATTGGCGGGTTTTTTCCATGTCCAAAGCGCTTCCAGTTCAATGATTTCCGATCTGCTCAAAAAGATTTTCGGCAGCCGCAACGAGCGCCTGCTCAAGCAGTACCGTGCCATGGTGGCCAAGGTCAACGCGCTGGAGGCCGAATTCGAGCGCTTGGACGATGCCGAACTGGCCGCCAAGACCGAGGAATTCAAGCGCCGCTATCAAGACGGTGTCTCGCTCGACCACCTGTTGCCGGAGGCCTTCGCCACCGTGCGCGAGGCGGCCAAACGGGTGCACGGCATGCGCCATTACGATGTCCAGCTGATCGGCGGCATGGCCCTGCATTACGGCAAGATCGCCGAGATGCGCACCGGCGAGGGCAAGACCCTGATGTCGACCCTGCCCGCCTATCTGAACGCGATCACCGGCCAGGGCGTGCATGTGATCACCGTGAACGACTACCTGGCCAAGCGCGACGCCGACTGGATGGGCCGCATCTACAACTTTCTCGGTCTGACCGTGGGCGTGAATCTGCCGCAGATGTCGCACGAGGAGAAGCAGGCCGCCTATGCCGCCGACATCACCTACGGCACCAACAACGAATTCGGCTTCGACTACCTGCGCGACAACATGGTCTACCAGCCGTCGCAGCGGGTGCAGCGCAGCCTGCACTACGGCATCGTCGACGAGGTCGACTCGATCCTGATCGACGAGGCGCGTACGCCCTTGATCATCTCCGGCCAGGCCGACGACAACGTCGCGCTGTATCAGCAAGTTAATTTACTGCCGCCCAAACTGACCCGGCAGGAGAAGGAATACAAAGAGGGCGAGACCGGCCCCTTGGGCGACTATATCGTCGACGAAAAGGCGCACTCCGTGCTGCTGACCGAGCAGGGCCACGAGCAGGTCGAACAGATCCTGACCGAGATGGGCCTGTTGCCCGAAGGCGGCAGTTTGTACGACGCGGCCAACATCACCCTGATGCACCACGTCTATGCGGCCTTGCGCGCGCACGTGCTGTATTTCAAGGACCAGCACTATGTAGTGCAAGACGGCGAGGTCGTCATCGTCGACGAGTTCACCGGTCGCCTGATGTCGGGCCGCCGCTGGTCCGATGGCCTGCACCAGGCGGTGGAGGCCAAGGAAGGCGTGGCGATCCAGCGCGAGAACCAGACCCTGGCCTCGATCACCTTCCAGAACTATTTCCGCATGTACCAGAAGCTGTCGGGCATGACCGGCACCGCCGACACCGAGGCCTATGAATTCCAGTCGATCTACAACCTGGAAACGGTGGTCATCCCGACCAACAAGCCGATGATCCGGCTGGACCATTCCGACCGGGTCTACCGCACCGCCGCCGAGAAGTGGCAGGCGGTCATCGCCGACCTGCGCGACTGCCACCAGCGCGGCCAACCGGTGCTGGTCGGCACCACCTCGATCGAGGTCAACGAATTCCTGTCCGGCCTATTGAAAAAAGAAGGCCTGCCGCACCAGGTGCTGAACGCCAAGCAGCACGCCAGCGAGGCCCAGGTCGTGGCCCAGGCCGGGCTGCCCGGCGCGATCACCATCGCGACCAATATGGCCGGCCGCGGCACCGACATCGTGCTCGGCGGCAACATCACGCCGCAGATCGAAGCCATCCGCACTGATGCCAATCTGGCGGACGACGACAAGCACGCCAAGATCGCTTTGCTGCGCGAAGACTGGCAGAAGCTGCACGACCAAGTGATCGCCGCCGGCGGCCTGCATATCGTCGGCACCGAACGGCACGAATCGCGGCGGGTCGACAACCAGTTGCGCGGCCGTTCCGGCCGCCAGGGCGACCCCGGCTCCTCCCGCTTCTACCTGTCGCTGGACGACCCGCTGCTGCGCATCTTCGGCGGCGAGCGCCTGTCCGCGATCATGACCCGGCTGAAGATGCCGGAGGGCGAAGCGATCGAGCACGCCATGGTCAACCGCTCGCTGGAATCGGCCCAGCGCAAGGTCGAGCAGCGCAACTTCGACATCCGCAAGCAATTGCTGGAATACGACGACGTCGCCAACGACCAGCGCCGGGTGATCTACCAGCAACGCAACGAACTGCTGGAGACCGATGACGTCTCCGCCGGCATCGTCGCCATGCGGGCCGACGTGCTGGGCAGCACGGTCGATGCGTTCATTCCGCCCGGCAGCATGGCCGAGCAGTGGGACGCAGCCGGCTTGGCTCAAGCGCTGGCCGCCGAATTCCAATTGCATCTGCCGATTGCGCAGTGGCTGGCCGACGACGACAAATTGGACGAAGAGGGGCTGCGCGCAAAGATTGTGGACGCGGCCAATGCCAGCTATGCCGAGAAGGAGGCCCAAGCCAGCGCCGACGGCATGCGCCATTTCGAACGCGCGATCCTGTTGCAAACCTTGGACAATCATTGGCGCGAGCACCTGGCGGCGATGGACCACCTGCGCCAGGGCATCCACCTGCGCGGCTACGCCGCGAAGAACCCGAAGCAGGAATACAAGCGCGAGGCCTTCGAACTGTTCTCGGCCATGCTCGACACCATCGCCCGCGAGGTGACGCAGATCACCCTGACCGTACAGATTCGCGGCGCCGAGGATGTCGAGGCGGTCGAAGCGCAGGCGCCGGAATTGGACAACGTGCAATACCACCATGCCGATTACGACGAGGCACTGGGCGCGGGCAGCGCGACTGCGAGCGACAGCCCCAGTATGACCCATCGCGCCGAGCCCAAGGTCGGCCGCAACGACCCCTGCCCCTGCGGTTCGGGCAAGAAATACAAGCACTGCCACGGCAAGCTGGCATAACCTTGGTCCGGCCGGGGTTGCCAAAGCGCAACCCGGCCGCATATAAGGGCCTATCGCTTCGAGGACTTTGCCATGCCCTACTTCATCTACAAGATCGGCCCGCTCAACATCCTGGAAAAGCAAGGCCAAGCCGACAGCTTCAAAGAGGCCAAGGCCATCGCCAACGATCTGCGCAAGCGGCTCGACCCCAATACCGGCACCAGCATCAAGATGATCTTCGCCGAGAATGAGCTCGCCGCCGAGGACATCCTGTCGCAGCCGCGCGAGCTCGATCCCACGCTATCGGGCGACGATTACTGAACCAGTAGGTCGGCAATACCTTGCCGACATGAACTCGGCGGGATGGGAATCCCGCCCTACGGGAAGGCCCTCATGTCCGGTTACAACGAAGACGCCTATCGCGACGCACGCGATTCGACCATCGCGATCAAGTGTCCGTTCGAACGCGCCCTGCTATCGAAGTGCAGCAACTGCGCGCTGGCCAAACGCCTGCTGCTGGCCGAACGCGAGGCGATCAGCTGTACCGATCAGGCGGCCAAGGCGCAATGCCAGGCCCTGCACGAGGCGCTGCACGCCAACGCCCGCTTTGCCCTGCAGATGGACCCGGCCGCACCCTGGCCCTTCGGCAAGGAGATTCGCGCCCAGTGCGGTGGGATGCTGGGCCTGAAGGCGGTATTGAACGACGACGGCGAAGCGACCGACATCCACGGCTTGATTCAAGCCGGCATCGCCCGGTTCGGCGACATCGAGGCCTTTCCTTATTCCGAGATCATGCGCGGCGTGGTGCATTACGAGCCGCGCAAACGGCGCAACTGAACGACGTGCTTACAAGGTGTGGCTGCGGTCGCCATAGGCGAAGCCGAGCAGCGGCGTATCCACCCCCTTACCCAGCGCGATGGCCTTGAACAACTCCCCCATCTCGGCCGGCGACATCAACTTCTGTAGCGCCGCCGCCTGCCGCATATAGGCCGGGTCGTTCGGCGCCAGGCCTCGCAGCAGATCGGTGATGCCACAAGCGATCAGGAAATTGGCCTGGCTGGTGTAGCCCAGCAGGGCCAGGCCGGACTCGACGCCGGCCTCGGCCACGGCGGTGAAATCGACGTGGGCGGTGATGTCGGTCAGGCCGGGCAAGGCGAAGGGGTCGGCATGCGCACGATGCCGGTAATGGCACATCAGGGTGCCCTCGCTGCGCTGCGGGTGAAAATACTCCGAGCGCGGGAAACCGTAGTCGATGAACAGCAGCGCGCCCCGATCGAGCCTGGCCGCCAGGCTGCGGATCAAGGCCGGCGCGGCCAGATTGATCTCGGTCAGATAGTCGCCGTCGACCGGCAGGGCGCTAGCGGCATCGAACAAAGGCCCCTCCGCCAACGGCCGCTCCTGCCAGGCAAAGCCACCATCGTGATGCGCGACGCCGCGTTCCCGCCAGCCGGCATCGCCGTGACGCACCCAATGCACCGGCAGGGCATCGAGTACCTCGTTGCCGAGCACCAGCCCGGTAAAGCGCTCGGGCAACACATCCAGCCATTGCACGCATGGCAGCAACTCGGGGGCCTCGCGCTCGAACAGGGCGCGTTGCCGCTGGCGCAGATCGGCGCTCAGTTCCAGGATCGAATAGCGCTCGGGCAGCGCGGCGTCCAGGCTCAGGGTGCGCAGCATGTCCACGGCTAGGCGGCCGCTGCCGGCGCCCAATTCCAATATGTCGCCGCCGCATTCGACCAGCACCTGCGCCGCCTGCCGGGCCAGGGCCTGGGCGAACAAGGGAGACAACTCGGGCGCGGTGACGAAGTCGCCGGCACCGCCGAATTTCTGCGCGCCGGCGCTGTAATAGCCCAAGCCCGGCGCATAGAGCGCCAGCTCCATGTAGGCGGCGAAATCGATCCAGCCGCCGGCCCGCTCGATGGCGGCGGCGATATGGCGGCTCAGGGCTTGGCTGTGGGCGAGCGCTGTCGGGTCGGGGCTGGGCGTTGCGGACATCCGCACATCATAGCGGCTACCGCCATGTCCTGAACACGTTAGAATCGCACCATGGAAGTCGCGATCATCGGCGCCGGCCCGTCCGGCATGTCTTGTGCCAATGCCCTGCTGGCCTTTGGCCTCACTCCCATCGTGATCGAACGCAGCGATCACGTCGGCGGCGCGCAGCGCACCAACTTCCACCCGAATCTATGGCTGCTCGGCGCGCCGGAAGAGACCGGCATGCAGATGACCGAACGCCTGCGCCGCCATTTCGAGGAATTGCCGATCCGGCTGCTGCTCGGCTGCGAATTACGCCACGTCCGGCGCATCGACGACCGCTTCCAACTCGAATTATCCGGCCCGGATGGCATGCAGACACTGCAAGTCGATGCGGTCGTGCTTGCCACCGGCATGCGGCCACGGGTCACGTCGGAATTGCTGGCCTTGGCCGCAAGCAACCCGCATGTCATCGTCGGCCCGTTGTCGACGACGATCCGCGACGACATCCGCGACAGTCGGGTGCTGATTCTGGGCGGCGGCGACAACGCGCTGGATCATGCGCTGTTCCTGGCCGAACGTGGCAACTCGGTGCAGGTCTGCACGCGCGGCCAGTTCTCGGCGCGGCGGCAGTTCCGCGAGGCCTGCGCTGCCCAGGCCGGTATTACGCTGCACAGCGACTGCCGGGCCGCGCGATTGCGGCTGGACGGGGAACGCATTGCCGCCACCGTCGCGGGCGAACCGGCACAATTCGACTGGCTGCTGGTGATGTACGGCTATGCGCCGAATACCGAAGTAATCGAATGCTTCGAACGCGACATCCGTCCGAAACGGCTGAAGAGCGGCCATATCGTCGCCAATCTGTGGCAACGCAGTTCGTCACGCGGCATCTACGCCGCCGGCGACATCACCGATTCGCCGCAACCCAGCGTAGCCACCGCCATCGCTCAAGGACTGGCTGCCGCCCGCGCGGTCGAGCGCGACCTGCATCGCGACGACGAAGATTAACCGTCCGCCGTTTAATGAATGGCCGGATGATATTCCGGCAACCACCGCGTAAGCTGGGCACGCACCGCGTCGTCGCTGGCCGTGACGGTGCTGGCGATCCACGCCAGGATCGCCTTCACTTCTTCGCCATCCGTGTCCCTGGCCTTCGCGATACGCAATTTCGGATGCGGTGTCGGCAGGGTGGATTCTTCGTCGGCCAACAATTCCTCGTACAGCTTCTCCCCCGGCCGCAAACCGGTATAGGCAATTGCGATGTCGCCGTCCTGGTGGCCGGACAGGCGGATCATCAAGCGCGCGAGGTCGGCGATGCGCACCGGCTCGCCCATATCGAGCACGAAGATCTCGCCGCCCTGGCCCATCAGCCCGGCCTGCAGGACCAGTTGCGCCGCCTCGGGGATGGACATGAAGTAACGCGTGATCTCGGGGTGGGTCACCGTCACCGGCCCACCCTCGGCGATCTGCTGCTGGAACTTCGGGATCACGCTGCCGGACGAGCCGAGCACGTTGCCGAAGCGCACGCTGACGAAGCGGGTGCCGTTCTGGCCCTGCATGGCTTGGCAAACCTTCTCGGCCAGACGCTTGGAGGCGCCCATCACATTGGTCGGATTCACCGCCTTGTCGGTGGAAATCAGCACGAAACGTTCGACGCCATGCGCGACGGCCGCACGCGCCAGCACCGAAGTGCCCAGCACATTGTTACGCAAGGCTTGCAAGGCGTTGTCTTGCTCCATCAACGGCACATGCTTGTAAGCCGCGGCGTGAAACACCAGCGCCGGCCGCAAACCGGCCATCACCTCGTCGACGCGCGCCGCATCCTTCGCGTCGCCAACGATGCAGGTGATGGACTGCTCCGGGTGCTGGTGCTTGAATTCCTGTTCCATCTTGTAGAGCGCGAGTTCGCTGGCCTCGAAGAAGACCAAGCGGGCCGGGCCGAAATACGCGATTTGGCGGCACAGCTCGGAGCCGATCGAGCCGCCGGCGCCGGTCACCAACACCGTGCGGCCGCCGATCAATTCGGCCAGACCGCGATCGTCGAGCTTGACCGATTCGCGTCCAAGCAGATCGTCTAGCTCGATACGGCGCAGTTGCGACACGGCCACACGACCGGCCATCAAGTCATCCAGCGACGGCATGGTCAATACGCTCAGGCCTGCGGCGGAGCAGATCTCGGTCAATTGCCGGCGCGATGCAAGCGCGGCGGACGGCAGGGCCAGGACCACGTCTTTCACCTGCAGGCGCTGCGCCTGCGCCGGTATGTCGGCCAGCCGGCCGAGTACGGCGACATCCTGCACCCGGCGGCCGTGCATGGCCGGATCGTCGTCGAACAGGCCCGCCACGCGCCAGCGGCCAGGGCTGTGCGCCAAATCGCGCAGCAACAAGTCGGCGGCGGCACCCGCACCCGCCACCAACACCGGCCTGGCCTCACCGGCGAGCAGCACCGCCAGGCCGCGCTCACGCCAGGCACGGTAGGCAATACGGCTCCCGCTCATGATCGCCACCAATAGAATCGGATCGAGCAACAGCACCGAGCGCGGCACGATGGCCTCGACACGGAACAGGATCAACACCACCGGGGTCAGTATGGCCGCGACCAGCACGGCCAGCACGATGCGCCTCAAGTCCGGCAGGCTGGCGAAGCGCCAAATACCTCGGTACAGGCCGAAATACCAGAATACGATGCCCTGCAAAGGCATGACCCAGGCCAGCGTATTCATCGCATCGCGAAAATACGCTTCCGGCATGGAAAGATTGAAGCGCAGCCAATAGGCCGCCAGCCACGCTACCAGTGTGGCGACCACGTCATGTAGCATCACCAGCAAAATGCGGGAATTAAGGGCTCGTCTCATAAAACACCGTGGGCGCGACAGTGGCGATCCAGCCAAAGCATCAACAATGCATAGAACATGGCGCATGCTAACAGCAGAGGCAGCGCCGATTCGGGCCAATGAAGTAAAACAAGGGCCGCGGCGGCGCAGAGCGCCATCAGGCCATAGCTCCATAAGGCCGTCGCACGGTGACCGAGGCCGGAACGGATCAGGCGCTGATAATAGTGTTCCCGGTGCGCTTGCCAGACCCGTTCGCCCCGCAACAGCCGGCGCAGTAGCGTGACGCTGGCATCGACGATGAACGGCGAGAATACAAGCACCGGGAACGACCATGGCCACAAACCGCGCCAATAGCCAAGCAGGCCCAGCGCGGCGGCCAAGAAGCCGAGCGGGATGGAACCGACATCGCCCATGAATATTTTGGCCGGGTGAAAGTTGAATAATAGAAAACCGGTCGTGGCAGCGGCCAGGACAGATGCCGCCAGTGCAATCGACAAATCACCTGCCGACCATGCCGCGATACCATAAGCACCGAAACCAAACAGCGCCATACCGCCAGCCATGCCATCGGAACCATCCATGAAGTTATACAAATTCGTCATCCAGACCAATGTCGCACAAGCCAAAATCCCGACAGGAAACCCCCACTGCTCGGGTGCACAGCGCCACAGAAAAATCACTGCCAATACAAGATGCGTAACGAGGCGAGTAGCAATTGGCAAACCGCGCACATCATCCACCAAAGAGATGATGGCCAGCGGCACTGTCAACGCTAATAAGACAAGCAGAACAGAATCGGCCGAAGCCAATCCTGCTGCGGCGACGCCCAGCGCAATACCAAGCCCACCACTACGTGGCACTGGCCGTTCATGCAGCGAACGTGCATTGGGCCTATCTTGTGGCAGGAAACGCCAACCACGCGCCATAGCTGCGTTGGCCAAGGCCGAGACACAGAATGCAAGCAGTGAAGCAATCGCTAGTGGCACTTCGTTGTCAACCCCATCGCCAAGAGGCAACATGTCCAATGCAGTGCAGCGACATCAAAGACCTCCCCCTTTCAGGTAAGACTGCACCGTCACCCGTATTCCTTCGTCCAGAGTATGGGGGGGCTCCCAGCCGAGGAGGTGCCGAATCTTCCAGTCGTCGACCTGCAGCGACAAGCCCAACCGGCCCCACTCCCGCCCCATACCGGACGCGCCTGCCATCATAGCCAAAACAGTGGGAGAAACTGCAAATAACCGATCCCGCTTACCCATCGCAGCAGCAATCATTCGGATCAGCTGCGGCGTCGACACATCCTCACCGTCACCCAGCAAGAATGTTTGGTTGACCGCCGCCGGATGCCCCAAGCAACACTCTACTGCCGATACCAAATTGCCAAGGTATAGCAGGCTGCGCCGATTATCGACGCTAGCTAGTGGCAAAGGTACACCGCGCCCGACCCAACGCATCAACCGTAAGAAATTGGCTTGCACGCCCGCGCCATAGATCAGGGGTGGGCGCAGTATCACGTGTTTCATTTCAACCCGAGCCGAAATACGAGCGAGCGTCTGTTCCGCCTCCCATTTTGCTTCCGCGTAGGCATCGGGTGGCGCTGCTTGATCCGTTTCTCGGAATGCAGCACCTGGCCTCGAGACCTCACCGTTGACCTTAGCCGTACTCATAAAAATGAAGCGTTTCACACCCTGGCTCGCCGATTGTTCGGCGAGACACTCCGCACCTAGCGCGTTGACTTCCCGATAACGCCTAGCGTTCGCATTCCTCCTATCACGGCGATGTGCCAGAGCCGCCAGATGTATAACAGCCTCTACCCCATCAAGAGCGGAACTCCAATCGGTATTAGGGCCAATATCGCCGATGCGCACCACACGCGCCACATTTTCGATGGAGGTATTGGAATGCACGGCCACAACAATATCGTGCCCGGATTTGACAAGCCGCTGATGCAAAGCCCGCCCAACAAAGCCGCTTGCACCGGTCAATAGAATTCTCATGGCCAGCACCGGCAAAACAACTTCACAGCCATCTCCAGCCATGCGCCCGGAAAAAGGCAATACCCGACCTCACGAAAAGGAAGATATGGCGCAATCCCTTGCGCGCCGCATATCCGCCAGCATGCACAATTTTGACGGTAGGCACGTAGACAATCCGTGCATGCCTGGCCAAACGCAGGCAGATATCGAAATCCTCAAAATAGAGGAAATAGCGCGAGTCGAAACCACCGATTTTCTTGAGCACGCCAGTGCGAAAAAGCATGAAGCAGCCGCTACCAATCTCTGTTTCACATACTTGCCGACCATCCACCTTGTCACGCATTTCATAGCGCCCCAACCGCCGCCTAAACACCGCCAGAAGTGGAGCCGGCGCAAATCCACGCAGAAGCAAATCCAATACGCTAGGGTAGCGCTTACACAGAAAAGACCGTTGCCCAAGCGCATTGTGAACATCCGGCAGCAGCAAACCGACGTCATCGTTGTGACGCATAAAATCAAGGGCCTCAGCCAAGGCCATACGATCGACAATGACATCCGGGTTGATGACCAAATGAAAATCCGATTGAACATCGCTAATGGCTAGATTGTTCGCGCGACCATAGCCCAGATTCTCTGCTGCAACGACCAACCGCAAATTCAACACAAGATATTTTTTTTTGGCTTCGTCGATAAAACGTTCAAGCCGAGTTCGCACCTCCCGGTCCACTGAATTGTCGACAATCTGCAGCACAAAATCGACATACTCACGCGATTGAAGACACCCAACCGCAGTGGCCAGAGATGCCAAGGTTCGATCCAGTTGGTCAACATCCGTCCGATACAAAACCAGCGAAGTACTAAGTTGCATGATTCACGCGATTAGCGCCGACAAACCGCATGATACAGTTCGATATAACGCGCCGCATTCTTCTGATAGTCGAACAAGTCTTCAGCCATAGCTTGCGCGCGTTGCCGAACAGGCTTGGTGTTGGCCTCTGCGATTGCTTCGCGAGTCAAAGAAGATTCGATATCGGCCGGGTCATAAATGACACCTAAGCCATGCTGCCGTATAAACTCAGCCGCACCACCACAATGGCGGTTGACGATTAATGGCAGCCCAGCAGCAAGATACTCCGTTGTTTTAATGGCGAGCACCGTATTTGCAACCCGCATCTCGCACTCACTGTGGGGAACCATATATGGCAAGGCACCAAAATCAGCTCGGGCCATCAACTCAGCCAATTTATCTGTCGATGCACTAGTTTCGAATTCAATCTCATTCAAAACGGAATCACCCAGCATTCGCCTGGCATATGCCAATATTTCTCGCCTATTGGATTGAGAAACAATCAGCAACCTTGGTTCGTCAAGCCGAGTACGAAAAACCCTGTACAGGTCAAACAATGTCTCCGGTTTATGCCAAGTCCCAGAGGCAAGCGCCCCAACATAGCAAAGGACATTACCTTGACCATTTTTCTTGACCTTTTCTCCCCCCTCCCTATCCCTGCCTCCCAAGATAGAGGTCGGCGCACTTAGATATATCCTCTCGCAACGCGCAACTCCCAACGTCTCATAATAGGCTTTCATCGGATCTGATACCGCGACGGTTACATCCGCCTTAGACAGCAAGGCTTGCTCGACATCCTTCCAATGACGGAAACTGTCGCTATTTTCCGCATAGCGCCCCTTGATCACACCCTCTTCCGGCCAAAGCCCGCGCGCATCAAAAACCACTTTGAAATCGATGCCCGTTGCCTCCCTTGTCCTCAGTGCAACCAGCGCCGCCAGGTAGGAACGGCAATGCACAATATCGGGAGAGAAAACTCGCACAATCTTGGCGAAGCGGGAAAGCCCCGACGTCAGCAAGAAACGCATCTGCCAATTTCTGGCATAGACAAAGGTCTGCACGGCAGGTAGCCATAACAAACGAAATGGTACTTTCGGCAAACGACGCCTAATTTCCCTTAGCTCGGCCGGATAGGCTAGACGCTCCCTGACCAATCCGCTGTGGATCAACGGCAAGCCAGCCACCAACATTAACTCGCCACCGACCAGTTCACGCTGGATCGCGTCGAGCTGCGCAACAACCTGAGAGCCATATACTCCGCTAGCTCTTGGTGTCTCACCCCAGGTTAAGTATATGACCCTCACGATAACCCTGTTGAATGGATAACCATCCATTGTGGCCAACAAACCAGCAACTCATGGGAGCGAACCGGCAGCTGACGCGGTAACCGGACAGTCATCCACCTAGCAACCTCCTGATGGTGGAAACTATCCTACCGACCGCTTCGTCCGACAGTTTTGAATAAAGCGGTATGCTGACACAGCGCTCATATAGGTGCTGGCTTTCCGGAAACATCTCATCAGTCAGCGCATACCTTGATCGCCAAAATGGATGAACATGCAATGGGACATAATGAACGCTCGCCCCAATTCCATTCGCATGCAAGGCATTGATAAACTCATCACGTGTCATGGGCGAATCTTCCCGCAATTGCAGTACGAACAAGTGCCAAGAATGGACATCGCCCGCTTTTGGCTTAGGCGGCAAAACAATCGGAAGATCCATCAATAACTGAAAATATTTCTCAGCAATCTCTTGGCGCCTGACATTGAACTGCGACAGTTTCCGCAATTGATGGATGCCAATTGATGCAGCAATATCCGTCATATTGTACTTGAAACCAGGAGCAAGCACTTCGTAATACCAAGAAGGAGCTTTCGAGGAATAGCGATCAAACACATCCCGATTGATGCCATGCAAACGCATCACCCTGGCCCTTTGTGCAATCTCCTCGGAACGGGTAACCAGCATCCCACCCTCGCCGGTAGTGATCGGCTTGTTCGCATAGAAGCTAAACACTGCTACATCCGTATCCAAGGTACCCACCAATCGCCCTTGGTGCGTTGTCGAAACAGCATGCGCCGCATCCTCGATAACATGCAGCCTATGTTGCCGGGCGATATGCAATATCTCATCCATGGGTGCAGCCAGGCCACCGAAGTGCACCGCTATGACAGCGCGCGTTTTCTCTGTGATTTTTCTAGCCACATCTTCTGGGGACAAACAATATGTAGCAGGATCAATATCGACCAGAACCGGTTCCGCTCCGACATAACGAATAACTTCAGCCGTTGCAGTGAACGTATAGGTGGTCGTGATAACTTCGTCGCCCGGCCCGACACCCAACGATTCCAATGCCAAATGCAGCCCTGCTGTCGCGGAATTGACCGCAACGGCATGTACGCCGCCATCACCCAAAAAATCGGCAAATTCCTGCTCGAATCTATTTACCTTCGGCCCGGAAGTTAGCCAGCCACTACGCAGTGAATCGACAACCTCGGCGATCTCCTCTTCACCTATTTCAGGGGAGGCATATGGAATAAAATAAGATTCACTCATAAAAACCGGAAACCCCGGATACCCATCGAATCAGCAGTACTCAACCATACCACGCGGAGCAAATTACTTGCCGACAAAGGCGAGACATTCTTTTATTACCTTGGAAAAACAAAAAAGAGACAACTTAAAGCTGGCCGTTGGCGAACAAGAACCATCCGTGTTGACGTTGCTTAATACTCGCGCACCAAACCTTCCATGGTGCGCGCCATGCGCCTAACAACTGCATCGCGCGAATATCTGGCAATCACCCTGCCTGAAACATCACTCCCTCGACCCCGCAATGAATGCTCGTTGATCAGCTCCTCGTAGCAAGCAACAAACTGCCCTACCGACTCATATCTATACACCCCTGGCAGATCATAGCTATAGAACACCACGCAACCATATGCCAGCGCCTCTATAACCGAAAATGCAAGACCATCGTGTTGCACAAGCCTCAAATACATATGACTCCTGCGGTACCACTCTTGCATATCGTCAACCCAACCATGGAAGAACACGTTAACAAGCGGCGCGCTGTGAGCACAGCCCACGATATGAAATTCTGCCTGTGGGATAACTGCAGCCAACTCTAATAACTTGGGCAAACCATAGAATTCCTCTTTACCTTGCATCACATAGCTGAGCACTCGAATAGGAGCATCCTGTCCTGGCCTTTGGTAGCGAATATCCGACCGCAATACCACCAAGTCCACTATCTCGGCCTTTATACTCAGACCATTGAGTTCAGATTTTATCCATTCGCATTCACACCAATGCTTTGCCTGTTTCAGGATGGCCGTGCGCAAGCCCCTGAGCGGCCTTCTGTTCAACAGAACCACATCCGACCCCACCCAATGCAGCACAATCTTTTTACCAAGCAGGTTAGCTACCAGCACCATAAGGCAACCCGCCAACCCCGTCCCCCCCCATATGGAATAAATTGCATCATATTGCCGCACCTGAAGCAGCCGTTTAATGAATGACCAGGCCTTTCTTAAGGCACCAGCATCGTCCCTGATCGCAAGATTAAAAAATTCAACGCCTTCAACCGCCGAATGCCGCTCGAAAATGCGCTCGCAAAAATAGGGCAGGCCCACAACCATAACTCTTATACTCATGCTTACCTGCCTTGACCCTGCCAATATGAAGCGCTGTTCATATTTGGCAATTCATCCATTAGAACCAGGCTTAGCCAATACCAACCATTTCATAGGGCCAGCATTCACTGCCTCCCCGACGTTGTCAGTTAGATAACGATCGGCCCTGCCGTCAAGAATCCACGCAAAGAAGCTAAGCACTGATTTGGGTGCCCCCCAAGACAGTGTTTTTATCGCCCGAACGACCTTATCCGCAGAATATTTTTTGTAACTTAGCGATGGATTGAAATCCGGATGCGGGAAGTTGATCATCTCCCGAACCTCGAATCCTGCCTGCTCAGCATATTGGATGACATTTTTCATCCCTCTAATTTTGCTGTATTCGTTGGATGTTAGCTCGATACTGAGCGTATCCAATATCAGCAACGTTCCGCCACAGCTGAGCGCCCCATATATCCGGCGCAATGTTTCTATAAACTGCTCATCGTCGACAATATGCTGCAAGACAGTGATGCATAACACCAGATCATAAGTCCGCCCAAACGCCCGCCCCTCATCATCCGTAAATGCAATCTCTGCCGCCTTGTCTCTGGCTTGGGCAATCTTCAGCACCTCGCTCGAAATATCGAAGCCAATTACCCTCATGCCGCAGTTGTGAAGAAGAAATGCAGCATCTCCCGTCCCACACCCGAAATCCAGACAAGCCGAGCCAGGCCGTAATTCTGCTCGCGCAAGCAAATCCGACAATGACATCATCCTCATCTTTTGATCGAAGACATACCTCGACAAATCACCCCATCCGGTATGCCCCCAGCGTTTTGCGCGCCTGTTCCAATAGCTTCCGCTCATAACGGCTCACTTGCCTGCGAATTTCTATTGAACCTCATTGCCACCAATACGATAAACAACAAGCCGGTGAAATACATTACCGACATAATCGCTGCAACCGTCATTGCATTAGACACGGGCCACATCGCCCCCAGCAGAACAACATTGATGGCACATGTCACAATCGAGGCCCACAGATTGATACCTGGATAGCCAAACCCGGAAAACTGCGCGCTAATCACACGCACTGCCGCCCAGGACAAGACACCAGGAACCAGCCCAAGCACCACTAAAGCCAAGCCGGGATACTTTCCATTGAGCACCGTATCACTTAACCAGCCAGTCAACATAAGCAAGATAACACTGCCCACTGCAGTAAATAACAGTGTCGACTTCACCATATCCGACCGAATAGCGAACCCAACACCCTTGGCCTCAGATTTTGCAAAGGCGGTGTATGGAAAGATAACTGTCGCAGCCGCTTGCGATACGACCCATAGCTTTTCACAGATGCCGACAGCCACGGAGAATATGCCAAGCTGAGTCGGGCCCGCCGTGTAATTCAGTGCAAAATAATTCATTCGGTAGACTGCGAAAGTCACCACGTTCGCCGCTTGGCTCTTCAAGCCATAAATCAGGTACTGTCCAAACGATACCCCTCCCGCTTGGTCATTCCCTTCAGCCCGCTCCATGGGGGGTAAAGCCGGCAACAGGAGTGCGACAAATAGCGCGACACCCCCATTGAGCAGCAAAACAGCCCACACCGACAGCGCGCCCAATAACCAGGCAAACAATATGCCAGAGGCATATAAACCAGCTTGCAACAGAAAATACAGGTTGTAGCGTTTAACTTGCTTGGCAGCTAATAAGCCATTTAAGCGCCAATCGAATAATAGCGCTGCCAAACCACCGACAACCGCCAGCGCCAAATGAGCCGGCAACAAACCAACAACAATGGGCCACTGCCAAAAATAGGCGGTCATCGACAACATGCACATCGCCAATACAGCAACAACGAGGACTTGGTATTCCCAGCGCCTGACTTCCTTATCAGACAACATACCCTGCGCCGCGAAAAACACCTTGGCCGACCCCAATCCGAGGCCACACAGCAACACCAGAAGCTGTTGGAGCGCCTGAACCAATGCAACAGTACCCATATTGGCCGGGCCCAAGTCATGCGCAATGAACAACAGGGTAGTTAATTGCAGGGCACCGCCACCAACCTGCCGACCAGCAGTCTGCGCAATGGGTTTGAGAATGCTTTCCCTGCCGATTTTCACAATGGCATATCTATCCTAAGCGCAGGCAAGAAACCTCCAGCCTCCGTCAAGCCAACAGGCCAACACAACGGGAGCGTCTACTCGCCTCGGTAATACGTGTACCACTTGATCCAATGGCCAATCCCATCCGCCAGCGGCGTCTTCGGCTCGAAGCCGACATCCCGTTTCAAGTCCTCGACATCGGCGTAAGTCGCCACCACGTCGCCGTCCTGCATCGGCAAGAAGTTCTTCTTGGCCTCGATGCCGAGGCTCTTTTCGATAGTGCCGATGAAATCCATCAGCTCAACCGGGGTGTGGTTGCCGATGTTGTAGACCCGATAAGGCGCATAGCTGGAACCGGGGTCGGGCGCATCGGTCGAAAAGGTCGGGTCCGGCGCGGCGATCTTGTCCAGCACGCGCACCGTGCCCTCGGCGATGTCGTCGACATAGGTGAAGTCGCGCCGCATCTTGCCATGGTTGAACACGTCGATGCTACGACCTTCGAGGATGGCAGAGGTGAACAGCCAGGGCGACATATCCGGTCGGCCCCAGGGGCCGTACACGGTGAAGTAGCGCAGGCCGGTGGTCGGCAGGCCATACAGGTGGCTGTAGCTATGCGCCATCAGCTCGTTGGCCTTCTTGCTCGCGGCATACAGGCTGACCGGATGATCGACGTTGTCGTGCACCGAGAACGGCATGTGGGTGTTGGCGCCGTACACACTGGAACTGGATGCGAACACCAGGTGCTCGACCCCATTGTGCCGGCAGCCCTCCAGGATATTGCCGAAGCCGACCAAATTGGTCTGGATGTAGGCATGCGGATTCTTCAGCGAATAGCGCACGCCCGGCTGGGCCGCCAGGTTAACCACGCGTTGCGGCCGCTCCTGCGCGAACAGGTCTTCGACCGCGACGCGATCGGAGATATCCAGGCGATGGAAGGCGAAGCGCGGATACGGCTTGAGCTGCTCTAAGCGCGCCAATTTCAAATTGGGGTCGTAGTAGTCGTTGAGGTTATCCACCCCGACCACCTCATCGCCGCGTTCCAGCAGAATCTTGGCGACATGCATGCCGATAAAACCGGCCGCGCCTGTAATCAGAACCTTCATGAACTGCCCCTAGTGAGTTCGCGGCATTCTAGCACCCGGCCGCGCTAGAATGCCGCCATGCGCTGGCTCTACTCACTCCTCTGGCTGCTCGGCCTGCCCTTTGCATTTGCCTATCTGCTGTGGCGCGCACGGCGTCAGCCGGAATATCTACGCCACTGGCCTGAGCGCCTGGGCTGGCTGGCCCTGTCCGAGGCGCGCCCCGTCATCTGGCTCCACGCGGTCTCGGTCGGCGAAACGCGCGCTGCCGCGCCCTTGATCCATGCGCTGCTCGCGCGCCACCCGAACCACAGCCTGCTGCTGACTCACGCCACCCCGACCGGCCGCGCCACCGGTCGGGCATTGTTCGGCGACACGGTAAGCCAAGCCTATCTGCCCTATGACCTGCCCTGGCTGGTGCGCCGCTTCCTCAAACGGGTGCGACCCGTGCTTGGCATCGTCATGGAAACCGAGGTCTGGCCCAACCTCTACGCTGAATGCGCACGGCGCGACATCCCCTTGTTTCTGGTCAACGCCAGACTGTCCGAGCGCTCCGCGCGCGGCTATCGCCGCTTCGCTCGCTTGGCCCGGCCGGCCTTCGCCAGCCTTACCGGCATCGCCGCGCAAAGCATGGCCGATGCCGAGCGTCTGCACCAGGCCGGCGCCCGCGATATCGCCGTCTGCGGCAACCTCAAATTCGACGTCGCACCGCCGGCCGACACCGGGGCCCGCGCCGCCGAACTGCGCCGCAGCTTCGCCGGCCGCTTCGTCTGGCTCGCCGCCAGCACGCGCGATGGCGAAGAGGCGCTGCTATTGGACGCCTTAGCGCAACTCGACCTGCCCGATCTGCTGTTGGTCATCGTGCCGCGCCATCCGCAACGCTTCGACCCGGTGGCGCGACTGATCGAATCCCGTGGCTTCGGCTGCCCGCGGCGCAGCCAAGGCAGCACAGTCACAGCGGCCGATCGGGTCTATTTCGGCGACAGCATGGGCGAGATGGCAGCCTACGCCGAGGCCTGCGACCTCGCCGTCATCGGCGGCAGCCTGCTGCCCTTCGGCGGCCAGAACCCGATCGAGATCGCCGCCGCCGGCAAGCCGATCCTGCTCGGCCCGCATACCTGGAATTTCGAGACCGCCAGTAAGGCGGCCGTGCAATGCGGGGCGGCGCGGCGGGTACACGATGCTGCGGAATTGAGCGCAGCAGTACGGGCGTTGTTTGCAGATGCCGCCTTGCGCAGCCGGATGGGCGCGGCCGGTACGGCCTTCGCCCACGGCCAGCGCGGCGCGACGCAACGTATTCTGCAAATGCTGGAAACGAGCCTAGCGGCTAGGATTTAATCTTTGAGCAGACCGTCGATAGTCTGCACATCGGCCTCGACCAAACCGCCGGCCGCCAGCTTGAGTTGCAAACCCGCGATCAAGGTTTGATAACGCGCCGCCGACAATTGGCGTTTGTTGGCGTAGAGCTGCTGCTGCGCATTCAGCACATCGACCCGCGTGCGCACGCCGACTTCCAGGCCAAGCTGGCTGGAATCCAACTGCGCCTGGCTGGACACCACGGCCTGCTCCAGCGCCGCGATCTGCGCCTTGCCCGAGATCACGCCCAGATAGGCTTGACGCGCATCGAGCACCGTTTGGCGGCGGGCGTTGTCGAGGTCGTAACGCGCCTTCTCCTGGTTCGCCAGCGCCTCGCGCACCTTGGAACTGGTCGCGCCGCCTTGATAAAGCGGCAGATTGAATTCCAAACCGAGCACGGTCGATTTGACGTCGACGCCGGTCACGGTGCCGAGCGAGGCATTGCGGTTGTCGCTGTAGCTGGCCGCGAGATCGAGCGTCGGGTAATGGCCTTCGCGCTGCTTGTCGGCCTCGCGCCGGGCGATCTCCAGCGCGGTCTGCGCCTGGGCGACGGCGAGCCCGTTGGCCTCGGCCTGCTTGACCCACGCGTCCATGTCGTCCGGCTCCGGCCGCGCCACCTGGGCCTGCTCACCCAGCCGGGCCAGCTTCGGCGCCGGCGCATTCAACAGTTTTTCCAGGGCCCGGCGCTTCACCTCAAGGTCGTTCTGCGCCTTGAGTTCGTTCGCGTACGCCACATCATGGCTGGCCTGGGCGTTGTGCGCATCGACGATGGTGGCGGTGCCTACCTCGAAGCTGCGCTTGGCCTGGGCCAATTGTTCGGCATAGGCCTGCCGCTCCGCCTGCGCAGCCGATAGAGTGTCCTCGGCCTGCAATACATCGAAATAGGCCTGGGCCACACGCAAGACCAATTGCTGCTCGGCCAATTTGAATTGCTGCTCGGCCAGCATGGCCTGTAATTTGCCTTGCTCGTAGGTTTCCAGGTTTTGCATGCGGAACAAGGGCTGGGTCAGCGACAGACCGAAACCCTGCGACTGATAATTCTTGCTGCCGCTCAGATTCGAATCGATGTCGTTCTGCCGGGTGTTCGCGTTCAAGGATACGGTGGGCAGCAGCGTGGCGCGGCCCTGCGGCAGCTTTTCCAGGCCGGCCTTGTAGGCCTCTTGCGCCGAAGCGAAGAGCGGATCGTTCTGCTTGGCCAAGCGATAAATCTCGCTCAGATTGGCCGCGCCGACGGCGCCGCTGGTCAGGCCCAGCGCAAGCAACACCCAGATACGCAACATCGACATCCCCTCAATAAGTCGCCATGGCCGTATCCACCTGCGCAGCCCAGGCATCGACGCCGCCGGATAGATTGATGACGTTGGTAAAACCGTTCATCTCCAATAGACGGGCGATGTGGTAGCTGCGCACGCCGTGATGGCAGATCACCACGGTCTCCCGCGTTGGGTCCAACTCGCCGATCCGGCTGAATACGCTACCCATCGGGATCAACCGGGAACCCTCGATTCGACACAGGTCGAACTCCCAGGGTTCCCGCACATCGAGCAGCAACGGCTTATCCCGCTGCATGTCGTCTAGCCAGAGCTTGAGTTCGTATGGCCGAATTTGTTTCATGTCAGAACACGAAGCGCTCGGCCTGCACCGCATTGCGCAGCGACTTTATTTCGGTTTCGAACAACACCGCGTCGCGCCAGGCCGACTCGCCGACACGCGTAATCAGGTGCGCCTGCATCACCGGCGCCTCGCCGACCACGGCAAACAAGCGGCCGCCCAGTTTCAGCTGCGCCTGGATCGATTCGGGCAGCACCGGCGTCGACCCGGTCAACACGATCGCATCGTAGGGCGCACCACGCTGCCAGCCTTGTGCGCCATCGCCTTGTTCCAGACGCACATTATTCAGGCCGTGCGCGGCCAGTTTCCTTTCCGCCTCGATCTTGAATTCGGGTTCGATCTCGACGCTCACCACCTCGGCGGCCATGTTCGCCAACAGCGCCGTCAAATAAGCGCTGCCGGTACCGATCTCCAGCACCCGGTCGGTCGCTTCGATTTGCAGGCTTTGCAGGGCACGCGCCTCCAGCTTGGGCGACCACATGGTCTCGCCGTGGCCGAGCGGTATTTCCATATCGACGAAGGCCAGCGACTGATAGATGGCCGGCACGAAGTCTTCGCGCTTGACCTTGCTCAGCAGGTCGAGCACGCGCTGATCCAACACCTCCCAGGGGCGGATCTGCTGTTCGATCATATTGTGCCGGACGTGTTCGATATCCATGTCTGCCTCGTTTGTTTTCGTGCTCAAAAATTGCCAAGGATGGTAGCACAGGGGTCCGCGGCCGAGGCTTAGGGGATTCGCACCAAACGGCGCATCAGCGCCTTGCGCCCCTCTTCCAGCAACAGCATGCCGGCAGCAAAGGGCAAGACATAAAGCCAGACCGATCCGGCCAACGGCGAAGCGCCAAAAATCCAATTACCCCATGGCGTATAGACGATGGCGAGGATCAGGCCGATCTCCGCGGCCAGGCCGAGATAGATCAAACGATTGCCGAACCAGCCCAAGGCGAACACAGACTGTCGAGGATCGCGACACAGAAAGACATTGACCATCTGCATCACGATGATCGCCGCCAAGGTCGCCGTCGTGGCCTGGAGATAGAGCGGGTCGTTCCAAGCCAGGGTCTGGCCGTATTGCCAGCCCGCCCGGTCGAGTAAGAAAAAGAAGGCGGCCATGGCCGCCGCCGCCTCGATCAAGCCCAAAAACAGATAGGCGCGCAGGATCAAGCCGCGCGTCAACAAATGCTCATTGTGCCGGCGCGGCGGCTCCCGCATCAGGCCGGGGTGCGGCGGCTCGGCGCCGAGCGCCAGGGCGGGCAGCATGTCGGTGCCAAGATCGACCGCCAGGATCTGGATCACGGTCAACGGCAACGGGATCTTGAACAGCACGAAGGCCAGATACGGCACGATCTCCGGGATATTGGAGGTCAAAATATAGGTCAGGAACTTACGCAGGTTCTGGTAGACCGCGCGGCCCTCCTCGATCGCGGCGACGATGGTGGCGAAGTGGTCGTCGAGCAGCACCAGGTCGGCCGCCTCGCGCGCGACGTCGGTGCCGCTTTGGCCCATGGCCACGCCGATGTCGGCGGCGCGCAGGGCCGGCGCGTCGTTCACCCCGTCGCCGGTCACCGCGACGATATGGCCCTTGGCCTGCAAGGCCTGGACCAGGATCAGCTTCTGGTCGGCCGACAGCCGGGCGAACACCGCCTCCGGCGCATCCAGGGCCAATTGCAACTGGGTCGGCGACAAGCGGCGCAATTCAGAGCCGGTCATCAGCAAAGGCTGGGCCGAATTCACCAGGCCGATCTGGCGCGCCACCGCCAAGGCCGTACGCGGATGGTCGCCGGTGACCATGAACACCCGGATGCCCGCCACCTTGCAGGTGGCCATGGCCTCCGGTACGTCCGGCCGCGGCGGGTCGGCCAGGCCGACCAGGCCGACCAGGACCAGACCCGATTCCCAAGCCGCCTTGGCCTCGCCCGCGGCCACCTCGCGCCAGGCCAAGGCCAGCACACGCAGACCTTGCTCGGCCAGGCTGACCTCCGCCGCGAGTAGGCGCTCACGTTCGGCCGGGGTCAACGGCACGATGCCGGCCTCGGTCTGCATGCGGTCGCACAAGGGCAGCATGGCCTCCAGCGCGCCCTTGCCGTAGAGCCGCAGGCCATTCGGCGTTGCATGCAGCGTGGCCATGCGCCGGCGTTCCATCTCGAACGGCAGCTCGTCGCGCCGGTCGTAATGCGGCCGCTCAGGCGCGAGGCCATCGGCCAGGGCCAGCAAGGCCTGTTCCATCGGATCGCCGCGGAACCGGCCCTCGCCCGCCAGCCACTCCAGGCTATGGCAGTGGCCGGCGATGTCCAGCGCGGCCGAAAAACCCTGTCGCAACCAGGGCGCCAACGCCGCCGGCGTGTCTTCGCGGCCGGCCAGGTACAGGCGTTCGACCGCCATCCGGTTCTGGGTCAGGGTGCCGGTCTTGTCGGACAGGATCACCGTCGCCCCGCCCAAGGTCTCCACCGCCGGCAGGTGGCGCACCAGCGCATGGCGCCGGGCCATGCGCCGCGCCGCCATGGCCAGCGACAAGGTGACCGTGGGCAACAGACCCTCCGGCACGTTGGCGACGATGATGCCGATGGCGAAGACCAGGCTGGCCCAGAACGGTTGACCGATGGCCTGGCCCACCGCGAAGAAGACCGCGCCCAACAGCACGGCGAGCAAGCCGACCCAGCGCGACAGCCGGGCGATCTCCAAATGCAGCGGCGAGCGGCGCTCGCCCGTGCTTTGCGACAGCCGGGCGATGCGGCCGAATTCGGTATGGCGGCCGGTGGCAAAGGCGACAGCGAGCGCCTCACCGGCCAGGATGGCGGTGCCCGCCAGCAGCACGTTCTTCGCCTCCAGCAGGCTGTCGGCCGTGGACGGCTCCGCATCGCGGCCCTTGGGCAGCGACTCGCCGGTCACCGCCGCCATGTTCGCCCGCACGCCGAAGGCCTCGACCACCCGGCAATCGGCCGGCACCTCGTCGCCCTCCTTCAGCAGCACCACATCGCCTGGCACGAGCTGGCTGGCCGGCAGGCGCTGGCGCTGGCCGGCGCGCAGTACCGTGACCTCGTTCGGCAGCAAGGCCTCCAGCTTGGCCAGCACCGCCTCGGCCCGGTATTCCTGCCAGAAGGAGAATAGGCCGTTGACCGCGATCACCCCGAGCACGGCCCAGCCCAGGGCCGCCATGCCCTGGCCCGGCTCGCGCCATTCCGAGAAGAAAGCCAGCGCGGCGGCCAGCCACAGGATCAGCGCGAACAGGTGGCTAAACTCCTTGGCCAGCAGGCGGTACCAAGGCGGCCGGGCCAAGCGTTCCACCCGGTTCTCGCCATACTCATGCAGGCGCTGGGCCGCCTCGTCGTAGCCCAGGCCCTCGCGCCGGCTGCGCAAGCTGGCCAGGGCTTGGTCGGCGGACAGGTGGTGGATTTTCATGGCGTCATCTTGATCCCTTAGTACACCATAGCGCAACGCGCCGGGAGTGATTCGGTGTATCCTTTCGCCCATCAAATCAAGCTGTTCGCTAGGGGTCCTGCATTGCAGGTGAGACATACCCTTTGAACCTGATCCGGGTCATGCCGGCGTAGGGAAGCGATGCCCCAGGGCTTCGCGCCTCCGCCGTTTAAGAGAGTAGGAGCCGCACCATGAACGCCAACCCCCAATTCCTGGCCGCCACCGCCCATGTCGACGAGGCCGCCATCCAGCCCTTGCCCAATTCGCGCAAGGTCTATGTCGAAGGCAGCCGGCCCGACCTCCGCGTGCCGATGCGCGTGATCAGCCAGGCCGACACGCCGACCGCCTTCGGCGGTGAGCAGAACCCGCCCATCTATGTCTACGACTGCTCCGGCCCCTACACCGACCCGGCGGCCAAGATCGACATCCGCCAGGGCCTGCCCGCACTGCGCCAGAAATGGATCGAGGAACGCGGCGACACCGAACTCTTGTCCGGCCTATCCAGCGAATACGGCCGCGCCCGCGAGCACGACCCCAAGCTGGCCGAGCTGCGCTTCAATTTAAAAAGGCAGCCGCGTAAAGCCAAGCCGGGCATGAACGTCAGCCAGATGCACTATGCGAAGAAGGGCATCGTCACGCCGGAGATGGAATTCGTCGCCATCCGCGAGAACCTGCGCCGGCAGGAATATCTGGACAAGCTGCGCCAGAGCGGGCCGCAGGGCGAGCGGCTGGCCAAGCTGCTCGGCCGCCAGCACCCGGGCCAGCACTTCGGCGCCAACATCCCGGCCGAGATCACGCCCGAGTTCGTGCGCAGCGAAGTCGCCCGCGGCCGCGCCATCATCCCTTGCAACATCAACCACCCGGAGACCGAGCCGATGATCATCGGCCGCAATTTCCTGGTGAAGATCAACGCCAACATCGGCAACTCGGCCCTGGGCTCCAGCATCGCCGAAGAGGTGGACAAGATGACCTGGTCCATCCGTTGGGGCGGCGACACGGTGATGGACCTGTCCACCGGCAAGAACATCCACGAGACCCGCGAGTGGATCATCCGCAACTCGCCTGTTCCAATCGGGACGGTGCCGATCTACCAGGCGCTGGAGAAGGTCGATGGCAAAGCGGAAGAACTGACCTGGGCGATGTTCCGCGACACCCTGATCGAACAGGCCGAGCAGGGCGTGGACTATTTCACCATCCACGCCGGCGTGCTCTTGCGCTACGTGCCGATGACCGCCAACCGGATGACCGGCATCGTCTCGCGCGGCGGCTCGATCATGGCCAAGTGGTGCCTAGCCCACCACAAGGAGAGCTTCCTCTACACCCACTTCGAAGAGATCTGCGAGATCATGAAGGCCTACGACGTAGCCTTCTCGCTTGGTGACGGTCTGCGTCCCGGCTCGATTTACGACGCCAACGATGAGGCGCAACTGGGCGAACTGAAGACCCTGGGTGAACTAACCCAGATCGCCTGGAAGCACGACGTGCAGGTGATGATCGAAGGCCCCGGCCACGTGCCGATGCAACTCATTAAAGAGAACATGGACAAGCAGCTCGAGTGGTGCGACGAGGCGCCGTTCTACACCTTAGGTCCCTTGACCACCGACATCGCGCCCGGCTACGACCACATCACCTCGGGCATCGGCGCCGCGATGATCGGCTGGTACGGCACCGCCATGCTCTGCTACGTGACGCCGAAGGAGCACCTGGGCCTGCCGAACAAGGCCGACGTCAAGGAAGGCATCATCACCTACAAGCTGGCCGCCCATGCCGCCGACCTGGCCAAGGGCCACCCCGGTGCGCAGATCCGCGACAACGCGCTGTCGAAGGCGCGATTCGAGTTCCGCTGGGACGACCAGTTCAACCTCGGCCTCGACCCGGACAAGGCGCGCGAATTCCACGACGAGACCCTGCCCAAGGAAAGCGCCAAGGTCGCCCACTTCTGCTCGATGTGCGGCCCGCACTTCTGCTCGATGAAGATCACCCAGGACGTGCGCGACTTCGCGGCCAAGCAGGGCATCTCCGAACAGGAGGCGCTGGAAAAAGGCATGGCGGTGAAGTCGGTGGAGTTCGTCAAACAGGGCGCCGAGGTCTATCACAAGGTCTGAAAGAGGTCGGATATGCGCAAACTGCTGCTCGCTTCCTTGCTGACCGCGCTGGCTGCCCATGTGCAGGCGGCGGACGTACTGACGCAAAAGACCGTGAGCATGGAGCTGGCCCGCGACCTGGCCCAGGCGGCGGTCGAGGCCTGCCGCGAGCGGGGCTATCAAGTCACCGCCGTGGTGGTGAACCGCGCCGGCGACACCCAGGCCCTGCTGCGCGACTCGGCCGCCTCGCGCTACACCATGCAGATCGCCCGCGAGAAGGCCGAGGCGGTCATCCTGTCCGGCGTAAACTCATCCGACTTCAGGAAGAGCCGTGGCGACATCCGCATGGAGATGAACCACGTCGACGGTATTTTGGTATTGGACGGTGGCGTCGCCATCCTGGCCGGCGGCTCATTCATCGGTGCCCTTGGCGTCTCCGGCGCGCCCGGCGGCGACAAGGACGAGCAATGCGCGCTGGCCGCCTTGGATAAACTGCACGAGCGGCTGGAGTTCGCCGAGTAAACACACGCTCGGCGCGAACGCCCCCAGTCAACAAAAAGAAAGAGGCCCGGCGTTGTGAGCAACGCCGGGCCTCGCCGATACACGCGCGCCGTTTAGGCCGTGGTGTTTACCCGGCTACCGATCAGCTGGCCGACATTCAGGTTGTTGCTGGTCTGAGCCGCCGCCACATTGGCGCCATCGTCGCCGTCGCCGTCGTTCGCCCTATCGCGGCCGTTGGGCCGGTTCAGCTCGGTGACTTCCGGCCTGGCGGCACTGGCAGCCGCCTGGCTCACGCCAGCGCTACTTCCGATCGATCCGATTGCCATCATTCTCTCCTAATTTACATCGATGATATGAAGCCTAGCCTTCACCATAGGCAAACCAATCCCACGGCTATGGTTGTAGTTTCGACAAAATCCGGAAAAAAAATAATTACCATTTGGTAACCACCGACTCGACGGCCTTGGCGCCTTACCGCCGTGCAGCATCCGCGTTAAGATATGGGGCAATGACACCAGACGGTCCAGCCACCCCATCACTTACCGCCAAACCCGGTTGGCTGAACCGCCTACGCCGCCGCCAGGCGGCCTACCGCGACATCTGGATCGGCCGCTTCACCCTCTGGGGCGGCGCCGTCGGCATCGGCCTCTTGGCCGTGCTATTCGCCAAGCTGACCGAATGGTGCGTCGAAACACTGCATGAACTGAACGGCGAATACCCCGGCTGGGCCTTCGCCTCCGCGCCCTTGGGCGGCGCGCTGATCGTCTGGCTCACCCGCCGCCTATTCGCCGGCGCCGAAGGCAGCGGTATTCCCCAGGTCATGGCCGAGATGGCCCAGCACGGCCACCATCATCGCCTGCCCAAACCGCTGCTGTCGCTGCGTATCGTGTTCGGCAAGATCGCGCTCGGCGCCGGCGCCATCTTCGCCGGCTTTTCCACCGGCCGCGAAGGCCCGATGGTGCAGATCGGCGCCTCGATCATGCACGCCATCGGCGAGCGCCTGCCCAAGCGGCTGCAGGTCAGCCGGCCGCACCTGCTGGCCGCCGGCGGCGCGGCCGGCATCGCCGCCGCCTTCAATACGCCGCTGGCCGGCATCCTGTTCGCGATCGAGGAACTGAGCCGCGGCATCGAAAACCGCATGAGCGGCCTGATCATCACCGCCATCGTCATCTCCGGCATCGTCGCCCAAGCCTATTTCGGCAATTACACCTACTTCGGCTGGCTCAACACCAGCGGCCTGGACAACCCCCACCCCATCGGCCTCATGCTCGCCGCCGCCCTGGTCTGCGGCGTGGCCGGCGGCCTGTTCGCCCGCCTGTCCATCCTCGCCGCCAGCGGCCTGCCTGGCCGGCTCGGCCATTGGCGCGCGCATCGTCCCGTGCTGTTCGCCGCCGGCTGCGGCCTGCTGATCGCCTGCATCGGCTGGCTGTCGAACGACCTCACCTATGGCACCGGTTACGGCGAGGCCAAGCACATGCTGATGGACCCGGACGAACAGAATATCCCGTGGCACTTCGGCCTGGACAAGTTCGCCGCCACGCTGATCTCCTTCGCCAGCGGCGTGCCCGGCGGCATCTTCGCGCCGTCGTTGTCGATCGGCGCCGGCCTCGGCCAGAACCTGCACTTCCTCGCCGGCGACAACGACACCTTGGCCGCGATGTCGAGCGCGCTATGCATGGCCGGCTTCCTCGCCGCCGTCACCCAAGCGCCGATCACCGCCTTCGTCATCGTGATGGAAATGATCGACGGCTACGAACTGGTCATCGACCTGATGATCGTCGCGCTGCTCGCCTCGGTCATCTCGCGCGCGATCAGCCCACCGCTCTACCGCAGCCTGGCCACACTCTATTTGCGCCATGCCAGCAGCGCAGCGGACGCCCCCGCCAAGGCGGGGAGCGCCCCGCCCACCTGACGGCGGCCCGGCCTTGCCCACGCCCTTTCTTCATCGACCATGAGTGCCGGCGATTTTTGCCATGCCACCGGCGCGATGACTTGCCGGCCCGGCTGCGCCGCCTGCTGCATCGCGCCCTCGATCACCTCGCCGATCCCCGGCATGCCGCAGGGCAAATCGGCCGGTGTGCCTTGCGTGCAGCTCACCGCCGACCTGCGCTGCGCCTTGTTCGGCGATGCACGCCGGCCGGCATTTTGCGCGGGCCTGCAAGCCTCCACCGAAATGTGTGGCGACGGCCGCGCGCATGCGCTGGCCTGGCTGACCGCGCTGGATCGCGCCACTCGGCCCTGACGCTGCAAATTCACCGGTGCGCAGGCACAATAGCGCCATGGACAAACCCCTGCGCAGCGAGCTGATCTCGTGGAACCGCTTCGCCGGCCTTTGCCGCACGCTGGCCTACAAGATCCACACTGCCGGTTATCAACCCGATTTGGTCGTGGCGATCGCGCGCGGCGGTTATGCGCCGGCCCGGGTGCTGGCCGACTACTTCGGCGTGATGAACGTCGCCAGCATCAAGGTCGAGCACTACAAGGGGCCGCGCCAGATGATCAAGGCCCGCATCCGCCACCCGCTACCGGCCAATATCGAAGGGCGGCGGGTGCTGATCGTGGACGATGTCAGCGACACCGGCGATACCTTCGAGGTCGCGATCCCGCATCTGCGCGAACGGCTGCCCGGTGCCGAGATTCGCACCGCCGTTCTGCTGCACAAGGCGGCCTGCCCGGTGCTGCCGGATTTCTGGGCGCAGAAGGTGGTGAAGTGGCGCTGGATCGTCTATCCCTGGGCGGTGGTCGAGGACCTGGGCAGCTTCCTGCGCGCGGCGCGGCCTCGACCCAAGACCACCGCCGGCTTCGACCGTTTGCTGCGCACCCGCCACCACTTGCACGTGCCGAAGCGGGTGTTGCGGGACGTGCTTAAGTTCATGCAAGACGCGTATCTCTAAGCGAAAACAGCAGCAATGCCGGCCTCTAAAATCAAACCAGCCGGCCGTTTGACGCAAACAATTCGAATGTACTAGCATGGCGTGCCAATTTGGCGCTCAGCGACACTTATTGCGGGCAACGCGCGCCTGCCTCTGGCCGACTTACACTACTCCAAGGTGTCCCATGCACTTCATGCTGCGTTTGCTTGCTACTTGGTTAACGCTCATCTCCGTCGCACCCGCCTTAGCCTCTACCAGCTCGCTCACGTTGTGCAACCAGACCGCCAATCAGGTGTACTTGGCCCTGGGTTATCCGCTCGACCAAGCTGGCAGCCAGATGGCGGCACGGGGCTGGTATACCCTGGACGCTGGCAGCTGCAAAACGGTCTACGATGGCCCGCTGACGCCGCGCTATTTTTACATCTTCGGTCTGGATGGCGCCTCCCGGAAGTGGGTGGGCGATAGCAGCGAGCCCAGCTTCTGCATGTCGCAAAACGCCTTCAACAATCTACCCAGCACCGACAGCTGCAGTGCGACTGACCAATTCCGCAGCCGGTTTCTCACCATCGATTCCGGCCCCACCATCAAGGCCAAACACACCTTCCTACTGACGGCACCCAGAGCTGGATCGATCGCGCTGGTCAAGGCCGGAACAGGACTCAGCGCCAACATCACACCCGGCTCGGATGAGGTGGGCCGCGATGCCTCCATATGGATGGCGGCCAAATACGGTGACGCGCTCTTTCTGAGGCAGGGCGCCACCGACTGGGTGCGCTATTCCGGCGGCAAGCTACCGATTGCCATGCAGTTGAGCGATTTCTCCGCCCCGGCCACAGTCAGCGTATATACATCCGATCCCAGCGCTTTCCCCGGCCTGGAGTTTTATGTCGCCTACGGCGTAACCGAGGCTGACCTGCAGAAACCAGGGCATCTGGAAAAAATCTATACCGCACCGCCGAAACCAACGTTTCCGCTGGACGGTCTGACCATCACTTGCCCGGCCATCGTCGCGGATTTGAAGGATGGCGTGCCCGGCACCGGCCAATGCACAGCGACCGCGCGCTATGGCGCGACGTACAAAAAATTAGCCGGAAACGAGGCGGGACTGGTCTGGACAACGAGTTATTGGACCTACCTGGCAGTCGATGCGAACGGAATGCTGAGCGCGAATAAAACCATTGGCGACTATCTGGACGTCAAGATCACCGCCAGCTACACCGAAGGCGGCATCACCCAAACGGCTAGCGCCACCGTGAGCGTGCAACACAACCCCATACCCGGCTGCACCGGAAAATGCGCCTGCCTCGCGCCGAAGGTACTGGCCGGAACCACCTGCGCCTTGCCACAACCGACTTGCGTGGCACCGCAAATTTTGCAGAACAACGTATGCGTAACCCCGCCGCCTACTTGCACTGCTCCGCAAGTACTGCAAAACAACGTATGCGTAACCCCGGTGACCTGCAAGGCACCGCAAGTCCTGCAGAACAATGTTTGCATCACGCCACCGACCTGTGTCGCGCCGCAGGTGCTGCAGAACAATGTTTGCGTCACCCCGACGACCTGCATCGCCCCGCAAGTGCTGCAAAATGGCATATGCGTCGCGCCGGCACCGACCTGTGTTGCGCCCGAGGTGCTTGACGGCGGCGTTTGCATCAAACCGCCGCTGAAATGCACGGCGCCGCAAGTGCCCGACAACGGGGTCTGCGTCACGCCAACCATGACCTGCCCCAAGTTCATGGTCTACCACAATGGCGCCTGCAATTACCCAGCGGAGTTCGACCCCAGGGATTTCCCGACCATCGGTTTCCGCAATATGTGCAATGGCTGGTCATATGCCCCCAATGGCCCCTGCCATAATGAAGAAGCCTATATTCGCAGCGCAGAGTCGTGTGGCATGACCGGCAGCAACACCATATACGGATCGAGTCTACTGGTGTACTACCGCTGCCTTGTTAACAACAGCACCGGCAGTTTCCGGCAGCAATACGAAACCCAGCTGTATGACTACCAGAAGACTTATCTGATATGTCAGCCTGGCTATCACGTCCAGGATAAGCATTGCGTCAAAGACGGACCGATCTGCACCATCGTGAATGGCGTCTGCGTCTATCCAACCCCAACTTGCACACCGCCGTTGGTGGCGCAAAACGGCGCCTGCGTACAGCCAGCCGTCCCCGTTACCAACGGCAACACAGGCAGCACCAACGGCACCGGTAATTCAGCCAGCGTCACCATCGACAGCGATGGCTGCTACCAATCGCCGTCTTGGGCGTTGACTGTCGTCAAGACCTCGAACAGCAACGGCGAATTCAAGGTGACCTACCGAAATGATTCGACCTACGGCATCTATCTCTCCTTCGGCAACGAACGGGCCGATGGAACCTGGGATAGCGGCGCCGACCATCTGGGTCCAGGCAAATCCACCACTTGGTGGACCGCCGGCGGGACCGGACGCTACCGGGCAAGCTGGGTCGGCTCGAGCAAATGGGAATCGGACTGGGTTTGCAACGACGGCAGAGTGCCCGCCAACACGATCAAAGGCCCCTGACTACCACGGGGAAAACCGCGTGCTCCTCGCGCTGCCGACAAGTCATAGACCATCGGCATTGCGCATGAGGCGGGACGATATAATCGAACTTTTCGTCAACTAAGCGATCATGGATATCCTGCTCCTCGCCAAGGCCTTGATCCTCGGCATCGTCGAAGGCCTGACCGAATTTCTGCCGATCTCCTCGACCGGCCACCTGATCCTGGTCGGCCAATTGCTCGACTTCAACGACGAGAAGGGCAAGGTGTTCGAGATCGCGATCCAGTTCGCCGCGATCCTGGCCGTGGTCTGGGCCTATCGCGAACGGCTGGGCCACGCCGTGGTCAGCCTGCGCAGCGAACCGGCCTCGCGCCGCCTGGCCGTGAACCTGATCGTCGCCTTCCTGCCCGCCGCCGTGCTGGGCTTTATGTTCATCAAGCAGATCAAGGCCTATCTGTTCAACCCGCTGGTGGTGGCCACCGCCTTCATCGTCGGCGGCCTGCTGATCTTGTGGGCCGAGCGGCGCGAGCACACGATCCAGGTGCAAGAGGTGGACGACATGGATTGGCGTGACGCATTGAAGGTCGGCTTCGCCCAAGCCCTGGCGATGATCCCCGGTACTTCGCGTTCGGGCGCCACCATCATCGGCGGCCTGTTCTTCGGCCTCTCGCGCAAGGCGGCGACCGAGTTCTCCTTCTTCCTCGCCATCCCGACCATGTTCGCGGCGACGTTGTACGACGTGTACAAGCACCGCGAGCTGTTCAGCCTGGGCGATGTGCCGCTGTTTCTCGTGGGCGGCATCGCCTCCTTCGTCAGCGCCCTGCTCGCGGTGCGCGGCCTGATCCGCTTCATCAGCCGGCACGATTTCACCGCCTTCGCCTGGTATCGCATCGGCTTCGGCATTCTGGTCTGGGCCAGCGCCTATTTCGGCTGGGTGGAGTGGAGTGCCTCATAGCCAAGCGAGTATCATGGCCATGGGCTACAGAGAAATGACCCACACCGGCCCACCGAACCGTTCCGTCAACTAAACGAAGCTCGCTCGCCATGACGATGGACATCGCCCCCGCCAACTCAAGCACCCGCCACCGCATCGGGACGATCGAGGCCGTGCAGGGCCCCGTGGTCGATATCGTCTGCGACACACTGCCGCCGATGCACCGCGCCTTGTTCGCGGCCAACGACGGCGAGCGCTATACCTTCGAGGTCTATCGCGAACTGGACGAGTACCGGGTGCGCGCCATCGCTCTGCACCGCACCGCCGGCCTGCGCCGCGGCATGCCGGTGTTCGATACCGGCGGCCCCTTGCAGGTACCGGTGGCGCAGGAATGTTTGGGCCGCCTGCTCGACATCTTCGGCGACCCGCTCGACGGCGGCCCGGCGTTACCAGCCGGACAGCACTTACCCATCGTGGCCGCCCCGGCGCCCTTGGCGGAAGCGGTAGCCAACGAGGGCATATTGGAGACCGGAATCAAGGTCATCGACCTGCTCAGCCCCTTCGTGCGCGGCGGCAAGACCGGCCTGTTCGGCGGTGCCGGGGTCGGCAAGACGGTACTGATCACCGAGTTCATGCACGCGATCATCCATCTGCACCGGGGCGTGTCGGTGTTCGCCGGCATCGGCGAGCGCATCCGCGAGGGCCACGAGTTGTGGCACGACATGCGCGAGGCCGGCGTGATGCCGAGCACGGTGATGGTGTTCGGCCAGATGGACGAGTCGCCCGGCGTGCGTTTCCGCATCGGCCTGACTGGCCTGACCTATGCCGAATATCTGCGCGACTCGCTGGGCAAGGATGTGCTGCTGCTGATCGACAACGCCTTCCGCTTCGTCCAGGCCGGCAGCGAGATCTCCGGCCTGCTCGGCCGCATGCCGGCGACAGTGGGCTACCAGCCGACCCTGATCTCCGAGGTGGCCGAGCTGCAGGAACGCATCGCCTCGACCCGATCCGGCAGTATCACCTCGGTGCAGGCGGTGTACGTGCCGGCCGACGACATGACCGACCCGGCGGTCGATGCCATCTTCGCCCACCTCGACACCATGGTCGTACTGTCGCGCAGCCAGGCAGCAAAGGGCATCTACCCGGCGGTCGACCCCTTGCAATCGGCCAGCAGCCTGATGGACCGCCATGCCCTGGGCGACCGCCATTACAGCATCGCCAATGCGGTGCGCGAGCACCTGGCCCGCTATCGCGAGTTGGAGGACATCATCGCGATGCTGGGGGTCGAATCCTTGTCCGAGGCCGACCGGCGCATCGTGCATCGCGCCCGGCGCTTGCAACGTTACCTCACCCAACCGTTCCACGTGGTCAGCCAACTCACCGGTATCGTCGGCGTATCGGTGCCGCTGGCCACCACCTTGGCGGACTGCGAGGCCTTCCTGCGCGGCGACCATGACGACAAGACCGAGGCGCAATGCTATATGCGCGGCGCGATGAGCGAGGGGCTGGCATGAGCGGCTTCGAGCTGCATCTGTGCAGCGCCGCCCAGGTCGAGCACATCGCCGATATAAGCAGCTTTGTCGGCGAGGACGCCTCGGGCCAGTTCGGCATCATGGCCCACCGGGCGCGGCTGGCGACCGTGTTGGACTACGGCCTGGCGCGCTTTCGCATCGGCGGAGCGGACTGGCAATACCTGGCCTTGCCCGGCGCCGTGCTCTATTTCGCCAACAATGCGCTGCACTTGAGCACGCGACGTTATTTGTACGGCCCGGACTTTCGCACCATCAGCGAGGCCTTGACCCACCAATTGCTCGACGAGGAGCGCCGAGTGCAACAACTCGGCCAGAACCTGGAACGCATGGAGCAGTCTATGCTGCAACGGCTGTGGGGGATGGCACGGACATGAGCGCGGAACCGGAAGACCCGCTGCACCGGGCCATAGAAAAGAAGGTCCGGCGCATGGAGCGGGCCGAGCGCGAGCGGCCGAGCCTGCTGGCACAAACCGTGTTCATGGGCACGCTGGCCGGCCTGTTCGTGTTGCCGGTCATCGTCGGCGCCTATCTGGGCAATTGGCTGGACAGCCGATTGAGCGGTTACTCGGTGCGCTGGACGGTCGGCCTGATCCTGCTCGGCGTCTTGATCGGCGCGGTGAATGCCTACCGCTATCTGAAAGAGCATTGACCATGGAGAGCATCAACATCGTCTTTCAATGGGGACCCATCGGCATCACCAGCACGGTGGTCACCACCTGGCTGCTGATCACGCTACTCGGCCTATGCGCTTGGTTGGCCACCCACCGCCTCAGCCTGGACCCCGGCCGGCTGCAGACCATGCTGGAAGGTGTCGTGCTCGCGATCAAGGACGCGATCGAACAAGTCCTGCCTGGGCAGGCGCGCCTGATCCTGCCCTTCGTCGGCAGCCTTTGGCTGTTTCTCGCCTTCGCCAATCTGGTCGGCATCGTCCCTGGACTCAGCTCGCCCACCGCCGACCTGTCCACCACCGCCGGCCTGGCCCTGCTCGTGTTTCTCTCGGTACACTGGTATGGCATCCGCAGCGGCGGCCTGCTGGCCTATCTCGGCCATTACCTGAAACCCAGCCCGATCATGCTGCCCTTTCATATCGTGAGCGAGATCTCGCGCACGGTCGCCTTGGCAGTGCGCTTGTTCGGCAACATCATGAGCCTGGAGAGCGCAGCCTTGCTGGTCTTGCTGGTAGCTGGTTTTCTCGCGCCGGTGCCGGTGTTGATGCTGCATATCGTCGAAGCGCTGGTGCAGGCCTATATCTTCGGCATGCTGGCCCTGGTCTACATATCCGGCAGTATTCAATCGCAACAAGAAATCCAAGACAGAAAGGCAGGAGACCGCCCATGAACGACATCACGCTGTTCACCACCCTTTCCACCGTCGGTGCCGCGCTCGCCATCGCCATCGGCGTCTCGCTGCCGGCCCTGGCCATGGGCCGCGCGATCAGCCAGGCGCTCGATGCCCTGGCCCGGCAACCGGAGGCGGAGAAGTCCATCGCCCGACTGTTGTTCATCGGCCTGGCCATGATCGAATCGCTTGCCATCTATGTGCTGGTGGTCGTGCTGATCGTGCTGTTCCGTAACCCGCTGCTCGAATACCTGATCAAGTAATCGAGGGCCCGGCTCATGCAACTCGATTGGACTACGCTGCTGCTCCAGATCGTCAATTTCCTGATCCTGGTCTGGATCTTGAAGCGGTTTCTGTATCAGCCGGTGCTCGACATCATTCGCCGCCGGCAGCAGGGCATCGAGCAGACGCTGGCCGAGGCCCGCAACGCCGAGGCGCGGGCCGCCCAGCTTGAGCAGGATTACCAGGCTCGCCTGGCCGACTGGGAAAGGGAGCGCGAACACGCGCATGCCAAGCTGCTCGAAGAGTTGGCCAGTGAGCGCAGCCAGCGCAGCAAGCAACTTGAGCAGCTACTGATCGAACAACGCGAACGCGACGCCTCGCTGGAACAGCGGCGACGCGACGAACTGCAGCGGCAATTGGAAACCGCCGCGCTGGACCAGGCCGACCGCTTCGTCGGCCGGTTGTTGGAGCGGCTGGCCGGGCCGGAACTGGACGAGCGCCTAGCCGCAGTATTGACCGAAGACCTGAACCGGCTGCCGGACGAACAGCGCCGGGATCTCGCCGCCGCCGCGGCGCAGCCTGCCACCTCGCTGCGGATCGAAACCGTCCGCCCCCTGAGCGATGCGACACGCAGCCAACTGCTCGCGAGCCTGCAAGGCGCGCTCGGCAAGCTGCCCCCGGTTGAAGACAAATTGACGCCCGAACTTGTCGCCGGGCTGCGTATCGCGATCGGGCCTTGGCTCCTGGCCGCCAACCTGCAAGACGAACTCAGCCTGTTCCGCAATGGCGCGCGCCGTGTCGACTGAAGTCGCCAGCCAGCCGCTGCAACGGCAACAGGCCTGGCTGGCCGCTTACCACTTCGGCCTGCGCCTGTCGGAACGGGGCAAGGTCTCTTCGCTCGGCGATGGCATCGTCTGGGTGGAGGGCCTGCCCTCGGCCCGGCTGGACGAATTGATCGGCTTTGCCGACGGCAGCGAGGCCATGGTGATTCAGTTGAGCGCCGACCGGATCGGTGCGATCCTGCTCAAGGGCACGCAATCACTCAAGGCCGGCATGGATGCCTACCTGTCCGGTAGAGGCCTGGGCATAGCCGTGGGCGATGACCTGCTCGGGCGGGTGATCGACCCCTTGGGTTATCCACTCGACGGCCAGCCGCCGGCGCAAGCCGACAACTGGCATGCGCTCGACATCGGCTCGCCGCCCATCGTCGAACGCGATTTCGTCGAATATCCGCTCTACACCGGGATCAAGATCGTCGACACCATGATCCCGATCGGCCGGGGCCAGCGGCAATTGATCATCGGCGATCACGGCACCGGCAAGAGCGCGCTTGCGCTCGACACCGTGATCAACCAGCGTGGCAATGGCGTGCGTTGCGTCTACGTGCTGATCGGCCAAAAGCGCTCTTCCGTCGTGCAGACGGTGGAGACCTTGCGCCAGAGCGGTGCCCTGGCGCACACCACCCTGGTCGTGGCCGAGGCCACCGCCACTCCCGGCATCAAATACCTGGCGCCGTTCGCCGGTTGCGCCGTGGCCGAGGAATGGATGCGCGCCGGCCACGACACGCTGGTGGTCTACGACGACCTGAGCACTCACGCCCGCGCCTATCGCGAATTGTCTTTGCTACTGCGCCGCCCGCCGGGGCGCGAGGCCTATCCCGGCGACATCTTCTACCTGCATGCGCGGCTGCTGGAACGCTCTACCCGACTAGCCGCCAAGCAAGGCGGCGGCAGCATGACCGCGCTGCCGATCGTGGAGACCGAGCAAGGCGAAATCGCGGCCTATATCCCGACCAATCTGATCTCGATCACCGACGGCCAGATCTATCTCGACACCCAATTGTTCGCCCGCGGCAGCCTGCCGGCCATCGACATCACCCGTTCGGTCTCGCGCATCGGCGGCAAGGCGCAAGACGAGGCGATCAAGCGCGAGGCCGGCCGCACCAAGCTGGATTTCCTGCAGTTCCTCGAACTCGAGGTGTTCACCCGCTTCGGCGCCAAGCTCGACGCCTCGATGGATCAACGCATCGGCCGCGGTCAATTGTTGCGCGAGATATTGAAACAGGAACGGCTCGACCCGCAGTCCATCGCCTCGCACATGGCTTGGCTGGTCGCCTACAACAGCGGCTTCTTGGACAACTTGCGCGGCGAGGCACTGGCCCGCGCCCTGGCCAAGTTGCGGCAGGCTGCGGACACGGCCGAGCTGGGACTGGCCGCCAACCCGGAGCGTTGGCACGGGGCGGTGCGCGCCTGGCTGGAGATGGATGGCGATGAGCAAGCGGCGTGAACTCCAGAAACGTATAGCCACGCTGGGCGATATCGACGATATCTTCGACGCGATGCGCGGCTTGGCCCTGGTCGAGTCGAGAAAGATCGGCGGTTTTATCGCCGCGCAACGCGCCACGATGGCGGTGATCGAAACAGCGGCAGCCGATTTCCTGACCGATTTCCTGCAGCCCGAGCCCTATCCTGGCGGCGACGTGCTGTGCGTGATCGGTTCCGAGCATGGCTTTTGCGGCGATTTCAATGCCCGCCTGGCCGAGGCCGCGCAAGCCACACTGGCCACGACCACACCGTTGCGCACGCTGTTGATCGGCAACCGCCTGGCCAGCCACTGGCCTGACACGGCCATCGCCAGCATCAGCGGCGCCAGGGTGGTCGAGCAGGTGCCTCAAGTGCTGCAAACGCTGATCGAGCACCTGACCGCACACCTGAACGAACAGGCTGAAACCCCGAGCGGCTTGGTGGTGCTGCATCACGGCCAGGACGGCATCGCGATGCGCCGGATGTTGCCGATGCCGCGGCCAAGCGCGCCGAGCAAGCAGCACAGTCACGCGCTGGACCTTAGCTTGCCGCCCCAGGACTTCTACGCCGCCCTGACCAAGCAATATCTGCAAACGGGCTTGCAGGCGGTGTTATACGACTCGCTGATGGCGGAAAACGAACAACGCCTCGCGCACATGGAGCAGGCACTGGACAAGCTGAACGAACACATCGGGGATTTGACGCGGCAGCAGAATCGCGCCCGCCAGGAAGAGATCACCGAGGAGATCGAGATCATTCTGC
>Ga0316628_100000015_pt1 | contig 162311 bp, 157 predicted proteins | sample OWC_Aug_M2_C1_D5_FD_207648 | JGI IMG/M metagenome (GOLD analysis project Ga0316628, IMG submission 207648) | Wetland soil microbial communities from Old Woman Creek delta, Ohio, United States - OWC_Aug_M2_C1_D5_C | ecosystem: Environmental > Terrestrial > Soil > Wetlands | place: USA: Ohio...
TCAACCTGGCCAAGATCGCCGTCCAGCTCGGCCGGCCGCTGAGGTTCGACCCGGCGACCGAGACCTTCCCCGGCGACGAGGCGGCCAACCGCCTGGCCAGCCAGCCCATGCGGGCACCCTGGCACCTGGACTATTCATGAAAACGCCGTATTTCTTCACCAGACCGAAAGAACCAAGACCGGCGTTTTCACCCTTCGGGCTCGTGAATAGTTCCAGGTTCAAAGATCGCGAGGAGATCGCTATGAGAAAACACGCCGCAGCTCTCGTCCTCGCGGTCGCCGTCCTGGCCGCTTTCGCCTCGGGCCCTCCCCAGGCCCTCGGTCAAGCCGCTATGCCTGCCCAGTCCTCGGACCTCAAAGCCAGGGTCTCGGCCATCCTCGAGCTCTTCCCCGCCGAGACGAGCGCCGCCCGCGACGCCCTCTGTGCCGAGGTCGTCAAGCTGGGCCCGGCGGGGCTCGCCGAGACCTGCGCTCGGCTCCTTCCGCCCGGCGCCGGGAACGACGCCCAGGTCCGCTTCGCCCTCAATGGAGTCGCGGTCCATGTGACCCGGACGGGGGCGGAGGCCGAGCGCCGCGTGTTCGTCAAGGCCCTGCTTGGGGCCTTGCCTAAGAGCTCGGACAAGCAGGTCGCCTCGTTCCTCATCGCCCAGGTCCAGATCGCCGGCCGGGCCGAGTCGGTCAAGCCTCTGGGCGCCTATCTAGGGGACGAAGCGCTCGCCGGTCCGGCTGTCGCCGCGCTCCAGGCGATCGGCGGGCCCGAGGCGGCAAAGGTCCTCCTCAAGGGGCTCGGCGCCGCGCCTCCGTCCGCCAAGCTCTCGATCGTCGACGCCCTCGGCGCGCTCCGGAGCCGGTCCGCCGTGAAGAAGCTGATGACCCTGGCCGGGACGAATGACGAGGCCCTCCGCCGCGCCGCCCGCTTCGCCCTGGCCAATATCGGTGATCCGGCCGCCGGCCGGATCCTGTCGAATATCGGCGTCGCCTCGCCGGCCGAAGAAAGGGCCGAAGCGCCGCGGCTCTATCTTCTCTACGCCCGACGCTCGGAGGAAGCGGGCAGGCACTCGGAGGCCCTCGAAGCCGCCCGGTCGGTACTTGGGGCTTACGGCCGGCCGGAAGACAGCCAGATCGGCGCGGAGGCGCTGGCCTTGATCGTGACCATCCTCGGTGAAAAGGCCTTCCCCGATCTCGCTCGGGCGGTGGACGGCCCCTCACGAGCCCTGCGGGCCGCCGCGCTCGATTTAGCTGCGCAAGGCCCAGCATTCGGTACTGCTCGCGTTCAAGGGGAGAAGTCTCGCGGTCGCGTCGTGGACCATCGTTACGCGCAGTGGATCGAGAAGGCCGAGGCGTCTTCGCCGGAGATCCGGGCCGCGATCATCTCCGCGTTCAGAGAAAGCCTCATGTTCTCTTTTTATACCCGTCATTGCCTTCAAGACCCGGAAAGGATCGTCCGGCTGGCCGCCATCCGGTCCCTGCGCCCGACCGGGCCCAGGGCCGAGGTTCTCTTCCCTCTCTTGGCTTCCGCCGACGACGAGGAAGCCGCCGCGCTGAAGGCGGCCCTGCTTCAGTGCCCGGCCGACGCGGTCGTCTACGAGGCGGCCCGCCGTATTTATTCAACTCCCCACCCCGGCAAGGCCGTCCTCATCGACATCCTGGGCGAAAAGGGCGTGCGGAGCGAGTTCGGACGCGTCTTCGAGCTGGCCGGCGATCCTGATCCGGCGACCCGGGCCGCGGCGGTGGGCGCGCTGGCCAAGCTCGCCGGCGAGGGCGACCTCCCCGACTTGGTGGGCCTGCTCGAGAAGGCGACCGACGGCGACGACATCGTCCATCTGCAGGACGCGGTGGCCGCCGCCGCGCAGCGCGACGTCGCTCCGCCGCGAAAAGGGACGGCGCTCGTCGAGCTCATGAAGGACGCCCCGGCCGACCGCATGGCCGCTATCCTGCGCGTCCTGCCCAAGGTCGGCGGCGGGCCGGCCCTCCAGGCCGTGATCCGGGAAACGGCGAATCCCGAGGCCAAGATCCAGACGGCCGCCGTCTACGCGCTGTCGCAGTGGCCGGACTATGAGGCGGCAAGCGAGTTGCGGCGCATCGCCACGACGACGGCCAGCAAGCGCGACCGTCTCCTGGCCGTTGAAGGCTGCGTCCGTCTCGTCGGGCAGGTCCGTATGCCGGGTCAGAAGAAGCTCACTTTGCTCCAGGAGCTCCTGGCCCAGCCGTTCGACGACGCCGACAAGAAGGCCATCCTGACCGGCGCGGCGTCCATCCGCGAGCCGGAAGCGCTGCGCCTTCTGGCCTCCTCGCTCGATAACCCGGCCCTCGGCGAGGCGGCCGCCGCAGGGCTCCTCGAGCTCGCCTCCGAGCAGGGGCCCCAGGAGCGCTGGCTCTCCGGCCACGAAGCCTATTCCGTCCTCCGGCGCGTCCAGGCCAGGGCCTCCGCCGACCCCGCCGAATACGAGCGGATCGGGGCCCTCATCGCCGAGCGGCTGCGCCAAGGCGGCTTCGCGCCTCTCTTCGACGGCCGCACGCTCGCCGGCTGGAAGGGCCTGGTCGCCGATCCTCCAGCCAGGGCCAAGATGACGCCGCAGGAGCTGGCGACGGCGCAGGCAGCGGCCGACGAGCGGATGCGGGCCCACTGGAAGGTCGCCGACGGGGCCCTCGTCTTCGACGGCCAGGGCGAGAGCCTCTGCACCGCCGCCGACTACGGCGATTTCGAGCTCCTCGTCGACTGGAAGATCGGTCCGGGCGGGGACAGCGGCCTCTACCTTCGAGGCTCGCCCCAGGTCCAGATCTGGGATCTTGCCAAAGATCCTGTCGGCTCGGGCGGCCTCTACAACAACCAGAAGGGCAAGAGCAAGCCGGACGAGCCCGCCGACCGGCCCGTTGGCGAATGGAACACGTTCCGTGTCATCATGATCGGCGAGAGGGTCACGGTCTATCTCAACGACAAGCTCGTCGTCGACAACGTCGTCCTCGAGAACTACTGGGAGCGGGACAGGCCGATCTACCCGGCCGGCCAGATCGAACTCCAGGCCCACGGCAATCCGCTCTGGTTCCGGAACATCTTCCTCCGCGAGATCCCCCGCGACGCGCCCCCATCCGGGCTCACCGCGGCCGAGGCGGACGAAGGCTTCGTCCCTCTTTTCGACGGCCGCGACCTCGAGGGCTGGACGGGCGACACCAAAGGTTATGCCGCCGAGGACGGCAAGATCGTCATCCACCCCGAGCTCGGCAGCGGCAACCTCTATACGGTCAAGGAATATTCGGACTTCACCCTTCGCTTCGAGTTCAAGCTCGCGCCGGCCGCGAACAACGGGCTCGGCGTCCGCGCCCCGCTCGAGGGCGACGCCGCGTACGCCGGCATGGAGATCCAGATCCTCGAGGACGGCTCACCCGTCTATTGGGGACTCCGTCCCTACCAGTATCACGGGTCGGTCTACGGCGTCGTCCCGGCCCGCCGCGGCTTCCTGCGCCCGCCGGGCGAGTGGAACGCCGAGGAGGTCACGGTCAAGGGACGGCAGGTCACCGTCGCCGTCAACGGCTCGACCGTCGTCGACGCCGACCTCGACGCGGCCTCGGCCGGCGGGACGATGGACGGCCAGGCCCATCCGGGTCTCGAGCGCGCCTCCGGCCACATCGGCTTCCTCGGGCACGGCTCGATCGTCGAGTTCCGCAACATCCGGCTGAAAGAGATCCGCTAGGGATCAGCGCGCCGGCCGGGGTTGACGGCCGAGGGCGCCGAGGCCGAGGGCCTCGCGGAGCGCGGCGTTGATTTGGGTATTGTCGAGGATCGGGCCGGCGTACCAGGTCCCCCGGAGGGACATGAACGCCCGGGCCGCCGCGCCCTTGACGGCCAGGTCGACGAGCTCGTTGGTGTGGCCGGCCGTGGCGTAGGAGACCTCCCCGTCCGGGTACTCGTTCGGCGAGACGAAGCCCGGACTCTTGAGGACGGCGCCGTTCGGGGCCACGCCGCGGTCCGGGCCCGGCTTGGGAGAGGCGGCTTCCTTTTCCTCGACGCGGGCCTGCTGCCGCGGCAGGTCCCCGATGCCGAGCGGCCTTTCGGGATCGAGGGCCAGGCCGCCCGTGGCGTGGTCGGCCGTCACGAGAAGCACGGTGTTGGTCCAATCGATGTCGTCCCCGGGCCTGTCGACGAAGGCCAGGGCCGCCCGGACCGCCTGGTCGAGGTCGGTCATGCTTCCGATCATGGCCCGGTAGTCGTTATCATGGTTGGCCCAATCGATGTCGCCCTGCTCGACGACCAGGAAGAAGCCCTCCGGGTCACCGGCCAAACGGACCAGGGCCGCCTGGGTGGCCTCGGCAAGAGAGGGGTTCTCTTCGTTCCCGGGCTTGATCGTGGGCCGGCCGGGCGTATCCTCGGCCTGGGGCGGTTCGAAATTGCCGCCCTTGCCGCCGAAGAGGCCGAAGAGCTTGCGGCCTTCCCGGACCGCCGCCTCCGCGCCCGCGAGAATGGCCCGGCCGCCGTCCTGGCCGGGCTTGCGCTCGACGAGGAGGTATTCGCGGGAGGCCTGGAGCTCGCGATAGAGGGACTCCGAGATGTAGCCCTTCTTGGTGTCGAAGCCGGGGTTGTCGAAGAGCGGCGAGCCGCCGCCGATGACGACCTCCGGCTTCGTCCGTTCGATGATCTCGTCGGCCAAGCCCAGCCCCTTGGAGCCCTTGAACCCCGTGTAGTAGCCGCTCCGCCCGGTGTTGTGGCTGACAAAGGCGGCCGGCGTGGCGTGATCGAAGGGGACCGTGGTAACGACGCCGATCGAGGCGCCGGTGCGGTCCCGGAACTCCTCGGTGATCGTCTTCACGCCTCCGTCCGGCGGGTCTCCCGGAAGCCAGGCGATGTTCCCTGAGTCGGTCTTGAGCCCGGTCGCCAGCGCGGTCGCCGCCGAGGCCGAATCCGTGGCCGGACCACGCGGGGGACGAGGGTCGGAGCCTTGTCCCGGCGCGGTGTCGTCGTCCCCGGCGCGGCCGTCATAGCCGAGGACGGGCGAGAAGGACGAGGGAGAGAATGGCGGCCGCTTGGCCCTCCGGGCATGGGCGTTGTAGACGTTCACGTCCCAGGTCGCCACGGAGGCCTTGGCCGGAAAGCCCTGCCAGCCCAGGCCGTCATCCTTGCCGGTGAGATAGCGGCTGGCCGCGACCTCGCTCGACGCCGACATGCCGTCGCCGATGAAGAGGATGACGTGCTTGAGCGCCGGCGCCGGCGCCTCGCCGCGGCGGCAGCCCGGCTGGACGAGGAGGAACCCGCCGGCGAAGAGGAGCCCGGCGAGGGCCAGGGCGGCCTTTCGATCGCGAGCCTCGATCGGGATCATAACGCTCTATTATACCCCGAGACCCAAGGCCGACCGCCGCCGGGCCGTCGGAGCGGGCCGGGGACGTCCGCTCAGTCCTTGTCCTTGTTGATCTCGCCAATGAGCAGGATCTTGCGGCCGTGGACCTCGTTGAGGACCTCGGCCATGGCCAGGTAGATCGCGGACAGGCCGCAGACGATGCCCTCGTAGCCCGCGATCTTGCCGACGAGCGCGTTCCCCGTCCAGTCGCGGGCCGCGAGCAGCCAGAAGAGGACGGCCAGGCTCAGGAAGACGAACTGGACGACCCGGTTCTTGCCGAACGTCCCGATCCACATGAAGAAGGTGAAGAGGCCCCACAGGAAGAGGTACCAGCCCATGTAGGGGACGGGCGTCGCCGCGCCGTTCGGCGCGTTCAGGCCGGGGATGACCCAGGTCGCGACGAGGGACAGCCAGAAAAGACCGTACGAGGTGAAGGCCGTCGTCCCGAACGTGTTGCCCTTCTTGTACTCCATGATGCCGGCGATGATCTGGGCCAGGCCGCCGTAGAAGATGCCCATGGCCAGGACCATGGAGCCGAGCGGAAAGAACCCGGCGTTGTGGATATTGAGCAGGACGGTGGTCATCCCGAAGCCCATCAGGCCGAGGGGCGCGGGGTTGGCAAGGCCGTTCGTGTTCGCCATGGTGATGCTCCTCCGGGGAAATTAATGGCCAAGGTATAGTACACCCCGGAGGGGGTGTCAAGACGGAGGCGGGAGCCTGCCCCGGCGCTCAGGCCGTCATTTCATCTCGACGGTCGCTTCGTTCAGCCAGGTGCCGTGGATGTTGCAGTGCTCGAAGACCTTGAGCTTGGCATCGGTCGTCTTGAGCTCGAAGACGGCCATGGGCGGGCTCGGATCGGTCGGCTTGAACTTCTTCTCGGCGAGCTTTTTCCCCATCATGTCTTCGATCCGGATCCACTCGATCCAGTGCGGCTTCTGGGGATCCATAGGGTGGTTGTCGATCTGCACGGTGACCTTGAGGCCCATGCTCGTTTTCTCGAACGTGACCATGGGGACGTGGGTCTTGGCCACCGCCTCGTTCCAGGGCCCGAAGAACGTGGCCGTGTAGGGCTCTTTTTGCATGGGCTCTTGGGGCTTGGCTGGGGCGCCGTACTGGGCGGCGGCGGCCGCGGCCAGGAAAAGAACAGAAAGCAGGACGAAACCGGACTTTTTCATCTTCACCCTCCCTTTGCCTGGGCTCCGCGCCCGGCTATTTCCAATATATCAGAATCGCCCGAGGGCCGCCCGCCGGGAGCCCGGCCGTGCCTATTTCGGACCGATCTTGAGGAGCGGCAGCAGCACCAGGCCCAGGAAGTCCTGCAGGAAATGCATCGTGATGGAGGCCACGAGGCTCCGCCGCCAGAGGTAGACGACGGCGAAGATGAGGCCCATGACCCAGACGGTCGCGACGCCGGCCGAGCCCTCATAGCCGTGCCCGAGGGCGAAGATCGCGGCCGAGAGGAGGACCGCCGCAGAAGGCCGCACGCCGACGCCCTCGAACCTCAGGAGGAGGTAGCCTCGGAAGATGGTCTCCTCGGCCAGGGCCACGACGCAGACGAGGACGAAGGCCAGGACGATCTCGCCGACTCCTTCGGGCACGAGGTAGGAGGGGCGGGGCGTCGACGGCATCCTGAATCCCAGGCTCCTCAGGAAGATCTCGAGCCAGCCGGTGAGGTAGAACATCGGGACGAAGAGCAGGGCGCCGATGGCGATCTCCCGGCCGAGCTTCCCGGCCTTCCAGCCTATGGAGGCGAACCGTTCCTTGTTCCGCCAGAGGAAATAGGCGACGAGGGCGATCAGGCCCGCGTCGCGCAGGATGGTCGCCGCCGCCGTCAGGCTGAAGCTGACTTGGCCCTGCTTGATGGCGAAGAAGGAGACCGCGAGCGACGGCAGGATGATGAGCAGGAAGACGGCGATCTCGGCGGCCTGGACCCGCGGCTCGGGATGGAGCCCCTCCTCAGGGTAGGTCCAGTCGATCTTGCGCGTGGTTTCCATCGGCTCCCCCTCGCTCCGGGCCGTCCGTCCCGGCGCCATTCCCATTATGACCGGTCCGGGCGGTTTTCGCCAGCCTCCGACCGTAGAGAGCGAAGCGAGCGGAGAGAAAGGTGCTACATGCCGTACTTGGCGATGATCTCCTGCTTCGTCTTGCCCAGGATGTCGAATTGCTTGCCGACCTTGGTGAAGGCCGCCAGGGCCTTGTCGAGGTGGTGGATCTCGTGGCCGGCCGAGATCTGGGTCCGGATCCGGGCCTGGCTCTGGGGCACGACCGGGAAGAAGAAGCCGATGGCGTAGATCCCTTCGTCGTAGAGCGCCCGGGAGAAGTCTTGGGCCAGCTTGGCGTTGAAAAGCATGACCGGGACGATGGGCGTGTCCCCTTCCTTGAGGACGAAGCCCGCCTCGGTCAGGCCCTTGCGCCAGTAGGCGGCGTTCTTCTCCAGCTTGTCCCGCCGCTCGGTCGACTTGGTGACGATATCCATGACCTTGAGGACGCCTTCCACGACGACCGGGGCGATGGTGTTGGAGAACAGGTACGGCCGGGCCCGCTGCCGGCACATCTCGACGAGCTCGCGGCGGCCGCTGACGCAGCCCCCGGAGGCCCCGCCAAGGGCCTTGCCGAAGGTCGTGGTGATGACGTCGATCTTCCCGACGACGCCGCATTTCTCGTGGGTGCCGCGGCCGGTCTTGCCGATGAAGCCCGAGGCGTGGGAGTCGTCGACGAGGACCATGGCGTCGTATTTCTCGCAGAGGCGGGCCATCTCGTCGAGCTTGGCCGTGTCGCCGTCCATGGAGAAGACGCCGTCGGTGACGACGAGCTTGAGGCGCTTGTCGGCGTGGAGCTGGAGCTTCTCCTCGAGGTGTTCCATGTCGGAGTGCTTGATCGTGTCGTGCATGGCGCTGCAGAGCCGGATGCCGTCGACGAGCGAGGCGTGGACGAGGCGGTCGGAGATGATGACGTCGTCCTTGGTCAGGATGGCCTCGAAGACGCCGGCGTTGGCGTCCATGCAGGAGGGGAAGAGGAGCGTGTCCTCGGTCCCCAGGAAGGCCGTCAGCTTGTTCTCGAGCTCGCGGTGGATGTCCTGGGTGCCGCAGATGAAGCGGACCGAGGACATGCCGTAGCCGCGGGCGTCGAGGCCGTCGTGGGCGGCCTTGACCACCTCGGGATGGCTCGACAGCCCGAGGTAGTTGTTGGCGCACATGTTGATGACCTTTTTGAGGGGCGCGCCGGCCGGGAACTCGACCTCGATGTCGGCCGCCTGGGGCGAGTGGATGAAGCGCTCCTGCTTGAAAAGCCCGGCGTCCTGGATGCCCTTGAGCGCGGCCTGGAAGGTGCCGCGGACCTTGTCGCTGTAAGCCATGGCCTTACGCCTTCTTCTTGGCCACGAAGCGCTCGACCAGGGTCACGATCTTGTTGACCGAGTCGAAGGCCTCGGGCGTGGCCTCGTCGTCCGGGATCGAGATCTGGTACTTGTTCTCGAGGAAGCGCTTCAGCGAGACCATCGAGAACGAGTCCACGATGCCGCCCGAGATGAGGGGCGTGTCATAGGTCAGCGGCTCGCTGTCGTCCTCGAGGTATTCCTTGGTCACATAGTTGAGGACGATGTCCTTGAGTTCTTCGGCCATAGGAAGGCTCCTTTCTTAGTCGTTTTCCAGCGTCGACGTGTCGCCGATCTCCTCGCCCCACTCCTTGGCGTGAAGGAGCCGGCGCATGATCTTGCCGCTCCGCGTCTTGGGCAGCGACGGGACGAACTCGATCTCCTGGGGCATGGCCAGGGGCGAGAGCTTCTTGCGGATGAAGTTCATGATCTCCAGGTCGAGGTCCTGGCTGGCCGTGAAGCCGGGCTTGAGGGTGACGAAAGCCTTGACGACCTCGAGGTTGAGCGGGTCCGGCTTCGAGACGACGGCCGACTCGGCCACGGCCGGGTGCTCGAGCAGGGCCGACTCGACCTCGAAGGGGCTGACGAGGTGCCCGGCCGTGTTGATGATGTCGTCGTCCCGGCCGGCGAACCAGAAGTAGCCGTCGGCGTCGAGCTTGGACCGGTCCCCGGTGATGTACCAGTCGTTGCGGAACTTCCTCTGGAAGGCCTCGGGGTTGTTCCAGTAGGTCCTCATGCGCGAGGGCCAGTCGAACTTGAGGCCGACGAGACCGATCTTGCCGTGCGTCGGGTAGGGCTCGTTCTTGACCGGGTCGAGGACGGTCCCGGTGATGCCGGGGAAGGGCTTGCCCATGGACCCCGCCCGGACCTCCATGCCCGGGTAGTTGCTGATGACGATGCAGCCCGTCTCCGTTTGCCAATAGGTGTCGTAGAAGGGCTTGCCGAAGACTTTCTGCGACCAGACCACGGCCTCGGAGTTGAGGGGCTCGCCGACGCTGGCCAGGTGGCGGAGCGACGAGAGGTCGTACTTCTTGACGATCTCCTCGCCGGCCTTCATGAGCGAGCGGATGGCCGTCGGCGCGGAGTACCACATCGTGACCCGCCGCTTCTCGATCCACTTGTACCAGGCCTCGGCCGAGAAGCCGGCGTCGAGGACGCATTGCGTGACGCCCAGGGCGAAGGGGGCGATGATGCCGTACGAGGTGCCGGTGACCCAGCCGGGGTCGGCCGTGCACCAGTAGATGTCGTCGTCGCGGAGGTCGAGGGCCCACTTTGCCGTCAGGTACTGGGAGATGAGCGAGTAGTGGACGTGCTGGACGCCCTTCGGCATGCCCGTCGTGCCCGACGTGTAGTGGAGGACCGAGGGCGACTCGGCCTTGGTCGGATGGACGTCGAAATGCTCGACGGGGGCCGCCTTCTCGAGGGAGAAGGCGATCTCGCGGTCCCTGAGGGGGGCGACGCCGTCGTGGTCGACGATGATGATGTGCCGGAGGTGCGGCATCTTGTCCAGGATCTTGCGGACCTTGGGGGCGTGCTTCTTCTGGGTGATGACGGCCGAGGTCTCGGCGTTGGACAGACGAACGAGGAGCGACTCGTCGCCGAAGGCCGAGAAGAGCGGCTGGGCGATGGCCCCGGTCTTGAGGATGCCGAGGAAGCCGAGGTAGAGCTCGGGGATGCGGTCCATGAAAAGGCAAACCCGCTCCTCGGGCTTGATGCCCAGGCCGCGCAGGAAAGCGGCGATGGTGTTCGTGGCCAGCCGGATGTCGTTGTAGGTGTAGGTCTTTTCGGCGCCGGTGAAGCCCTCCCAGTAGAGAGCGACCCTGTCCGCCTTGCCCATCTGGCAGATGCGGTCCGTGCAGTACCAGCCGATGTTGATGACGTCGCCGGTTTTCCAGCCGAGATCCTTCTCGGCGATGGCCCAGCTGAAGTCCTTGACGCGCGCGTCGTAAGAGCCGATGTTCGACATGAGCGGTCCTTCTCCTTGGGTTAGGACGTCTTCTTCTCGAGGACGACGACGGCCGAGGCGACGTCCTTGATGTGGGTGAGCGAGACCTCCATGGCGCCGATGCCGTGGCCCTCGCAGAATTCCTTGACCTTGCCGTGGACGAAGAGCTCGGGCTTGCCCAGGGCGTTGTTGATGACCTCGATGTCGGAGAACTGGTGCCCGCCCGACCAGCCCGTGCCCATGGCCTTGAGGAAGGCCTCCTTGGCCGCGAACCGGGCCGCGAAATGCAGGGCGGGGCGGTGCTTCGACTCGCAGTAGGCGATCTCGGTCGGGGTGAAGAGCTTGGCCTTGAGGCTCCCCGTCCGGAGCAGCTTCTCTTCCACGCGCGCGACCTCGATGATGTCCGTACCGGCCCCGAAAATCAAAGGGTTACAGGCCTTTCCTCGGAATGTCGCGTCCCAAAAGACGGACTCTCATTATAGTTAAGCCCGGCCAAAAGTCAAAGCCGGTCGATGACGGCGCGGAGCTTCTCGCGGACCTCGAGGCCGATGGCGCCGAGGTCCTCGTTCTTGACGGCCGCCATCGAGGCCAAGGGATCGACGGCGGCGACCTCGACCCGGCCCGGGGCGAGCTCCTGGACGATGACGCTGCACGGGAGCATGGTCCCGATCTTGTCCTCGGCCTGGAGGGCCCGGTAGGCGTAGGGGGCGTTGCAGGCGCCGAGGATGCGGTAGGGCCGGAAGTCGACGCCGAGCTTCTCCTTGAGCGTCCGGCGGACGTCGATCTCGGTCAGGACGCCGAAGCCGTCCTTCTTGAGCTCCCCTTTGACCCGCTCGACCGCCTCGTCGAACGGCAAGGCGATGATCTTATTGAAATAATAGCTCACGCCCCCTCCTTTCCAATGCCCTTTCCGGGTCAAGGACAGGCCGGGCCCCTGTTCGCCGGTCACGTCCCCCGTCGCCGCCTCACCAATTCTCAGCCAGGATCTCGTAGAACGCTTGAGGGTGCTTGCAGGCCGGGCACACGGCCGGCGCCTCGGGTCCCTCGTGGACGTAGCCGCAGTTCGCGCAGTGCCACTTCACGGCCGCCGGCCTCTTGAAGACCTCGCCGGCCCCCACGTTGGCGGCCAGCTTGCGGTAGCGCCTCTCGTGGAACGCCTCCACCTCGGCGATCTGCTTGAAGGATGCCGCGATCTCCGGAAAGCCCTCGGCCCGGGCCGTCTTCTCGAACTCCGGGTACAGCGCGCTCCATTCCATCTTCTCGCCGGCCGCGGCCGCCTCGAGGTTGGCCTTGGTGTCCCCGATCACGCCGGCCGGGTAGGCGGCGGTGATCTCCAGGTCGCCCCCCTCCAGGTACTTGAAGAAGACCTTGGCGTGCTCCCGCTCGTTCTCGGCGGTCTCGAGGAAGATGTTGGCGATCTGCTCGAAGCCCGCCTTGCGGGCCGCGCCGGCGAAATAGGTGTAGCGGTTGCGCGCCTGCGACTCTCCGGCGAAGGCCTTCAGCAGGTTCTTCTCGGTCTCGGTCCCTCGGATGGATTTTCCCATTCGTTTATCCTTTCTCTTCGCGTTGTGCTGGCATTCTCTTCTCCGGGCTTCGGATCGGTCCGGCAAGCCTATTTCTTCGGGTAGGCCGGGCGGGGCGGGAAGTTCAAGGGGTTGGCCTTGATCTTCTCCAGCATGACGGCGATGGCCTTCTCGAGCTGGAGGTCGCGGCCGGCCATGACCGAGCCGGGGTCGTTGTCGACGACGATGTCGGGGTCGGCGCCGTGGTTCTCGACCCACCACGTCCCCTCCCGGCCGTAAAAGGCGTTGTTCGACTGCTGGACGGTGCCGTTGTCGATCGTCGTCTGAGGATTGAGGATGCCGACGAGGCCGCCCCACGACGGGACGCCGACGACGGTGCCCAGCTTGCGGGCCTTGAAGTGCATGACGAAAGCCTCGCCGTCCGAGCCGTTGTTCTCGTTGGAGATGACGACATAGTTGCCGTTGCCGGCCGAGCCGGGATAGCGGAACGCGACCATGTTCCGCAGGTTGTTGTAGGCCACGAGCTGCCGCTCCAGCTTGTCGATGAGGAAGTATTCCGTCCAGCCGCCCGAATTGCGCCGGACGTCGATGATGACGCCGTCCTTGTAGCGGAAGTTCCGCCAGTACTTGTCGAACTCGCCGACGCCGCCCGAGCCCATGGCGTTGATGTGCATATAGCCGATCTTGCCGCCGCCGGCCTTTTCGATGGCCGCCAGGTTGTCCTGGATCCAGCGGAAGTAGCGCATCGGCTGGTCGCTGCGGACGGGCTCGACCTCATAGGTCTTGGCGGTCAGCATCGTCGGAGCGGCGTTGACCGTGACCTTGACCTTCCGGCCGGCCGTGGTCTGGAGGAGCTTGAAGTAGTCGTCGCCGGCCTTGAGCGGCGTGCCGTCGATGGCCAGCAGGAAGTCGCCCTCCCTGACCGCCATGTCCGGGCGGACCAGCGGCCCGGGCAGGCTCAGATTGAGGTCGGTCGGGCCGTAGATCTTGGCCAGCCGGTAGAGACCCGAGGCCTTGTCGGGCACGAGGTCCGCCCCGAGGAGGCCGGTAAAAACGGGCGAGCGGGGCGCCTCGGCCGGACCCATGTCGCCGCCGTTGATGTAGGTGTGGGAGACCGAGAGCTCGCCCACCATCTGGGACAGGACCCAGTTGAGCTCGTTCCGCGACGACAGATAGGGGATGTAGGCGCGGTACTTCTCGCCCATGGCCTTCCAGTCGTGGCCGTGAAAGCCCGGATCGTAGAAGAAATCGCGGTACCAGCGCCAGGCGTCATTGAAGATCTGGAGCCATTCCTTCTGGTTGTCGACGGTATAGACCAGGCCGTTGAGCTTGAGGGCCTCGCCCGAGGCCTTGGAGCCGAAGGCCTTCTCGACCGAGGTCGCATAGAGGTCGTCGTCGCGCCAGATGAGCAGCTGCTCTCCGTTCGGCGAGAGGGAGAAATCGCGGACCTTGTCGGCGAGCGAGACCTCCTTGCGGCCGGCCGTGTCGAAGACATGGAGCGTCCACTTGGTGGCCCCGCGGGGCTTGAAGATCTCCTCGTACTCGTCCTCGGTGAAGGCCTCGACCGAGGCCCACAAGACTTTTCCCTTGCCGGCCTTGAGATAGAAATAGTTGCCCGGCGCGACCGGCACCGGAGAGGTCCTCTTGATCAGACCCTCCGTGTCGACGCGGAAGGGCACGGGGGCGGCCTTCTCGTCCGGCTTGGCTTCGCCTTCGCCGGCGAAGGGCGGCGCCTCGCCGTCGCGGAGCTGGACGGCCATGATCTGCTGGGGCGTCGCCTCGACGTGGTTGTCCTCATAGAAGTCCATATGCAGGGCGAAGTTCCGGCTGGCGACGTAGTAGAGGCAGCGGCCGTCGGCGTCGAAGGCCGGGTAGAGGTTGTCGTAGAAGTCGGTCGTGGCCGGGACCTTCCGGCCGGTCTCGATGTTGTAGAGGAAGATCTGGCTGTTGCGGTTGGACTGGACGAAGCTGTAGGCGATCCACTTGGAGTCGGGCGACCACGTGTAGTCGTCCATCTCCCAGGTGAACTCGTCGTTCTTCATCTGGTTGGACGAGTCGATCTTGACCAGCTTCTTCGCGGCCAGGTCGACGTAGAAGATGGCATAGTCCTTGTCGCCGAAGAGGATCTTCTTGCCGTCCGGGGACCAGGCCAGCCGGTAAACGGTCCGGTCGAGCATGGTCGTGACGGGGGTCCATTCGCCGCCCGCCGCCGGCTGGGTGTAGAGCTGGTAATCGCCGGTCTTGTCGCTGAAGAAGGCGACGGTCTTGCCGTCCGGCGAGAGGGCCGGATACATCTCGCGGGTCCCGGGGGTCATGGACAGGTTGGCGGTGGGGCCGCGGCCGGTCGGGACGCGGAAGACGTCGCCGCGCGCCTCGAGGATGACCGACTGGCCGTCGTTCGCGAGGTTGGCCGCGTGGATGTACCCGCGCGGGTTGATGACGCGGTCGCGGACGGCCCAGCGGTCCGACGGCACCGTGACGGCGATCTTGGCGTCCTTGGCCGACGCGACGTCGAAGACGTGGAGATACCCGTCCTGGACGTAGACGATGGAGCGGCCGTCGGTGTGGGGCATCATGACGTCGAAGTCGCCGTATTTCGTGACCTCGGCCGCGGCCTTGGTCTCGAGCTTCATGGTGTAGAGATTGGCGATGCCATTGGTCTGGTCGCTGACGTAGTACATCAGTCCGCCGGCCCACATCGGGTAGCTGTTCTTGCCGACGTAGCTCGTGACGGGCGAGTAGGTCTTGGCCGCCGTGTCGTAGAGCCAGATGTCCTGGTACTGGCCGCCTTTGTAGCGCTTCCAGTAGTACTCCTCGTTGCCGCGGCGGGCATAGAGGAACTTGTGCTCCTCGGGCATGAAGCTGATGAGGACGCCGCGATCGAGCGGCAGGCGCATGGGGGCGCCGCCCTTGACCCCGACCGCATAAAGGTTCGGGTCGCGGCCGACGACGTTCTCGAACATCGAGCGGAAGACGACCTCGGTCCCATCGGGGGTCCAGGCGACGACCTGGGCCCCGCCGGGATTGTAGGTCAGGCGGACCGGGGCGCCTCCCTCGGATGGCATGAGGTAAACGGCCGAGGCCCCGTCGTAGTTCGCCGTGAAGGCGATCCACGTCCCGTCGGGCGAGAGCTTGGCGAAGGACTCCGTCCCGGGGAAGGTCGTCAGGCGCGCGGCCAGGCCGCCCTTGGCGCTCACGGTCCAGAGGTCGGACTCATAGGTGAAGACGATCCTGTCGCCGTTGATGGTCGGGTAGGTGAAGAAGCGGCCTTCTTCGGCCGCCGCGAGCACGGCGCTGAACAGGCAAAGGACAGCGAGGACTCCCAGCGTCTTTTTCATGGTTCCTCCTTGAGAGTCGGGCGGATCCGCCCTCGACAAGACGCTACAAGAGTACATGTTCCCGGTCCTTCCTTCAAGCGGCCGCGCCCTTGCGTCGCCGGCCCGTCTGGCGGAGAATAGCCCGGACGGACGGCTTCATGACCAAGCGGCGGGCCCTTTCTCTCCTGGCTCTGACCCAATTCCTTGGCATGTCGGTCTGGTTCTCGGCCTCAGCCGTGGTCCCGGCGCTGAGCTCGGACTGGGGCCTCGCGGCCGCCGCCCAGGCCTGGCTGACCATGTCGGTCCAGCTCGGCTTCGTCGTGGGCACGCTCGCCTCGGCCCTGCTCAATCTGGCCGACCGCGTCCCGGCCCGCATTCTGTTCGCCGTCTCGTCCGTCGCCGCGGGACTGGCCACCCTGCTCATCCCGGCCGCGGTTTCGGGACTTGGGGGAGCGCTTGTCTTGAGGCTTCTCGCCGGCGCCTTCCTGGCCGGGGTCTATCCCGTGGGGATGAAGATCATGGCGACGTGGACCCGCGAGGACCGCGGCTACGGCGTCGGGCTGCTCGTCGGAGCGCTGACCCTGGGCTCGGCCGCGCCGCATCTGATCAAGGCCTTCGGCCGGATCGGCGATTGGAGGCCTGTCCTCGTCTCGAGCGGGGCGCTGGCGGTCCTGGGCGGCCTGGCCGCGGCGGCCTTCGTCCATGAAGGCCCTTATCGAGCGGCCGTGCCTCGTTTCGACTGGAAGTTCGCCGCCACGATCTGGCGCGACCGGCCTGTCGTTCTCGCCAACCTGGGCTACTTCGGGCACATGTGGGAGCTCTATGCCGCCTGGACCTGGGTGCCCGTCTTCCTCATCGCGTCGTTCGGGCGGAGGAGGATCGGCGAGGGCCCGGCTGCGCTGGCCGGCTTCGCCTTCATCGCCGCGGGGGCCGTGGGGAGCCTCGTCGCCGGCAGGGCCGCCGACCGCGTCGGCCGGACCGCGGTCACGTCCGCGGCCATGGCCGTGAGCGGGGCCTGCTCGCTTGTCGCCGGCCTTCTTTTCGGCGGGAACCCTTGGCTCTTGACGGCCTTCGTTCTCGTCTGGGGCTTCGCCGTCGTCGCCGACTCGGCCCAATTCTCGGCGGGGGTGAGCGAACTCGCGCCGCCGGAACGGATGGGGACGGTCTTGACGCTTCAGACGAGCCTCGGCTTCCTGCTCACCCTCGTGACCATCCGCCTCGTCCCGTCGCTCCTGCGGCTGGTGGGCTGGCGCTGGGCCTTCGCTTTCCTGGCCCTCGGCCCGGCCGCCGGCATCTGGGCCATGCTGAGGCTTCGCCGCCGGCCCGAAGCGGCGCGCATGGCCTGCGGCCGCCGCTGAGTCTAATTGCCGGTGACCTGGATCCTCGTCTTGTTGTTCTTCTCGTCGGACTCGGCGATCTTCTTATCCCGGTCGGCCACGGCCTCGATCTCGAACAGGCCGAGGCTGAAGGTGAGGGGAAAGGAGAAGACGAACTTTTCCCCGGCGCCCAAATCGCGGACATCCTTGGTGACCACATGGAAGGTTTCGTGGGGGGCGTGGGCGTGCCGGACGAAGACCCGGCAGGAGGACTTCGGGCTCAGGCCGGCGCCGATGTTCTTCACGGTCACGGTGATCTCGTAGGTCCGGTTCGGAAAGTTGGGCTGGGTCGCTTCGACGGCGACCGTCAGGTCCGGCTTGGGGTCGTTCTGGGCCGCGGCGGCGGCCGTGGTCGCGCTCTGGCTCGGGCCGGCTGCGTCGGCGGCAAGCGAGAGGCTGAGGGTGAGAGCGAGGAATGTCAGGCAGCAGACGAGGGTGATGCGCATGGGCCTATCTCCTATGAACGAGGGTCGTTGAGGCCTGGGCGGTGGGCATGATGACGACTTCGCTGACATTGACGTGGGCCGGTCGCGTGGCGCACCAGACGATGGCCTCCGCGACATCGGCCCCGGAGAGGGGCATGAGCCCCTGGTAGACCTTCGCCGCGCGTTCCCGGTCGCCGTGAAAACGGACGAGGGAGAACTCGGTCTCGACCATGCCGGGGGCGACTTCGCTCACCCGGATGGGCGTGCCGTTGAGATCGAGCCGCAGCGCGTTCGACAGGGCCTTGACCGCGAACTTGGTCGCGCAGTAGACGTTCCCGCCGGGATAGACCTCCCGTCCGGCGATGGAGCCGATGTTGATGACGTGGCCGCGGCCGCGCGCGATCATGCCCGGCAGGACGGCCCGGCTGACGTACAGGAGGCCCTTGATGTTCGCGTCGATCATCTCCTCCCAGTCGCTGACGAGGCCGCCCGGGAGCTTGTCGAGGCCGCGGCTCAGGCCGGCGTTGTTGATCAGCACCTCGATCGCTTGCCAGTCGTCCGGCAGCCCGGCGAGGGCCTTGTCGACGGCGGCCCGGTCACGGACATCCAGGGTAAAATGGTGGATGGCGGTCTTGTGCTCGCGCTCGAGGGTCTTGGCCAGCTTGGCCAGCCGGTCGGCGCGCCGGGCGCACATCAGGATCCTGGCGCCCCCGGCGGCGAAGGCCGTGACCGTCGCCTCGCCGATCCCTGAGCTCGCTCCCGTTACGAAGACAACCTTGCCCTTGAGAGACAGCATAGAGGCATCTCCTTTGGCAGAAGAAACCCCCCGGTACCCTCGAGCCTAGACACATCAAGCATAAGCAGACCTCGTCGATCCGTCAAGCCCCGGGAAGACGAAGAGCATACGCCGGACCGTTCCCGGGCGTTCATGCCGGTGGCAAGGAGTTGTGCGTCACCGAAATTATCTGCTATACATGGGGCATGGCAGAAATCCTCCCGATGGGTCCTCGGCCGTCGATCCTCAAAAGATGGATCGTCGCGGCCAGGCCCTGGTCGTTCCCGGCTTCGACGATGCCGGTCATCTTCGGCACGGCCCTGGCCGTCGTCGTCGGCGGGGCCCGCTTCTCGCCGCTGCGGTTCCTTTGGGCCTGCGCCACCATGGTCGTCCTCCATGGCGCAGCCAACATGCTCAGTGACGTCTACGATTTCCACCATGGCCTCGACCGCGAGGCGACGCCGGTCAGCGGGGCCGTCGTCCGCGGCTGGCTCACGGACGGACAGGTCTTCCGCGGCGCGGCCGCGCTCTTCGCCGCCGGCGGCGTCTCCGGACTGCTCATCGCGGCGGTCACGGGGCGGTCCCTCTTCGTCATCGGCGGCCTGGGGCTCCTGGTGGGCATCTTCTACACGGTCCTCAAAGCCTGGGCCCTCGGGGACCTGGCCGTCTTTCTCGATTTCGGCCTGCTCGGGGCGGCCGGGGCCTGGGTCGTCCAGACGGGCACCTTCTCCTGGCTCCCGGTGATCTGGACGGTGCCCATGGCCATGCTCGTCATCGCCATCCTCCACGCCAACAACTGGCGGGATATCGCCTCCGACGGCGAGCGCCGGGTGACGACCGTGGCCAAACACCTCGGCGACCGCGGCTCGCTCGTCTATTACGCGCTGCTCATCTTCGGCCCGTTCGCGATCGACCTCGGCTTCATCGCCGGGCCGAGGCTCATCAGAGGGCCGCTGCCGCCCATGCCCTGGACGTTCGGCCTCGTCGTCCTGGCGCTGCCGAGCGCCCTCGGGCTCTGGGGCCGGGCCGTCCGCCGCGCGGCGCCGCGCCGGCCGATGGACTTCATCATCCTGGACGGCGCCACGGCGAACCACAACCTCGTCTTCGGCCTGCTCAGCGCGGCCGCCGTCATCCTCGAAGGGTTCTTGAGGTGGGGATAAGATCGGCCCGGCCGGGGCCGAGCCCTCACCTTGTCGGAGCGGCCGGGGGGCTCGCGGCCGTCCTGTTCATCGCCCTCTTCCGGCTGCGGCGTCTGGGCCCCCTCGACTTCTGGGCCTGGATGACCCTGAACATCGTCCTCGTCGTCGCGGCGGGCTTTCTCATCGACCGGGGCTACGGCGCGAGGCTCCGGCGCGACGCCTCGTCCGGCCTATTGCGAAAAGTGGCGCTGGGTATGGCCTCCGCGGGGCTGCTCTATGCCGTCTTCGCCGCCGGACGCGTCGCGGCCCTGCGGCTCTTCCCCTTCGCCGGATACGCGATCGGCGACATCTACGCCTTGAGGTCCGGCGTCCCCCTAGGGCGCATCGTGCTGCTCCTCGGCTTGGTCATCGGGCCGGGCGAGGAGCTTTTCTGGCGCGGCTTCTTACAGGAAGGAACGGGCGCGACGACCAGACGCGCCTTCGGCTTCGCCCTGACCGCCCTCCTCTACGCCGCCGTCCATCTGGCCAGCGGCAACATCATCCTCGTCCTGTCGGCGTCCGTCTGCGGCGTCTTCTGGGGCTGGCTCTATCTCCGCTTCCGCTCCCCGATCCTGAACGTGGTCAGTCACACGGTCTGGGATCTCGCGGTGTTCGTCATCTTCCCTTTCTAAGAGGGACAGTTCCTACTCGGCGAGGTGCTCAAAGAGGATCTTGGCCCCGATCCCGATCAGGATTAGCCCGCCGATGAGCTCGGCCCGCCGACCCATCAGGCGGCCGACGACCGGGCCGAGTTTGGCCCCGGCGACCGTCAGGACGAAACTCGTGATGCCGATGATGACGGCCGGGTAAACGATCCGGGACCCCATGACGCCCAGGCTGAGCCCGACGGCCAGGGCGTCGATGCTCGTGGCCAAGGCCAGGATGACGAGCCGCCGGCCCTGGGTCTGGTCGGGCCGGCAGGCCTTCTCTTCCTCGCTCATCTTCACCGATTCCCAGATCATCCGGCCGCCGATCAGGGCCAGCAGGCCGAAGGCGACCCAATGGTCGAAGTGCTGGATCAGGGCCAGCAGCCGATCCCCGGCGAACCAGCCGATGACGGGCATGGCGAACTGGAAGCCGCCAAAGTAGGCGGCCATGCGGAAGGACTGCCTCATCGTCAGGCCCCGGGCGCCGCAGGCCAGCCCGAGCGTGATGGCGAAGCAATCCATGGCCAGGGCCACGGCGATCCCCAGGATCCATATCGTCGACATGAGCTCTCTACGGACCCGTCATTATATCAAAAGGATGTGGGAAGTCCGACTGGAGGCGGCGAAGGGATCTATCAGGATACTTCTGAAAAGCGCGGCTCCGAGTTTCTCCGCCACGCTTTTCATGGTCCGCTCCGCAGACTCCGCTCCCCGTAGGCGGGGGCAAGGGGTGATATTCCGAGCAGGCTGAAGGAGGACTTCCCGGTTCCTTGATGGTATAATAGATGATTCCGAAAGAGCCATGGCGACGACAGAGAACATCATCCTGCGCGGTGTGCGGGTCCACAACCTGAAGGGGATCGATCTCGACGTCCCCCTGAACAAGCTTATCGTCGTCACCGGCGTCAGCGGCTCCGGCAAATCCTCCCTGGCCTTCGACACCCTCTACGCCGAGGGCCAGCGCCGCTACATCGAGTCCCTGTCGTCATACGCCCGCCAGTTCCTCGAGCGGATGGACAAGCCCGACGCCGATCTCATCGAAGGCATTCCGCCGGCCATCGCCATCCAGCAGAAGGGCACGGCCAAGAATCCCCGCTCGACCGTGGCCACGGTCACCGAGATCTTCGATTTCCTGCGGGTCCTCTACGCCCGCATCGGGACGGTCCACTGCCTCCAATGCGGCCGCCCCGTCGTCCGCGACACGATCGATGCCATGATCGCCGAGCTCTCCCGGGAGCCGGCCGGGACACGCGCCTTCGTCACCTTCTCCTGGCCCCGCGACAAGGGCCTGGCCTCGCTCAAGAAGGACGGCTTCACCCGGGCCGTCGCCGCCGGGGCGGTCGTCGGGATCGACCAGGCGGCCAAGGCGGAGGCGCCGCTCGAAGTCCTGGTGGACAAGATCACCCTCGGCGTCGACGAGCGCGAGCGCCTGGCCGATTCGCTCGAGATGGGCCTCAAGAAGGGGGACGGCCGCGTCATCGTCCGGACGGAAGCCGGCCGCGAGTTCCGTTTCTGCGAGCGGCTCGAGTGCCGCGCCTGCCGCCTGCCGGCCGACGACCCGTACCCCAACCTCTTCTCCTTCAACAGCCCCCACGGCGCCTGCCCCGAGTGCCACGGCTTCGGCGACCTGGCCGTCATCGACGAGGACAAGGTCGTCCCCGACCGCTCGAAGTCCCTCGAGCAGGGGGCGGTCGAGCCGTGGACGAAGCCCCTGTCCAAGGGCATGCAAAAGGAGCTCCTGGCCGAGGCCCGCCGGCGGAAGATCCCGACCAACGTCCCCTTCCGCGACCTCAAGCCCAAGGACCAGCGCTTCGTCCTGGACGGCGGGGACGGCTACTACGGGGTCAAGGGCTTCTTCGACTGGCTGCAGTCCAAGAAGTACAAGGTCCAGGTCCGGGTCCTGCTCAGCCGCTACCGGAAATACGTCGCCTGCCCGGCCTGCGCCAAGACGCGCCTAAACCCCCGGGCCCTGAGCGTGCGCATCAAGGGCCTGCACATCGGCGAGGTCGTGGCCATGACCGTCGCCGAGGCCTCCGCCTTCTTCGCCGGAATCGAGCTCGAGCCGTTCGAGCGGCAGGTGGCCGAGAAGCTCGTCCAGGAGATCCGCGGCCGCCTCCGCTTCCTGATGGAGGTCGGCCTCGACTACGTCGCCCTCGACCGCATGACCTTCACCCTGAGCGGCGGCGAGGCCCAGCGCATCAGCCTGGCCGCGGCCCTCAGCGCCTCGCTCGTCGGGACGCTCTTTGTCCTCGACGAGCCGTCGATCGGGCTCCATCCCAGGGACAATCACCGGCTCATCCAGATCCTCCGTTCGCTGAAGGACATCGGCAACACGGTCGTCGTCGTCGAGCACGACCCGGACATCGTCGGGGCCGCCGAGCACGTCATCGACCTCGGCCCGCGCGCCGGCGAGGCCGGCGGCGAGATCGTCTTCGAGGGGCCCTGGCCGGCCTTCCTCCGCAGCCGCGATTCCCTGACCTCCCAATACATCCGCGGCGAGAAGGAGATCGCCCCGCCGGAGGCGCGGCGGCCGGCCAGGTCCTTCCTCGAGATCCGCGACGCGCACAAGCACAATCTCAAGCACATCGACGTCCGCATCCCCCTCGGCGTCTTCACCTGCGTCACCGGGGTGTCCGGCTCGGGCAAGAGCACGCTCATCTCCGACGTCCTGTATCAGGGCTTCGAGGGCCTCTCCGAGAACGGCTTCGGCGAGATCAAGGGCCGGGACAAGGTGGCCAAGGTCATCATGGTCGACCAATCGCCGTTGAGCGCCTCGCCGCGCTCCATCCCGGCGACCTACACCAAGGCCATGGACGACATCCGCAGCCTGTTCGCCGGGACGCGCGAGGCCAAGCTCATGGGCTTCCGGCCCGGCTACTTCTCCTTCAACACGGCCGGCGGCCGGTGCGACGACTGCAAGGGCGCCGGGGTCCAGGTCGTCGAGATGCAGTTCCTCTCGGACGTCAGCCTGGTCTGCGACGCCTGCAAGGGCAAGCGGTTCAAGAAGGAGATCCTCGACGTCCGCTGGGACGGCAAGAACATCGACGAGGTCCTCGACCTCAGCGTCACCGAGGCCTGCCTCTTCTTCGCCGGGCGGCCCGAGATCACCAAGAAGCTCTACCCGCTCGTCGAGGTCGGCCTCGGCTATCTCAAGCTCGGCCAGCCGACGACCACGCTGTCCGGGGGCGAGCTGCAGCGGATCAAGCTGGCTTATCATCTGGTCCACGAAAAGGGCAAGAAGATCCTCTACCTCTTCGACGAGCCGACGATCGGCCTCCACCCCAACGACGTCGCCGTCCTGCTGCGCTCGTTCCAGAAGCTCGTCGCCGAGGGGCACACCGTGGTCGTCATCGAGCACAACCTCGACGTCATCAAGAGCGCCGACCACGTCATCGACCTCGGGCCCGAGGGGGGTGAGGACGGCGGCCGGATCGTTGCCCAAGGGACGCCCGAGAAGGTCGCCCAGACCGCCGGCTCGATCACCGCGAGCTACCTGAAAGAAGCGCTCGGCCGCGGCCGGCGGCGCTCAGCGGCCGCCAGGAAGAGACGGCCCGCCCGACCCATTCCTCTGGTCGAATAACCGGCTCCGGAGGCGTCCAATTTCATGGCTTTTCGGTTCTTGTTGACTTGGTTAATTGTCCTTTTTATGAACATTTTATTAAATAATCGTCTATATTATTAATTATATAATATTTACAGACTATTTACTAATCCGTGGTGTCCTATTTATTGACATTAGGTAGTTGCTCGCGCGATAGCCTCATTTTGACTCTTATTTATTTCATAAGAACATCTTACGCCGCTCTAATGGCTCCTGGCACTGTTTTTGCTTTTACAGAAGCCGTCATGAAGGAAGTAGGAGCGGTTCCAATGAAAGCCAAGCTTGCTCTTCTTGCCCTGACGTCTCTCGTCCTGGCCGGGCCTCTTGCGGGCGCTGAGGCCATCTGGGAGATCATTGTCCCGACCGGCCTCGAGCCTGCCGCGTTCGCCCTTCCCGGACCCTTGACCGAGCCGGCCTTGGCCCCGGCCGAGGTCCTGGCCGTCGGAGCCGACATGGCCGCCCAGGCCGCCGCGGCGCCGGTCCTTCCCTCGTTCCGGCCGATCGTTCGGCCGGGCAAGGCCCTCTTCGACGCCAACCTCGTTCTGATGGTCGGTCTGAACGTCGCCGATTACGTCTCGACCCGCCAGGCCCTCAAGTATCCGGGCCTCTCCGAAACCAATCCCCTGATGAAGCCCTTCGTCAAGAGCCCGGCCGTCTTCGCCGCCGTCAAGTTCGGGACGACGGCCCTGTCCTATCTGAGCATGAAGGCCATTTTCAAGAAGAACAGGACCGTGGCCTGGATCATGACCACGGCCAGCAACGTCCTCCTGTCGTACGTCGTGGCCAACAATTACCGCCTCATCCAGGGAGCCCGCGCCGCCGCCCGCTGAGCGTGGAGGAGCCGATGAACATCTATCTCCAGCGCTATCTCGGCCTCGACGAGGACCGGGAGTTCGCCAAGCCCGCCGGCTTTCCGACCCTGCGGGCCCTGGAGAAGGACTACATCGGGTTCCTGCTCGAGATCACGGACCAGAACCGGGCCGAGGTCTCGCGGATCCTGGCCATCTCCCGCTCGACCCTTTATCACAAGATCCGCCGCTACCGGATCGCGACGGACGGACAGGGCGGCGGCCCCTTCCCCGCCTAGATCTCGCCGCGCTTCCCCGAACGTTCGTTCGGCGCGCTACTTGAGCCGCAGGCCCGCGGCCGTCCAGTCGATGGCCTTGACGAAGGCCTCGATGTAGTCGGCCCGCTTGAGCTGATAGTCGGTCAGAAAGGCGTGCTCGAAGACATCCAGCACCAGCAGAGGCACGCACCCCGCCGGGTGGCCGGCGTCGTGCTCGTTGATCCAGAAATTGACGAGCCGCCCGTTCGTCGCGTCCTCATAGAGGACCGTCCAGCCGATCCCCCTCATCGCGGCGGTCGCCCGGAAGTCTTTTTCCCAGGCCTCGACATCGCCGTACTGTTCGGCCAGGCTGCGGGCGAGCTTGCTGGCCGGGTCGAGCGGCGCCTGGCCGCCGAGGTTCCCGAAATAGAGCTCGTGCAGGCGCATCCCGTTGAACTCCCAGCCCAGGCGGCGCTTGAGCTCGGAGAACTCGGGAGTGCCGGTCTTGCCGTCCTTGGCCATCAGGCCGAGGATGTCCAGGACCTTGTTCGTGTTGGTGACGTATCCCTGGTAGAGCGTGAAGTGGTTCTTCAGCAGCGTGTCGGAGAACCCGGGCGTGCCGAGCAGCTTCGTATAGTCCTTGGGCGTATAGTTCATGATCGGTCCCTCCTCACCTGCTTAAATCCTAGCAGAACCGTCGGGATCAGGCAAGCCGGACCCCCGCGGGCCCAAGAGGGACAGTCCCCGGCGGGGAAGTCCCGCGAAGACGGCCTATTTCGCGGGCTTTTCGGCGGCCTCGGCCTCCCCGGACAGGCCGATCTTCATCCGGATCTCGTCCTCGAGCTCGCCGGCCAGCTTGCGGTTGTCCTTGAGCAGCTTCTTGACGTTCTCGCGGCCCTGGCCGAGCCGCTCGCCCTTGTAGGAATACCAGGTGCCGGTCTTCTCCAGGATGCCGACGTCGAAGCCGACGTCGACGAGGTCGCCCTCCTTGGAGATGCCCTCCCCGAAGATGATGTCGAACTGGGCCTCGCGGAAGGGCGGGGCCATCTTGTTCTTGACGATCTTGACCTTGGCCCGGTTGCCGACGACGCTCTCGCCGTCTTTGATGACGGACAGCCGGCGCACGTCGATGCGGAGCGAGGCGTAGAACTTCAGGGCCCGGCCGCCCGTCGTCGTCTCGGGGTTGCCGATGAAGACGCCGATCTTCTCCCGGATCTGGTTGATGAAGATGAAGCAGGTCTTCGACCGCGCGACGATGGCCGTCAGCTTCCGCAGGGCCTGGGACATGAGGCGGGCCTGCAGGCCCATGTGCGCGTCGCCCATCTCGCCCTCGAGCTCGGCCTTCGGGACGAGAGCCGCGACGGAGTCGACGACGATGACATCGACGGCGCCGCTGCGGACCAGGACCTCGGCGATCTCCAGGGCCTGCTCGCCGAAGTCGGGCTGCGAGATGAGCAGGTTGTCGATGTCGATGCCGATCCTGGCCGCGTACTCGGGCGAGAGGGCGTGCTCGGCGTCGATGAAGGCCGCCTGGCCGCCGCGCTTCTGGGCCTCGGCGATGACGTGGAGGGCCAGCGTCGTCTTGCCCGTGGCCTCGGGGCCGTAGATCTCGACGACCCGGCCGCGCGGGAAGCCGCCGATGCCGAGGGCCAGATCGAACGAGAGCGAGCCGGTCGGGATGGCCTCGACGGCCACGGCCGCCCCCCTCTGGCCGAGCTTCATGATCGTCCCCTTGCCGAACTGCTTCTCGATCTGCGACAGCGCGGCGTCGATGGCCTTGTGGCGCGAGGCCTGTCGTTCGTCGGCCTCGGTGTCCTTCACGGGGGCCGCCTCGCGGCTCGTCTCTTTTTTGACCATGTCCGTTTGCTCCTTCTCGACGTCTTTCTTGGGCATCGGCTCTCTCTCCTGTTCGTCAAGTTTACCCGGATTGGCCCGGGCTTTCAATGCTCATCGCGGAAAGCCGTTGAACATAAGGTCATAATCGTCGATCAGCCCCTGGTCGGCGAAGCTGAAATAGCGGTTGCTGCCGATGATGATGTGGTCGAGGACCTTGATCTGGACGACCCGGGCGGCGAAGACGAGGTCGCGGGTCACCTCCCGATCGCAGAGCGACGGCTCGGGGTCGCCGGAGGGGTGGTTGTGGGCGAAGATGAGGGCCGAGGCCTCGTAACGGAGGGCGTCCTTGATGACCTCCCGGGGATAGACGGCGCTCGAATCCACCGTGCCCTCGAAAAGCGTCTTCTCCTCGATGACCTGGTTCTTGGGGTCGAGGAAGATGACCTTGAACCGCTCCTTCTTCAGGTCGCGGAGGGCATGACAGAGGTAGTCATAGACCTCCTGGGAGGAGTGGCAGACGGGCCGGCTCATCATCTTGTCCTTGAGGAAGCGACGCGAGACCTCGTGGATGAGCTTGAGGCCGAAGACGTTCCGGGTCCCGATGCCGGGGATGCGCTGGAGGTCTTCCGGCCGGGCCTCGAGCACGCCGCCGAAGGTCTTGAACTCCTTGAGCGCTTCGCGGGCGGCCGCCTTGCAGTCCCGGCGCGGCGTCCCCAGGGTCAGCAGGAGCTCGACGATCTCATAATCGAGGAACGCGGCCAGGCCCCCGTTGAGGAACTTCCGCCTGAGCCGGTCCCTGTGCCCGGCCCCGTCGGCGGCCTTGTTGCCGAACCCGTTCGCGCGCTCCTCCACGGCCTCTCCGCTATAAGGGACGCCGCTCGCGCCTCCTTTTTCGCATCCATCCAAGGATTATTTTTGCGGCAACTTCCGAAGAGAAGTCCAAATGAGGCGGCGAGCACAGCCGAGATTTGGGCTTCTTCCGGACCTCCTGACGACCGCGCTAATCTTTGTAGAGGAGGTCGATGAGCGGCTTGAACACGTTCTCGACGATGTGCCGCTTGACCTTGAGCGACGGCGTCAGCTCCGTGTCGGCGTCGAAATCGCGCTCGAGGAGGACGATCTTCTTGATCCGCTCATAGGAGGCCAGGTCGGGCGTCGTCCGGTTGACCTCGGCCAGCATGAAGCTCGTGATCTCCTCGCGCTCGACCAGCTCCTTGCGGCTGGCAAAGGGGATGCCCTTGGCTCTGGCATAGGCCTCGAGCTTGTCGAAGTTGGGCACGATGAGGGCCGAGATGAACTTCCGCCCGCCCCCGACCACGACGGCCGTCTGGATGTAGGGATTGGTCTTGAGCAGGTTCTCGATGGGCTGGGGAGCGACGTTCTTGCCGCCGGCCGTGATCAGGATGTCCTTCTTGCGGTCGGTGATGACGAGAAAGCCCTCCTCGTCGAAATGGCCGATGTCGCCGGTCTTGAACCAGCCGTTCTCGAAGACCTCGCGGGTCTCCTGGTCCTTCTTGTAGTAGCCCTTCATGACGTTGGGCCCCTTGGCCAGGATCTCGCCGTCCGGGGCGATCTTGATCTCGACCCCGGGCACGGGGGGCCCGACCGCGCCGAACTTCATTTTGTCGAAGGTGTTGCAGGACAGGACGGGGGAGGTCTCGGTCAGTCCGTAACCCTCGAGGATCGTGACCCCGATGGCATAGAAGAACTCTGCCACGTCGGCCGAGAGGGGCGCGCCGCCGGAGACGAAGAAATGGACCCGGCCGCCCGTCTTTTCGATGATCTTGCTGTAAACGAGCTTGGCCGCGATGCGCCGGCGGAAGGCCAGCCAGGCCGGGATGGGCTGGTGGCGGATCTTGCGGGCGCCGTATTTCTTGCCGACCTTGAGGGCCCAGAAGAAGATCCTCCGCTTGAGCGGCGACTGGGCCAGGATGTTGTCCATGACCTTGGCGTAGATCTTGTCGAAGAGCCGGGGGACGCTGATCATGATCGTCGGCCGGACCTCGAGCAGGTTCTCGGCCACCGTTTCGAGGCTCTCGGCATAGTAGATCGAGGCCCCCTTGTAGAGGAACGAGAAGGTCGTCATCCGCTCCAGGACGTGGGACAGCGGCAGGAAGGACAGGATGGTGTCCTTGACGCTGAATTCGGTCACGGCATCGAGGGCCTTGGAGTTCGAGACGAAGTTCGCGTGGGTCAGCATGACCCCCTTGGGGACGCCCGTCGTGCCGGAGGTGTAGATGATCGAGGCCAGGTCATCGGGCCTGACGGCCAGGGCGCGCTTGTCGAAAAGGCCCGGATCGTCCGCGGCGATGGTCTTGCCGCGGGCCATGACCTCGGACAGGCTGAGAACCCCCTGGGGGCCCTCCTCGTCCATGAGGACGAAATGGCGGACCTGGGGCAGCTCGGCGCGGACGGCCTCGACCTTGAGCCAGAGGTCGCGGTTGGAGCAGACGACGATGCGGGCATCCGAATCGTTGATGATGTATTTGACCTGCTCGGGCATGAGCGAGGTGTAGATAGGAACGGTCACGCCGCCGGCGCACAGGACGGCGAAGTCCGTGATCGTCCACTCGGGCCGGTTCTCGGAGAAGATGACGAGCTTTTCGCCCGGCGCCAGGCCCAGGTCGGCCAGGCCCAGCGAGAGGTGCCGGACGCGGCGGGCGAACTCCTCCGTCGGGATGGGCGCATAACGGCCTTCGCGCTTGGCCGCCAGAATGTCGGGCTTGACGTAGGTCTTGGTCGTGTTGAGGAAGATCTGGCTGAGCGTGTCGGTCATGAGGGGCCTCCTTCGGTCGCTGGCGGTGCCTATTCTATCCTCAGGAGCGGCCGGGCTGTCAAACAAAAAGTCGGTCTGTCCCCTCGTGCCGGAGGAGCCACTCCTTGCGCCACAGCCCGCCGCCGTAGCCGGTCAGGCGGCCGTCGCTGCCGACGACGCGGTGGCAGGGGACGATGATCGAGACGGGGTTGGCGTGGTTGGCCCCGCCGACGGCCCGCGTGGCGGCGGAGTTGCCGACGGCCGCGGCCAAGGCCTTGTAGGTGATCGTCCGGCCGTACCCGATCTCGAGCAGCTCGGACCAGACCTTCATCTGGAAGGGCGTGCCGCGAAGATCGAGCCTGACCGTGAAGGCCCTCCGGCTGCCCCGGAAGTAGCCCTCGAGCTGGGCCAGGGCCGCGTCGAGGGGGCCCGGAAGGGCCGTCTTCGTCCGCCGGGCCGAGCGCTCCTCGATGAGGTCGACGAAGCCCAGGAAGGAGACGCCCGCCTCCGTCCCCCGGATCTCGATCGTGCCGATGGGCGATTCATAATAGGCTGTCGATACGTCGCGTTCGGCCATGGCCGCCTCCAGGAGGCCAAGATTATCGCATTCCCCGTTCGCCTTCAATGGCATAGGGACTGTCCCTTCCGGATGGCGCGTTGACGGGTCGGGCGCCCTGTGCTAAAAGCGGAGCCGAGGTGAGAGCATGACCGGAAACATCCCGACTATGGCCGTCGCCGGCCGGACCCTGCCCGAGGCCTGGGAAAAGGCCGTTTTGGCCTGCTGGCGGGACGGCGTCGCCATCAAGACGGAATACGACAAGCCGGGCGACCCCCCGAGCCGGGATTGCACCATGCTCTGGACGGTCGAGGACCCCTTCGCCGAGCCGCGCATCCATCGGGCCTTCCCCGGCGGCCTCGAGGACCTCGAGATCTACCGGCAGGAGGTCGTCGAAGGCGTCCATGACCATTGGATCTGCCCTGAAGAGGGCAAGTGGACCTACACCTACCACAAGAGACTGTTCGCCTACGACATCGAGGGGGAGACGATCGACCAGATCGCGGCCGCGATCGACCGTCTGGCCAAGACCGGCCATACCCGCCGGGCCCAGGCCATCACGTGGAACCCCAAGCTGGACGCCCGAACGGAAGACCCGCCCTGCCTGCAGCGCCTCTGGTTCCGGGTGCTCGAGGACGGGGCGGGCGGCCTCGTCCTGAACATGAATTCGCACTGGCGGTCGCGGGATGCCTACAAGGCCGCCTACATGAACGTCTTTGCCCTGACCGACCTGCAGCGCGTGGTGGCCGGCCGCCTGTCAGAAAAGACCGGCCGGGCCGTGCGCCCCGGGCGCTATGCCGACCTCGTCGACAGCTTCCACATCTATGGCTCGTATTTCCGCGAGTTCGAAGGCTTCCTGAAGATGGTCGAGAAGCGGTCCTTCGAGGAGCGGACCTGGCCGAGCGAATACGCCGAGCCGATGTTCGAGGAGGCGCGCGAACGCCTGCGGAAGGAGAAAGCGGAGGAGGTCAAGCCATGACGCTATCCGCGGCGGCCGTCGCCTTATCGGCCGGTGTCATCGTCTCGGCCGCGGCGACCATCTGGGCCGAGCGGTCCGGCCGCCGGCCTCTCTTCCAGCGGGTCAAGCCTCTCACGACGGTCCTCATCATCGCCGTGGCCGCGATGGCCCCGGTCCCGGTGCCGGCGGCTTACAAGACTTTCATCCTGGCCGGCCTCGTCTTCTCGCTTCTCGGCGACATCGCCCTGGCCCTTTCCGAGACATGGTTCCAGGCGGGGATCGCCGCCTTCCTGGTGGCCCAGGTCCTCTACATCATGGCCTTCAAGCCCGGCCCGGGGCATCCAGCCTCGACCTTCCTCTTCCTGCCCTTCATCCTCTACGGGCTGCTGATGTACTTCATATTGAGGCCCGGTCTCGGCTCGCTGAAGCTGCCTGTCTTCGTCTACGTCGCGGCCATCACCATCATGGCCGGGTTCGCGGCCGGCCGCTACGTCGATCACGGCGGCGCGAAGCCGTTGCTGGCGTTCGCGGGGGCCATCCTCTTCCTCATCTCCGATTCGGTCCTGGCCTATGACCGGTTCGCGAAAAGGATCGGGCCGGCCGCCCAGATCGTCATCCTGGGGACCTATTTCCCGGCCCAGCTCCTCATCGCGCTTTCTATCTGAGTGAAGTGGGGACATGTACTCTGTGTACGTGTCCCCGATCCTCCTGGTGCCCGCCTCCGCTTTCCAGGGCCCGCTTCGGACCGGCCCGGTCAGATGGTGGGTGGCGGGACCTGAGGCAGGCTGGGGGCCGGCCGGAGGGAGCCAAACCAGTCGCGGGCGTCCCGGCCCAGGAGTCCGACCAGGGCGATGAGGCCCAGGATCGTCCCGACGGGAATGGCGATGAGATAGATCACGGCGAGGACGATGCCGACGTAGCGGGCCCAGGGGCGTCCTTTGGCGATGCCCGCAGCGACGAGAAGATCGACGACGCCGAAAAGGACGAAGCCGGCGGCCAGGAAGATGCCCGCCGCCCCGAGCAGGGTGCTGCCGAGAAGGCTCGAGCGCTCGGTGCCCCAACCGATGAGCGCCGCCCCGGCGAAGAAGATGAAGAGCAGGAGCGCCGCGGTCGCGAATTCGAGGCCCGCGGCGACGATGAACGAGATCCTGGTCGTCTTGATGCTATCCGGCATGGCCCGTCTCCACTGATCTCACCCGGTCATTCTACCCGATGCGTCCCGCCGGCACAACGGGGATGTGTCGCTTGACAGGGGCGCGCCGCCTGCCTTTAAATATTCCTTTCTAGAACGATCGAGGAGAGCGCAATGCCGCCGACCGCCGCCTATGCCGCCGCCCTGGCCTTGACCGAGCGCGCTTGGTTCGTCGGGGTGACGACCCTCGACTCGACCGGGGGCCCGGAGACGCGGATCATGTTCAACCTGAGAAAGAGGCGCGCCCGGGCCTTCGCGTCAGGCCGCGCCGCCCTTCCGAGGGACCTTTCGACCTGGCTGGGCACCAACACCTCCAGCCGGAAGGTCGGCCAGGTTCGCGCGGACGGCCGAGCCTGCCTCTACTACTCCGACAACAAGCGTTATGAAGGGCTCTGCGTGAAGGGTCGCCTCGAGGAATGCATGGACGGCGGCGTCAAGGCCGCGCTCTGGACCCCGAAGTGGGAGCACTACTACCCCGGCGGATTCGAGGGTGGGGATTTCACCGTTCTGCGCTTCGTGCCGGAATCAGCCCGATATTACCAAAACCTCCGGGTCGTCGATCTCGATCTCCGCCGCTGATGCGACGCCGGACGACTCCGGACCATCTCGCCGCGGCGCACTCCCCGGCCCGATCGGAGGACAAGTCACCGGTCGGCGCCCAGGTTTTAGGTGACGCCGCGCGGTCAGGTCGCTTATAATCGCCCCAGGAGCGCGCCATGGACAGGATCATCCGCATCAATCCCCTGCTCGAGGCCCTGCGATCCGCGCCCGAGCGGGTTAGCAAAGTCTTCGTCCAGGAAGAGAAGGGCCACGCCCGGATCGGCGAGGTCATCCGGGAAGCCAAGGCCCATCATGTCCCGGTCGTCTTCGTCCCCTCCCGGCGGCTCGACCAGGTCGCGCCCGGCCACCAAGGCGTCATGGCCGAGGTTTCCCCCAAGGCCTATGCCTCTCTCGAGGATATCCTGGCCCGCTCAGCCAAGCCCTTCGTCGTCATCCTGGACGAGATCGAGGACCCCCAGAACCTGGGGGCCATAGTCCGCAGCGCCGAGGGGGCCGGCGCCGACGGTCTCATCCTGCCCGAGCGCCGCTCGGCCGGACTGACGGAAACGGTCGAGACGGTCTCGGCCGGGGCCCTCGAGCACCTCCCGGTCGCCCGCGTGACCAACCTCGTCCGGGCCATGGAGGAGCTCAAGGCGAAGGGCCTTTGGCTCGTCGGGGCGGAAGGCTCCGGCGACAAGCCCTGGTACGCCTTCGACTACACCGGGCCGGTCGGCATCGTCCTGGGCTCCGAAGGCAGGGGCTTGCGCCCCCTGGTCCGCAAGACCTGCGACGAGGTCCTGGCCATCCCCCTGGCCGGCCGGGTAACGTCCCTCAACGTCGCGGCCGCGGCCGCCGTCTTCTTCTTCGAGGTCGTCCGCCAGCGCCTACCCGTAGCGACTCTGGGAAGCGGAGGATCAGAAGCGCGACGGAGCGACTCGGAGAAGCGCTTCTGAGAAATATCCGGATAAAAGCACTCCTCCGGATAGCTGGGAATACCACGAGCGTAGCAGAGTGGTTCCGGGCGGACCGGGGGTGGCCTTTTCATGGCGGCCGTTCACGTCCTTGACTTGGCCTCCCCCCGGTCCTAGAATACCCCCGTCATCCCAACCTGTTGAAAGAGCGGCGCATGGAAAGATCGGTGGAGTTTTACACCCTCGAAAAGGGCATCCTGGCCCTCAAGGACCAGATCGACGCCCTGGCCGAGACGGACGACATCGACAAGAAGGCCAAGGTCGCCGCCCTGCGCGCCGAGATCGAGAAGGAGTGGGCCGCGATCGTCCCCCGGTTGACGACGATCAACATCGTCCAGATCGCCCGGCACCCCAAGCGCCCCTACACCCTGGACTACATCGCCTATCTCTTCCAGGACTTCATGGAAATGCACGGCGACCGCCGCTTCGCCGACGACCCGGCCATCGTCGCCGGCCTGGCCTTCTACAAGGGCCAGACGGTGGCCGTCATGGGCCACCAGAAGGGCCGCACGACCCGGGCCCGCATCGACCGGAACTTCGGCCAGGCCAACCCCGAGGGCTACCGCAAGGCCCTCCGGGTCATGCAGGAGGCCGAGAAGTTCGGCTTCCCGGTCATCACCTTCATCGACACCCCCGGCGCCTACCCCGGCATCGGAGCCGAGGAGCGGGGCCAGGCCGAGGCCATCGCCAACAACCTGAAGGTCATCGCCCGGCTGAAGGTGCCGATCATCAACGTCGTCATCGGCGAGGGCGGGAGCGGCGGCGGGCTGGGCATCGGCTACGGCGACCAGCTGATGATGCTCGAGCACTCGTTCTACTCGGTCATCTCCCCCGAGGGCTGCTCCTCGATCGTCTGGAAGGACCAGAACGCCGTCGAGGAGGCGGCCGAGAACCTGGGCATCCGGGCCGAGATCCTGCTCGGCTTCGGCATCATCGACAAGATCATCCCCGAGCCGCCCGGCGGGGCCCACATCGATCCCGAGCAGACCTTCAAGACCGTCGACAAGCACATCTACCAGGCGCTCAAGAAGCTCGAGACCAAGTCCGTCGAGGAGCTCCTCGACGAGCGCTATAAGAAGATCCGCAAGCTGGGGGTCATCGAAGAGCGGTGAGCGAGGACGACTCTCCCAAAAAGGAGCTCGCCGCCGTCAGGGGGACGCGCGACATCCTGCCCGGCGAGGTCGAGAAGTGGCAGGCCCTCGAGCGCCTGGCCCGGACGACCTTCGAGCTCTACGGCTTCCGCGAGCTGCGGGCCCCGGTCTTCGAGGCCACGGAGCTTTTCGAGAAAGGGTCCGGCCAGACCTCCGACGTCGTCACCAAGGAGATGTACACGTTCACGGACAAGGGGGGGCGGTCCCTGACCCTCCGGCCCGAGTATACGCCCTCCGTCGTGCGGGCCATCATCGAGCACCGGCTCGACCTCGAGGGCGCGCCCATGCGCTATTACTTCATGGGCCCGATGTTCCGCTACGACAAGCCCCAGAAAGGCCGCTTCCGGCAGTTCCACCAGATCGACATCGAGGTTTTCGGCGAGAAGGACGCGGCCGTCGACGCCGAGATCATCGAGATGGCGCACGCCCTTCTCGGCCGGCTCGGCGTCCGGGACACGGAGACCTTGATCAACTCGGTCGGCTGCCGCGTCTGCCGCCCCGCCTACAGCGCCGCCCTGAGGAAGGCCGCCGGGCTGCGCAAGGCCGAGCTCTGCGCCGACTGCCAGCGCAAGGCCGAGACGAACCCGCTGCGGATCTTCGACTGCAAGGTCGAAGGCTGCCAGGAGGTCGCCCGCTCCTTTCCGAGCATCCAGGACTATCTTTGCGAGGAGTGCCGGGAGCACTTCGCCCGTCTGCGGGCCTCCCTCGACGTCTTGAAGATCGCCTACAGAGTCGAACCCCGGCTCGTCCGGGGCCTCGATTATTACACCAAGACGACCTTCGAGATCGTCACCTCGCGCCTCGGCGCCCAGAACGCCATCCTCGGCGGGGGCCGCTACGACGACATGATGAAGGACTTCGGCGGCCCCGACATCTGCGGCACGGGTTTCGCCATGGGCATGGAGCGGGTCCTTTCGGCGGCCGAGCTTCCGCCGCCCCGCCACCGTGTCCTCTATCTCGCCTACCTCGGCGAAGAGGCCAAGAGAGCCGGGCTCGAGCTGTCCCGCTACTTCCGGTCGAACGGCATCGAGTGCCTGGTCGAATACAAGGACCGCGGGATGAAGGCGCACTTCGCCCGGGCCAACAAGCTCGGCGCGGCCTGGGTGCTCATCGTCGGCGACGACGAGCTCGAGAGCGGCCGCTTCGGCCTCAAGGACATGGCCACCGGCCGCCAGATCCAAGGCCCGCGCGAGTGTCTCCTGGCCCTTCTCGTGGAAAGCTGATGACCATGAAGCGGACCGACTACTGCGGCGCCCTGCGCGCCGGCGACGAGGGCCGCGAGGTCGTCCTCTGCGGCTGGGTCCACAAGACCCGCGACATGGGCCACCTCGTCTTCGTCGACCTGCGCGACCGCGAAGGCCTGGCCCAGGTCGTCTTCCAATCGGACAAGCCCGAGCTGGCCGAAGAGGCCAAGAAGCTCCGCGGGGAGTTCGTGGTCGGCGTCCGCGGCCTCGTCCGCCGCCGCTCCTCGGTCAACAAGGACCTCCCCACCGGCGAGGTCGAGGTCGAGGCGGCCGAGCTCCACGTCTTCGCCGCCTCCCGCGTGCCGCCGTTCGTCGTCGCCGATCCGCCCCAGGCCTCCGAGGAGCTGCGACTGAAGTACCGCTACCTGGACCTTCGCCGGCCGAAGATGCAGCGCCACGTCCGCCTCCGCCATGACGCGGCCCTGGCCGTCCGGAACTTCCTCAGCCGCCACGGCTACCTCGAGATCGAGACGCCCATCCTGGCCAACCCGACGCCGGAAGGCGCGCGGGACTTCCTCGTTCCCAGCCGGATGTACCACGGCCGGTTCTACGCCCTGCCGCAGTCGCCCCAGCAATTCAAGCAAACCCTCATGGTCGCCGGCTGCGACCGTTATTTCCAGATCGTCCGCTGCTTCCGCGACGAGGCCCTGCGGGCCGACCGCCAGCTCGAGTTCACCCAGATCGACATCGAGACGAGCTTCATTGACCGCGACGAGTTCTTCGCCCTCAACGAGGGCCTGATGGAGGCCCTCTTCGCCCTCGTCGGCCGCAAGGTCGAGCGGCCGTTCCCGCGGCTCCCCTACGTCGAGGCCATGGAGAAATACGGCACCGACAAGCCCGACCTGCGGGTGCCGCTCGAGATGCGCGACCTCACGGCCGCCGCCGGAGGCAGCTCCTCGGACGTCCTCAAGGCGGCTGTCGCCGCGGGCGGCGAGGTCAAAGGTCTGCTCGTCCCCGGCGCGGGCAGTCTGTCGCGGGGCCAGCTCGACAAGCTCGGCGAGAAGGCCAAGGCGCTCGGGGCCAAGGGACTCATCTGGATCAAGAAACAGGACGGCTGGAAGTCGTCGCTCAAGACGGCCGAGGCGGATTACGAGGCGATCTGGGCCGCTCTGGGCGGCGGCGGCGCCGACCTCGCGCTTCTCGTCGCCGGTCGGCGGGACGTCGCGCTCCCCGCCCTCGGCGAGATCCGCCGGAACTGGCCCGTCGAGGACGCCGCCCGGCGCGACCGCCTGGCCTTCTGCTGGGTTACGGACTTCCCGCTCTTCGAGTGGAGCGACGAGGAAAAACGTTTCGTCTCCATGCATCATCCCTTTACCTCGCCCTACGAGGAAGACCTTCCCCTCCTCGAGACGAGCCCCGGCAAGGTCCGGGCCAAGGCCTACGACCTCGTCCTCAACGGCACCGAGGTCGGCGGCGGCTCGATCCGCATCCACGAGATGGACGTCCAGCGCCGCATCTTCAAGGCCCTGGGCTTGACCGACGAAGAGACCCAGACGAAGTTCGGATATTTCTTGGAGGCCCTGGGCTACGGCGCGCCGCCCCACGGCGGCATCGCCCACGGCTTCGACCGCCTGGTCATGTTCCTCGCCGGCGAGGAGTCCATCCGCGAGGTCATCCCCTTCCCCAAGACGACGGGGGCCCTCGACCTCATGACCGGCTCGCCCTCCGCGGTCGACCAGCGCCAGCTCGACGAGCTCGGCCTCAAGCTCAAGGGCTGAATTCCTGCCCGGATCGCGACCGGGCATCTCGCCAAGTCGTCCCCTTCCTTATCACCTGCATTGGAACTCGAATGAGCCAAGAGGTTTTAGCCGCTCTTTGCCCACGACATGGTCCTCGAAAATGATGGCTCGGACGTGGCCGGAAGGACGTCAGGGCCGGTGGGTCTCGGCCAGGAAGGCGCCGGGGATGGCCAAAAGGGCGAAGATGAAGACTTTCCAGAGGACATGCAGGGCGGAGGCGCTCTCGACGGCGACGCTGCCGGCCACGGCGCCGAGGCCGGGCATGAGCGGCGAGACAAGCAAATTGACCGCCCCGTAGCCCAAGCCGACGAGGCCGCCCGCCGTGATCCCGGCCGCCGAACGCTTCCCCATCCGGCTCCTTCGGGACCAGAGCGCGGCCATGTAGCCGGCCGCGAACGGGACGAGGAAGGCGACCCACCAGACATCTTTGAGGACCGGCACGCGCCCGGCCGAGCCGACGAAGACGAGGTCGAGAACGGCGAGGGCGGCCGTGCCGGCAAGGACCGCCAGCGGCACGGCCCAGAACCGGCTCTTTCGTTCCGCGGCCAACTCATCGCGCTTCCGGATCCTGACGCCGAGGCTCAGCGGGAAATTGTAGAAGGCGTCGAAGACGGCGTGCTCGAGCCAGGCGCCACGCTCGCCGAAGACCGGGACGACGTGGACGGCCTCCGTCGCCCAGTGGCCGGCCATGAACCTGGCCAGCTCGGGGAAGCGGTAGGCCATCTGCAGCGGAAAGGCCAGGTAGCCGATGATCTTGAAGAAGCCGACCGGCAGGGCTAGCCTGTAATCCCTGAAGTTCCTCTCTTTGATGCAGACGCCCAGCGTATAGAAGCCGCGGACGAGGGAGCCGGGAGAGATGGGGAGCAGATTGAAGGCCCCGATCATGAGCCCGGCCCGCAGCGTCGCCTCGGACCAGCTCAATTCCGGATGGCTCAGAACATAGATGATGGCGATCGTGAGGAAGGTCGTCTCGGAAACGAACAGCGTGGCCAGGTGAACGGCCAGGCTTTTGAGATATTTCTGGATGAAAGGCTCATCGATCTGGGCCAGGATGACCTCGGCGTCCCGCGGGCTGAGCGTGCGGTTCTTGAGGCCCTCGTCGATCATGTCACGGAGCCACTTCTCGCGGACGGCCGGCTTGAAATAGAGCTGGACGGGCCTGACGAACATGAGGTGGAGGCGCTCCTTGAAGAAGGCCTTGTCCGTCAAGAAGCGGTGGAGCCCCGCCGGCAGGAAGGCGAGCGGCCGGTTGATGAGATAGAGCCAGGGCCTGTCCGCGATGGCCAGGCCGCGCTTCTCGCTCACCCGGCCCGAGCGGACCCAGCCGATAAGGCGCTCGGCGACATGGGCCCGGAAGGCGCGGCGGGCATAGCCGGCCTTGGCCATCAAGGCCCCGACGTGGCGGCGGATCTCCTGGCGCCCCCAAAGCCTGCGGACGAACGGCCCGAGGAGCGGGGCGAGCCAGAGGATCCAGAGCCCGACGGATCTTCCCGGGAACCTGACGAGGAAGAAGATCGGCGTGAGGATGGGCAAGAGCCCGAGAAGAAGGAACGCGATCGAGGCGAGGCCGCTTTCGGCCAGCCGCCGGGCGGCGGCCGGATCGGCCATGCGCCGGATCTCCCAGGCCCGGACCCAGGCCCGGTGGATGGACGCCCAGAGCCGGGGCCGAGTGATGAGCCGGAGGTGATGGTGGGTGATGTCCGGCATGGAATCGCGGTAGGCCCGGTCGGCGGCCTTGAGCTCTTCGATGGCACCCATCGTGTCGGCAAAGGTTTGGCCGTGGCTTTGAACAAAGGTTTCGAGCGCGTCGAGGTCGCCCCGGTCGAACTGGACCAGCCTGCCCCGGGCGAGGCCTTGAACGATGAGCTTGAAGTCCGCCGGGCATTGCGGCAGGAAAGGCAGGAGGGCCATGCCGGCCCGGAAGTCCACGCCGACGAGGCCGCGCTCCGGATCGTTTTCCGACTCGGTCCGCTTGAGGGCGTTCGGCTGGCTCTTCAGCGTCCACCATTCGTATTGGCGGGCCAGCTCCCGGGCCCCCATCTCGCGCATGAGGCCGACGAGGTCCTTCATGAACGTTCGCTTGGCCCGGTACTCGGGGGAGCCCAGGCCTTCCGCCGGCCGCCCAGGCTTCCAGCCGAGGCGGGCAAAAAGGTCGTCGTCGATCTCGTAGCGCCAGAGCCGGCCGTCCACCCATTCGCTGATCTCGCCGCAGCTCCCGAGAACTGGGTCGGTGAACGTGGCCAGGACGTCGACGACGGCCCGCTCCGTGCCGAAGCGTTCCGCGGCCGCGCGGCGGATGAGCTTGGGCCAGAGGGCCCCGGCCCGGGCCGCGTCAGGATTGACCTGGGGCGCGAAGGGGGCCTGGAAGCCGATCCCGAAGAGCGCGTTGCGGACGGCGCGGCCGAAACCAGAGACGGGGACGAGGATCTTGACGGCGTAGGATCGGCCTCGCTCGAGGCCCTCGAGAGGGCCCTCGGGCGCGGAGATCTCGAGGGCCCTGACCTTGTAGACCTGGCCGGCGTATCCTCCGCCGACATAGCGCTCGATCTCGAGCCGGGCCCGGCCGGCGCGGGCCGGCCAGACGCCCCGGACGTCGTACTCGAGGACCTGGCCGGCCTCGTGCCGCCGGACGCGGAGCGGGCGAAAGAGGCGGGCGGCCCGGAAGCGTTCCTCGAGCGCGCGGACGGTCCCGGGAGAGTATGCGCTATTTTTCATGCTTGAAAGAGTTTAGTCGTTCGACGGAAGACCGGTGTCGCCCCGCGGGGGACGCCGGCCGGCCTTCCCGACGTACCTATCAGATCCGAAATCGTGTTCGCTTACTTGATCTCCTGTCCGGTCATCGGGTCGGTCAGCCCGATCCGGTGGACCTTGCCCAGCTTGTCGAGCGGACCGGGCCATTTGTCGCCGCCCTTGTTGCACGGCTCCCAGTCGCCGACGATCAGGATGATCTCCTTGTCGGGGTGAATGTACTTCTGCGCGACCTCCTGGACCTTGGCCCTGGTCACGGCCTGGATCTTCGACCGGTAGGTCTTGTAGTAGTCCATCGGCTTGCCGGTCATCTCGAGGTTGGCGAAGCTCATCAGGGTCGCTTGCGGCGTCTGGAAGTTGTCGGCGAAGCTCTCGAGAAAGAAGTTGACGGCCGTGTCCATCTCCGCGTCGGACACCGGCTCCTTGCGGATGCGGTTGAACTCGGCCAGGATCAGGGAAATGGCATAGCCGACGGTGGATGATTTGGTCTGCACGTAGCCGGAGAACGTCCCCGGCAGGCCCCAGCGGTAGGTGAAGCGGCTGCCCTGGTTGTAGGAGAGGCCCTCGTCCGAGCGGACCTTGGTCGTGATCCGCGAGGTGAAGCCGCCGCCGCCGAGGATGAAGTTCATGAGCTGGACGGCGTAGTAATCGGGATTGGTGTCCTCGATCCCGAGATGGCCCATGCTGATGTAGCCCTGGTTGATGGCCTTCTGGACGAAATAGACGCCGGGCTCGGGAACCGGGAACGCTTTCGGCAGCGCCGGGAACGCGGGGGTCCCGCCCTTCCAGCCCGCGGCGAGCTTGTCGATCTTGGCCTTCAGGGCCGCCTTGTCGAAGTCGCCGGAGACGGCCAGGACGACGTTCTTAGGAACGAAATACTTGCCGTGGAAGGCCTTGAGGTCGGCCGCCGTGATGCCATCATAGCTGGCCTTCGTCGGCTGCCAGGTCACGGCGTTGTCGCCGTAGAGCAGCCGCTCATACTCGCGGCTGAGGACCGCGTTCGGCTGGTCGTTGGCCTGGCGCAGCTGCTCGACGAAGCGGGCCTTGGCCAACTTCAGCGGCTCTTCGCGGAAGGCCGGGTTCCGCAGGACATCGAAGAACGTGGCCAGCCCCTCGTCGAGGTCCTTGGCGAGGACCGACAGGCTCAGCATCGCCGTCCGGTCCTGGACGTTGAAGTTGAGGGTGCCGCCGAGGAAATCGATGCGGTCCTCGATGGCCGGCCCTTCCTTGGTCGTCGTGCCGCCCTTGATGAGCTGGTCGCCGAGGACCGTGCCCAGGCCCGTCTTGTCCTTCGGCACATAGAAGTCGCCGCAGTTGACGATCGCGGTGATGTTGAAGAGGGGCAGGCTCTTGTCCTCTTGGACGTAGGCCCGCAGGCCGCCCGCGTAGACGACGCGGAAGTCCTTGGGGGACGGCGGCTCGTACTTGAGGGGCGGATAGGTCAGATCCGAGGGGCGCTGGGCCTGGGCCTGGACGAGGCCGGCGCCGATCACGAGAAGCCCGAGAATGGCGATGATGGTTCTTTTCATGACGTCCTCCTTACCGCCCCTTCCGGGTGTAGATCGCCGTCAGGCTGTTGTCCTTGACGAAGTACTTGGCGGCGACGCGCTTGACGTCGTCGTTAGTGACCTTCTTCAGGGCGTCGAGATCGGTCAGGATGGACCGCCAGCCGCGCATGAGATCGGCCCGGCCGACCCGGCTGGCCAATCCGGAGATGCTGCCCAGGCTGCGGACGAACATGGCCTCGCTGCGGTTCTTGGCCTTTTGGATCTCCTCCTCGGTCAGCCCTTCCTTCTTGACCTTCTCGATCTCGGCCCAGATCTCCTTCTCCAGGTCCTCGGGCTTGACGCCCTTGTCGAGCCGGGGCGTGGCGCTGAACTGGAACATGCCGACGTACCATTGCGGCCGGCTCGAGGCCGAGGCGCTGACGGCCAGCTGCTTGTCGCGAACGAGGGTCTTGTAGAGGCGGCCCGTGCCGCCGCCCCCGCCCATGCCGCCGCGGAACCCGCCGCCGCCGCCCGAGCCCAGCGTCGCGGCCAGGACGGCCAGGGGCTGGGTGTCCGGGTCGCCGTCGCGCGGGACGTGGAACATCATCTGCAGGCTGGTCGGGGCCGGCCCCTCGCCGTAGAGCCGCTTTTCGCTGTACTGAGGCGGCTCGCCGTCGCGGATGGGCTCGAGATCCGGGCCCTTGGGGATGCGGCCGAAGTACTTCTCGGCCATGGCCACGACCGCGGCCGGGTCGAAGGCGCCGACGTAGATGGCCACGGCGTTGTTGGGGACGTAGTAGGTCTTGTGAAAGTCGACGAGGTCCTGCTTCGTCACCTTCCGCAGGTCGTCCATCCAGCCGATGACGTCCCAGTGGTAGGGCGAGGCCGTATAGAACGCGGAATTGACCTGCTCGTTGAAGAAGTAGCCCGGCCGGTTCTCGCTCAGCCGGCGCTCCTCCATGATGACGTCCTTCTCCGAATAGAACTCGCGGAAGACGGCGTTCATCATGCGGTCGGACTCCATGAGCATCTGGAGCTCGATCTTGTTCGAAGGCAGGGTGACGTAATAGCCCGTCGTCTCCTGGCTGGTCGAGGCGTTCAGGCCGGTGCCGCCGTTCTTCATGTACTGGGTCCAGAGGTCGTCCTTGACGATGTAGGCCTTCTCGGCCTTGACCAGCTCGTCGACCTCCTTCTGCCAGGCGGCGATCTTGGCCGGGTCGCCGTCGGTCTTCCAGTACTTCTCCCGGTAGATCCGGCCCATGAGCTCGTCGATCCGGGCGTCGATCTTGGCGTCCGCGGCGTAGTCCCTGACGCCCATGACCTGGGTGCCCTTGAACATCAGGTGCTCGTGGATGTGGGCGCTGCCGGTGATGCCGGGCCGCTCGTTGATCGAGCCGACCTTGAAGTAGATGTGGCAGACGACCCGGGGGACCCCCGGCTTGGGGATCATCAGGATCTTCATGCCGTTCCCGAGGACGTGCTCCTGGACATTCAGGGTCACGTCCGCGGCCGCGGCGAACGAGGCCAGGACGAAGGCCGCCGCGACAAGGATGAGGACGCGTCTGTTCATCTCCGATACCTCCAGGATGGCGATGCGTATCAGGTATATTTTTTATATTTGGCGGATTTTTTCAACTTCTCGACGACCTCCCGGACCTTCTGGTCCTGGGCGCGGTCGCAGATGAGGAGCGCGTCGCCCGCATCGACGATGACGAGGTCGCGGACGCCGACGAGCGCCGTCAGCCGTCCCGGGTTCCAGACCAGGCAGTCCGCCGCGTCGAGCGCGAGCGTTTCGCCGCGGGCGGCGTTGCCGGCCCCGTCCCTGGGCCAGATCGCCGCGAGGGCCGACCAGGACCCGACGTCCGACCAGCCGAAGTCGCCGTCGGCGACGAGGACCCCGCCCGCCTTCTCCATCAGCGCATAATCGATGGACAGGGCCGGGGCGAGACGGAAGGCCCGTTTGAGGCCGGCGGCGCGTCGCGATCTCAAGGCCGTGAGCATGGCCTTCCAGGCTGGCTCGAGCTCGGGGGCGAAGCGCCGCAGCTTGGCCGCGAAGACGGACGGCCGCCACAGGAACATCCCCGAGTTCCACGTATAGTCCGGCGAGGCCGCATATTCCCTGGCCCGCCCTTCGTCCGGCTTCTCGGTGAAGCCGAGGACCGGGTAGAAGGACGTGCCCGCGATCCGCCGTCCGGCCCCTCGGTTGCTCCGGATGTAGCCAAAGCCCGTGGCTGGGCAAGCGGGCGGGATGCCGAAGACGACGAAGACATCTTCCCTGGACGCCGCCGCGGCCCCCGCCCGCAGGCGCGCCAGGAACCTGGCCCGGTCGCGGATCAGATGATCGGCCGGGAGCACGGCCACGACCGCTTCCGGGTTCTCGAGGAAGACGCGCGCCGTGGCCAGCATCACGGCGGGGGCCGTGTTCCTGGCCTCGGGCTCGACGATGAAGCTTCCCTTCGGCCAGCGCGAGAGGATCCTTCGGGCCCGGCGGATCTGCGCGGCGTCGGCGACGAGCGTCGTCCGCCGCGGCGGCACGAGCGCCCCGATGCGCCGGACGGTCTCGACGAGCATGGGCTCGGGCCCGGCGATGCGCAAGAACTGCTTGGGCCGGGCCTCCCTTCCGAGCGGCCAGAACCGGGTCCCCCGTCCTCCGGCCAGGATGACGGCGCGGATGTCCGCGTCCCTCATGGCGCCCCGAGATGGTTGATGACGTCCTGGAGTTCGGCCCGGACCTCCTTCTGGATCGCCTCCAGGTCAGCTTCCGTCTCGGCCTCGAAGCGCAGGACGATGACGGCCTGGGTGTTCGAGGCCCGGACGAGGCCCCAGCCTCCCGGGAAGACGGCCCGAACACCGTCGATGTCGATGATCGGATGGCGCGCCGCCAGCCGGCGGCGGACCTCCTCGACGATCTTGAACTTGACCTCGTCGGAGGCGTAGATGCGGATCTCCGGCGTGGCGAAGGTCTTGGGCAGCCTGGCCGTCAGGTCCGAGAGCTTCTCCGGCGTCCGGGCCAAGATCTCGATGAGGCGGGCCGAGGCGTAGATCGCGTCATCGAAGCCGAACCAGCGGTCATTGAAGAAGATATGCCCGCTCATCTCCCCGGCGAGCAGCGCGTTCTCCTCCTTGATCTTCTGCTTGATCAGGGAATGGCCCGTCCGCCACATGATCGGCCTGCCCCCGAGCCGCTCGATCTCCTCGTAGAGGACCTTGGAGGCCTTGACCTCCGAGATGACGGCCGCGCCGGGGCGAGAGGGCAGGATGTCCCTGGCGAAGACGGCCAGCAGCCGGTCGCCCCAGATCGTCCGCCCCTCGTCGTCGACGACGCCGATGCGGTCCGCGTCGCCGTCGTAGGCGATGCCGAGCTCGGCCCCCGACTCGCGGACCTTGGCGATGAGCGGCTCCATCGCCTCGGGCAGGGTCGGGTCGGGGTGGTGATTGGGGAAGCGGCCGTCGGGCTCGCAGAAGAGCTCGACGACCTCGGCCCCCATCCTGCGGAACAGCGGCACGGCCACCGCCCCGCCCGTCCCGTTGCCCGCGTCGATGACGACCTTGACCGGCCGGGCGAAGCGGACGTTCCCGGCGACGTAGTTCGCGTATTCCGGGACGATCTCGACCGTCCGGACGCGGCCGCGGCCGCGCGGAAAGACGCCTTTGCGCACGATCTCATAGAGCGCCTGGATCGTCTTGCCGTAGAGGGTCTCCTCGCCGGACATCATCTTGAAGCCGTTGTGCTCCGGCGGATTGTGGGAGCCGGTGACCATGACCCCGGCCGGCAGCCGATCATGGAAGACGGCGAAATAGAGAAGCGGCGTGGGGACGACGCCGAGATCGGCGACGTCGCATCCCGTCGAGACGAGGCCGCGGGCAAGGGCCTGGGCGAAGCCGGGCGAGCTCAGCCGGCAGTCCCGTCCCACGGCGATGTCGCGCTGGCCCCGGCCGAGGAAGAAGGTGCCCATGGCCCGGCCGAGGATCTCGACAGCGGGCTCATCGAGGTCCTGGCCGGCGATGCCGCGGATGTCGTATTCCCTGAAGATCTGCGGGTTGATATCCAACTGGCCCTCCTCCTCGTCCGTCATCCCACAGACATGACTATATGAATATCCTTTTTTTTACACGATGCGCGAGGCCCCTCTTCCGGGCCCTCCGGCCCGGCCCGCGGCCATCCGGCGGGCGTAGCTCGCGCCGATGAAGGCCTTGAAGAGAGGGTGCGGCGCCAAGGGCTTGGACTTGAACTCCGGGTGGAACTGGCAGCCGAGGAACCAGGGATGGCCGGGGGCCTCGATGATCTCGACCAGGCTGTAGTCCGGGTTGACGCCGGAGAAGATCAGGCCGGCGTCGGCCAAGGCGTCCTTGTAGCTCGGGTTGAATTCGTAGCGATGCCGGTGACGCTCGCTGATGTGGAGGGACCTGTAGGCCTTGTGCGCCAGGGACCCCTTTTGAAGGTCGCAGCGATACTGGCCGAGCCGCATCGTGCCGCCGATGTCGCAATCCATGGCCAGCTCCCGCCAGCGGACGATGACCTTGTGCGGGGCCTCCGGCGTGAACTCCGTGCTGTTGGCCTTCTTCAAGCCCGCGAGCGAGCGGGCGTACTCGATCGAGGCGCACTGCATGCCCAGGCAGATCCCGAAGAAGGGGATCTTGTTCTCGCGCGCATACGTGACCGCCCGGATCTTGCCCTCGATGCCGCGCTTGCCGAACCCGCCGGGCACCAGGATCCCGTCCTTCGCCCCGAGGATCCCGGCCGGATCGTTCTTCTCCAATGCTTCGGCCTCGATCCAATCGATCTTGACCGCGAGGCGGTTGGCCAGGCCGCCGTGGATGAGGGCCTGGTTGAGGCTCATGTAGGAATCGTGCAGGCCGGCGTACTTGCCGACGAGCCCGATCTCGACGGCGTCCTTGGGATGCTCGAGCCGGTCCACCATGGCCTGCCACGCGGCGAGGTTCTTCGTCCGGCGAGGCAGGCGGAGCATCTTGAGGATGGTCGCGTCGAGCCCCTGCTCGGCGTAGTTCAGCGGGATCTCGTAGATCGAGTCGACGTCGCGCGCGGTGACGACGGCCTGGACCGGCACGTTCGTGAACAGCGAGATCTTCGACTTGATGTCCGCCGAGAGGTCCCGGCCGGTGCGGCAGAGGAGGATGTCGGGCTGGATGCCGATCGCGCGCAGCTCCTTGACGCTGTGCTGCGTCGGCTTGGTCTTCAGCTCGCCCGAGACGCCGACGAACGGGACGAGCGTCAGATGCACGAAGACGGTCCGGTCGGCGCCCAACTCGAGCCGCATCTGGCGCGTCGCCTCGAGGAACGGCTGGCTCTCGATGTCGCCGACGGTGCCTCCTATCTCGCAGATAACAATATCGTTATCGTCGGAGACCGCCTCGATCGCCGACTTGATCATGTCCGTGACGTGGGGGATCACCTGGACCGTCTTGCCGAGATACTCGCCCTTGCGCTCCTTGCGGATGATCGTCTCGTAGATCCGGCCGGCCGTCCAGTTGTGCGCCTTCGTCGTCTTCGTCGACGTGAAACGCTCGTAATGCCCGAGATCGAGGTCCGTCTCGGCGCCGTCGTCGGTGACGTAGACCTCGCCGTGCTGGAACGGGCTCATCGTGCCGGGATCGACGTTGAGATAGGGATCGAGCTTCTGGATGGTGATGCGATAGCCGTGGCTTTCGAGGAGCCGGCCGATCGAGGCCGCGGCGATGCCTTTGCCGAGACCGGAAATGACGCCGCCCGTGATGAAGATATACTTGGTCATCTGTGCCTGTGCCTGGAAGATGCTTCGATTATATCCTCAGGCCCGCTCGCACTCAAGCCGGAAGCGGGCCGCGGGCGAGCCGCGATGTCCGACGCTCGGGCTCAGGCCTGCTCCGGGGCGGCGGGGGCCGCGTTCGGCCGCGGTGTGCCCTTGGTCTGGCAGGTCGCTTCGAGATACGCGCCTTCCTCGACGACGAGCGTCGGCGCGAGGAGCGTCCCGAAGACGCGGCCCTTGTCGTGGACCTCGATCCGGTCGGTCGCCTGGAGCGTGCCGTGGATCTCTCCGTTGATGACGAGCTGCCCGACCTTGACGTCGGCCTCGACCTTGCCCCTCTCGCCGATGACGAGCAGCGAGTCGGAGTTGATCGTGCCCTTGAACGTGCCTTCGATCCGGAACGAGCCCTTGAAGCTCAGGTCGCCCTTGAATTCCGACTCCATGTCGATCAGGCCGGCCAGCTTGGTCTCGTTCAGCTCACGTGGTCTGTCTTTCATGCGCTTGCTCCTTTGATCCGGTCGTAGATTCGATTGAGATCATCGAGGGAGAAATAATAGATCTTGAGGACGCCTTTGTTCCGATGGCCCGCGATCAGGACCTTGGTTCCCAGGAGCTTGAGCATCTCCTCCTGAAGGGCGTAAAGATCGGGATCGGCCAGGCTCCTCTGCGCCCGAGGCGCCCGCTTCTTGAGCCGGTTGACCAGGGCCTCGGTGTTCCGGACGGACAGTCCCCTATCGATGACCTGGCGGCAGCAGTAGAGCTGCGTCGCCGTATCCTCCAGGGCCAACATGGCCCGGGCATGTCCCATGGAGATCGAGCCGTCCGTCAGGCGATCCTGGATCTCCGCGGGCAGCTTGAGAAGGCGGATGTAGTTCGTGACCGAGCTGCGGTCCTTGCCGACTTTATCGGCGAGGTCATGAAGGGCGTAGCCGTGGTCGTCGATGAGCCTCTGGTAGGCCCGGGCGATCTCCAGGGCATTGAGCTCCTCGCGGTGGATGTTCTCGATGAGCGAAACCTCGAGCTCTTTGTCCTTGGGGATGTTGCGGATGAGGACCGGGATCTTACGCAGGCCGGCCCGCTGGGCGGCCCGCCACCGCCTCTCTCCGACGATGATCTTGTAATGGTCTTCTTCGGGGACCACGATGACCGGCTGCACGATGCCCGTCTCCTTGATCGATTGGGCCAGCTCGTCGATCGTTTGGTCGTCGAACTTCAGCCTCGGTTGAAAGGGATTGGGCTTGAGGTCCTCGACCTCGATCTCGGCGAACCTCTCGTCCTTGAGAATGCTGAATTCTTCCGGGATGAACGCCCCCAGACCTTTTCCCAGGGCTTTCTTGCTCATCGGCGCATGATCTCCTCGGCCAGGTTGAGGTAGGCTTCGGCCCCCTTGGACTTGATGTCATAAAGGACGATCGGCTTGCCGAAGCTCGGGGCTTCGGCCAACCGGACGCTGCGCGGAACGATGGAATCGAAAAGGATGTGCTTCAGGGACTTGCGGATCTCGTCGGCCACCTGCTTGGAGAGATTGGTCCGCTCGTCGTACATGGTCAGCAGGATCCCCTCGATAGCCAGCCTGGGGTTGAAATAGGTCCTGACCGTTTCCAGCGTCTGGAAGAGATCCGGGATGCCCTCCATGCAGAGGAATTCCGTCTGGACCGGGATGACCAGGGAATCGGCGGCGGCCAAAGCGTTGATGGTCAGGAACCCGAGGGATGGCGGACAATCGATGATCATGAAATTGAAATAGCGCCTGCCGTTTTCGACGGCGGCTGCCAGTCGCTTTTCCCTCCGGTCGGTCCGGTAGAGCTCGGCCTCGATGCCGGCGAGCTCCGGCGAGCAGGGGCACAAATAGAAATTCTCGAGCTCCGTCCCCTCGATGCAATCCATGAGGTCGCGGCCGTTCATCATGGCCTGGTAGATACCCTTGCCCGGCTCCTTGCGTTTGGCCAGCCCCAGCGTCGACATGCCCTGGGGATCGAGATCGATGAGCAGCGCTCGCCGGTTCTTGAGGGCCAGGCAGGCGGCGAGGTTGATGGCCGTCGTGGTCTTCCCCACGCCGCCCTTCTGGTTCGCCACGGCCAAGATCTTATTCATCGGCGGGCTCGATTTCACGTGAAACAGGGAGTTTATGGGCCTTCTTGGCCAGGATCTCGAGGTGGAGCCCGAGGTTCTGTAGGGCGGCGGGAGTCAGGCCGCGGACCTTCTTGGCCTCTCCCAGCGTCTGCGGCCTCATCTTCTCCAACCTCTCGATAGCCTCTCTGGTCAGCCCCGAGACTGTCCTAAAATCCAGGTCCCCGGGGATCCGCATGGCATCGGACCTCGCCGTCCTGGCGAGCTCGCGTTCCTGCTTCCGGACATAGCCCTCATATTTCGTCTCAGACTCGACATAATTCGCTTCTTCATGGCTCAAGGCGACCGGCAACTGCCCGCATTTTATCATATCCTCGAGACCGATTTCAGGTTTCTTTAAAAGATCGAGCATCGTCACCCGATTCCCGCCTCCGTCCTTGACGGTCTTCTTCCGCAGATAGGCCATCGCATCCCTGATCCTGGCCATCTTCGACGTGTACCCGTCCCAGGTCTCGTCGTCCACGAGCCCCAGCTCCCGGCCGTAGGCCATCAGCCTCCGGTCGGCATTATCTATCCTGAGCAAGAGCCGGTGTTCGGCCCTCGAGGTGAAAAGCCTGTAAGGCTCGTCGACGCCAGCCGAAACGAGGTCGTCGATGAGGACCCCGATGTAGGCCTCGTCCCTCCTCAGGACGAAAGGGGGCTCCTTCCTGAGGCTCAGGACGGCGTTGATCCCGGCCATCAGGCCCTGGGCTGCGGCCTCTTCGTAGCCTGAGGTGCCGTTGATCTGTCCGGCGAGATAAAGCCGGCGGGTCTTCCGGGTCTCGAGCGTGGGCAGGAGCTCGGTGGGGGAGACGGCGTCGTATTCGATGGCGTAGGCGGGCCTCAGGATCTTGGCCCGCTCGAGGCCGGGGATGGTCGAGAGGATCTCCCGCTGCGCCTCAAGGGGCAGGCTCGAAGAGAGGCCGTTGACATACGTCTCGTTCGTCTCGATCCCTTCGGGCTCGAGGAAGAACTGGTGCCGGGCCCGGTGGGGAAACTTGACGACCTTGTCCTCGATCGACGGGCAATAGCGTGGACCGATGCCTTTGATCTTGCCGCTGTAGAGCGGCGAGCGGTCGAGGTTGCGCCGGACGACGTCGTGAGTGGCCGCGTTCGTATGGCCGAGATGACAGACGACCTTGTTCTCGAGGGGCGTCCGGGTCCGATAAGAGAACGGAACGGGCTCCTTGTCCCCGGGCTGGGGTGTGAATCGGCCCCAATCGATCGTGTCCCTGTCCAGTCTCATGGGGGTTCCGGTCTTCAGACGGATGATCTTCAGATCGAGGGCCCGGAGCTCCCGGGCCAGGTCGACCGAAGGGGGCTCGTCGGCCCGCCCGGCCGGGTAGCTCTCGAGCCCGATATGGATGAGCCCGTTGAGGAACGTCCCGGGCGCCAGGATGACCGCGGAGCCGAGAATGTCAGTTCCGTCGAGGGTCCGCACTCCTCTGGCCGCGCCGCCCGAAATAAGCAGTTCGGCGACAGTGCCCTGGAAAAGCGTCAGGTTGGGAGTTTTCTCGAGCCGGCGCCTCATGGCCAGCCTGTAGGCGGCCTTATCGCATTGGGCCCGGGGCGCCCGAACGGCCCCGCCCCGGCTGCGGTTGAGAAGCCGGAACTGGATGCCCGTCTCATCGGCCAAAAGGCCCATCATGCCGCCCAGGGCATCGATCTCCCTGACGAGATGCCCCTTGGCCAGGCCGCCGATCGCGGGGTTGCAGGACATCTGGGCGATGGTCTCGAGATGGATGGTCACGAGACAGCAGCGCAGCCCCATCGCGCCGGCGGCCGCGGCCGCCTCGCACCCGGCATGACCGGCCCCGACCACGACGACGTCGAACTCGTTAGATGGGTCCATGCCGCGCCTATTTCCCGACGCAGAACCGCCCGAAGATGGCCTCGAGGACCTCGTCGGTCCGGACCTCGCCGACAAGCTCGCCGAGATGGCTCATGGCCGTCCGGATCTCCTCGGCACAGATCTCCTCGGAATGCCCCCGGGCCAGAACGTCGCGGGCCCGGCGCAGGGCCCCAAGGAGGCCCTCGAGGCACTCCTTTTGGCGGGCATGGAGGATGATCTCCTCGGATAGGCGGGCGTCGGGGACGAAGGTCTCACCGATCGTCCGGCGCAACCGGTCGATGTTCCGGCCTTTAAGCGCCGAGATCTCGACGACGGGGGTCTTTCCGGCGAGGCCATGGAGGGCGCGGCCCGTGAGCTTCCTCCCGAGGTCGGTCTTGTTCAGGACGACGATGGCCTTTTTCCCCTGGAATCTCCGGAGGAGCCGCTCGTCCTCCGCCGCCGGCGGCCGCGAGGCATCGAGAACGATGAGCAATCCATCGGCGTCTTTGGCGATCTTCAGGCCTCTGGCCATGCCCGTCTTTTCGACGGGGTGCGCCGCCCGGCCGAGACCGGCCATGTCGACCAGGTGGAAGACGACGCCGTCGAGGACCATCTTCTCCCTCAAGAAATCCCTGGTCGTGCCCGGAAATGGCGTGACGATGGCCCTGTCCTCTTCGAGGAGGGCGTTGAAAAGCGTCGATTTGCCGACGTTGGTCTTGCCGACGATGGCCAGGGCGACGCCCTCCGCCAGGGCCCGGCCCGCCTCATGGCTGGCGACCAGCCTTTCAAGGTCGTTCTCGAGGGCGGCGAGCGTCTTCAGACCGGCCGCGGCGCTCGGGCGCAGGCCGTCCTCGGGGAATTCGAGCCCGGCTTCGAGCCTCGAGAGAAGGACGACGAGCCGGCCCCGGATCTTGGACATCTTTCGGGACAGGCTGCCGCCGAGTTGCCGGGCTGAGATCCTGGCCTGGACGAGGGAGGCCGACCGGATGAGGTCGTTGACGGCCTCGGCCTGGAGGATATCGAGCCTTCCGTTGAGATAGGCCCTGAGGGTGAATTCCCCCGGCCGGGCCGGCCTGGCGCCCGCCTCGGTCCCCGTCTTGAGGATGCTCTCGAGGACGGCCGGACTGCCGTGCACGCTCAGCTCGACGACGTCCTCGCGGGTATAGGACCGGGGCGCCTTGAAATAAGTCAGGAAGGCCTCGTCAAGAGGTGAGCCGCCGTGGGGGTCGCGGACCGCGCCGAAGAGGGCCCGTCTCTCGGGGAACGGCCGCCTGACCCTGGCTCTCGGCTCGAAGATCCGCCGGGCGACGTCGAGCGCCTTGGGGCCGCTGATGCGGACGACGCCCAGACCGCCGAACCCCGGCGGCGTGGCGATGGCGATGATCGTATCGTCGAGCACTGGCGGTCTTTCTTCGATTCCTCATTCTAGGTGACGCGCGCAGCGATGACAAGTGCTCAGAGGTTGCTCAAAGGTCGCCGGTCATGTCGTTCACTTTTTTTGCTGGCGGCGAAAGTTGTTTTGAAGCGGACGCTCAGGCCGCTCGCCCTTTTGAAAAGGAAAGGCAGTCAGACAGCGTCCGTCCCGCGCAGGGGTGTTCCCAGAGGAGGCCGCGGGAGGGCGGAGCGGGCACGGATGAGGATTGGGGACCGGCGGGAAGCGGGGACAGTCCCCGGCCGAACTCAGCGGGGGATCTTGAAGATCTTGACCTTCTTGAGGAACCCTTCGCCGATGCTCTCGCTCGTGACCCCCGGCGTCTCGTTGGCGGCGATGTGGATGATGCGCCGCTCGTAGGGGTTCATGAGCTCGAGGATCTCCTCGCGCCCGGAATCGGAGACCTGCCGGGCGACGCGCTGGGCGTACTCCCGGAGCTTCTTTTCCTTGCGCTTGCGGTAGAACTCGCAGTCGACCTGGACCTTGATCGGAGAGAGCTTGTTGAGGACGTGCTGGATGGCCAGGAGGAGCGAGCCGTCGTTGCGCAACAGCATCGTCTTGTCGGGCCCGTCGAAGATGACGAAGACGATGTCGGAGCGCTTCTTGACCTGGTAGGTCAGGTCGAGCGGGAAGACCCGCGTGAGCTGGGACAGGAACCGCTCGGCCGCGTTGTCCGCGTCCTCGTCCTTGGCCCAGGCCCGGATGACGATCTCCTTGCTCTTCATGCCGAAGAGCCTCGTCTTCTCGGTGACGATCTCGTAGTTGAACTTCTCGCGCGGCAGCTTGAGCCGGTGCTCGGCGAGGAGGATGGCCTCCTCGAGGTTCCGGCCTTTGTATTCCGGCCGCTCGTCGATCGTCTGCCCGTTCGGCGCCGGACCCGCCGGCTCCTCGGCGCGGGGCCCGTCCGTCGGCTCGGCAGGCTCGCCGTTCCCGGTCTTTATCTCGTTGTCGTTGTCCATGGTCATCTCGCTTTGGCGGTCAAGGGGTGCCGGTGCATCATCTTGTTCATGAGGGCCTGCTGGCCGATCTGAAGGACGTTGGTGGTCAGCCAGTAGAGCACCAGCCCGCTCTGGAAGTTGATGAAAAATATGGTCATTACGAACGGCATGATGAGCATCATCTTGGCCTGCGAGGGGTCGGCCGAGGTGGGCGTCATCTTCTGGGAGATGTATTGCGTGATGCCCATCAGGATGGGCGTGATGTAAAGGGGATCCTTCGCCGAGAGATCGGTGATCCACAGGAAGAAGGGCGCGTGGCGGAACTCCACGGCCACGACCAGCATGCGGAAGATGCCCCAGAAGACCGGCAGCTGGATGAGCAGCGGCAGGCAGCCCCCGGCCGGATTGATGCCGTGCTCTTTGTAGAGCCTCATCATCTCCTCGTTCATCTGCCGGCGCTGCTCGATGTCGGTCTTGGCCTTCTTATACTTGGCCTTCAGGGCCTTGATCTTCGGCTGGAGGTCGGCCATCTTGGTCATCGACTTCGTCGAGCTGTAGGTCAGCGGGAAGAACAGGATCTTGATCAGGATCGTGAGGAGGATGATGGCCACGCCCCAGTTCGGGATGAGCCGGTAGAAGAACTTGGTGATGACGAGCGTGAACTCGGCGACGAAGCCGAAGGTCGAGAAGTTGATGACCTTCTGGGCCCCTCCGCCGAAGGCCTTGAGATCGTCAATGGCCTTGGGCCCGATGAAGGCGCGGGCGGGATCGGTGGCGTAGACGAAATAGGCCGGGACCTGGCCGCCGGGGACCTGGCCGGCCTCGCGGAGAAAGGCCGCCCGGCCCTGCTGGGCGGGCAGCTGGAAGAGGGCGACAAAATAGTTCTCCTCGTAGGCGGCCCAATCGACGAAGTTGTAGGCGTTCTCGCCGGCCTTGAACTTCCGCTCGTTCATGCGCAGGACCTTGCCGCCCGTGTAGACGGCCGAGCCGCGGCTGGCGCTGTAGCTCTGCTTGGCTTCGGCCGGCGTCATGTTGCCGATGCCCGGGCCCCAGACGACCGAGACGCTCGCCGGCTGGCCGTTCTTCCAGACCCGGAGAGCCGTGGTCACGACGTAGCTCCCGCCGGTGAAGCCGAAGATCTTCTCGGCCCTGACGGAGGCCCCGTCGGAATAGACGAAGCGGAGCTCCCCTTTCGCCTCCGGGGCCAGCTCCAACCCCGGCTGGGAGGCCTCGAACAGCGAGGCGTTGATGGTGGCGGCCAGGGCGCTGTCGTCGAGGCCGATCGAAAAGGGATAGCGCCCGATCTCGGAAGCCAGCGCCGGGACCATCTCGAGGTCCTCCTTGGCGCTGTTCTTATAGGTCTTGAGCTTCCAGCTCTTGAGGACGGCCCCCCGGTTCGACCAGACAGCCCGGTAAAGGGGCGTGTCGACGACGATATCGCTCTCGGCCCGTCCGGCGACCGCGGTCATGTCCTGGGGCGGGGCTGGCTGGGCAGGAGCCGGCCGGGCTTCGGCCGGGGCCTTCTGCGGCTCTTGGATCGCCCCGGCCGTTCCGGGCACGGGGACCGTCGGGGCCGCGGCGGCCGGCGCCGGGCGGTTTTGCTCGGCCTTGTTCGGCTTGACGAAGAAATACTGATATCCCATCAGGACCAGGAACGACAGGACGATGGCCACGATGAGTCTTTTTTCCATTCTCGCTCGCTCTCAGGGTACGGGATCGAACCCGCCCGCGTGAAGGGGATGGCAGCGCAGCAGCCTTCTCCCGCCGAGATAGGCCCCCTTGAGGAAGCCGTATTTCGCGATCGCCTCGTAGGTGTAGGCCGAGCACGTCGGCTCGTACCGGCAACCCCTCCCCAAGAGAGGGGAGAGCGTCGCCTGGTACACCCGGATCAGGGCCAGCGCCAAGACCTTCACGATGACATCCTTTTTCGCCCTAACGCCGCCAACGAAGAGACATAAGCGTCCCGCAGCTCGGGCCAGGGCGCCGACCCCGACTCCGGCCGGGCTATGACGACGAGGTCGAGGGGCTCTCTCAAGAGCTCCTTGTTCCTCCGGAAAAGCTCGCGAAACCTCCGTTTGACCCGGTTCCGGGCCACGGCCGGGCCGACTTTCCGGCTGGCGACCACGGCCATCCTCGAATGGTCCAGCCCATTTCTCAGGAAGACCAGGGTGAAATACCGATCCCTGAGTCGGCCGCCTTCCCGATAGAGATTCGCGAAATCGCTCTTTCTGCGGATTCTCTCGAGAGGCGTCAGGCGCTCATTCATCAGACAGAAACGCGCTTCCGTCCCTTGCGCCTTCTGCTCTTGATGACTTCCTGGCCTCCTTTGGTCTTCATACGGACCCGGAAACCGTGGGTTTTCTGTCGTCTTCGGTTGTTCGGCTGAAACGTTCTCTTCATGTTCGGTCGGCACCTATTGAGGGGGTATGTTACCCGAACCCCCCTGGCCTGTCAAGGCGTTTCCCCCTGGGCGCGTTGACTCTCTCCCCTCATTGGGGGTATAATAGCCTGAGATGAAGTCATTGAAGATCGGCGACAAGGTCATCTACCCGAATCAGGGCCTGGGGGTCGTCGAGGCCATCCATGAGGAGGCCTATAACGGGGAACGCTTCACGGTCTTCAACCTGAGGATCATCTCCAACAACACCCTGGTCACCCTGCCTAGCTCGACGGCCCTCGAGCTCGGGATCCGCCGCCCCATGACGGAGGAATCCATCCGGAAGTTCTTCCATTTCATGGGGGACGGGGGCATCGATGTCACGACGGACTGGAAGGGGCGCTACAAGGAGCACCTCAACCTGATGAAGTCGGGGACCCTCTTCGATATGGCCATCGTCCTGAAGAGCCTCTATTACCTGAGCCTCCAGAAGCCGCTCTCGTTCCGGGAGAAGAAGATGATGGAGAAGGCCAAGGAGCTCATCATCTCCGAGATCTCCGAGGCCCAGGCCGTCCCCTGCTCCAAGATCGAAGAGAAGCTCCTGGGCACCCTGTCCCGCTCGTTCAAGACCGCTAAGACCCGCGTCGCCGCCTGAACGGACGCCCATGCTCCTGCCGGGGATCCTTCTGTTCGTCCTATGTCTCGTCCTGAGCGCGTTCTTCTCCTCGTCCGAGACGGCCTTCATCGCCGTCAACCCCTATTCGCTCGAGGCCCGCGAGCGGAAAGGCTCCAAGGCGGCCGCCCTGGCCCGGAGGATCAAGTCCCGGACGAACGAGTTCCTGGCCACGATCGTCATCGGGAACACGCTGGTCAATGCCGCCGCCGCCTCCATCGCCACTTCGCTTTTCGTCGGCGTCCTTCCGGCGTCCCACCGGGGGAGCGCCATCCTCTATGCGACCTTGGCCACGACCCTGCTGCTGCTCGTATTCGGCGAGATCAACCCGAAGTCCTTCGCCGCCCACAACGCCGTGCGCGCCTCGACGCTTTTCGCCTACCCGATCCGGGCCGCGATGTTCGTCCTCGCCCCGCTGGCCAAGCTCTTCAGCCTCATGGCCGGATGGCTGGTGCCCTCCTCCAAGCCCAGACCGGCCGGCGCCTATCGCGCCCTCGACGAGGAAGAGGCCCGTATCGCCCTCCACGCCGGGGCGAGAGGGCTGTCCTCGCTCCGGCGGCGCATCGTCTCGGGCGCCTTGGAGATCGGCTCGCGCCCCATCCGGGAGGTCATGGTCCCGCGGCCGGAGATCAAGGCCATCGAGATCGAAGCCCGGCCCGAGGACGTCCTCAACACCATCCGCACCGCCGGCTATTCGCGCTTCCCGGTCTTTCGAGGCCGCCTCGACAGCATCGAGGGCATCGTCTACGGCAAGGACGTTATTGGCTATCTTATTGACAAAAAAGAATTTACGGTCAAGGACATCCTGCGCGAGCCGATCTTCGTCCCGGAATCGGCGTCGCTCGAGAGGGTCCTTCGCCAGATGCAGGAGAAGGCCGTTCACATGGCCCTCGTCGTCGACGAGTTCGGCAACGTCGACGGCCTGGTGACGCTCGAAGACATCATCGAGGAGATCGTCGGCGAGATCCAGGACGAGCACGACGACCGGGCCGGCTCTTGGTACGCGGGGCTCGAAGGCGGGCGTTTCCGCGTCGCCGGCGCCGCGTCGGTCAAGGACGTCAACGCTCTCGTTGGCCTGGGCATCCCCGAGAAGAAGCACTACACGACCCTGGCCGGCTTCTTCCTGGCCCAGTGCGGCCGCCTGCCCAAGGAGAAGGACTGGTTCGATTTCGGGGGTTACCGTCTGAAGGTCGAGAAGATGAGCAAGCGCCGGATCGCCCTCATCGAGATCGCCCCGGCCCCGCCGGAGGAGCCGGACGAGTCATGAAGACCGTTGCCGTCAACAAGACCGTCCCACACGACTACATCATCCTGGAGACCTTCGAGGCCGGCCTGGCCCTGGTCGGTAGCGAGGTGAAGTCGGTGCGGGCCGGGCGCATCAGCCTCAAAGAGTGCTACGCCGAGGTCCGGAACGGCGAGGTCTTCCTGGTCAAGTGCCATATCAGCCCCTACGAGCCGGCCAACATCTTCAACCACGACCCGCTGAGGGACCGCCGGCTCCTGCTCCACCGCCGCGAGATCAAGCGCCTGACGGGGAAGACCCAGGAACGCGGTCTGACGATCGTCCCGACCCGGGTCTATGTCGGCGACAAGGGCCGGATCAAGATCGAGGTCGCCCTGGCCCGCGGCAAGCGCGAGCACGAGAAGCGCGAGGCCATCAAGAAGAGGGACACGGACCGGGAGATCCGGGCCGCGCTCAAGAACCGGTCGCGCTGAAAGCCGCGGCCAGCCGGATCGCCTCTTCCATGCTGCGGGGATCCGCCAATCCCTTTCCGGCGATGTCGAGGGCCGTGCCGTGGTCCGGCGAGGTCCGGACGAACGGCAGTCCGAGGGTCACATTGACCCCTGTGGCAAAGGCCGCCAGCTTGAAAGCGACGAGGCCCTGGTCATGGTAAAGGGCGACGACGATCGTATCTCCCTTGCCCAGGGCCTGGAGGAAGAGCGTATCAGGGGGAAAGGGCCCGGCCGCGGCGATGCCCTCCTCGGCCGCCGCTTCCAAGGCGGGGCGGATCTCCTCGATCTCCTCCCGACCCAGGCGGCCGTCCTCGCCGGCGTGAGGATTCAGGCCCGCCACGAGGAGCCGGAAGGGCCCCCCCGGGACGCGTCGGAGGCCGAGGTCGAGGGATCTCAGGAAATCCAGCAAGGCCGGGGCCCGGACGGCCTCGACGGCCTCGCGGAGCGGCCTGTGGTGGGTGAACAGCGCGACCTTGAGGCGCTCCGACCAGAAGGCCATCACGGCGCCGGGATAGAGCCCGGCCAGGTACTCGGTGTGGCCGCGGAACGGATGTCCCGCCAGGGCCCACGCCGACTTGGAAACGGGCGCCGTGACCACGGCGGCCAGCCGGCCGGTCCGGGCCCGCCCGACGGCCGCCTCGAAGGCGCGGAAGGAAGCCTCCCCGTTGGCGGCGGTCACGGCGCCCAGCGCCGCCCGGCCCTCCGGCGCGGGCACCGCGGCGAGGAAGACGCCCGGTTCGGCCGCGCTATCGGGGCGCCAGGCGCGGGCCCCGAGCCGCAGCCCGAGCCGTTCTTCCTCGGCCTCGAGGAGCCGCGGATCGCCGAAGACGACGTAGGCGGCCGCGGGGAGAAGGCCCGACCGGGCCAGTGTCTTGACCACCACCTCGGGGCCGATGCCGCCGGGATCGCCCGACGTGACCCCGATCGAAGGAACGGTCATTTCTTGGCCGGCGCGGCCGCCTCGGCTTCGGGGGCCTCGCCGACCTTGTAGATGCAGCGGATGGCTGACTTGTAGATGAGGAGGTTCGGCGCGCCTTCGCGGTTGAGCTTGATGCAGTTGCGGTCGTACCACTCGATGTAGCCCTCGACGATCTCGCCGTCCGTGTAGACCACGGCCATCGGCGTCTTCTTGTTCATCTGCTTGAGATAGTAATAGCTCTCGGCGAAGGTGTCGGTCGGAGGGTGCATGCGCTTGTGGGACGGCTCCTTCTCGCGCTCGTGCTCGCGCTCCCGTTCCCGCTCCTTTTCTTGGCTCATGCGTTCCTTGATTTCCGTGAGGTTGGGCCGGATGAGTTTTCTGTTCATCAAGTTTTTTCTCCAACAGCTGGGTTGGATTTCGGGTCGCGGACCCCTTTGAGTTGAGGATATCACAGAGCCCGGCCGAATGCAAGTAACCCCTTTGGAGTCAACAGGAAAAGGGGCCCTGCGGCCGGCCCTATTACAGCCCGGATCCGAACTCGGACAGGTTGATGTTCTTCGATTTCAGGTTCGTCCCCATCGCCCGGTCGAGCGCCGCCAGGGATACGTTGTAGGAGACGATCGCGTTGAGCTCGGAGATCCGCGCCGTGGCCAGGTCGCGCTGGTAGGACAGGACGAGATAGTTGGTGCTCATGCCGACCCTGAGCTTCTCCTCTTCCGCGGACAGCTTCTGCTCGGCCAGCTCCCGGGCCTTGGTGTAAGCGACGATCCGTTTGTAGTTCGACTCGACCGCCCGGACGTCGTTCTTGACCTCGACGTAGATCTGGTCCTTCTGGTTCTCGAGGTCGAGCATGGACTGCCGGAGATTGAGCTTGGCCTGGGCCAGCGCGGCCCGCGAGAAGACGTTCGCCAGAGGCAGGTTCAGGGTCAGGCCGAGGTTCCAGTTGGGATACTGGAACTTCATCGTTTGCTTCAGCGCCCCGCCGATGCCGCCGGGAACGGTATGGTCGATGACATTGAGGAGCGGGTCGCCGACGTAGAAGATGCGCGTCCCGTCGATCCCGGGGCTGGAATAGGACGCCGAGAGGTTGAGGTCCGGAAGGACCTGGTTCTTGGCGACGGTGAGATTGATGCGGTCGGACTGGATGCCGAGCTCGCCGATCTTCAGCTCGGTCCTGTTCTGGATGGCCGCGGCGAGGGCCTCATCGAGGTTGACGTCCCGGGGGACGTAGGTCGGCTTATCCTTGGGCACGAGCGCCGTGATGGCCTTGTCTTCCGTGCCCTTGATGCCGATCAGGAGCTTGAGCTGGTCCTCGGTGCTCTTGATCTGGGTCTCGGCCTGGATCAAGTCGGCCTCGCGGGTGGCGACCTCGGCCTGGGCGCTGAGGATCTCGATGGGGGCCAGGGTGCCGACCTCGACCGAGCGCTGGTTCTTCTCGAGGAGGTCCTGGGCCAGCTTGAGGGACTGGCGGCGGACGTCGAGGTTCTCGATGCTGTAAACGAGGTTCCAGTAGGCGGTCTCCACGTCGTAGACGGTGCTCATCAGCGTGTTCCGCAGGTTCTCTTCGGAGACGCCCAGGTTGTTGATGGCCACCAGGATCTCCTGGTTGGCGACCTTCGGGCCGAAGTTCCGGAGCAGGGGCTGGGTGAGCTGGAAGGACAGGGTGGTCGAGTAGCGCGGATTGATCGTGATGCCCCGGCTGTTGACGGTCGTCCGCGACCCGTTGAAGCCGAGGTTGAGCGTGCCTCCGGTCGGCAGGGCCTGGGTGAAGCTCAGGAAGTTGTAGTTCTGGGCCCGGCTGATCGAGCTGTCGCCCGGAGCATCCAAATAGGAGAACGAGGGGTTTTCGTTCTTCCGGGAGCTGCCGCTAAGGCTCATCGTTGGAATGTACTGTTCCCGGGCCTGGCTGAGGGCCTCGGCCGAGAGTTGCGGGCCGAGGACCTGAATGGCGACGCCGAGGTTGTCCTTGAGGGCTTTGACGATGCATTCTTCGAGGGACATCGAGACGATGCCTTGGGCCGGCGCGTTCTGCCCGAAGCTCGGGACCGCCAGGACGAGGGCCAGAGCCGCCAGGGGGAGGGTAGCTTTCAATCTCATGAGCTGTCTCCTTGTCTCAGGCGGCGGCCCGGCCGCGGGCCGCCGAGGATCATTCGTAACGCAGGGCCTCGATCGGGTCGAGCCGGGAGGCCTTCCGGGCCGGGTAGAAGCCGAAGAAGATGCCGATGGCCGCGGCGAAGCAGAAGGCCAGCAGGACCGAATCGATGGACACGACCGTGGTGATGGACGAGAACATCTTGATCTTGTAGAGGAGCTTGGACGCGCCGACGCCGAAGCCGATGCCGATGAGCCCGCCCAGCAGGCTGAGGACGACGGCCTCCGTCAGGAACTGCAGGAGGATGTCCTTCTCGCGGGCGCCGATGGCCATGCGCAGGCCGATCTCGCGGATCCGCTCCGTGACCGAGACGAGCATGATGTTCATGATGCCGATACCGCCCACGAGCAGGGAGATGCCGGCGATGCTGCCGAGCAGCACGGTCATCATCTGCGTCGACTGGGCGGCCGACTCGGCGATCTCGGACATGTTGCCGACGTTGAAGTCGTCCTCGGCCCCGGGCGCGATCAGGTGCCGGACCCGGAGGAGGTCCTCGATCTGAGCCTGGGCCTCGGGCATGGCCTCGGCCGAGACGGCCCGGACGTCGATGGACTGGATGTAATCGATCCCCTGGAGGCGGCGCATGGCCGTCGTGTAGGGGATGCAGATCATGTCGTCACGGCTGCCGAAGCCGCCCGATTCGCCCCGCCTCTTCAGGACGCCCAGGACCTTGAAGGGGATCTTCTTGATGCGGATGACCTTGCCGATCGGGTCCTCGTCCTCGAAGAGGTTCGTCTTGACGTCGTAGCCGAGGACGGCGACTTTGGCCGCCGACTTGACCATCCCGTCGTCGTAAAAGGTCCCCGTCTCGACGTCCCAGTTCCGGACCTCGGGATAGCGGGCGCCGGTGCCCTGGATCGAGGTGTTCCAATTCTTGTTGCCGTAGACGGTTTGGGCCCGCGCGTTGACCGACGGCGAGACATAGAGGACGGCCGGGCACTGCGTCGCGATGGCCTCGGCGTCGGGCTCCTTCAGGGTCGTCCGGGTGCCCCAGCCGCCATGGACGCCGCGCTGGTTGGCGCTGCCGGGCCGGACGAAGAGGAGGTTCGTGCCCATGGAGGCGAAGCGGCTCTCGATGCCGCGCTTGGCCCCCTCGCCGATGCTGACCATGGAGATGACGGCGCCGACGCCGATGATGATGCCCAGGCCGGTCAGGAACGACCGCATCTTGTTCCGGCTCAGGGCGCGCAAGGCGATGCGGAACGTTCTCGCCGCATGCCGAAGTGTTCGCTTGATCATGATGACTGCTCCTTCGCGGACGCGCCTCCCGGCGTCAGGAGAGCTCCTCCTTGACGATGAGGCCGTCCTTGAGGTGGATCCGCTTGCGGGCCCAGGCCGCGATGTCGGGCTCGTGGGTGACCATGACCATGGTGATGCCCTTCTCCTCATTGAGGGACTTGAAGATGTTCATGACCTCGGAGCTCGTCGTGCTGTCCAGGTTGCCGGTCGGCTCGTCGGCCAGGATCAGGGTCGGGTTGTTGAGGAGGGCCCGGGCGATGGCCACCCGCTGTTGCTCGCCGCCCGAAAGCTGGTTGGTCTTGTGATGGGCCCGCTCCTTGAGGCCGACGGCGGCCAGGGAGGCCAGGGCCTGCTCCGTCGTGTCCCGGCCGTTGGTCGTCGAGTAGAGGAGCGGCAGCTCCGTGTTCTCGAGGGCCGTCGTGCGGGGCAGGAGGTTGAAGCTCTGGAAGACGAAGCCGATCTTCTGGTTCCGGATGCGGGCCAGCTTGTTCTTGTCGAACGTGGAGACTTCCTCCCCAGCGAGGATGTATTGGCCGGAGGTCGGCCGGTCGAGGCAGCCGAGGATGTTCATCAGGCTCGACTTGCCCGAGCCCGACGGCCCCATGATGGCCAGGAAGTCGCCCTCCTGGATGGCGTAGGACACGCCGCGCAGGGCCCGAACCTCGGTCTCTCCGACATGGTACGTCTTGACCAGATCGCGCAATTCGATGATATTGCCGGGCATCTTCGTTATCCTTTTTCAGTCCTCGCGGGACGCTTCCCCGCGGCTCAGCGCCGCCCGGGGGGCCCGCCCATGAACATCATGCCGCCCGGGCGGTTCTGGTTGGCGGCCGTCGTCGAGGTCGTGGACCCCGAGATGACGACGTCGCCTTCCTTGAGTTCGCTGCGGACGATCTCCGTGTACATGGTATCCGAGACGCCGGTTCGGACGATGACCATCTTCAGCTTGCCGTCCTTGTCCTCCATGTAGACGCGCGGCATCTGCGGACGGCCCTGGCCGCCGGCCTGGCCGCCTTGGCCGCCCTGACGGGCGAACGTCCCTTGGCCGCCCTGGCCGAGGGTTCGCTGGCCGCCCGCGTTCGGAGCCGTCCCGCCGGCCTGGCCGCCTTGGGCCTGGCGCTGGGCCGTGAAGCGGTCCCTCATCTCTTGCTGCATCTTCTCGAGCTCCTGGGGGCTCAGTTCGGGGGTGAAGCGCAGGGCGCTGTTGGAGACGCGGAGCACGTTCTTGGCCTCGCCGACGATGATGGACACGGTCGCCGTCATGCCGGGCAGGAGCTTCTTGTCGGGGTTGTCGAGATTGACGATCGTCGTGTAGGTCACGACGTTGTTGGTCGTCGTCGGGGAGACCCGGACCTGCTGGACGACGCCGTTGAAGGACTCGTTCGGGTAGGCCTCGACCGTGAAGCGGACCTTCTGGCCTTCCTTGACCTTGCCGATGTCGGATTCGTCGACGTCGCACTCGACCTTCATCTTGGTCAGGTCGGTCGCGATCTGGAAGAGGACCGGGGCCTGGTAGCTCGACTGCACCGTCTGGCCGAGGCTGACCTTGCGGGTGATGACGACGCCGTCGACCGGCGCCCGGATGACGGCGTAGCTCAGGTCGACCTTGCTCTGGTCCAGGGCGCTCTTGGCCTGGCTCAGGCTCGCCTGCGCCGACACGAGGGCGCTCTTGGCGTTGAGGTAGTTCGCCTCGGCCGTGTCCATCTCCTCGACCGAGAGAAGGCTCTTGGCGGACAGGGCTTTGGCCCGCTCGTAGGCCTTCTCGGACGTCTGGAGGGTGACCTTGGCCTGCTCGAGGCCCGCCGAGCGGGTCTGGTAGCTGGCCTCGTTCTGCTGGATCTTCATCTTCAGCTGCTCTTGGTCGAGCTCGGCCACGACGTCGCCCTGCTTGACCGGCGTATTGTAATCGGCGTAGAGCTTGGTGATCTTGCCCGAGACCTGGGCGCCGATGTCGATCGTCTCGATCGGGTTCAGGGTCCCCGAGGTCACGACCAGGGCCTCGATGTCGCCGCGGCCGATGATCTCGGTCCTATACTTGGGCCCGCCGTTCTTCCCGTTCTTGAGAACGGTCAGCCCGAGGATCGCCCCGGCCACCACGACCAGGGCTGCGATGATCCACAGGACTTTCTTCTTCATCTCAACTCTCCTTTATCTATCTCTCACGGCTGGGGGAGGCGAGGGCTCGCCGTCACGCCGCTCGCGGGACGGGTTCCGTTCCGCTTCCTTCTTCCGCCACTCTTCGAAGCGGCGGATCATTTCGTCGTTCTTCTGCCTCTGCTCGGGCGTCAGGACCGCGTCGATCTCGGCTTTGAGCCCCTTGCGGATCTCGCCCAGCTTGGCGTGGCTCTCGGCCCGGTAGGCCTTCATCCGCTCCTCGCTCTTCTTGAAGATCTCGCGGATCTGGTCCTGCTGGGACTGGGTCAGGCCGAGCTCCTTGGCCCAGGTCTCGGGCGACGGCGGATGCATCCGCTGGGCGGCGTGCCGCGCCGTCCGGTGCACCACGTTCCGCTCGCCGAGGACGCCGGCGGCGACGCCGAGCCCGAAGACGACCACGAGCGTCAGGGCGATCAGGATCTTGTATTTCGTTTTCATGGCGTCGGCCTCCTCAGCGGCGTTTTCTCGTCCAGGGACGCGAACATGAGCATCATCGTCCTCGCCTCCGGCCGGTCGGCTTCGTAGAGGGCCATCGTTTCCGACAGCGGGTCCCGGTCCTCGAGAAGCAGGGCCGCCGACTGGCTCATCTCCCGGGCCTGGGGGGCGAAGAAGAGAAAGCCGCCCAAAAGAACGACCAGGGCCAGGAACACTGGGATGGCCTTCAGGCTCCAGCGCTCCCAGAAGAGAAGGGGCACGAGCTCCGTCTCTTCGCGGAGACGGGGCTCGAGGCGCTCCCAGAACCGCGGCAGCGGCGTCGCGTCGCGGCCGTCCTTCAGCAGCCCGAACATGGTCCGGTACTCCCGCTCGGCCTTCCGGCAGGCCGGACAGCCTTCGAGGTGCCGGGCGAGGAGGCCCTTGGTACGCTCGTCGAGGCGCCCGTCGGCCGACCTCAGGAGCAGCGTCTCAGCCTTGCGACAGTTCATGGGCCCCTCCTTCCCCCTCGAAACAGGGCGCCAGCTTGAGCCGGAGCATCCGTCGCGCCCGGTGGAGGCGGGAGTCGACGGTCCCCGGCGAGAGCTTCAGGATCTGCGAGATCTCGTCGTAGGCCATCCCCTGGATGTCGCGGAGCGTCAGGATGACCCGGTATTTCTCGGGCAGGCTCTCGACCAGCCTCTGGACGAGGAGCCGCCGGGCCTCGGTCTCGCGCTCCCTCTCGGCCCGTTCGGCCTGTTCCTTGTCGGAGAAGGCCAGCTCGCAGACCTCGTCCAGCGGGACTTCCTTGGCCCGGCCCTTCTTCCGGAGATAGTCCTTGATATGGTTCATGGAGATCCGGTAGAGCCAGGTCCCGAACTCCGACTTCCCGTGGAACCGGGGCAGGGCCAGATAGGACTTCAGGAAGATCTCCTGGGCCAGATCGTCGGCCGCTTCCCGGTTGCGGGTGAAACTCAAAGCCATGCTGAACACCTTCGGCTGGTACTTCGTGACCAGCTCTTCGAAAGCCTGGGGGCTTCCTTCTTGAGCCAGCCGAACCAGCTGTTTCTCTTCCATGCGGATGTGCTCACTCGTCCTCCGCACCCTATTAGACGGGGGGAGGGGGTATTTCTTCCCGGCCGGAGGGCCTGATCCGCTAACGCCCGGCTCAGGTATCCCGTTTCAGCCCCGGCCGCCAAACCTCAATTATACAGGATTTTGCAAAGGCCCGGAAATCCCTCCGGGGGAGGTCAAGGCCCCCTCCGAGGGGCCGAGCGGCGGCCCCGGGGCGGCCCTAGCCGACCTTGACCGCCGTCCGGGCCACGCCGCCCCGGGTCGAGAGGATCGAGACCTCGGCCTCTCCGGCCGTGCCCGGCTTGGCCTTGATCTTCCAGCGGACCTCTTTCCGCTCGTTCTGACGGAGGTGGCCGATGTCCTGGCGGGCCCGGACGCCGACGAGCTCGGCCCCGGCCGGGAGCTTGACGACGGCGGCGTCGGGCCGGACGATCTTGACCCGGTCGGCCATCTCGAGAGCGGTCGGCAGGAAGCCTTCGTTGGTGAAGACGGCCACGATCTCGAAGGTGTCCGCCTCCTTCTTGACCGGCCTGAGCCCGGCCGAGACGATCTTGACCTGGGGCAGGGACTGGGCCAGGAACAGATTGAACAGGGCCTCCTTCTTGGCCCATTCCTCGAGGATCTCGACGGGCGGGTTCTGGCGCCAGAACTTGGGGTTGAAGCCGCCGATCTCGACCTCGCCGAGGGCCGGGTGGTCGAACTTGGTCCAGGGCTTGAAGTAGCGGCCGCCGAGCTCTTCGTCGACATAGCGGAGGGCCTCGAGGTCCGTCACCCGGCCGTCGTTGTCATAATCCTTGACTCGGCCGCCGTTCCAGAGCTCGTCGCCGTACCAGACGGCGCCGTAATAGAGATAGCCGAAATCCGGGGAGTGGCCGAAGAGGGGCTGGCCCTGGGGCTCGCGGGGGATCTCGAAGCCGTATTCGGCGGCCATGGCCCGCATGTTCCGGTCGCCGCGGCCGGCGTTAGCGTAGTCCCAGTAGGTATCGCCGGCGTAGGGATAGCCGGTGATCTTCTTGCCTTCGGCGTCGAAGTACTGATAGATCTTCATGTCCTCGGGGAACATCGATTCGCCCATGCGGCTCGTCGACGGGCCGTGGAGCAGCATCGGCATGCTCGTGTCCATGGTCTGGCCGATGCTGACGTTGGGATGCTCGAGGAGGAAGGTGAAAACGGCTCTGGTTTCGGTCTCGGACAGCGGGTACTCGCCCGAGCCGCCCTGCGTCCAGCCGCGGCCCGTCAGATCGAGGCCCGGCATCGGGCGCCAATTCTCGGGATAGTTGCGGTGGAGGTCCAGGCCGCCGATGCCGTCCTCGTTATAGCGGCCGTCGTTGTCGCTGTCGATCCCCTCCGGATAGAGCTGGTAGTCGCCCTTTCCGGCCGGGGCCCGGACCATGAGCCGGCCGGACGGATCGTTCGGGTCGATCATCATCGTGCCCTTGCCCGGCTCGACCTTCTTCCGCATATTGAGGATGAAGCCGTCGCCGTCGAGGTCCTCGGGCGGGTCCTCGTCGAGGAGCCCGTCGCGGTCGTCATCGTAGGGCCGGACCGTGCTGCGGTTCGACTGGGCCGTGTTGAGGTACATCTCCGAGCCGTCCGGGTTGTTCTTGACCTTGACGTAGAGCGTCTTGGTGTCGACGAGCTTGGTCATGGCCGGGTCGCTGCCGTAGCCGCCGAGGATGTGCCAGGCGAACCAGAGCGCGGATTCGGCCGCTGTGACCTCGCCGGAATGGCGATTGCCCTCGATGAACATGGCCGGCTTGTCGGTGTCCTTTCCGGTGGCCTTGTTGGTGATCGTGATCTGCCAGATGTCCCGGCCCTCGAAGGACTTGCCGACCGAGTAGAGATCGATGAGGTTCGGATAGTCGGCCGCCCACTTGCGCAGGATGGCCGTCACCTCGTCGTAGGTATGATAGTGGGCGAAGTCGATCTCGCCGGCCTTCTTCGGCTTGGTGAAATCATAGGCGACCTTCGGGAAGTAGCTGATCCCGTGACGGATACCGCCGACGGTATAGGTCGGCGGCAGCTTCGACGGCGTTCGGTCACGCCCTCCGAAGTCCTGGCCGGTGAGGCCGATGATCAGGGCGGCCGCGAACGCGACAGCCGCGACGAGCTTGATGTGACGCCTGTCCATGTGCCCTCCTCGATCCCGTGAATCAGATGCGGAGAATATGCGCATCGTATGATCAAGTCAATAAAGACCGTGCCGGTTCTCCTCTCTGAAGCTTCATGATGATCGAAACAAATCATCTCCCCCCTCCGGACCACCCTTCTCCGCAACCTTTGGTTGCTCCGACCAGGGGGAAGCGCACGGTCCCAAAGAGGTCCAGGACGGTACGTGTGGCGACTCAATGATCGCTTCGTCGACGATCGTTCAGTCGGGAAGCGAGATGAGGGCGATGGCGTAGCAGGCGATGGCACGCTTCTCGCCGACCGGGCCAAGCCCTTCGTTCGTCTTGGCCTTGATGCCGACGGCCGACTCGGGGACGCCGAGGAGAGGGGCCAGGGCGGCTTTCATGGCCGGGATGTGGGGCGCCATCTTCGGCTCCTCGGCGACGATGACGGCGTCGATGTTGCCGACGGCCGCCCCGCGCGAGCGGACGAGCCTCATGATGGTCTCGAGCAGGTCCACGCTCCGGGCCCCCTCGAAACGCGGATCGGTGTCGGGGAAGTGGGTCCCGATGTCGCCCTCGCCGACGGCCCCGAGCAGGGCGTCGATGACGGCGTGGACCAGCGCATCGCCGTCGGAGTGGCCGGTGAGGCCCGCCGCGTACGAGATCCGGATCCCCCCGAGGACGAGCCGGCGGCCGGTTTCGAGCCTGTGGATGTCGTAGCCGAACCCGATCTTATGCATCGAGAAGCGCCTCCGCGATGAGGATGTCGGCGCGCGTCGTGATCTTGATGTTCCGGGGGTCGCCGGCGACGGCGGTCACCGCGAGGCCGACCCGCTCGACGAGCGCCGCCTCGTCGGTGCCGTAGAAGCGGTCCTTGCGGGCCGCGTCCATGGCCTTTTTCAGGACGTCGTAGCGGAAGCCCTGCGGCGTCTGGGCCCGGCAGAGGAGCGTCCGGTCGACCGTCACGGCGACCCGGCCCTGGCGGACCTCCTTGATCGTGTCTTCCACGGGCAGGACCGGCACGGCCGCTCCGCCGGCCTTCGCCGCGGCGATGACGCGGCTGATGAGGGCCGCGTCGACAAGAGGCCGGGCCCCGTCGTGGACCAGGACGACCTCCGGGGCCGAGGGGGCGAGAATGCGGAATCCCTGCCAAACCGAATCCTGGCGCCGCTCCCCGCCCCGCACGAGGTCGACGATCTTGGCATAGCGCAGGCGGTAATGCTTCAGGTCCTGCTCGTCGGGCAGGACGAGCACGATGGCCGCGATCTCGGGGTGGGCCTCGAACCGTTCCAGCGTCCACTCGAGGACGGGCTTGGCCCGGAGGTAGGCGAATTGCTTCATCTGCCCGAAGCGCTTGCCCGCCCCCGCGGCGACGATGATGGCCGACGCCACGGTCACGTCCCGGCTCCCCGATGCATCCTGTCCTTCCTTTATATGAGCGCTCGTCAGAAAACGCGGGCCAGGGCCTCGCGGACGGTCTTCGCCCCCCAGCAATCGATCTCCGGCAGGTCCTTCCGGTCCATCCCGGCCAGGTTCCCGGCGGGGAGCAGCACGGTGCCGAATCCCAGGGCCTGGGCCTCGCGGATGCGGACGAGCGGCTGGCTGACGGAGCGGATCTCGCCGGACAGGCCGACCTCCCCGAAGAAGGCCATGTCCTGGGGCAGGGGCACGTTCTTGAGCGAGGAGACGACGGCCATGACCACTCCGAGGTCGACGGCCGGCTCCTCGATCGACATCCCTCCGGCCACGTTGAGGTAGATGTCCTCGCCGGCGAAGCTGTAGCCGGCCTTCTTCTCGACCAGGGCCAGCAGCATGGCCGTCCGGTAGTGGTCGAGGCCGATCGTCATCCGCCGCGGGTTGCCCGTGAAGAGGGTCGACGAGACGAGGGCCTGGATCTCGGCCAGCAGCGGCCGGGTCCCCTTGACCGTGCAGACGACGGCGCTCCCGGCCTCGTCCCGGGGCCGCTCGCGGAGGAAGAAAGCCGAGGGGTTGGGGATGGCCTGGAGGCCGGCCGCCGTCATCTCGAAGACGGCCAGCTCCGAGACCGGCCCGAAGCGGTTCTTCATGGCCCGCAGGACCCGATGGCTGTGGTCCCGCTCGCCCTCGAAGGTCAGGACGACGTCGACGATGTGCTCGAGGGACTTCGGGCCGGCGAGCGAGCCGTCCTTGGTGATGTGGCCGACGAGAAAGGCCGGGATCTGGCGGCTCTTGGCGAAGCGGAAGATCTGGTTGGCCGCCTCGCGGACCTGGCTGATCGTGCCCGGGCTCGAGGTCATCTTGGCCGAGAAGACGGTCTGGATCGAATCGACGACCAGGATCTTGGGGGCCAGGCGCTCGGCCTGGGCCAGGATGCGCTCGAGGTTGGTCTCGGCCAGCAGGAAGAGCCGGCCGTCCCGGACGCCCAGCCGGTCGCCCCGGAGCTTGATCTGCTCGAGCGATTCCTCGCCCGAGACATAGAGCACCGAGGCCCCCTCCGCGGCCATGTCGCGGGCGACCTGGAGGAGGAGGGTCGACTTTCCGATGCCCGGCTCGCCTCCGACGAGGACGAGGGACCCGGCGACCAGGCCGCCGCCGAGGACCTTGTTGACGTCCTCGATGCCGATGGCGATCCTCTGGCGAGGGATGTCCTGGATGTCCTTGTAGAGGACGGGCTCGGCCGGGGCGTAGGAGATGCCGCCGGCCCCGGTCTGGGCCTCTTCCTCGATCTCCTCGACGAGCGTGTTCCACTCGCCGCAGGACGAGCAGCGCCCCATCCACTTGGGATAGCGGGCGCCGCAGTTCTGGCAGATGAAGACCGTCTTGTCCTTCATGCCCGTCCGCTTAGTACTCCGGTCCGGATTGTTCCATGTTGGCGAAGCGGGCGTACTCGCGGACGAAGGCCAGCTGGAGGGTGCCGATCGGGCCGTTCCTCTGCTTGGCGATGCTGACCTCGGCGATGCCGCGAAGGGTCTCGTCGGTCGGGTTGTAGAACTCCGGCCGGTAGATGAAGATGACGACGTCGGCGTCCTGCTCGATGGCCCCCGACTCGCGAAGGTCCGAGAGCATGGGCTTCGGCTCACGCCGGCCCTTCTCCGGGGCCCGGCTGAGCTGGGAGATGCCGACGACGGGGATGCGCAGCTCCTTGGCCAGCTCCTTGAGGGAGCGGGAGATGAAGGACATCTCCTGGTTGCGGTTCTCGAACCGGCCGCCCGTGCGCATGAGCTGGATGTAGTCGGCGAAGACGATGTCCAGGCCCTGCTCCATCTTCAGCCGGCGGCACTTGGCCTTCATCTCCATGATCGTCAGGGCCGGCGACTCGTCGATGAAGATGCGGGCCCCGGACAGGGCCTCGCCGGCGAGCTTGAGCTTGGCGAAGTCGCGCTCGCTGAGGAAGCCGGTCCTGACCTTCTGGAGGTCGATCTGGGCCTCGCCGCAGAGGAGGCGGATGACGATCTGGGCCTCGGACATCTCCATGGAGAAGAAGCCGACGGCCTTGTCGGTCTTGAGCCCGACGTGGTGGGAGATGTTCAGCCCCATGGCCGTCTTGCCCATGGAGGGGCGGGCGGCGATGATGACCAGCTCGGCGGGCTGGAAGCCCGCCGTCATGGCATCGAGGTACTTGAACCCCGAAGGCACGCCGGTGACGGCCTCCTTGCGGGCGGCCGTCTCGCGGATCATCTCCAGGGTCGGGCCGGCCAGCTGGCTCATGGGCCGGAAGCCGGGCTTGATGCGCTGCTCGGCGACCTCGACGATGGCCGCCTGGGCCGCGTTGAGCAGCTCGTCGGCGTCCTCCTTCTGCTCGTAGCTGTCCTGGATGATCCTCGTCGAGGACAGGATCAGGCGCCGCAGCAGGGCCTTTTCCTTGATGATCTGGGCGTAATACTCGACGTTGAGATTGCGGGGGACGCCGTCGAGGAGCGTGGCCGCGTAAGAGGCCCCCCCGATCTCTTCGAGGACGCCCGACCGCTGGGCCTCCTCGGTCAGGCTCAGGAGGTCGACGGGCAGGCCCTTGTCGACGAGCCGGACGATGAGCTCGAGGATCTTGCGATGGGCGTCCTTGTAGAGGTCCTCCGGGGAGATCGTCGACAGGACGACGTTCAGGTTCTGCGGCTGGACGAGGATCCCTCCGAGGACCGTCCGTTCGGCCTCCAGGCTGTGCGGCGGCGTCTTTTTCAGGAACATCGTGTCGAGTTCCATGGCCACCTCGATCCGGCCGTCCGCCGGCCGGTCACGCTCAGGATTTTCCGGATGCCTCGTTTTCGCCCGGCTCGACGGCCGCGCCCGCGGCCTCGCCTTCGGCTTCCTCGCGCGCGACGACGATCTTCACCTCGGCCCGGTCCTCGGAGCTGACCTTGACCGGCACGGTGAAGTTCCCGAGCCGCTTGATGGGCTCGTCGAGCAGGATCTTCTTCTTGTCGATGTCGTAGCCCAGCGCGTCGAGGGCGTCCTTGACGTCGCCGGACGAGACGGAGCCGAAGATGACGTCCTTGTCGCCGGCCCGGCGGGTGAAGGTCAGCGAGACCTGACTGAGCTTTTCGGCCAGCGACTGGTGGACCTTGCGCTCGGCCTCGAGCTTCTTCTTCAGGGCGGCCCGCTCGATCTCGATGGACTTGAGGTTCGTCGCGGTCACTTCGAGCGCCATCTTCCTCGGGATGAGGTAGTTCCGGCCGTAGCCGGGGGCGACGTTGACGACGTCGCCGCGCCGGCCCAGCTTCTCCACGTCCTGTTTCAGGATGACTCTCATGTCAGTCCTCGACGTAGGGCAGCAGGGCCATCAGCCGGGCCCGCTTGACGGCCAGGGCCAGCTTGCGCTGATGGAAGGCGCAGGTGCCGGTGATCCGGCGCGGCGTGATCTTGCCGCGGTCCGGGATGTACTTCTTCAGGATCTCGACGGCCTTGTAGTCGATGCCCCGGACGTTCCGCTGGCAGAACCGGCAGAACTTCCTCTTGGGCGCGAAATACTTGCGGTAGCCGCCGCGCTCGCTGCGCTCGGGACGATCGGGTCTGTCTTCGCGCGGCATGTCACTTCTCCTCTTTCACGTCGGCCGGCGCGGCCGTCGGGGCCGGGGCGGCCTCCTCGGCGGCGCGCCTCTTCTTCTTCCGCCGGACGAGGTCCCGCGGGTCCTTGAGGACGGTCATGAAGCGGATGACGGTGTCGGTCTGCTTGAACCGCCGCTCCAGCTCGGTGGAGACGTCGCCGCCGCCTTCATAGGTGAAGAACACGTAGACGCCTTCCTGGAACCGCTTGATGGGAAAGGCCAGCCGCCGCTTGCCCCAGACATCCTGCCGGACCATGTGGCCCTTCTTCTGGGCCACGATCTCGGCCATCTGCTGGATGAATTGTGCCGTCTCTTCTTCGGAAAGGGCGGGGGAGAGAACGAACCCCGTTTCATACTGTCTCAACGAGACCTCCTTATGGTTTCAAGCTCCTTCTCTTCCGGAAGGAACAAGGAGAAAGCGTTATTCTAAACGATTCTCAGGAAAATTCAAGCTCAGCGTCGATTCCAGGACGGATCAGGCGGGAGCGACGCGTTTGTTGAACCGCGTCATGGCCCGCTCGATCGCGCCGTCGAGGACCATCTCCACGGCCTCCTCGGCCTGGGCCAGGCCCCGCTCGAGGTCGGACCGCTCGTTCCGGCGGAACGGCTCGAGGACGTACTCGGCCGCGTCCCGGCCCGCCGGCAACGGCCCGATGCCGATGCGGACCCGGGGGAACGCGTCCGTCCGGAGCTCGCCGGAGATCGAGATCATGCCCTTGTGCGTGCCGGGCCGGCCGGACTTGCGGACCCGGATCTCGCCGAGCGGGATGTCGAGATCATCATAGACCACGATCAGCCGCTCCGGCCCGACCTCGCGGCCGTCCATGGCCGCCCGCACGGCCGCGCCGCTCCGGTTCATGAAGGTCTTGGGCTCGACGAGGAGGACGTCCTCGCCGCCCCGCCGGGCCGGCGCCGTGCGGGACTTGAACAGGCGGCCCCGCAGCTCGACGCCCCAGGACCGGCTCAGACGGTCGACGAGCATGAACCCCGCGTTGTGGCGCGTGCCGGCGTACTCGTCGCCGGGGTTGCCCAGGCCCACGACCAGCCACAAACGCTATTTCTCCTTCTCTTTCTTCTTCTCTCCGGCCTCTTCCTCGCCCTTCTCGGCCCGCTCCTTCTTGATGACCTCGGGCTCCTTCGGCTCCTCGGCCGCCACCTCGCCTTCCGGCTTCTCGCCCGGGAAGACTTCCTCTTCCTTGTGCGGCAGAGAGACGAGGACGAGGACCGTCGCCGGGTCCGTGAGGACCTTGACCCCGGCCGGAACGGCCATGCTCCCGGCCTTGAACGACTGGTTGATGTGGAGCTCGGAGATGTCGATCCCCAGGCTCTCCGGGATGTCCCGCGGCAGGCACTCGACCTCGACCTCGCGGGTGACGAAGTCGATGAAGCCGCCCTCGGTCTTGACGCCGATGGGCTCGCCGCGGTGGATGATGGGGACCGTGACGCGGATCGGCTTGTCCATCGAGATGCGGATGAGATCGACGTGCAGCAGCTCGTCCGTGGCCGGATCGACCTGCAGCTCCTTGATCATGGCGTCGTACGAGTCGGCGTCGACGGCGACCTTGAAGATCGTGTTCTCGCCGCTCTCCAGGCGCAGGATCTGGACGATGTCCTTCTTGGCCAGGACGAGGGGCGTCGTGGCCATCGATTCCCCGTAAAGGACGGCCGGGACGAATCCCTGGGCCCGGAGGCGCCGCGCGGCGTTCGATCCGAGGCCCTGGCGTTTCTCGCTCTTGACGACGATGTTCATGGCAGACTCCTTACGCGAACAGGGAGCTGACCGAGCTCCCTTCGTTGATCCTCCGGATCGCCTCGCCGAACAACTCGGCGACGGAAAGGACGGAGATCCGGCCGGACGCGGCCGCCTTCTCCGTCAACGGGATGGTATTGGTCACGAAGACCCGCTCGAGCCTCGACTGCCCGATCCGCTCGAGGGCCGGCCCCGACAGGATGGCGTGGGTGCAGGCGCTGAAGATCCGCTTCGCGCCTTCCTTGGCCAGGGCCTCGACGCTGAGGGTCAGGGTCCCCGCCGTGTCGACCATGTCGTCGAAGATGACGACGTTCTGGCCGGCGACCTCGCCGATGACGTGCAGGACCTTGGCCACGTTGGGCGCCGGGCGCCGCTTGTCGATGATGGCCAGCTTGGCGTTCAGGCGCTGGGCGAAGACGCGGGCCCGGCCCACGCCGCCGGCGTCGGGGGAGACGATGGTCAGGTCCTCGAGCTTGAGCGTCTTGATGTGATTGGCCAGGACGGGCGCGGCCATCAGGTTGTCCACCGGGATCGAGAAGAAGCCCTGGATCTGCGGCGAATGGAGATCCATCGTCAGGATCCGGTTGGCCCCCGCCTTCTCGATGAGGTCCGAGACGAGCCGGGCCGAGATCGGGACGCGCGGCCGGTCCTTCCAGTCCTGGCGGGCGTAGGGGAAGTAGGGGATGACGGCCGTGATCCGGCCCGCCGAGGCCCGCTTGAAGGCGTCGATCATGATGAACAGCTCCATGAGGTGGCTGTTCGCGTCCTGGGAGCCCGATTGGACGACGAAGACGTCCTCGCCGCGGACGTTCTCGTCGATGTAGAAGTGGATCTCGCCGTCGCTGAAACGGTCGAGGACGCAGCGCCCGAGATCGATCTTCAGGTAGTCGACGATCTCCCGGGCCAGGGCCGTGTTCGAAGTGCCTGTGAATACCTTCATCGTTCTGCCTCGCCTCATATCGTCCGAACTGGGGCGGGAGGATTCGAACCTCCGAATGACGGAGCCAAAGTCCGTTGCCTTACCGCTTGGCTACGCCCCAGCGCCGAGCTGGGCCCAATAAACCTCCCGCGGCAGGGTCACCGCGAGACGGGCGTCCGGCTCGCCGGGGAGCCTCCTCCGCGCCGCCTCGGCGCTCGCCGTGTCGGGGAATAGACCGTACACCGCCGAGCCCGATCCGCTGACCTGGGACAAGAGGGCGCCCTGCTCCCGGAAAAATCTGGTCCAGCGCTCGAGCTCGGGATGGGCCCGGAAGATGACGCGTTCCAGGTCGTTCTCTAGAAGTCCGAGGTCTCCGGACTCCAGAAAGCGCACAATTTTACTGTCTTTTGCCGGGGAAGTCAAGGACGGATCGACCCCCGCGTAAATGGACGGCGTCGAGATCCCGAAGGGCGGGAAGAGGACAAGGCATGGGAGCGGCTCGAGATCGGCGATCGGAGTGAGCCGGTCGCCGATGTCCTCCCCCAGGCAGAGCCCGCCCTTCAAAAAATAGGGGACATCGGCTCCCAGCCCCCTGGCCAGCCGGGCCAGGGCATCCGGGCCGAGGCCGAGGCCCCACAGCTCGTTCAGGGCGAGAAGAGCGGCCGCCGCGTTCGAGCTGCCGCCCCCCAGTCCGCGGCCCGGCGGCACGGACTTCCTGACGGCGATCCGGGCGCCCTTGGACGCTCCGCCCTCCCCCTGCAAGAGGCGGGCGGCCCGATGGACGAGGTTCGTCCGGCCCCAGGCGATCGACGGGTCGTTCCCGGCGAGCTCCAGGAGGCCGTCCGGCGCGGGTTCGAGGGTGAGCTCGTCGGAGAGCGACACGGTCTGGAAGAGCGTCCGGATATCGTGGTAGCCGTCGGGGCGCAGGCCGACGATCTCGAGGCCGAGATTGATCTTGGCGAACGACCGGACGATCATCGGTCGAGGAGCTCCAGGATCTCGTCCCACGTCTTCGGCGCGTAGGCGCGGAGGAAGGCGGTGTCGAAGGCCTCGGCCCGCGGCTCCGGGTTGAAGCCGAGCTTGAGCACCTTGACCCGGCCGGAGGCCGTCGGGCCCTCGAGGCCGATCTCGTGCGGCACGGCGTCACCTGGGAAGAAGGATCGCACGGCGAAAGAGAATTCGCCGTCGACGCCCCGGACGACGCGCCCCTCGGGGTCCCGTTCGATGCCCCAGCGGCCTCCCTCGTCCGGCCAGGCCCCGGAAATAAGGTGGATGACCTCGCCGGGCCGGAGGGCGAGGCCGAGGAACCTCTCCATCATCGTCTCGGCGTCATCCTCCGCGTAGACCTTCCGGCCGGGCAGCGCGAACCAGGCCCGGCCGTCGCGAAAGACGATGACGAAGACGGTGCGGCCGATGGGATCGACGGCCTCGACCCGTCCGAGCTCCGGGGCGCGGAAGACGAATCCGAACTTGCCCTTGAGCGAGGCTTCGGCCCCGGCGATCGAGGCCGACCCGAAGCCCTCGACGGCCTCGATGCCGCCGGACGGGGGGACGAGCCGCGGGAGGCGCGCGGCGCAGGCGGCGAGGACCAGCGCGATCAGGAGAGACGACGCGAGCGAGACCCGGCCGCGAACGACCGGTCTACTTGAATCCATAATCTTGGGTCTTGGGAGGCTTCTTCTTCGCCTCCTCGAGCTTCTTTTTCCTGAGCAGGGGATAGAACGGCGATTTTATGCGCCGCCCGAAGCAGGACATGTTCGGATTGAGGATGAGGAGCAGGACGAAAGCCGCGAAGACGATCAGGATCGCGGTCGTGGTCCATTTCATGAGCGAAACCTCTTCCTCGCGGCCCGGGGCCCGCTCAGCGGAAGGGATCTCCGCCGTCTCACTCGTGGCTTTCGGGCTCTTCCTGGAAGATCGGGATCTTGGATTTCTCTTTTTCCTTCCCGAGATAATGCCCGACGCAGAAGACCATGCCCAGCGTCAACACGGCCAGCAGGAACTTGAAGAAGCCTTTCATCGGAACCTTCCCTCCCACATTCTATTTAAACGAGGGAAAATGTCAATCGCGTGATCCGCTCGAAGAGAAATCCGGATCATAATACGAGACGCAAAGCATTCCCGTTCGCCGGGCGCGCCGGCCGTGTTGATTTTTGGCTTCCCCGCCGATATAGTGGCTCTCAGAAGCGCGCCCGGCTCCGGGAGAAAGCGATGAAGAAGATCCTGCCTCTCGTCATCCTGGCGGCGAGCCTCGTTCCGGCCGTCCTGCTCGGCCAAGGGGTGCGGCCGGCCGTCTTCGCCGGCCAGTTCTATGAGGCGGACCCGTCCCGTCTGGCGGCCGTGATCGACGGCTATCTCGCGGCCGCCGCTCCCGCCTCGCCCCCCTCGGGCCGGATCGTCGGCCTGGTCGTCCCCCACGCCGGATACGTCTATTCCGGCCGGACGGCCGCGGCCGCCTACGCCCTGCTGCAGGGACGCTCCGTCGACACCGTCGTCATCATCGGGCCCTCCCATCGCGCCGCGTTCGAGGGGGCTTCGATCTGGCCCGCTGGCGGCTTCGAGACGCCCCTCGGGGTAGCCCGGGTCGACGCGGCTCTGGCCAAGGATATCGCCAAGGCCTCGGGCTTCCGCTTCCTTCCGGAGGCCTTCGCCGAGGAACACTCGGTCGAGGTCCAGGTCCCCTTCGTCCAGCGGGTCCTTCCGGGCGCGGCCATCGTGCCCATCGTCATGGGCCTTCAAACCGGCCCGACCATCCGGACGCTGGCGGCGGCGTTGACGAAGGCCTGCCGGGCGAAGAACGTCGTCGTCATCGCCTCCACCGACCTGTCGCATTTCCTGCCCAAGGACAAGGCCCAGGCCGCGGACGCGGCCACGGAAGCCCTGATCCGGGACATGAAGACGGGCGCCATCATCCGCAAGGTCGAAGCGGAAGAGAACATCATGTGCGGCGGCGGGCCGGTCGCCTCCGTCCTGCTGATGGCCGAAAAGGCGGGCCGGGCCAGTGTCCGCATCCTGGCCCGCACGGACTCGTCCGGCTTCGGCGGACCCGTGGTCGGCTACCTCGCCGCGGCGGTCGTCGCGGACGAGCCCCCGGCGGCCGAGGAATTCACGCTGACGGCCGAGGAAAGGACGGAGCTCTTGAAGATGGCCCGCGCCGCCCTGACCGAGTTCCTCGAGCGCCGGACCGAGATCGAGGATCGCTCCGGAAGGGACAAATTCCGGGCCCCCCGCGGCGCCTTCGTGACGCTCACCAAGGCCGGGAACCTGCGCGGCTGCATCGGCTACATCGAGCCTGTCCTGCCGCTCGGCGCGGCCGTCATCCGCACGGCCATCCTCGCGGCCACGGAAGACCCCCGTTTCCGCTCCGTCAGCGCCGCCGAGCTCAAGGACCTGCGGGTCGAGATCTCGGTCCTGACGCCCCCGCGCGAGATCGCCGATCCCCGCCAGGTCAAGGTCGGCACGCATGGCATCATCGTCGAGCGGGACGGCGCCAAGGGCGTCCTGCTGCCCCAGGTCCCGGTCGAGAACGGCTGGGACCGCGAGACGTTCCTCGAAGAGGGCTGCCTCAAGGCCGGCTTGCCGCGCGACGCCTGGAAACGGGGGGCCAGGATCTCCGTCTTCCAGGCCATCGTCTTCCACGAATAGCCTCGAGAACGAATCTGGTATAATAGTCCATTGCTTATGCGGAGCTAGAGTCAGATGCCTCTCTACGAATATCAATGCGCGAAGTGCCGGCACGTGTGCGAGGTCCTGCAGAAGGTCGGCGCCAAGCCGCTCGAGAAATGCCCCCAGTGCGGCGGCCCGATGGCCAAGCGGGTCTCCTCGCCGGCCATCCAGTTCAAGGGCAACGGCTGGTACGTCACCGATTACGCCAAAAAGAGCTCGACGCCGGCCGGACGCCCGGCCGAGACGAAGAACGGGGACCGGGACGAGGCGAAGGCGGCGGCCCAAGCCGCGGCGCCCAAGCCCGCCGGTCCCGGTTCCGACAAGTCCTCGTCCTAGCCTTCGGAGCGGAGGTTTCGCCGCCGGCGGCGCTGGCCATGACGATGCGAAGGGCCGTTTTTCTCGACCGTGACGGGACCCTCAACGAGGACACCGGGTACCCGGCCGATTTCCGCCAGGTCCACATCTACCCCGCCGCGTTCGAGGCCGTCCGGCTCCTGAAGCGGGCCGGCTTCGCCGCGGTCGTGGTCACCCACCAGGCCGGTCTCGGGCGGGGATATTTCGGCGCGGCGGAGCTCGACGAGCTCCATCGCCGCTTCGCCGAGGAGTTCCGCCGCCGCGGGGCCGGGCTCGACGGGATCTATTCCTGCCCCCACGCCGGCGAGGCCGCCGAGCCGGAATGCGCATGCGCCAAGCCCCTGCCGGGCCTGGGCTTCCAAGCCGCCCGCGAGCTCGGGCTCGACCTCGGCGCGTCGTTCATGGTCGGGGACAAGCCGGTCGACGTCCGGTTCGGCCTGGCCATCGGCGCCGTCCCCGTCCTCGTCCTCACCGGCTACGGGCGCGCCGCTGCCGCGGCGCTCGAGGCGTCCGGCGTCCGCCCGGCCCATACGGCCGCCGGCATCCTCGAGGCCGCATCCTGGATCCTCGCGAAGGGGAGGCCCTCCGGCCATGGTCCGGTTTGACGATATCGTCGAGAAGGTCTCCTCCTACATCAGCGAGAAGGAGGTCGCGGCTCTCCGCAAGGCCTACGTTTTCGCCGGCCAGGCCCACAAGGGCCAGGTCCGCCGCTCCGGGGAACCCTATCTCAGCCACCCTCTCGAGGTGACGGACTATCTGGCCGATATGCGGCTCGACAAGACGACCCTCGTCGCCGCGCTCCTCCACGACGTCCTCGAGGATACGGAGACGACGCCCGCGGAGATCCGCGAGGCCTTCGGCCGGGAAGTGGCCGACCTCGTGGAAGGCGTGACCAAGATGAGCCGCGTCCAGGCGGTCTCCCCCGAGGTCCGCCGCGCCGAAACCATCCGCAAGATCATCCTGGCCATGACCGACGACATCCGGGTCATCTTCATCAAGCTGGCCGACCGGATCCACAACCTCAAAACCCTGCGCTTCCTCGACGAGGAGAAGCAGCGCCAGGTCGCCCGCGAGACCCTCGACATCTACGCCCCGATCGCCAACCGGCTCGGCATGGGGCGCATCCGGGCCGAGCTCGAGGACCTCTCCTTCCGCTACGTCGCCCCCGAGGAATCGGCCAAGATCGCCGGGATCGTCGAGCCGCAGCGAAAGGCGGCCGAGGCGGACCTCGCAGCCATGACCCGGAGCCTCGCCGACGTCGTCGCCGCCAACGGCCTGCCGGCGGAGGTCTTCTCCCGGATCAAGCGGCCTTACAGCATCTGGAGCAAGATGAAGCGCCGGGACATCGGCTTCGACCAGGTCTTCGATTTCCTGGCGCTGCGCGTCATCACCGACTCGGTCAAGGACTGCTACGCCATCCTGGGCATCATCCATCAGCGCTGGCCGCACCTGCCGCAGCGCTTCCGCGATTTCATCGCCATGCCCAAGCCCAACCTCTACCAGGCCCTGCACACGACGGTCATCACCGAGGGCCGCAAGACGTTCGAGATCCAGATCCGGACGCGCGAGATGAACGATCTCGCCGAGAACGGCATCGCCGCCCACTGGCGCTACAAGGACGAGGCCCCGCCGGCCCCGATGGTCGAGGACCGCCGCCTGCACTGGCTGCGGGAGATGGCCGCCCTGTTCGAGGAGAAGAAGAACCCCCAAGAGTTCATGCGCACGCTGAAGACCAACCTCGTCCCCGAGGAGGTCTACGTCTTCACGCCCAAGGGCAAGGTCATCAACCTTCCGCCGGGCGCCACGGCCCTCGACTTCGCCTTCAAGATCCACACCGAGATCGGGCTCCACGCGACCGGCGCCCGCGTCAACGGCTCGCCGGCGCCGCTCAAGACGGTGCTCAGGACGGGCGACATCATCGAGATCCTGACGGCCGCCGACAAGGCCCCGACCCGCGGTCTGCTGGCCGCCGCGGCCACGGCCGGGGCCCGCCAGGAGATCCGCCGCTCCCTCAACCTCAAGAGCCAGGCGACGAGCGAGGTCTTGGGACGGCGGCTCTGGGACAGGGAAGTCCGGAGGTACGCCGTGCCGGCGGCGCTTCGCCGGGGCGACGAGCTGGCCGGCCGCCTCGCGGCGGCGCTTGGCTCCCGGGCCGCCTCGCCCGAGGAGTTCTACCGCCAAGTGGGTCTCGGCCGGATCGTCGTCGACGCCAAGCTCGTCGAGGCCGTGTTCGGCCCGGTCCCGCCGCGCCGCCCCGGCCTCATCCGCAAGGCCGCCGATCTCCTGGTCCCCGGCCAGGCGCCGCGCGTCCTGATCAAGGACCTCGACGGCCAGATGATCAAGCTGGCCCAATGCTGCTCACCGATCAAGGGAGAGCCGGTCGTCGGCTACATGACGGCCGGCCGAGGGCTGACCGTCCATTCCCTGCGCTGCCCCCGCGTGACCAAGGAGGTCCTCAGCCCCCGCCGGCTGGTCGAGGTCGCTTGGGACGACGCCTTCGCCGGCTCGTTCAAGGCCCGGCTCCTCGTCAAGTCGCAGGACACGCCAGGCGTCCTGGCCAAGGTCGCGGCCGCCGTGGCGGACCTCGAGGGCGATATTTTCAAGGCGGAGGCGTCGATGGCTTCCGAAGGCCGGGCCCGGATCACGCTGGACCTCAGGATCCGGGACATCCGTCAGCTCGAGGCGATCGCGAGACGGATCAGCGGAGTGAAAGAGGTCCTCTCGGTGGACAGGATCTAGCCGGCCGGGCCTTGGCCATGCACGAGCCGAGGCGGCTGCAGATGCGAGGCGTCAAAGGGTGAAGCTGTACTCGGAGTACTGCGAACCCTTTGCAACGAAGCAGATGCGCCCGGATCGGCTTGCCCGAAGGGTAAAAACGCCATTTTGAATTATTGTCTTATGGGAGAGATTCGGCGTTTTTATGAATGGCCAAGGCTATGCGGCTTTGGCCACCTTGCCGGAGCGCAGGCATCGCGAGCAGACCCAGATCTGGCGCACGCCCTTCGGCGTCTGGGCTTTGACCCGCTGAAGGTTCGGTTTCCACTTTTTCGGGGACGACTTATGGGAATGGCTGACGCTGTGCCCGAAGACCGGGGCCTTGGCGCAGATCTCGCAGACTTTCGGCATGGTCGTGTCTCTTTCGTTCCGATTTGAGCCGCCGTTATACCATAAATCGGCCGGGGAGGCAAATCCGGCCCGGCGGGCTTGACCGCGGCGCCGAGAGGGAGTACGCTCTTTGAGGGCCTCGCATGAAGCGCCGCGTCCTTTGGGGAATCGTCCTCGCCGTCCTCGTCACCTTCGCCGCCTGCGCCAGGAACATGGCCACCGGGCCGATCAACGACGGTGTGGCCGCCGCCAACGAGGAGGACTGGGAGAAAGCCGTCCAGCATTGGACCAAGGCCCTCGAGCTGACTCCCGACTCCGCTGCCGCCCACAACAACCTGGCCGTCGCCTACGAACGGCAAGGGTCCTGGGAGCAGGCGGCCAAGGAATATGAGACCGCCCTGCGCCTCGACCCCGACAACGCCCAGATCCGGGGCAACTACGAGTCCTTCAAGGGCCGCCTCGAAGCCGGACGCAAGAGGAAATCATGAGCGCCCGGCGTCCGGTCCTGTCCGCCGTCCTCCTCGCGGCCGTCGGGGCGGCCGCGGCCTGCACGGCCATGGGGACGGTCGACGTCCGCATGTCCATGCCCGGTGTCTCGCCGTTCGCGCCCGGCACGTTCTCCAAGATCATCATCGCCAATTTCCGCGACGAGGCGGCGTCCGACGACTTCGCGCCGGCCCCGGCCCTCGAAGAGGTCCTCGAGAGGACGCTCGGCCGCGCGCTCAAGGAGAGGGGCGGCCGCGTCGTCCGGGCGCGCGTCGAGGCCGTCGCCGGCCGCGACGAGCCGGCGGTGTGGAAGGCGGCCGGCGCGGCGGAAGATCCGGGGACCGTCTACCTCGCGGGCTCGGTCCGGCTCTCCGGCGAAATCCTCAAGGCGCTCGACAAGAGCCTGCCCCAGGACGGACCTTTCGATCTCGTCCGCCGGCTGATCGCCAAGCGCCGCTGGCGGCTCGACGTCGAGCTCTACGTCGTCTCGGCCGCGACCGGCGAGACGCTCGATCACCAGAGCTTCAGCGAATTCCAGGACTACGGCGAGCTCGACAAGGAGGCCGAATTCGGCTTCAATGAGCTCTCCGACCGGGTCATGGGCCGGATCTCCCAGGCCCTGCTCGGGACGCCTACGATCGAGGTCCGGAGCCTCCTTCGCCGCTGAGCGTTTTGTCCCACTTTTCCGACCGTTTTGGTGGTCTTTTTCCGGCCTCCCGCGGCTGTTTTCGACCCACCCGGAACGAGCCTAAAAGCCACCTCGCCGACTGCGATTTTCCCCTAAAATAAAGCTTGAAAAGGCCCGCCCGGAATGCTATGATTCATGGCCTCTCCCGGACGGCGGCCTGACCGGGAGAGGATTTTCCACAGATGTGGAAAATTCTGTGGAAAAATTAACAGCTCCCATGGAACCTAAAGAAAATCAAAACCCTTGGATACAAATCCTGAAGGCGGTCGAAACCAAGGTCGATCCGAATTCCTTCGAGACCTGGTTCGAGCCCACGTCCTTCATCGGCCGTGATCAGGACTGTCTCTACATCAAGGTCCCCAACGCCTACTTCCGGGACTGGCTGTCCTTCCACTATTCGAACATCATCGACGAAAGCTGTCGCGACCTTTTCGGCAAGACGCTCGATATCCGCTACATCCACGAGGACACGCCGGCCGCGTTCATGCGCCGCTCGCCGGACGACCGGAAGGTCAAGCCCGGCCCGGTCATCAACCCGAACCTGAACCCGAACTACACCTTCGAGAACTTCGTCGTCGGCAGCTGCAACCAGTTCGCCCACGCCGCCGCCCTGGCCGTGTCCAAGAACCCGGCCAAGTCCTACAATCCCCTCTACGTCTACGGCGGCGCCGGCCTCGGCAAGACCCACCTCATGAACGCCATCGGCCACTTCGCCTTGCAGCAGAATCCCAAAGCCAAGATCCTCTATGTCACGACCGAGAAGTTCATGAACGACCTGGTCAACCATCTCCAGTACGGCAAGGTCCTCGAGTTCCGGGAGAAGTATCGCAACGTGGACCTCCTCCTCATGGACGACATCCATTACCTGGCCGGCCGGGAACGGACGAAAGAGGAGTTTTTCCACACCTTCAACCATCTTTATGACAGCCAAAAGCAGATCGTCATCTCCAGCGATTGCCCCCCGAAGGACATCCCGCGGCTCGAGGAGCGCTTCCGTTCCCGCTTCGAGTGGGGACTCATCGCCGACCTCAAGCCCCCTGACATCGAGACCCGCATCGCCATCCTCAAGAAAAAGGCCGAGGCCGAGGCCGTCAACCTCCCCGAGAGCGTGGCCCTTTATATCGCCGACAAGGTCCAGTCCAATATCCGCGAGCTCGAGGGCTACATGCGCCGGGTCATCGCCTTCGCCTCCCTCAAGGGCGAGCGCATCGACCTCGACCTGACCAAGGAGGCCCTCAAAGGCCTGCTCGATACCTCCGCCACCATCGTCACTGTGGAAAAGATCCAGAAGCTCATCTGTCACAAGTTCAAGATCAAGCCCTCGCAGCTCAAATCCAAGAACAACTCTCCGAAAATCGCCTTTCCCCGCCAGATCGCCATGTATCTCGCCAAGGAGCTGACGAATTCCTCCCTCCCCGAGATCGGCAAGAAGTTCGGTGGAAAACATCACACGACCGTCATCCACAGCATCCGCAAGATCCAGAAGCTGCGGAACGACGATCCCGAATTCAACAAAGAGATCAACAGCCTGATGACCTTCATTCAATGAGGATTCTCAGAGCTTTAGCCGGGATTTGCACATTTCCAGAGGACTTTCTTATTTCTCTTCTTGATTTCAATACTTGACTGAATTAAATAATAAGAATCAAGAGAGCGAAAGGTGATGCCATGAAATTCTCACTCCCGAAGGAAGCATTCCTGGCCGAATTACAGATCCTCCAGGGCATCGTCGAGAAGCGGAACACCATGCCCATCCTGGCCAATATCCTGATGAACGTCGCGGGGAGCGAGATCGAGCTGGTCGGGACGGACCTCGAGGTCGGGCTGAGGACGCACGTCGGGGCGGAGATCGGCAAGCCGGGGGCGATCACGGTCAACGGCAAGAAGATCTTTGAGATCGTCAAGTCCCTGCCCGAGGGGCAGGCCGTGGAGGTCGAGCTCAAGGACGAGACGCTGGAGATCCGGGCGGGCGAGAGCGAGTTCAAGGTCCTCTGCCTGGCCAAGGAGGACTATCCCCAGGTGCCGGACGCGAAATTCGAGCAGGGGATCGTCCTGCCCCTGGCGGACCTCAAGGCCATGATCGACAGGGTCTTTTACGCGATCACCCAGGAGCAGAGGTATTATCTGAACGGCGCCCTCCTGTCCCTGAAGAACAGGCAGATCGAGCTCGTCAGCACGGACGGGCATCGGCTCTCGTACACGAAGAAGGCCCAGGAAGGGCTGAAGGTCGATAAGGACCTGAGCGTCATCGTGGCCAAGAAGACCCTGAACGAGATCCGAAAGTTCGAGGACGAGACGGTCGCCTTCGACCTCGACGAGAACAACCTCTTCTTCCGGGTCGGGGCCCGGACGCTCATCTCGCGGATCATCGAGAGCAAGTTCCCCAATTACCAGGCGGTCATCCCCAAGGACAACCCCGGCCGGCTCGTCCTCGACCGGACCGAACTCGCCGACGCCATCCGGCGCGTCGCCCTCCTCTCGGCCGAGAGGTCCAAAGGCATCAAGTTCACCTTGGAAAAGAACAAGCTCCGGCTCTTCTCTTCGAACCCCGAGATCGGGGAGGCCCGGGACAAGCTGGCCGTCGACTACAAGGGGGCGGACCTCGAGGTCGGCTTCAATGCCCAGTACCTGCTCGACTTCCTGACGGCCGTCGGCTCCGAGAAGATCGTCTTCGAGCTCAAGGACGAGAACAGCGCCGTCCTGATGCGGCCCGAGGCCGAGGAAGGGCTGACCAACATCTACGTCCTCATGCCGATGAAGATCTAGTCCGGGCGTTGCTGCTTTAACGCTCTTAGCCACGCCAAAAGACTAACTGCGAGGGACGTTCTGGCAAGCCTTCGCCGATAAGATAGCCCCTGAAACGGCTGCACCCTTCAGTCTTCAGGCCCTCATGAAGGCCCGGTATGCCGTCAGGTCGAAGTAGATGGTCAGGGCGGCCAGCTTTTCGTCCTCGACTTTCCAGACTTCGGCGACATCCTGGTTGAGTTTTTCGCCTCGAGGATTCACGTACTCATAGCCGATGATCGCGCAAGCGGCGGGCCCCTCGACGATCATCTGTTTGATCTTTACCGATTCCAGCCTTTTCAGGAACGGAACGAAGGACTTTAAGACGGCGTCCCGCCCTCGTGCCTCGAGTGTCCGCGAGGCGTCGGAGAAAACCGCGTCCTCGGAGTAAAGGCTCTGCCAATGATCGTTTTTTTGCCCGAGGCTTCGGTAATACTCCAGAATGAGATCTCGCGTCGGCATCGAATTCCCCCCTGTGATCTTGTTTTCAGCCGTCTCCATCGTAGCAAATCCGGAGGAGTCGGGCAAAAAACGCGCGAAGAGGGGGGGGTAGCTACTATCAGGGGCGCGGGAAGGGGCCGGTTGCGGCCGCGGCATTTTCGCGGCGCCGCAGGCTTAGAGGGCGCAGCGGGTTTAGACAGCTCGGACAAGCAAGGCTAGCTTTTTTGCGGCTCCGGCTCTGCCTTGACAGCGGCGGCGGCCTTGGGCTTCACCACCGCCCGCACGTAGACCCAGTCCTTTTTCAGCTTGTGGCGGTCGTCCGCGGCGATCTCGAAGAGGCTGTCGATCTGCATGGCCTTGGGCGTCGTCGGGCAGACGTCCACGCACTGGGCGCAGTGGATGCAGCGGTCGTTGTGGATGACCATGCTGAAACGCTTCTCCGCCGGGTCGCCGACGGCGGTGATCTCGATGGCCTCGGCCGGGCAGTCCCGCTCGCAGGCCCTGCAGACGATGCACAGCTCCGGCCGGAGATAGGGCGTCCCGCGGAAGTCCTTGGGCACCTCGAGCTTCCGGAAGGGGTAATCGACGGTGGCCGGCTTCTTGAAGAGATGGCGCAGAAGCTCGGGCAGGAAGGCGGCTATTCTCATAAGAGGAATCCCTTCACGAGGATCGTGGCCAGGAGCTGAACGACGGCCAGGGGGGCCAGGACCTTCCAGGCCAGCGAAACGACCTGGTCGATGCGGATACGCGACGTCAGCGCGCGGATCAGGGACAGCAGGAAGATGACGAAGAGGGTCTTGACGACGAATTGGACGAAGCCGAGGAGGACGCCGCCGGGGAAGCCGCCGAGGAAGACCGCGGCCAGCAGGCCGCTGGCCACGACGAGCTCGACGTCGAAGGTCAGACGGAAGATGGCCAGTTTCTTTCCCGAGTACTCGGTGAACGTGCCGCCGACGATCTCGGTTTCCGCGTCGGGGATGTCGAACGGGCAGCGCTCGAGCTTGGCCTGGACGGCGATGACGGCCACGACGAAGCCCAGCAGGTTGACCAGGAGCAGCAACGGCCGGGCCTGGTAGAAGGCGGCGATCTCGGCCAGGCGCCACGAGTTGGCCAGGATGGCCGGGCTCAGGACGGACAGGAACAACGGAACTTCGTAGCCGAAGAGCATCGTCAGGACGCGGGCCCCGCCGATCGTCGAGAAGAGATTGGTCGAGGACCAGGCAGCCAGGAAGAGGATGAGGGTGGGCAGGGACAGGAGGTAGAGCATGACGATGATGTCCCCGGAGAACGAGGTCCAGCTGGGGACGACGGGGCTGAAATGCCAGACCGGCAGCAGGAGCGCGGCGGTGGAGACGACGGCCAGGCCGAAGGCCGGCAGGATGTTGAAGAGGCCCTTGTCGGCGGCCTCGGGCACGATGTCCTCCTTGGCCATGAGCTTGAAGAAATCCGCGATCGGCTGGAGCACGCCGAACCGGCCGGTGTGGGTCGGCCCCATCCGGTTCTGGAGCCGGGCGTAGACCTTGCGGTCGAACCACTCGCAGAAGGTCGAATAGGCGAAGAGGAACACGAGGCCCGGGTAGACGAGGAGGTAGAGGAAGGTCTTCAGAACGGCCATGCGGCTTTCCCTTTCGCGGGGGCGTTGGCGGGCCGGGCGAGCGAACGCCGGCGCAGGTCGCTCATCCGGACGACCGTCTCCTCGCCGCTCCGGCCGTCGACGAGGGTCACGGCCCGCTCGGCGCAGCAGATGCACGGATCGATGGCGGCGAAGATGAGGGGGATGTCGGCGATGAAGCCCTTGCGGAGCATCACCACCGTGGCCGGGTAGTTCGCCAGCGTCGGGGCGCGGACCTTGAGCCGCTCGGGCTTGTCCGTCCCGTTGGACTGGATGAAGTGGGTGTTCTCGCCGCGGGGCGCCTCATAGCGGCTGAGGACCTCGCCGGGCTTGGGCCGGCGGGGGGCCTTGGCGACGATGTCGCCCTCGGGCAGGCGCCGGACCATCTGCTCGATCATCTTGTAGGACTCGAGCAGCTCCTTGACGCGGACGACGACCCGGCCGAGGACGTCGCAGCTGTCGGACGTGACTAGGTCCCACTCGAGCTCGTCGTAGACGGCGTAGGGGTCCTCCTTGCGGACGTCGCGGGCCACGCCCGAGGCGCGGGCCACGGGGCCGACGGCGCAGAGGGCGACGGCCTGCTCTTTGGTCAGCATGCCGACGCCGGCGATGCGGGCCACGAAGCTGGGCTCGTTGGCGCCGATCTGGAAATAGTACTCGCTGCGCTTCCTCAGGGTCGCCATGCCCTCGAGGATCTTGGCCTTCTGGCCCTCGTCGAGATCGCGCCGGACGCCGCCGATGGCGTTCATGGCGTAGTGGACGCGATTGCCCGAGACGAGCTCCAGGAGGTCCATGACGATCTCGCGGTCGCGCCAGGTGTACATGAAGAAGGAGTCGAAGCCCGCCTCGTGGCCGGCGACGCCCAGCCAGAGGAGGTGGCTGTGGACGCGTTCGAGCTCGGAGACGAGGTAGCGGATGTAGAGGCCGCGCTTCGGCGGCACGATCTCCATGAGCTTCTCCACGCCCTGGACATAGCAGGTGGCGTGGGAGTGGGAGCAAATGCCGCAGATGCGCTCGGTCAGGTAGATGTTCTGGACCCAGTTCCGGTCCTCGGCCAGCTTCTCGAGGCCGCGGTGGTTGTAGCCGAGGCGGATGTCGGCGTCGGTGATGACCTCCCCTTCGACGGTCATGCGCAGGCTGATCGGCTCCTTGAGCGCCGGGTGCTGGGGGCCGATGGGGATCTTGAAGTTCATGATTTCCCTCCGGGGATGACTTCGACCGGCCGGACGAACTTCCAATCTTTCCTCAATGGATACTCGCTGTCGGGCCAGTCGTCTGGGAGGTTGAGCCGGCGGGCGTCGGGGATGCCCTCGACAGTGAGGCCGAACATCTCCTGGATCTCGCGCTCGTAGAGCACGGCCCCGGGGATGACGGCGCAGATCGAGGCGACCCGGGGCTCGGACCGCGGGACCTGGGTCCTGACCGTGATGCTGGCGACGGGCGAGGCGAAATGGTAGAGGATCTCGAAGGTCTCGCCCTTGTCGAGCCCCGTGATCGTGGCCAGATAGGCGCAATCGTAGCGGTCCCGGAGCAGGGTCACGGCCGGGACGAGGTCGGCCGCGGCGACCTTGAGGAAGATGCGCCGGCGGTCGGGGTTCGTGATCTCGAGGGCCTTCGCCCCGAGGTCCCGCTTCAGGCTTTCGACGATCTCGATGTCGGACATGTCGGCTCCTAGAGCTTTCCGAGCAGCTTGACCACGCCGTCGATGATGGCATCGGGGCGGGCCGGGCAGCCGGGCACGTACATATCGACCGGGATGACCTGGTCGAGGCCGCCCATGACATTATACGCGCCCCGGTAGACGCAGCCGGCCATGGCGCAGGCGCCCACGGCGATGACGAACTTGGGGTCCGGCGTCTGCTCGTAGATGCGGATGATGCGGTCCTTGATCTGGCGCGTGACCGGGCCGGTGGCGATGATGACGTCGGCGTGGCGCGGCGTCGCCTTGAGCAGGATGCCGAAGCGCTCGACGTCGAAGCGCGGCGTCAACGCCGCGACGATCTCGATGTCGCAGGCGTTACAGGCGCCCGAGTTGAGGTGCAGGATCCAGGGCGACTTGATCCTGGACCAGCGGGCGAGCTTATCGAGCATGGCTAACTCCTTGTGACCAAGGCCGCGACGGACAGGAAGATCATGACCAGGTAGAAGAGAGCGAAGAAGACGATCTTGCCCGAGGGGACCGTGGCGATGACGAGCGCCGCGACGTGCATCATGGTGAAGAACAGGGCGACGTAGAAGAACAGGCGGTAGCCGAATTGGACCTTGACGCCGGGGATGTTCTCGCCGCAGGCGTAGGTGGTGAGCTTGCCGCCGGCCTTGGTCAGCCTGGGGGCCATGCCGCGGCCGAGGGCGTAGAGGCCGAAGGCCGCCGCGAGGAAGACGACGAAGGCGATGGGCGGGGAGAGGAGGAGGCCGAGTCCTGTCATGGCTTACCCTTTCAGCTTGGCCAGGCGCCGGACGTCTAGCGATCTCGTGTGGCGGTAGATGTTGATGATCAGGGCCAGCGCGGTGGCCACCAGGCTGACCTCGATGACGATGTACGTGATGACCAGGGCCTGCGCGGTCAGGATGCTGGCCTTGGCGAAGCCCGTGCCCAGGAGCATGAGGCTGACGCCCTTGCCGATGACCTCGATGGCGATGAAGAGCTTGATGAGGTTCTTCTTGGCCAGGAGGCCGAGCAGCCCGGCCCCGACGAGGGCGGCGGCGAAGAAGACGTACAGGTACCAGGTGTTAGTCATTTTTCTCTCGCTTGCGGAAGAGGGCCAGGACCGAGAACACGCCGGCCAGGATGACCGCGATCTGGCCCACGAGGTCATAGGTCCGCGAGCGCCAGAGGACCTCGCCGAACGTGCCCGACTCGGCCCCCGAGGCCAGGGCCGGAACCTTGCCGAGGAGGCCCTTCATGACCAGGGCGTCGATGACGATGAAGGCGATGAAGACGAGCGGGAAGACCCAGTTCACGAGACGGGACTCCCGGACTTCCTCGTCCGTCTTGGTCAGGGCGATGGTCAGGACGAAGAGGACCGTGATGAGCCCGGCCACGACGGAGATCTCGAAGACCCCGGCGTACGGGGCGTTCATGCGGAAGAAGATGATCCCCAGGAGCAGGCTGGCCACGGCCAGGGCGATGGCCGACTTGAGCAGGTCCTTGAGCACGATGGCCAGGACGGAGAAGATCACGACACCGATGAGAAGGGCGGTTTGCACGATCATCGTCTAAAATCCCCACGATCCGGTCACGGCGTGGATGCCGTCGGCCAGGACGTCGGCGGCCGGCTGGATCCAGGTCGTGATGGTCGACGAGAAGAGGATGCCGATCCCCACGCAGAGGACGGCCAGAAGGACGGTAGCGGCCGTCATCCAGAAGGGCGCCTCCTTGACCGCGGCCCATTTCTCGTTGAGCTGCCCGAAGAAGGCCTTCCGCTGGATGAGGAGGTAGTACCAAAGGGTCAGGACCGAGACCAGGACGGCGATGACGGCGTAGACCGGGTGGCCGGCCTGGACCAGGGCCACGATGATGAGCAGCTTCGACCAGAAGCCGTTGAGGGGCGGCACGCCGGCGATCGACAAGGCCCCGACGAGGTTCGTCGCGGCCGTGAGGGGCATGCGCCGGCCCAGGCCGCCCATCTCGTCGAGGTCCCGCGTGCCGGTGGCCTGCTGGACGGAGCCGCTCGACAAGAACAGCAGCCCCTTGGCCAGGGCGTGGTTGAAGAGATGGAAGAGCCCGCCGGCGATCCCGAGCGGGGTCCCGATGCCGATGCCCAGGACGACGTAGCCGACCTGGCTGATCGAGGAGTAGGCCAGCATCCTCTTCATGTCCTTCTGGCCGAGGGCCAGGAAGGCCGCCACGACCATGGAGAGGACGCCGAGGCCCATGAGCGCGGTCGACAGCGCCGGGGTCAGGCCGAAGACGTTGAGGAAGATGCGGGCCAGGGCGTAGACGCCGGAGACCTTGATGAGGAGCCCCGACAGCACGGCCGAGATGGGCGCCGGGGCCGAAGGGTGGGCGTCCGGGAGCCAGGCATGGAACGGGACCAGGGCCGCCTTGAGCCCGAAGCCGAGAAGGAAGAAGGCCGAGGCGACGGCCATGACCGGGCCGGCGTTGAGCTCCCTCAGGGCGCCGCCCACGGCGGCGAAGTCGAGGCCGCCGGTCATGCCGAAGATGACGGCGATCCCGCCCACGAGGAAGGCCGAGGCGACGACCGAGAGCATGAGGTACTTGAAGGCGGCCTCGAGCTCGTCGTGGGCCAGGCCGAAGGCGACCAGCGCGTAGGACGCGATGGCCGCGACCTCGAGGAAGATGTAAACGCTGAAGAGGTCCCGGGCCAGGATGAGGCCGTTCATGCCGGCGATCATGACCAGGTACAAGGCATAGTAATTGGCCTTGGCCCCGTAGTGCTCCATGTAGTCGATCGAGAACAGGCTCGCCGCGAAACCGACCAGGGCCACGGCCAGGAGCATGAACAGGCTGAGCCCGTCCAGCGCCAGCCGGATGTCGACGGACTCGCCGAGCCAGGCCAGCTGCTGCACGACCGGGCCGCCGGCGATGAGGGCCCGCCCGGCGATCGCGGCGTACGCGAGCAGGACGAGGAGCGTCGCGTTGGCCAGGACGTCCGGCAGGACGCGGCGCGAGACCTTGCCGACGAGGGGCAGGATCCCCGCCACGACGAGCGGAAGGACGACGAAGAGTATGATCACCGCTCCTCCTCTCTATTGCGCCAGCAGGCTGACGACGCCCGCCAGGATGATCAGGCCGGCCAGGCACCAGGCCAGGTAGTTCGCGTAATGCCCGTTGTGGGCCTTGCGCAGGACGCCGGTGAATTTCTCGCCGGCGACGGTGACGATCTTCTCGAAGACGAAGTCGATGGGCCGGTCGATGCCCTTGAAGAGGCCCATCGAGAGGCCCTGCAGGGCCTTGACCCCCTGTTCGTACGGATCGAAGACCCGGCGCTCGGCCAGGTCGTAGGCCTGGTGAACGAGCGGCAGATTGTGGACCGGCTCCGAGGCCAGGTACGCCTTGCGCCCGCCCTTCAGCCAGCCGTAGCGGTGCAGCAGGAAGGCCAGGACCAGGCACCCGATCGAGATCAGGGCGACCGGGTTGAGCACAGCCAAGGCATGGGCGGTGAAATCGACGGGCTCGCCGCCCTCGGCCCGCCCGGCCAGGATGGGCTGGATGAACAGCGTCAGAGGCAGCTTGTTGTAGACGCCGAACAGGATGCAGAGGCCGGCCAGGACGAGGATCGGGATGACGATCGGGGCCTGGCTCTCCCGGACCTCGGGGATCTCGCGCGGCCGCTCGCCGAAGAAGACGGAGTGGCCGGCCTTGAGGAACGAGGCGAAGGTGAAGATGGCCCCGATCCAGGCGGCGATGGCGAAGACGGTATAGCCCGTCTCCAGGGCGCCGTGGAAGACCATCTCCTTCGAGACGAAGCCGTTGAGGGGCCAGACGCCCGAGATGGCCAGGGCGCAGACGGTGAAGCCGAGGGTCGTCAGCGGCATCTCGCGGGCCAGGCCGCCGAGCCTCTTGAGCTCGGTCGTTCCGGCCCGGTGCTCGACCGAACCGGCGCTGAGGAACAGGCCGCACTTGTACATGGCGTGGTTGATCATGTGGAAGATGCCGCCGGCGATGCCGATGGGGATGGCCGTGCCGACGCCGAGCACCATGTACCCGACCTGGCTGATGGCGTGATAAGAGAGCAGCCGCTTCAGGTCCTTCTGGACCAAGGCCATGAGAACGGCCAGCACGATGGTCACGGCGCCCACGATCATGAGCACGATGGAGAGGCCGCTCCCGGGCCGGATCTTGAAGAGATCGAGCGAGATGCGGGCCAGGAGGTAGATCCCCAGCAGCTTCTCGAAGGCGGCCGGCAGGAAGGCCATGAAGGTCACCGGCGCGTCGACCGCGGCGTCCGGGATCCAGGTGTGGAAGGGCATGGCCCCGGCCTTGCCGACGGCCCCGACCATCATCAGGATGAAGGCCGCGGCCCCCAGGCCCGTCGGCTCGATGGAGATCTCCGACAGGGTCGCCGTCTTGGCCACGCTCCAGGCCATGGCGATGCCGAGGATCATCGAGAAGTCGCAGAAGCCGCTGATGAGCAGGGCCTTGACCGCCGTGCGCGTCGAGGTCAGGCGGCCGCCGAGCGCGATGAGCCCGTAGAGGGTGATGAGCAGGCCCTCCCAAAAGAAGAGCAGCGGCACGAAGTTGTTGGCCAGGGCCGCCCCGTTGGCGAAGGCGGCGGTCAGGAAGACGTAGGCCATGAACTCCCGCTCCCGCGGCGCGTTCTTCATCTTGACCGTGGCGTAGAGCGCGATCAGGATGAGGAACCCGGCCAGGGCCAGGAGGATGAAGGCCGAGAACTGGTAGAGCCGGAGGTCGAAATCGATGCCGTGAAGAAGCCAGGGCACCGTGTAGCGGAGGTCCTTCACGGCGAAGAAGACAAACCCATAGTAGACGAGGACCGCCGCCCCGGCCACGGCCAGGACGTCGCGGAGGAGCTTGAGCGTCCGGGGCAGGACCATCAGCACGGCGGCCAGGACGGCCGGAAGGAGGATCGGGAGGAGCAGCATTTTGGGGGTCATCGGAGCCACCAACTCATCTGTGTCGTCGCGACCTCGACGACCTTCATCGGGTAGGCGATGAAGAGGCCGGCCGCCAGGCTGAGGACGGCCAGCAGGGCGACGACATAGACCATGGATTTCGTCTTCTCGGGGGCCGGGCGCTTGGCCTCACCGAGGAAGACCAGGCTGAAGGCCTTGAACAGGTAGAACATCGTCAGGACCGCGGTGAACAGGCCCAGGGCGGCGACGAGGGGCCGCCCGGCCTCGACCGTGCCCTGGATGACCAGGAACTTGGCGAAGAAGCCGCCGAAGGGCGGGATGCCGATGACGGAGAAGGCGCAGGCGAGGAAGGCCGCGGCCGTGACCGGCATGGTCTTGATGAGCCCGCCCATCTCCCGGATGTCCTTCGTGTGCACGGCGTGGATGACGATGCCGGCGCAGAGGAACAGGCCGGCCTTGGACAGGCCGTGGGTCAGGACGAAGAGAAGGGAGCCCGAGATCCCGAGCGGGGTGGCCACGGCGAAGCCGAGGAAGATGTAGCCGATCTGGCTGACCGTCGAATAGGCCAGGATCCGCTTGAGGTCGTTCTCGACCGCGGCCGCGCCGGCGGCGACCAGGCTCGAGATCATGACGATGATCGGCAGGGCGTGCTGCCACCCCTCCGGCAGGCGGAACGTGTAGAGGAAGAGCCGGGCGAAGGCGTACGTGCCGATCTTGACCAGGACCGCCGCGTGGAGCAGGGCCGTGACCGTGGTCGGCGCGACGCCGGCGTCGGGCAGCCAGGTATGGAGAGGCACCGTGGCCGATTTGGAGAACATGCCGAAGAGGATGAGCAGGACGGCCGTGCCGGGGACGATCGTGCCGCGCATGGCCGTGAGATCGAAGGTGTTGGTCAGGCCGTAGATCTGGATGAAGCCGAGGAGCATGACCACGGCGCCGAAGAACGTCACCAGGAAGGCCTTGTCCGCCTTGCGGACGTGCGACGGCTCGCGGTAGAAGCCGATCAGCCGCCAGCAGCTGATGGCGATGATCTCCCAGAAGAGGTACATGAAGATGAGGTTGGCCGAGAAGACCAGCCCCATCATCGAGCCGATGAAGAGGAGGACCATCAGGTAGTACTCGTTCTGGTTCTCCTCGTCCCGGACATAGCCCAGGGAGTAGACGACGATGAGGAAGCCCACGAACGAGGACACGCAGGCCATGAAGATGGCCAGGGGATCGGCGATGAGGATGAAGTCGAAGCCCAGGGCCAGGCTCCGGCGCGCGACCTGCTCCCCTCCCCGGAGGGCGAAGGGGAGGAGCGAGAGCGGCAAGACGGCCGTCGCGCCGCCCACCAGGACGGCCCAGACCGAGCGGACGCGCCTCCCGGCCAGGCCGGCGAGCGGCACCACGAAGGCGCCGAGGATAGGGACGAGCACGGTAAGGAGAACGGTTGTTTCGACGTTCATGGGGCGGGTTGCCTTCCTTAATAAAGAAGGGTCAGTATAGTGGGGCCCAGGGGGGTTGTCAAGAATTTCCACAGGCCGTCCTCAGCTTATGAACAGCCTTTTCCAGAGCCCGATTCCTATTGCTTTTTGGCCTGGAAAGTGGGATAAAAAAGCAACGTCCGCCATCGCCGAGACGAGGTGACACATGGCCGTCGACATCCGCGAGCTCGCTTCCCGAAAGGACCTGAAGACATTCATTTATCTCCCGGAGAAGATCCACGCCGGGCATAAGAACTGGGTCTATCCGCTCTACATGGACGACTGGAAGTATTTCGACCCCAAGAAGAACAAGGCTTTCGGCTATTGCGACACGACCCGGGTCCTGGCCTGGAAAGACGGGCGTCCCGTCGGCCGGGCCATGGGCATCATCAACCACCGCTACAACGAGTACCGCAAGGAGAAGACGGCCCGCTTCGGCTTCCTCGAGACCCATGAGGATCGCGAGGTCTTCCGGGGGCTCCTCGGCTATCTCGAGGGCTGGGCCCGCTCGAAGGGCATGACCAAGATCGTCGGCCCGTATGGGTTCTCCGATCAGGACCCCGAGGGCTTTCTCATCGAGGGCTTCGACCACCGGGCCACGATCGCGACCTATTACAACTTCGAGTGGATGCCGAAGTGGCTCGAGGAAGAAGGCTACGCCAAGGACAACGACTGGTTCGTCTACAAGGTCGATGTCCCCAAGGAGCCGCCGGAGCTTTACCAGAAGATCTATGAGCGGGCCATGAAGCGCGGCACCTTCGAGACCCTCGAGTTCCGCCGGCGCAAGGACATCAAGCCTTGGATCCGGCCCATCCTGTCCCTCATGAACGAGTGCTACATGGCCGGGAACATCTACGGCTACGCGCCCCTCGAAGAGCAAGAGATGGACGACCTGGCCAATCGCTTCCTGCCCATCGTCGACCCGCGCTTCGTCAAGGCCGTGACCAAGGACGGCGAGGCGGTCTCCTTCATCGTGGCCATGCCGGACATGACCGAGGGCATCGTCAAGGCCCGCGGACGGCTCTTCCCCTTCGGCTTCATTTACGTCCTGCGGGCGGCCCGCAAGACCAAGCAGCTCGACCTTTTGCTCGGGGCCGTCAAGGATCAGTACCGGGGCCAGGGCCTCGACGTCCTCATGGGCATCAAGATCTTCCTGTCCGCCTGCGAGGCCGGCATGGAGTTCATGGACACGCACCACGAGATGGAGTCGAACGTCCGGGTCCGGGCCGAGATGGAGCGCCTCGGCGGCAAGATCTATAAGAAGTACCGGGCCTTCCAGAAGGCCCTGTAGTCGCGGATTCCCGGCTATCCGTCTCTCCGGCCTTGCTCGGGAATCGCCTCTAGCTCCCCGGCCCTCCGACCGCAGCGAACGAAGTGAGCGGAGGGCAGAAATCCGGCGGCGATACACAGAGCCGGATTTCTGCGAAATATCTGAAAAGAGTGCTTTCTTAAGATACTTCTCAGAAGCGCTCCTCCGAGTCGCTCCGTCGCGCTTCTGATGGTCGCTCCGGTATGCTTCGCCCTCCGCTCCCTGCCGGTCCCCCTCTCCAGCAACGGGGATCTTCGAGGCGAATTCCCTCGCCCCCTCGAGACGGATGGCCGAGCCCTCCCGATCAGGCCTTATCTCCCGCGCGACGCGTTCCTTTTAGGCGAAGAGCGAGACGACGTAGGCGCCGGTCAGGACGGCCAGCACGGCCACGGTGATCCAGGACAGGACATTGAGGGCCCGGCCGTTCTTGTAGGCCCCCATCAGCTTCGGGCTGTTGATGAGGATCAGCATGAAGACCAGGACGACGGGCAGGACGAGCCCGTTGACGACCTGGGAGATGAGCATGACGCGGAAGAGGGGGATCCGGGGCAGCAGGATGACGGCCGCGCCGAGGAACACGAGCAGCGTGTAGAGGCCGTAGAACTGCGGCGCCTCGGAGAACCGCTTGTTGACGCCGTTCTCCCAGCCCATGCCCTCGCAGATGATGAAGGCCGTCGAAAGCGGCAGGATCGAGGCGGCGAAGAGCGAAGCGTTGAGCAGGCCGAAGGCGAAGAGGGCGGAGCAGTAGCGGCCGGCCAGGGGCTTGAGGGCCAGGGCCGCGTCGGCGGCCGTCTCGACCCGGATGCCCGCCTTGAACAGCGTCGCCGCGCAGGTCAGGACGATGAAGCCGGCCACGACGGTGACCAGGATGCTGCCGGTGACGACGTCGAGCCGGGAATGCTTGTAGTCGCGGACGGCGATGTTCTTCTCGACGATGGAGGCCTGGAGATAGAACTGCATCCACGGGGCGATGGTCGTGCCGACGAGGCCGATGACCATCCCCAGCGCGCCGGGCGAGAAGTCCAGGCTGGGCCGGGCCAGGCTCGTCCCGATGGCCGTCCAGTCCGGCTTGGCCAGGAAGCCCGAGATGATGTAGGTCACGTAGAACAGGCAGGCGAAGAGGAAGATCTTCTCGACCGAGCGGTATGTGCCCTTGACGACGAGGAGCCAGACGAGCAGGGCGCTGGCCGGCACGGACACGAACTTGGAGACGTGGAAGATCTCCAGGCTCGAGGCGACGCCGGCGAACTCGGCGATGATGTTGCCGAAGTTCGTCAGCAGGATGCCGAAGAGCAGGTAGACGGTGATCCGGACCCCGAAGCGCTCGCGGATGAGATCGGACAGGCCCTTGCCGGTGACGACACCCATGCGGGCGCTCATCTCCTGGACGATGACCAGGGCCAGCATGACCGGGATGAGGGTCCAGAGCAGCTGGTTGCCGTAGTGGGCCCCGGCCATGGAGTAGGTGGCGATGCCGCCCGCGTCGTTGTCGACGTTCGAGGTGATGATGCCCGGGCCCATGACGGCGAGAAAAACGAGGAGGCCCTTCCAACGCCGCTTGAGTGCTTCCCCGAGCATGCCTCAGAGCTCCTCGGCCGTTTCCTGGATGATGTCCTGGAGGGTGATGATGCCCTGGATCCGTCGGTCGGCGTCCAGGACGGGAACGGCCAGGAACTTGTACTTGTTGAAGATGTCGGTGACGGCCCCGACATCGTCTGTGGCCTCGACGGCGATGACCCGATCGTTCATGAGGGCGCCGAGCTTCTCCTCCCGGCCGCACAGGATGAGGTGGCGGACGGTGACGACGCCGGCGAGCTTCCGCTCCTCGTCGGTCACGTAGATGTAGGCGACCGTCTCCAGCGGGTGGAAAGCCTTCCGGAAGGCCTCGACGGCGTCCCCGACCGTCTGGTCGCGGCCGAGGGCCAGGAAATCCGTGGTCATGATGCCCCCCGCCGTGCCCTCCTTCTGCTTCAGGAGCTTCTCGACATGCTCCCGGTAAGGCCTCTCCATGGTCCCGATGAGGCGGTCCTTCTTCTCATCGGGCAGGTCTGACAGGAACTCCTTGGCCTCGTCCGGCTCCATCGATTCCAGGATGTCGGAGGCCTTCTCCGGCGGCGCCGTCTCGATCAGCGAGAGCTGGAGCTTGGGATCGACCTCCTGCAGGGTCTCGGCGGCCGTCTCGGTGTCGAGGGCCCGGAAGACCGTTGACCGGTTGGCCTGGTCGAGCTCCTCGATGATGTCGGCGATGTCGGAGGGGTGCATGCCGTGGAACCGCCGCAGGCTCACGTTCAGCTTGAGGTTCCTCTTCGGATCGCTGGCCAGTGGCTGGACGAACTTCCAGGCGGCCAGATGCTCTTCGATCGGGGCGCCGAACAGCCAGCGCCACGCGGCGTCGAGGGCCCGCAGCCAGCCGAGCCGGCGGAGGATGCCGCTGATCCCGAAATCGACGTGGGCCAGGCGCAGCTCGCCGTGGGCGAGGAGCAGGTGCACGTCGTTGACCCGCTCGATGCGCGCTCCCTGGGTGTCGACGACCTGCTTGTCGAGCAGGTCCTCGCGGACGAGGATCTCGTCGGGGCCGACCTCGAGCTCGCCCAGGGAGGCCTCGGCGCCGGGCCGGAGGACGATGGCCCTTTTGTCCAAGCGGTCGACGTGGGCCCAACCGAGCGATCGCGGCTTCTTCTCGGACCGGCGGCGGAGGACGAGGGTCCCCGCTTTCGGATAGAGCTCGCCGAGATGGACCTTGATATCGACAGCCCGTCCGAGCCTCGCCCCGGCCGCGGCGACGACGGGCCGGCCGAGGAGCTCCGACAGGTAGAGGAACATCTGGGCGTTTTCCGGGGGCATGCCCACACCTATAGCACAGGGATTCGGGGGAGTAAAGCGGCCTGAGGCTATTTCGCGTCGGCCCAGTTCGGGCCGAAGCCGAGGCGGACTTCGAGCGGCACGGAGAGGGCGGCGGCCCCTTCCATGGCCTCGCGGACGAGCGGCCCGACGGCCTTCGCTTCCTTCTCCGGGACCTCGAAGAGGAGCTCGTCGTGGACCTGGAGGATCATCCGCGTCCGGAGCTTGCGCTCCTCGATGAGCCGGGCCGCCCGGAGCATGGCCACCTTGATGATATCCGCCGCCGATCCCTGGATGGGATTGTTGAGGGCGATCCGTCGCCCGGCCTGCTGCAGGGCCCGGTCCGGCGCCCGCAGCTCGGGGACCTGGCGCTGGCGGCCGAAGATGGTCTCCGAAACCCCCGACTCCCGGGCCTGCTCGACGACCCGGTCGAGGTATTCGCGGACCTTGGGCCGCTCGGCGAAGTAGCGTTCGATGAACTTCTGGGCCTCGGCCGAGGACGTCCCCAGCTCGCGGGCCAGCGAGAAGGCCGAGGTGCCGTAGATGATGCTGAAATTGATGATCTTGGCCCGCCGCCGGGCCTCCTCGCCCGCGGCCTCCCCGAAGACGAGCCGGGCCGTCTCCTCGTGGACGTCCCGCCCGGCGAGAAAGGTGTCGATGAGCGTCGGGTCGCCGGAAAGGTGGGCCAGGATGCGCAGCTCGACCTGGGAATAGTCGGCCGTGAGCAGGACGTGGCCGGGGTCGGCGATGAAGGCCCGGCGGAAGCGCGTCCCCCACGGGCCGCGGGCCGGGATGTTCTGGAGGTTGGGCTCGCTCGAGGACAGCCGGCCGGTCGAGGCCACGGTCTGGTTGTAGCAGGTGTGGATGCGGCCGGTCTCCGGATGGATGAGCTGGGGCAGCGCGTCGGCGTAGGTCCCCTTGAGCTTGGCCATCTGCCGGTAGTCGAGGACGTCGCGGGCCAGCGGGTGGACCGTCGCCAGCTCCTCGAGGATGTCGATCGACGTCGAGAAGCCCTTGGTGACCTTGGTCCGGCGGCCGGCCTGGAGGCCGAGCTTGTGGAAGAGGACATCGCCGAGCTGGCGGGGCGAGTTGATGTTGAAGACGCACCCGGCGAGCTCGTGGATCTGCTTCTCGAGGCGGCCGATCTCGCCTTCGAGCTCGCCCGACATGGCCCTCAGGACCTCGGGATCGACGCGCACGCCGAGGATCTCCATGCGGGCGAGCAGGGCGATGAGCGGCCGCTCGATCTCCTCGTAGAGACGGTCCATCTTCCTCGCCCGGACCTTGTCCCAGAGCAGGCCGCCGAGCTCTTGGGCCAGGGCGGCGTCGAGACAGGCGTACGGGCCGGCCCGCTCGACGGCCACCTTGTCCATGGTCAGCCCGGACTTGCCCTTGCCGGCCACCTCCTCGTAGGGGATCTTGGCCTCCCGGAGATAGTGGAGGGCGATCTTGTCGAGCGAGTGCTTGCCCCAGTTGGGCTCGAGAAGGTAGGACAGGACCATCGTGTCTTGCGAGACGCCGGCCAGGCGGACGCCCTCGCGCTCGAGGACGATCTGGTCGTACTTGATGTTCTGGCCCGTCTTCAGCACCTTGGGGTTCTCCAGGACGGGCTTCAGGATGGCCAAGGCCCGGTCTTTGGGGATCTGGGCCGGCGCGCCGAGGTAGTCGTGTCCGACCGGGACATAGAAGGCCTCGCCCGGCGTGATCGAGAAGGACAGGCCGACCAATCTCGCCCGGACCGGTTGCGGGGACGTCGTCTCGGTGTCGACGGCCACCGCGCCGGCCTGGGCGATGCGGGCGGCGAGGGCCCGGAGCTCCCGCTCCTCGAGGATGGTCCGGAAGTCCTTGCCCTCAGGCCGGGAGGGCTTCAGGAACTCGCCGAGGAGGGTCGAGAACTCGAGCTCGCCGAACAGCCGGACGGTCTCCTCCGGGTCCGGCTCCCGCGCCACGTAGCGGTCGAGATCGAGCTCGATCGGCAGGTCGCGGCAGACGGTGACCAGTCGCCGGCTGAGCTCGAGGAGCCCGCGGTTGGACTCGATCTTCTCCCGGACGCGGAGGTTCTTGACCTCCTCGACGTGGGCCAGCAGGTTGTCGGTCGTGCCGAACTGCTCGATGAGCGACTTGGCCGTCTTCTCGCCGATGCCGGGAACCCCGGGGATGTTGTCCGTGGGATCGCCCCACAGGGCCAGGACGTCGACGACCGCCCGGGCCTCGACGCCGAAGAACTCCTTGACCCCGGCCGGGTCGATCATCTTCTCCTTCGAGGGGTTCCAGATCGAGGTCGAGGCGTCGACGATCTGGAGCAGGTCCTTGTCGGTGGTCACGACGACCGTCCGCAGACCCGCCGCTGCGGCCCGCCCGGCGAGCGAGGCGATGGCGTCGTCGGCCTCGTACTTGGGGAACTCGGCCGTGGCGATCCGCAGGGCGTGGAGGACCTCCCTCAGCTTGGGCATCTGGACGGCCAGGTCCTCCGGCATGGGCTTGCGGTGGGCCTTGTAGGCCTCGTACTCCTCGTGCCGGACGGTCGGGCCCTTGACGTCGAAGACGACGCCCAGGTAGTCGGGCTTCTCGGCCTCGATGATCTTGCGCAGGGAGCTGATGAACCCGTAGATGGCCCCGGTCGGGAAGCCGGCCGAGTTGCTCAGGCCTCGGATGGCATAGTACGAACGGTAGAAGAGGGAGTGCCCGTCGATGAGAAAGAGGCGCTTCGGGCTCAGTCGAACCTGCCTTCGACGATCTGCCCCAGGATGGACTTGTGCTGGTCCTCCATCATCCGGGCGATCCGGTCGGCCGAATCGGGCAGGCCGAGCAGGGCCGTGTAAAAGGCCCTTCTCGAGGCCAGCAGGCGCCCCGACCGGTAGATCAGCGATTCGATGTACGGCGCCCCGGGCCCCTTGTCCTGGGTCTGGACGATGTAGGCTTGGCCCTTGAAATCGACCCGGGTGTCATATCCGGCCATGTGGGTATTATACGCTGGCGGAAACCCCGCGCAAGAAGGCCGGAAGGCCCCGGCCCGAGTTGACTTCACGGACCCGGTTGATATAATAGAATGAAATTTTTGTGAGGTTATGATTTGGATACATCGATGATCGTCGATCTCGACCGCCTGCCCAAGGAGGGCCTGCGCGTCTCCAGGGACTTCGAGTTCCTGAGCCTCGACCTCGTCGAGGAGAACGCGGTTTTCCTGGAGCCGGCCCACGCCGACATCACCGTCCGGCTCATAGGCGACGAGGTCCTGGTCCAGGGCGAGGTCACGGCCCGGCTGAGCTTCGTCTGCTCGCGCTGCCTGACCCCGTTCGAGTTCCCGGTCGCCAGCCGGTTCGACCTGGTCTACCTGCCCGAGGACATCGACGGCCTCTCGGAGGAGCTCTCGGACGAGAAGATCGACCAGATGTTCTACAGCGGCCGCCAGCTCGACCTGCGGGCCGTCGTGCTCGAGCAGCTGAACCTGACCTTCCCGGCCAAGCCCCTGTGCTCGCCGGACTGCGAGGGCATCTGCGCCGTCTGCGGCGAGATCATCCGCGACGCCAAGTGCGCCTGCCTCGTCAAGGAAACCGGCACCCGCTGGAACAAGCTCAAATTTCCCGTGAGAGACAAGAGTTAAATGCCTAATCCAAAGCGACGCCACTCACCGACCCGCAAGGGAAAACGCCGTTCCCACGACGGGCTCACCCTTCCCACCTTCTCCGTCTGCCCCAAGTGCGGCAACCCCAAGCTGCCCCACCGGGCCTGCCCCGAATGCGGGTACTACAAGGGACGGCAGGTGACGGAAGGGACCGAAGACTGACCGGGCCGGCGGCCATGAAGATCGCCCTCGACGCGATGGGCGGCGATTTGGGGACCAAGGCCACCGTGCCGGGGGCCCTGGCCGCCGCCGAGGACCTCGGCGTCGACGTCCTCCTCGTCGGCCTCGAGTCCGCCATCCGCCGCGAAGCCGGGCGGCACGGCCCGCTCGGGTCCCGCATCACCATCATTGACGCCCCCGAAGCGATCGGCATGGGCGAGGGCCTGCACGCCTTCCGGCGGAAGAAGGCCTCGTCGATCCGCGTCGGGGCCCAGCTCGTCAAGGACGGCGCCGCCGACGCCTTCGTCAGCATGGGCAACACCGGGGCCGTCGTCTATATCTCCCGGGACGTCTTGGGCTCGCTCAAGGGCGTGGACCGGCCGGCCCTGGCCCTGCTCGTCCCGGGCGTCGAGGGCCAGACCCTGCTCCTCGACGTCGGGGCCAACGCCAACTGCCAGCCGAACAACCTCGTCCAGTTCGCCCTGATGGGCAAGATCTTCATGGAGGCCGTCGCCGGCGTCCCCGATCCCCGGATCGGGCTGATGAGCATCGGCGAGGAGAAGGGCAAGGGCAACGACCTCGTCAAGGAGGCCTTCGACCGGCTCCAGGCCGCGCCACTCCGCTTCATCGGCAACGTCGAGGGCAAGGACATCTTTTCCGGCGCCGCCGACGTCATCGTCAGCGACGGCTTCACCGGCAACGTCGCCCTCAAGGTCACGGAAGGCGTTGTCCAGAGCGTCCTCTCCATGGCCCGCCACGAGATCACCAAGAACCTCTTCGCCAAGCTCGGCTATCTCCTGATGAAGAGGCACCTGAAGAAGATCTACAAGAAGGTCGACTATTCGGAATACGGCGGCGCCCAGCTCCTCGGCGTCGACGGCGTCTGCGTCATCGGCCACGGCCGCTCCAACGCGGTCGCCGTGCGCAACGCCGTCGCCCGGGCCAAGGAGTTCGTGGCCAACCGCGTCCAGGAGAAGATCCAGGCGGAGATCCTGCGCTACGAGCACGCCTTGAGAGGAGCGTCCGGATGAAATCGTTCGAAGGACGGGTTTCGATCGTGACCGGAGCGTCGCAGGGGATCGGCGAGACGATCGCCCGCGAGCTCGCCGCCGAGGGCGCTCGCGTCGTCCTCGTCGACGTCCAGAAGGACAAGCTCGAGGCCGTGGCCGCGTCGATCGGGGCGGCCGGCGGCCTAGCCGAGGCCCGCGTCGTCGACGTCGGCGACACGGCCGCCGTCGAGGCCGTGGTGGCCGCGGTCGTCGCCGCCCACGGGCGGATCGACCACCTAGTCAACAACGCCGGCATCACCCGAGACACGCTGCTCATGCGCATGAAGGAAGAGGACTGGGACGCCGTCCTGCGGGTCAACCTCAAGGGCGCCTTCAACTTCTCCCGGGCCGTCCTGCGGACGATGATCGCCGCGCGCTACGGCCGGATCGTCAACATCGCCTCGGTCGCCGGGCTCATGGGCAACGCCGGGCAGGCCAACTACGCCGCTTCCAAGGCCGGCGTCATCGCCCTCGCCAAGTCCCTGGCCCGGGAGGTCGGCAGCCGCGGCATCACCGTCAACGCCGTGGCCCCCGGCTTCATCGCCACGGCCATGACCGACGTCCTGCCCGAGGAGGTCAAGAAGGCCTACCTCGAGATCATCCCCCTGAAAAAATTCGGGCTTCCCAAAGACGTGGCATCTGCGGTAAAATTCCTTGTCTCCGACGAAGCCGCCTACATCACGGGCCAAGTGGTCAGCGTGAATGGCGGCATGTATATGTAGGCGGTCGGCCTGCGATCTCATCACTGCGAAGGAGGTCACCATGGAAAGAGACGAGCTGCTCAAGAAAGTCAGGGCCATCGTTTCGGACAAGCTGAGCATCAGCGAGGAGCAGGTCACGGAGGACGCGTCCTTCATCGACGATCTCGGCGCGGACTCGCTGGACACCGTCGAGCTGGTCATGGCCCTCGAGGACGAGTTCGGGCTGGACATCCCTGACGACCAGGCCGAGAAGCTGACCACGGTCGGCAAGGCCATCGATTACATCGTGGGGCACGCCAAGTAGGCCCCCGCCCCGTCCCGCACAACCTCGGAAAGTCCGCCCCATGAGCAGGGCCAAGACTCTCGAACGCCGAGTCGTCGTCACCGGCATTGGGCTCATCTCGCCGCTCGGCACCGGGACCGACAAGAACTGGCAGGCCCTGCTCCGCGGCGCGAACGGCATCGGTCCCCTGACCCGCTTCGACGTCTCCCGCTACGCGACGCGCTTCGGCGGCGAGGTCAAGGATTTCGATCCGCTGGCCTTCATCGACCGGAAAGAATCGCGCAAGATGGACCCGTTCATCCGCTTCGGGCTGGCCGCCGCCGAGCTGGCCGTGGCGGATTCCGGGATCCCGGCGGCCGATCTCCAGAGCGACCGGGCCGGCGTCTACGTCGGGTCCGGCATCGGCGGCCTGGGCGCGATCGAGGAGAACCACAAGATCCTCCTCGAGAAGGGCCCCGACCGCGTCTCGCCGTTCTTCCTCATCGCGACCATCATCAACGAGGCCTCGGGGCAGATCTCGATCCGCTTCGGGGCCAAGGGCCCGAACTGCGCCAACGCCACGGCCTGCAGCACCGGGACCCACGCCATCGGCGACTCGTTCCGCATCATCGCCCGGGGCGACGCCGACACCATGATCGCCGGGGGCGCCGAGTCCCCGCTGACGCCGCTCAGCCTGGCCGGCTTCACCGCCATCAAGGCCCTCTCGGAGCGCAACGACGACCCGGCCAAGGCCTCCCGCCCCTTCGACGCCCGTCGCGACGGGTTCGTCATGGGCGAGGGGGCGGGCGTCCTCATCCTCGAGGAGCTCGGCCGGGCCCTGGCCCGCGGCGCCCGGATCTACGCCGAGCTCGTCGGCTACGGCATGACCAGCGACGCCTACCACGTCGCGGCGCCCGACCCGACGGGAGACGGCGCGGCCCGGGTCATGCGCCGGGCCATCGAGGACGCCGGCCTCGCCCCATCCGACGTCCAGTACATCAACGCCCACGGCACCTCGACCCCCCTCAACGACAAGACCGAGACCGCGGCCATCAAGAACGTCTTTGGCGAGGCCGCCCGGCGGCTGGCCGTGAGCTCGACGAAGTCCATGACCGGCCACCTCCTCGGCGCGGCCGGCGGGCTCGAGGCGGGGATCACCGCCCTGTCCCTGTTCCATCAGATCATGCCGCCGACGATCAACTACGAGGTCCCCGACCCTGAGTGCGATCTGGACTACGTCCCGAACATGGCCCGGAAGGCCGAGATCCTCTACGCCCTGACGAACTCGTTCGGCTTCGGGGGGACCAACGGCGCGCTCCTGCTGAAGAGGTTCGAGCGGCCCTGAAAGACGGCCCGCGGCGGGCCCATCGGCGCGCCGGGAGCGGCCGGTCCCGTAAGGAGAGAGAGCCATGAACATCCTGGTATTCGTCAAGCGGGTGCCCGACACCGAATCGCGCATCCGCATCCAGCACGAGACCCGCACCATCGCCGAGGACGGGCTGAACTTCGTCATCAGCCCCTACGACGAATACGCCGTCGAGGAGGCCCTGCGTCTCAAAGAAGCCAAGGGCGCGACGGTCCGGGCCGTCTCGCTCGGACGGGACGAGGCGGCGACCATCCTGCGCAAGTGCCTGGCCATGGGCGCGGACGAGGCCATTCTGATCAAGGACGAAGCCCCGGAGGCTTATGACGGACTGCGGACGGCCCGCATCATCGCCCGCGCCGTCGAGCGCAAGCTGGGGCCGGCGGACCTCCTTCTCTTCGGCAAGCAGTCGGTCGGGGCCGACAACGGCCAGGTGCCGGCCATGGTCGCCGAGCTCCTTGGCCTGCCCCAGGCGACCGTAGTCACCAAGCTCGAGATCGAGGGCGCTTCGGCCACGGCCCTGCGGGAGATCGAAGGCGGGCTCGAGAGAGTCGCCCTCACGCTCCCGGCCGTCGTCAGCGCCCAGAAGGGCCTGAACGAGCCCCGCTACGAGACCCTCAAGGGCATCATGGCGGCCAAGAAGAAGCCTGTCCCCGTGATCACGCTCGAGGAGCTCGGCTTCGTGGCGGCCGACCTCGCCCCGGCGGTCGAGACGGTCGGCCTCGACGTCCCGGCCGCCCGCCAGGCGGGGAAGATCCTCAAGGGCGAGCCGGCCGAGACCGCCCGCGAGCTGGTCCGCCTGCTCCACGACGAAGCCAAGGTGATATAGGAGAGGCCCATGATCGCCGTATATCTCGAGATCCGGGACGGGAAGATCAAGAAAAGCTCGCTCGAGGCCCTCTCCGAAGCGGCTCGGAAAGCCAAGGAGCTCGGAATCGACGCGGCCGCGGTCCTTGTCGGCGCCGCCGTCGGCGATCACGCCCCCGCCGCCTTCGCGGCCGGTGCCAAGAAGGTCTATCTGATAGAAAATACTTCGCTTGCAGACTATTCGTCGCAAGGCTACGCGGCCGCCCTGGCCGCTTTCGCCGAGGCGGCCAAGCCAGCCGCCATCTTCTTGGCCGCGACCTCGATGGGCAAGGACCTGGCGCCGCGGCTGGCGGCCCGGCTCGGCGCCGGACTGGCCAGCGATTGCACGAAGATCGCCGTCAAAGGGGGAGGGCTCGAGTACACCCGGCCGATCTACGCCGGGAAGGCCTTCCTGTCCCTGCGCCTGAAGTCGACGCCCCAGCTGGCGACGCTTCGGCCGAACGTTTTTCCGGTCGCGGCAGGGGCGGCCGGGACGGGCGAGACGATCAAGATCGACGTCGCCATCCCCGACGGCGCGATTAAGGGTCGAGTCGTCGAGGTCGTCAAGGAAGAGAGCGCCGAGCTCGACGTCACCGAGGCCGATGTCGTCGTTTCCGGCGGCCGCGGGCTCAAGGGCCCCGAGGCCTTCGCCCTGCTTCGCGCCCTGGCCGCTGTTTTCCCGCGGGCCGCGGTCGGCGCCTCGCGCTCGGCCGTCGATTCCGGCTGGATCGGCCACCAGCACCAGGTCGGGCAGACCGGCAAAACCGTTTCTCCCCAGCTCTACATGGCCATCGGCATCTCGGGCGCGATCCAGCACCTGGCCGGCATGTCGTCCTCGAAGTTCATCGTGGCCGTCAACAAGGACCCCGAGGCACCCATCATGAAGGTCGCCGACTACGGCCTCGTCGGCGATCTCTTCGAAGTGGTGCCGAAGCTCACCGAAGAGCTGAAAAAGAAGCTGGCCGAGTAGGACGTCGCGCTCTATACGCCCCCTTCTTTTAATTCAGCAACGCACCGGACCAGAGCGCCAGGCGGAAATGCCCAGTGCTCAGCCTCTCGATCGTAGCCTGCTGTAGGAAGAACCCGAAGATTAGATCGGAAACCGCTTCACCCTCGGTTGGACGCCAAACGGGCGTTCCTTCGTCAAGCAACGGAATGTAAATAAGCGATCGGTTCGCAGCGCGTCATTTGTACGGGTCGGACGGCGACCCGGACGAGATATCGAGCAGCAGCTGGTTCGTCTCGGAGCGGGTCTCGCCGACGCTCGTGACGAAGATGGCCGGGTCGTCCATGACCGGGCACTTGTTCTCGCAGATGCCGCAGCCGGTGCAGAGCGTCAGGTCGATGACCGGCGCCTTTTGCACGGCGACCCAGCCGTCGGGGAGTTTCGTCTCGACCTCGACGAGCTTGATGGCCTTGGGGGAGACCGGGCAGTGCTCCTCGCAGACGATGCAGGGCTTGCCCAGGACGTAGGGGATGCAGCGGCTCTTGTTGACCCAGGCCGTGCCGATCTTGATCTTGTTCTTGGCCTCGATCGTCTGCTTCCGGATGGCCCCGGTCGGGCAGACCTGCGTGCAGAGCGAGCAATAATACTCGCAATAGCCGATCTTGGGGACGAGCATGGGCGTGTAGATCCCCTCAGGTCCCGCTTCTGTCAGAACGGGCTGCAGGCCGCCGGTCGGGCAGGCCCGCATGCACTGGCCGCACTTGACGCACTTGGCCAGGAACTTCGGCTCGGGCAGGGCGCCCGGCGGCCGGATGAGCTTGAGCGAGGCCCTTTTCCGCGACGGCGTCAGCCGGAAGAAGGGGATGGCCACGAGCCCGGCGATGGTCGTGAGCAGGAGCTTGCGCCGGGAGAGGTCCACGTTCGAGACGTTCGTCAGCGGCTCGGGCCGGGCCGAGAGGCGGAAGCCGATGGCCGCCGTCGGGCAGATCGAGGCGCATTTCTCGCAATAAACGCACTCGCCGCTTTTCCACCGGTCGTTCGGATAAGGGTTGGCTTGGGTCTCGCAGTGCTGGGTGCAGAGGCCGCACTTGATGCATTTCTCGTCGTCGATGCGGAGCTTGAGCAGGTTCCACCGGCTGAGGAGGCCGAGCAGCGCCCCGGTCGGGCAGAGGTAGCGGCACCAGAAACGCTCTTTCTTCGCGTTGAGGGCGATCGCGCCGAGGAAGAGGAGGCCGATCGAGAATCCCTGGATGAACGTCGTGTTGATGGTCCAGTTCTCGAGGGTCTGGGAGATCGCCCGGGCGATGCCGACGACGCCCAGCCCGTAGAGGCCCCCGGCGAGGCTCGACAGCGCGTGGGCCAGCGAGGGCAGCACGGCCAGGGCGAACGAACGGGTCAGGAAAGACAGGGGGTCGAGATAACCGGCGAAGTCGAGCCCGAAGACGGCCCCGACCAGAACGACGAGGAGGACGTAATACTTGGGCGCCAGGCTGGCCTTGTCCTCTCGCGGCGGCTTGAGGAACTTCGTCCTCTTGAAGACGAACGACGAGAGCTGATGGACCGCGCCGAGCGGGCAGACCCAGCCGCAGAAGACGCGGCCGAAGAGGACGGTCGCCACGACCGTGACGAGGGCGAAGGCGAAATAGGCATAGACGAGGCGCGCGGCGAGGATCGTCACCAGGGCCAGGAGCGGATCGAAATGGAAGAAGCGCTGCACGGTCGAGCCGATATAATCCTCGCCCGTGTAGTGGGCGCCGATGAAGAGATAGACGAAGAGGCCGAAGAAGACGGCCTGGCTGCCGATGCGGAGGAGCTCGAGGGCCCGGTATTTCCTAGATCTTCCTTTTTTCAAGACGCACCTTCGAGAGATCGGTCTCGCCCAAGCCGCGGGTCTTGGAAAGGCCGAGGTACGGCAGCTCGTCGAGACGAACCCCGAACAGGGAGGCCCCGTATGAGTCGACAGCCACGGCGTCGGTGCCGGCGATCACGGTCTTGCGCAGCTCGGTGTCCGAGAGGCGGCCGCCCTGCGGGCCGTTGCGGACGAGGATGCGGTAGGCGTCGAGGACGGTCAGCCGCGGCTTGAAGAAGGCGGCCAGGTCCACGATGCTCTTGTCCAGGCTCTGGTGGAACTGGTTGCGGGCCCCGGCCGTCGCGCCGAGCCAGTTCTTCCCGGCCAGGGTCAGGCGGCAAAGAGAGTGGACCTTGGCCACGGGCACGTTGATGATCAGGTCGGACTCGACGACGTCCTGGACGATCTCCCATTCCTTGAGCCATTCGCCCTTGAGGGCCATCTTCTTGACCCGGTAGTCGTCGACGAAGAGCATGTCCCCGCCGGCCTGCTTGACCGCCTCCTGGATGCCGGAGCGGACGTAGCAGCGTTTGGCCTGGTTGGTCGTGTTGTCGATGACCACGGCCTTCTTGGCCCCGGCTTCGAGGACGAGCTCGACCAAGGTCTTGACGACCTCCGGATTGGTGCAGGCGGCCATGTCCGGGGTCCGGTCCCAGCCGATGTTCGGCTTGATGACGACCCGGTCGCCCCGGCCGACGAACTTGCCGATGCCGCCGAGCGCGGCGATCGCTTCCTTGGTGATGGCCGCGGGCGATTCGCCCTCGACGACGGCGAGAACGGGAAGCGGCGGCGGGGCTGCCGCGGGTCCGGCCCAGACCCTGGGGCCGAAACGAAGGGCCAGGCCGGCCGCGGCCGCGCCCTTGATGAAATCGCGTCTCTTCATGCTCTATCCTTTACCGAGCGAACGGATGTATTCCATGATACCATCAAAGATGCCCTGCGCGGCGAGCTCGCGGAATTTGGCCGTCTTCAGCTTGGCTTCCTCCCGGGCATTGCTGAGGTGGGAGATCTCGACCAGCACCGAGGGCATCTCGCCGCCGATGAGGACCCAGAACGGGCCGCCCTTGACCCCCAGGTCCTTGATCCCCGGCAGGTCCTTGGCGAGGTCCTTGACCAAGTTCTTCTGGATGGCCTCGGCCAGGCCGAGCGACTCCTGGATCTTGCTGTTCTGGACGATCTTCTGGAGGATCGTCTTCATCTCGCCGATGCTCTTGGTCGAGGTGGCGTTCTCCTCGGCCGCGAGCTCGATGACCGACGGGTCGGGGCTGATGTTCAGGAAAAAGGTCTCCACGCCGCCGCGCTTGCGGTCGCGGTGGGCGTTGGTGTGGATGGAGATGAACAGGTCGGCCCGCTTCTGGTTGGCGATGACCGTCCGGTCGTCGAGCCCGACGTCGACGTCCGACTCGCGGGTCAGGATGGCCTCGATGCCGGCCTTGTCCTTGAGCAGCCTCTGCAGGGCCAGGGCCACGGCCAGGTTGACGTCCTTTTCCCGGAGGCCGCCGCGGCCGATCGTGCCCGGCCTGGGGCCGCCGTGGCCGGGGTCGATGACGATCGTCCGCACGCCGAGGCCGAGCTGGCGGGCCATGGACGTGGCGTTGAGGTTGGGGTCCTTGGCGTCGACGTCGCGCTTGACCGGCGGCTGGACCTTGCCCGCTGGCGGCGGCGGGGCCGTCTTGTCCGCCGGCGGCTGGGCGCCTGGCGGCTGGACGGCCGGGGTCTCGGCCGCGCCGCGGGGATAGATATCGACGACCAGCCGGTAAGGGTCGAGGAGATGGAAGATGCGGTAGGACTGGATCCGCGAGAAGTCGACGTCCACGGCCAGGCGGACGGTCGACTCGTTCTTTTGGGAGATGCGGATCTGGCTGATGTAGTCGGCCCGGACCGGGTAGTCCTGGCCCTGGAGGATGGGATTGAGCTTGGCCATGAGGACGTCGATGTAGATCCGCCCCGGATCATGCAGCTCGCCCTTGGTGTACTCGCGGACCTTGCCGATGTCGAGGACGATGCGGGTGAAATTCGGGTGGGTGTAGCGGCGGAGGTTGACGATTTCGGCCCGGGGGTCGTCCTGAGGCCCGGCGGCGAGGGAGAGTGCGAGGGGCAGCGCTGCGAGGAGCGCGAGGGCCGGGCTCTTAAGGACCGATTTCAATTCGAATCAATTTTATAGAACAGGACGGCCGTTGTCTAGGCGCCGTACTTCTGGAGCTTGAGGGCGTGGGCCAGCATCAGCGGCATGGCCGAGATCGAGCGGAAGCGGCCGAGATAGCCCTTGGCGCAGGTCCGCTCGTTGTAGGCGGCGACGTCGTCCACGCCGGCCGTCGCCGCGACGATCAGGAACGGGTTCGGATGCCAGGAGTGGGCCTTCAGGGCCGACGGCGTCGAATGGTCGGACGTGACGACGAGAACGTCGGGCTTGAGGGCCAGGAGGCGCGGAATGAACGGATCGAGGGCCTCGATCGCCGCGACCTTGGCCGCGAAATCGCCGTCCTCGCCCCGCGAATCCGTCTTCTTGTAGTGGACGTAGAAGAAATCGTGCTTGTCCCAGTTCTTCTCCAGGGCCTCGAAGAGGTCGGCGGTCTCCGCGCCGACGGCGATGACTTCCATGCCCAGCAGCTTGGCCAGCCCCTTGTACATAGGGTAGTTCGCGACGGCCGCCGGCCGGAGCTTGAACAGCTCCTGCATGGTCGGGATGGAGGGGAACTTGGAGAAGCCGCGCAGGAGAGCCGCGTTGGCCTTGGGCTCATCTTTCAGCACCGCCTCGACATCGCCGAGAAAGCGGTTGACGATCCCCGAGGCCTTGGCCGCCGCGGGCTCGAGCGGCGTCGTCGGGATAGGCGCCTGGCCTTCCTTCTGCGGGTCGGCGTCGGTCAGCGCGTCCGACAGGCCCTCGGCCGTGAAGCGGGCCACGAAGCGGTGCTCCTTGCCCGGGAAGACGCGGACCTCGACGCCCTCGCGCCGGGGCAGGTGGTCGTTGAGATAGGCGCAGATGCGGGCGTTCTCCTCGGTCGGAATGCGCCCCGCCCTCCGATCGACGACGAGCCCGCCCTTGACCGTGGCGAAGTTGCCGCGGGCCACGAGATCGTTCCGGCCGACGTCGACGCCCGAGCCGAGGGCCTCGAGGATGCCGCGGCCGAGCTGGAACTTGAGCGGGTCGTAGCCGAAGAGCGCCAGGTGGGCGGGACCGCTGCCCGGGGTGATGCCCATCAGAACGGGATCGGCGACGCCGCAGATGCCGGCCTCGGCCAGCGCGTCCAGGTTCGGCTTGCGGGCCGCCTCGAGCTCGCTCCGGCCCTCGGCCGGCAGGCCGCCCACTCCATCCATGACCAGCAGGACGATCTTCGAATCCGTTTGTTGACTCAGTTCCCGGGCCAGCTCTTCCCAATCCATGGTCGTCCTCCTTTGGTTCCTGGGAGTAGTTTATCAAATCAGGCCCTCCTAACGAAGGAACTGTCCCCGCCAGGGGACTGTCCCTCCGGGCGGGCTCGGCGCGCCCCTCAGTGCGCGTCGCGCCAGACGAGGCGGAAGACGCGAACTCTCGGGTTCCCCTCGGCATCCTCCGCGAGCGCGTACATCCTTCCGCCTTTCCAGGCCTGCGGCCGGATCGCTTCGGGGATAGGCAGTTTGACCAGGCAGCGGCCGTCCCGGTCGAAAACATCGTAGACGGCCGAGTCGCTGTCGGCCGTCCGTTCGTACGTCATGACGACGAGCCGGCCCTCATCGTCCGTCCAAAGCCCGCGAAGGGCCGGATGCGTGGGCGGGACATCCATCTTGCGGCCGCGCAGCCGCTTCTGATAGATCTCAATTTCCTCCGCGGTGATCTTGACCGGATCGTAATCCTTCCGGACCCGCCGGAGGAGCGCGCCCTCGAGCGAAAGGATCTCGATGTCGTAGCGACCATCGTAACTGACCGCCAGGGCGCGGTCGCCGACCAGGGTCCAGCAGAACCTTCCGGCGAACGGCTTGATGACCTGCGGATCCCGGGGCTCGTCGGGGCGGAAGGCGAAACCCGCCTCCCGTTGAGTTCCGCCTTCGAAAACCTGGATCTGTTTCCCCGGACGATCGCCTTCGACCGTGTTCACGCGAGCCACGATCAGGCCTGCCGAGGTCACGAGGATGTCGACGAAGCCGGAGGTCGAAATGAATTCCCGAAATGTTCCGTCCGGGTCGAAGACGTTCAGGCCTCGATAGAAATCCTCGAAGAAGAGACGGCCGTCCGCCGTAACGGAGATCGAGTTGGGATTCTGGAGCTCTCCGGGGCCCTGGCCCTTGCGCCCGATGCTGCGAATGGATTCGCCCGCTTTCGAAAAGACCTTCACGCAGGCATTGACCTGGTCCATGGCGAAGATCTCGCCACTGTCGTTCACCGCGACGTACCAGGGCTGGCCGAGCTCGCGGTCCGGCCGGCCCGGCTCGTTGCCGATGGTGAGATCTTCCTCGAGCCGCAGCGCGCCGGGGCCGTAAAGCGGGTCCTTGGGGTTGGAGAAGGTCGCGATCCCATCGCCGGTCTCGACCCGCCCACGCCACGCGGCCTCGGGGGACTCGCGGCCGCAGACGGCGCTAAGGGCGCAGAGCGCCAACGTGAGAAGAGAGGCAGTCGACTTCATTTTGGGCCTCCCATAATAAAAGACCTTCCGGCGGGTGAAAACTTCCATCCTTTTTGTTCATCGCCGCGTCTCGCGGTTTGAAAGTCCCTGTTGGCTCTGATAAAATCCCCACATGACGAAAGTCCTCATCCTCGATTTCGGGTCGCAGTACACCCAGCTCATCGCCCGGAAGGTCCGCGAGCTCGGCGTCTACTCCGAGATCGTGCCCTACTCGACGCCGCTCGCCGCGATCCGCAAGGCCGCGCCGTCGGCGCTCATCCTCTCCGGCGGCCCGCAGAGCGTTTACGGCAAGGGCGCCCCGCACCCTGACCAGGGCATCTTCGATCTCGGCCTCCCGATCCTGGGCATCTGCTACGGCGTCCAGCTCCTGGCCCACTTCCTCGGCGGCGAGGTCATCCCGTCCAGGGAGCGCGAGTACGGCTTCGCCGCCCTGCGCGTCCTCGACCGCTCCGGGCTCATGGCCGGGGTCAAGGATCGGGAGCAGGTCTGGATGAGCCACGGCGACCGCCTCGAGTGCGTGCCGCCGGGCTTCCGCCTGACCGGGAGCACGGCCAACACCCGAGCCGCCGTGATCGAGGACCGGGCCCGCAAGCTCTTCGGCGTCCAGTTCCATCCTGAGGTCATCCACACCAAGGAGGGCCTCAAGGTCCTCTCGAATTTCCTCTTCCGCGAGGCCGGCCTCAAGGCCGATTGGACGATCTCATCGTTCATCAACCGCAAGGTCAAGGAGATCCGCGCCACGGTCGGCGACGGCAAGGTCATCTGCGGCCTTTCCGGCGGCGTCGACTCGCTCGTCACCTCCCTCATCATCCACAAGGCCATCGGCCCGCGGCTGACCTGCATCTTCATCGACAACGGCCTCCTGCGCAAGGGCCAGTACGAGGTCCTGATGGAGGCCTTCCGCCACAAGTTCGCCCTCAAGGTCCACGGCATCGACGCCTCCGACATGTTCCTGGACAAGCTCGACGGGGTCGTCTCGCCGGAGCGGAAGCGCAAGACGATCGGCCGGCTCTTCATCCATCTCTTCGAGCGGGAAGCCATGCGCCTCGGCGGCGCGGCCTTTCTGGCGCAGGGGACGATCTACCCCGACGTCATCGAGTCCAACCCGGTCAAGGGCCCGTCCTCGGTCATCAAGTCCCACCACAACGTCGGCGGCCTTCCCCGCGGCCTGAAGTTCAAGCTGGTCGAGCCGCTCAGGGAGCTCTTCAAGGACGAGGTCCGGGCCCTGGCCCTCGAGCTCGGCGTCGACGCGGACTTCATCCACCAGCATCCCTTCCCCGGGCCGGGCCTGGCCGTGCGGATCATCGGCCCCGTCGACCGCGAGAGCCTGGAGATCGTCCGGGCGGCCGACGACATCGTGCTCCAGGAGGTCCACCGGGCCGGGATCTACAAGAAGCTGTGGCAGGCCTTCGCCGTGCTCCTGCCGGTCCGCTCGGTCGGGGTCATGGGCGACAAGCGCACCTACCACCGGGTCGTCGTCATCCGCCTCGTGCAGAGCACGGACGGCATGACCGCCAACTGGTACCCCGCGCCGGCCAGGCTCATGGCCCGCATGTCGACCCGCATCGTCAACGAGGTCCGCGGCGTCAACCGGGTCGCGTACGACGTGACGACCAAGCCGCCCGGTACGATCGAGTGGGAATAGTTTGGAACCGACCTTCGTTCACCTCCACAACCATACCGAGTACTCCATCCTCGACGGCTGCCTGAAGATCGAGGCCCTCGTCCAGTCCGCCTACGAGCGCAGCATGCCGGCCGTGGCCATGACCGACCACGGCAACATCTTCGGCGCCGTCCAGTTCTTCAAGGCGGCCAAGGCCAAGGGCATCAAGCCCATCCTCGGCTGCGAGTGCTATGTCGCGCCGGGGAGCCGCCTGGACAAGAAGCCGGGGACGGCCGACGACATCCACCACTTCCATCTGATCCTGCTCGTCAAGGATGACCGCGGCTACAAGAACCTCTGCCAGCTCCTCACCGAGAGCTACCTTCACGGCTTCTACTACAGGCCGCGGATCGACAAGGAGCTCCTGGCCGCCCACAGCGAGGGCCTCATCGGGCTCTCGGCCTGCCTCAAGGGCGAGGTGGCGCTCTGGCTCGGCCGCGGCTTCCCGGAGAAGGCCGAGGACGCGGCCCGGGAGTACGCGGCGATCTTCGCCCCCGGGGACTTCTACCTCGAGCTCATGGACCACGGCTTGGCCGACCAGAAGGCGGTCAATCCGCAGCTCGTAGCCGTGGCCCGCAAGCTCGGGCTGCCGCTCGTGGCCACGAACGACATCCACTTCGCCCGGCGGGAGGACGCCGAGAGCCAGGACGTCCTCGTCTGCATCCAGACCAACCGCAAGGTCTCCGACCCGGACCGGATGAAGTTCTCGACCGACCAGTTCTACTTCAAGTCGGCGGCGGAGATGACCGAGCTCTTCAAGGACACCCCCGACGCGATCGAGAACACCGGCAAGATCGCCGCCCGCTGCACCTTCGATTTCCCGACCAAGACCTACTACCTGCCCGTTTTCACCCCGCCCGACGGCAAGTCGCTGAGCGAATATTTCGAGGAGATGGCCTGGCAGGGCCTCCAGGCCCGCCAGGACCGGCGGCAGGCCCGGGCCACGAACGGCGCGGCTTCGCACAGCCCGGCCGAGTACGAGGCGCGCCTGGAGCGCGAGATCCGGCTCATCAAGGAGATGCACTTCGAGGGCTACTTCCTCATCGTCTGGGACCTGCTCAAGGCGGCCCGGGAGAAAGGCATCCCCGTCGGGCCGGGCCGCGGCTCGGCCGCCGGGAGCCTGCTCGCCTACGCCCTCGAGATCACCGAGATCGATCCGCTCGAGTACGATCTCCTCTTCGAGCGCTTCCTCAACCCCGAGCGCATCAGCCTGCCGGACATCGACATGGACTTCTGCGGCCGCCGCCGGCAGGAGATGATCGAGTACGTGACCCAGAAATACGGCCAGGCGAACGTCTGCCAGATCATCACCTTCGGGACCATGGCCGCCCGGGGCGCCATCCGCGACGTGGGCCGCGTCCTCGAGGTGCCTCTGCCCGAGGTCGACCGCGTGGCCAAGATGATCCCCTTCGCCGTCGACGCCACGATCGCCGACGCGCTCAAGACCGTGCCCGAGCTGCGGACGCTGCGCGACCGGAACTCCAAGATCGCCCAGCTCCTGGCCATCGCCCAGAAGATCGAGGGCCAGGTCCGCCACCCCTCGATCCACGCCGCGGGCATCGTCATCACGCCCAAGCCCCTGGTCGAGTTCCTGCCGCTCTATCAGTCGGTCAAGGGCGAGATCACGACCCAGTTCCCCATGGGCGACGTCGAGGCCCTCGGCCTCCTGAAGATGGACCTGCTCGGCTTGCGCAACCTCACGGTCATCGACGACGCCCTGACCCTGATCAAGACGGAAACCGGCATCTCCATCGATATCAACGAGTTGCCTCTCAACGACGAGCGCACCTTCGAGCTCTTCCGGGCCGGCAACACGGACGGCGTCTTCCAGTTCGAGAGCCCGGGCATGAAAGACCTCCTGCGCCGCTTCGGGCCGACCGAGTTCCGCGACCTCATCGCCCTCAACGCCCTCTACCGGCCGGGCCCGCTCAAGAGCGGCATGACCGACGAGTCCATCCACCGGCGCAACCACCCCGAGCGGATCGCCTACGAGCTCCCCGAGCTCGAGCCCATCCTCCGCGAGACGCGGGGCATCATCGTCTACCAGGAACAGGTCATGCGCATTGCCACCGACCTGGCCGGCTTCACCCTGGCCGGGGCCGACCTCATGCGCAAGGCCATGGGCAAGAAGGACAAGGAGACGATGAAGGCCCAGAAGCAGAAGTTCGTGCAGGGGGCCAAGAAGAAGGGCATCGCGGCCTCCAAGGCCGACCAGATCTTCGAGCAGATCAAGGAGTTCGCCGAGTACGGCTTCAACAAGTCCCACGCCGCCGTCTACGCCCTGCTGGCCTACCAGACGGCCTGGCTCAAGGCCCATTATCCCATCCACTATCTCGCCGCCCTGCTGACGTCCGAAGCCGAGCGCGGGGCGACGCCGCAGGTGGTCAAATACATCGGCGAGTGCCACGAGATGGGCATCCAGGTCCTGCCGCCGGACGTCAACGCCAGCGACTTCCGCTTCACCGTCGAGAACGGCAACATCCGCTTCGGCCTGGCCGCCGTCAAGGGCATCGGGCAGGCCGCCGTCGAGGAGCTCGTCGCCGCCCGCCGCCGGATCGGCCGCTTCGCCTCGCCCTTCGACCTCTTTCTCGAGCACGACACCAAGGTCCTCAACCGCAAGGCCGTCGAGAGCCTGATCAAGGCCGGGGCCTTCGACTCGCTCGGCTGGAAGCGGTCGCAGTGCTACCACATGCTCGACCGGATGATCGACTTCGGCCACGAGGTCCAGAAGGCCCACGCCGCGAGACAGACCTCCCTCTTCGGCCCGGGCGTCGTCGAGCCGCCGCCCGTCCCCCCCGAGGTCCTGGAGATGCGCGAGTGGGACGAGTCCCATGTCCTGTCGTACGAGATGGACGCCCTCGGCCTCTACATCACCGGCCATCCGCTGGCCCGGCACAAGGACCGCCTGCGGAAGCTCGTCTCCCACATGATCAACGAGCTCGACTCGGAGCGGGACTTCGACAAGGAGGTCCGGCTGGCCGGCATCATCGGCTCGCTCAAGCCGCTCAAGACGAAGAAGGACGAGCGGATGGCCACCTTCGTCCTCGAGGACCTGACCGGCAAGATCGAGGTCGTGGCCTTCCCGGACGCCTTCAGCAAGTGCGGCCCGTACCTGCGCGAGGGCCAGCTCGTCTGGATCAAGGGCAAGTACATGGGCGAGGAGGACAACCGCCGCATCAGCCTCAGCCAGGCCATGCCGCTCACCGAGGCCTTCGAGAAGCAGGCGAAAAGGGTCGTCGTGCGCATCTTCCTGCCGGGCCTCGAGGAGACGACCCTGGCCGAGCTCAAGTCTATCCTCGACCTCCACGAAGGCCGCTGCCCGGTCGTGTTCGAGCTCGAGACGCCCCATTCCTACCGGCTGACGGCCCAAAGCGCCGAAGTCCAGAAAGTGACGCCGTCCGAGGAGCTCATCGAGAAGATCCAGGACGTCCTCGGCGAGGACGCCGTCTTCGTCGAATACTAGTCGATTCGTTGACACTTGAGTCCAAAACGGGTAGAGTAAACTGACTATTTTGTTGATTTTCTGAGGAACGACGTGCCCTACACGATCATCGTGGCCGACCCCAGTCCCTCGGTCCAGAAGGCCGTCCAGCTGGCCTTGCCCGAGCCCGAGTTCCGGGTCTTCGTCTTCGAGGACGGGGCCTCGCTCCTCGAGTCGGTGACCGGGATCGGACCCGACGCGCTCCTCGTCAGCCTGACGCTGCCCGGCCGGGACGGCTACGACGTCGCCCGGACGCTCCGCAGCCGGAAGGAGCTGGCTACTGTGCCGCTCATCGGGCTGCGCGGCGCCTTCGAGGGCCTCGACGGCGACAAGACGCCGCCGCCGGACTACGACGAGATCCTGCCCAAGCCCTTCGATTCTGAGCGGCTGGCGGCGGCCGTCCGCGAGCTCATCGCCCGCAAGACCGGACCGTCGTCCCTGCCCGAGGAGCCGCTCTGGCCGGGCGGAGCCGGGCGCCACGGAGCCCCGGCCGCGGCTGGCGCGCCGGAGGCCGGCTCCGGCGTCCGGGAGATCGTCCGCGAGGAGATCGGGGACATGGAGCGCGAGATCGAGAAGCGCGTCCGGGCCCGCGTTCTGGCCGACCTCAAGGAATGGATGTCGAAATCATGATCCCCAAAGACGAACTGGCGAAAGCCTACGACCCCAAGCCCGTCGAGGAGAAGTGGGGACGGTTCTGGCTCGACGAGGGCCTTTTCGTCGGCGATCCCAAGTCCCCCAAGCCCAAGTTCTCCATGGCCCTGCCCCCGGCCAACGTCACCGGCATCCTCCACATGGGCCACGCCCTCTGCTTCACCCTGCCGGACATCATCACCCGCTGGAAGCGGATGCAGGGCTACAACTGCATGTGGCTGCCGGGCACCGACCACGCCTCGATCGCCGTCCACAACGTCATCGAGAAGCGGCTGGCCGAAAAGGGCCTGAGCCGCGACAAGATCGGCCGCGACGAGTTCCTGCGCATCGCCTGGGACTGGAAGGACCGCTACGCCGGGGTCATCACCAGCCAGCTCAAGAAGCTCGGCGCCTCGCTCGACTGGTCGCGCGAGCGCTTCACGATGGACGAGGGCTTCAGCCGGGCCGTCATCCAGGTCTTCGTCTCGCTCTACAACGAGGGCCTGATCTACCGCGACTATTTCCTGGTCAACCGCTGCCCGCACTGCGGCACCGTCCTCTCGGACATCGAGATCGAGCACAAGACCCTCTGCGGCAAGCTCTGGCACATCCGCTACCCGGTCGAGGGGTCCGACGAGGCCATCGTCGTGGCCACGACCCGGCCGGAGACCATGCTCGGCGACACGGCCGTCGCCGTCCACCCCGACGACGAGCGCTACGAGCGCTTCCACGGGAAAAGGGTCCTCCTGCCGATCCAGAACAAGCTCATCCCGGTCATCACCGACGAGCGGGTCGAGCGCGAGTTCGGGACGGGCGCGGTCAAGGTCACCCCGGCCCACGACCCGGTCGACTTCGAGCTCGGCAAGAAGCACGGCCTCGAGCAGGTCATCGTCATCGACGGAGCGGGCAAGATGACTGAGGCGGCCGGACCGGAGTTCGCCGGGCTCGACCGCTACGAGGCCCGGGCCAAGGTCGTCCAGAAGCTCCAGGACCTGGGCGATCTCGTCAAGGTCGAGGACTACGAGCACGCCGTCGGCCACTGCTACCGCTGCCGGAGCGTCATCGAGCCTCACCTCTCGTGGCAATGGTTCGTCAAGATCAAGCCCCTCGCCGACGAGGCCATCAAGGTCGTCGAGGACGGCTCGATCGAGTTCATCCCGGCGAACTGGACCAAGACCTATTTCGAGTGGATGTACAACATCCACGACTGGTGCATCTCCCGCCAGCTGTGGTGGGGGCACCGCATCCCGGCCTGGTACTGCCGCGACTGCGGCCGCATCATCGTGGCCATGGAGGCGCCGGCCGCATGCGACGCCTGCGGCGGCGCGGTCGACCAGGACGAGGATGTCCTCGACACCTGGTTCTCCTCGGCCCTCTGGCCCTTCGGGACCCTGGGCTGGCCCGACGAGACCGAGGACCTGAAGGCCTTCTACCCGACCGACTTGATGTCCACCGGCTTCGATATCATCTTCTTCTGGGTCGCCCGGATGATCATGATGGGCCTCAAGTTCCGGGGCCGGATCCCCTTCCGCCAGGTCTTCATCAACGGCCTCGTCCGGGACGTCAAGCGCCGCAAGATGAGCAAGTCGGAAGGCAACATCATCGACCCCCTGGAGATGATCGACAAGTACGGCACCGACGCCCTGCGCTTCACCCTGGCCGCCCTGGCGGTGCCGGGCATGGACCTGGCCCTGTCCGAAGAGCGCATGGCCGGCTACCAGGCCTTCGCCAACAAGATCTGGAACGCCTCGCGCTTCGTCCTCATGAACCTCAAGGCGGAGAAGCCGGAGATCCGCGAGGCCGAGCTGACCCTCGCCGATCGCTGGATCCGCAGCCGGCTGGCCGACGTCACGACCGCCCTCGAGTCGAGCCTGCGGCAGTACAAGTTCTACGAGGCGGCCGACCTTCTCTACCATTTCGTCTGGCACGAGTTCTGCGACTGGTACATCGAGTTCGCCAAGGTCGGGTTGCGCGAGGGGCGAACGACGACCGAGGCCGTGCTGGCCGACGCCCTCGACCGCATCCTCAAGCTCCTGCACCCCTTCATGCCCTTCATCACCGAGGAGATCTGGCAGCACCTGCCGGGGACGGGCAAGTCCATCGCCGTCGCGCCGTTCCCCGTGGCGGAGCCCGGGTGGAGGGACGAGGCCGCCGAGAAGGCCATGGCCATGGTCCAGGCGGTCATCGTCGAGACGCGGACGATCCGGACCGAGAACAAGATCGCGCCCAAGGACAAGCTCGGGGCCGTCGTCAAGGCCGCCGGCCCGGCGGAGAAGGAGGCCCTCGAGGCCGAGGCCGCCTCGCTGAAGACGCTGGCCGGGCTCGCCACGATCGAGTTCGCCGCCGCCCTGCCGGAGGGCGCGGGCCTGCTCAAGGGCGTCGCCGGCCCCTTCGAGATCGGCCTCGTCCCGGGCCAGCCGGCCGACGCCGGCCAGGAGCGCGACCGGCTGCAGAGGGAGCTCTCGAGGATCGCCGCCGAGGTCGAGAAGATCGAGCGCAAACTCGGGAACGCCGACTTCGTGGCCAAGGCCCCGGCCGCCGTCGTGGCCGGGAACCGGACCAGGCTCGAGGAGCTCCGGGCCCGGCGCGACAAGCTCGGCCGGAACCTGGCCGCGCTGCAGAGCTAGTCCGCGGGCCCAGCCATGCCCTTCGGCGCCATCCTCCATCGCTTCGAGAGCGTCGCCTCGACCAACGACACCGCCCGGGCCCTGGCGCTCGGCGGGGCGGCCCACGGCACGGCCGTCCTGGCCGGGGAACAGACCTCGGGCAGGGGGACGAAGGGCCGGGGCTGGCATTCGGCCCCAGGTCTGGGCCTCTACGTCTCGTTCATCCTGCGCGGACCCGAAGACGGGGCCGTGCCGTTCCCCCATCTGGTTCCGCTCGCGGCCGGCTTGGCCGCCTCGGATGCGATCCTCGAGGCGGCCGGGCTCGAGACGAGGCTCAAGTGGCCCAACGATATCCTCTTCGAGGGGAAGAAGCTCGGCGGCATCCTGGCCGAGGGCGTGGGTGCCGGCTCGGCCGGGGGCTTCGTCATCGTCGGCATCGGGCTCAACGTCCGCCACGCCGCGGCCGATCTCCCGGGGGACCTTCGGATGACGGCGACGTCCCTCCGCCTGGCCGGAAGACGGGAGGCGGGCGTCGAAGCCCTTTTCGGCGCCCTTTGCGGCACCCTGGAGCGCTGGTATAATGTCCTCGCCGGGGGAGACAAGGAAGCGGTCGTCAGGGCCTTCGGATCGAGATCGGCTTTCTCGCGGGGCGACGCCGTGAAGGTGGAGACGGCCGGGGAGATCTTCGAGGCGGCCTACGAGGGACTCGATCCCGAGGGCCGGCTCGCCGTCCGGCGCGGCGGCGCGGGCCCTGTCGTCCTCGACGCCGTCCTCAAGCTCGAACGGACGCCGTAAGGAGGAGCCGCATGCTCTTGGCATTCGACGTCGGGAACACGACCATCGCCATCGGCCTTTTCCGCGGCCGCCAGCTGGTCAAGAGCTGGAAGATCGAGACCGACACCGACAAGACGAGCGACGAGTATGGCGTCCTCCTCCTCAACCTGATGCAGGCCTGCGCCCTCGGTGCCGGCGAGATCTCCGGGGCCATCATCTCGAGCGTCGTGCCGCCGCTGACGCCCGTCATCGAGGAGGTCTGCGGGACCTGCTTCGGAACGGCGCCCATGGTCGTCGGGCCGGGCCTGAAGACCGGCATGCCGATCCTCTACGAGACGCCGCTCGAGGTCGGGGCCGACCGCATCACGGCCTCCGTGGCAGCCTTCGAGAAGCACGGCGGCCCGCTCATCGTCCTCGATTTCGGCACGGCCACGACCTTCGACGCCGTCTCGGCCAAGGGCGAGTACCTCGGCGGGGCCATCTCCCCGGGGGTCCGCATCTCGGCCGAGGCCCTCTACCTCAAGACGGCCAAGCTCCCCCGCATCGAGATCCGCAAGCCCAAGAAGGCCATCGGCCGGACGACCGTGGCCAGCATGCAGTCCGGGCTCTATTTCGGCTATATCGGCATGGTCACGCGGATGATCGAGGAGATCCGCAAGGAGCTCGGGGCGGAGGCCCGGGTCGTGGCCACGGGCGGCTTCGGCGGCCAGCTCGCGGCGGAGATCCCCGCGATCGAGGCCTACGAGCCCGATCTCGTTCTCGAAGGGCTGAGGATCATCTACGACCGGAACCGTGAGGCCCGGGATTGACCGGGCGCCGGGGATCGTGACGGGGCAAGGATGGAAGATCCGAGCGCGAAGAGCGGCTATTACCGGGAGATCGCCCGGACCTTCCTCGAGCGCCGCGGCGGCGCCCTCTTCCTCTCGGCCAGGGACCAGGCGGTGATCGCCGACTGGGAAGGGAAGAGGATCCCTCTCGACGTCGTTCTCGAAGGGATCGGCCGGACCTTCGACGGCCTCAGGGCCCGCGGCCGGAACGCACGGCCGGTCTCGCTCGCCTTCTGCGACCGCGACGTCGAGGCCGCCTTCGCCCAGCATCGGGACCGGGCGGCCGGGCGAAGGAAAGACCCCGCGGCCGCTCCCGGGCCCGGCCGGCGGGAACGAGCCCGCCGGGAGATCGCCAAGTCCCTGGACGCGCTTCCCGCGGGCGACGCCGGGATGCGGTCCCTGCTCCGGTCGGCCCTCGCGGCCGTCTCGGCCGCGGAACCGGACGAGGCCGCGCTCGAGCGACTGGACGCGGCGATCGAGGACGAGCTCTGGGCCGGGACCACCGCCGCCGAAAAGACGCAGGCCGCGGCCGAAGCCCGGAAGTCGCTCAAGGGCCGGTCTCCCGCGGGACTCGAAGAAGCGGTCCGCCGCCACGCGGTCCTGTCCGCCCGGGCCCGGCGCCGCCTGCCCCATGTCTCGCTTCATTATTATTGAGACGACGCCATGCCTGCGACCCGAATCCTGTCCCTCCTCGAGAAGCACGGGGAAGGCCTGGACCTCGACCGGATCATGTCCGAGCTCGGCCTCAAGCGCCGCGACCGGGCCAAGCTCCTGGACGAGATGCGGAAGCTCCACGCCCAAGGCGACGTCCGGTGTCTCCGCGGCCGCTACCGCCTGGCCGAAAAGACGGGCGTCGTCCGCGGCCGCTTCGTCACCGCCCGGCCCGGCTTCGGCTTCGTGACCCCGGACGGCGGCGGCGGCGACATCTTCATCCCCGCCCGCGACGCGCACGGCGCCATGCCGGGAGACGAGGTGACCGTCGTCGTCCATGAGCACGGCAAGTTCGGCAAGCCCGAGGGCCGGATCGAGCGCATCCTCAAGAAGAAGAGCGCCGGGCTCCTCGGCGTCTATGTCGAGCGCAACGGCGCGCCCTTTCTCCAGGCCTTCGACTCGCCGTCGGTCGACGACATCCCGCTCAAGCACCGGCCGCGGCTGCGTCCCGAGCCGGGGATGATCGTCGAGGCCGACCGGGCGACGCTCACCTTGACCCGCGTTTTCGGCCGGCCGGACGACCCCGGCGTCGACGCGCGGGTGGTCATCGAGCGCTACGGCCTGCGGTCGGAGTTCCCGGAGGACGTCCGCGCCGAGGCCGAGGCCGCGCCCGACCTCGACCCGGCCGCGTCTTTCGGCGGCCGGCGCGACTTCCGCGACTGGCCGACGGTGACGATCGACGGCGAGAAGGCCCAGGACTTCGACGACGCCGTGAGCATCCGGACGCTCGATCGCGGCGGCTGGCTTCTCGGCGTCCACATCGCCGACGTCTCCCATTACGTCAAGCCGGGGAGCGCGCTCGACCGCGAGGCCTTCGAGCGGGGGACGAGCGTCTATTTCCCCGACCTGACCCTGCCCATGCTGCCGGAGCGGCTCTCGAACGGGCTCTGCAGCCTGAAGGGGCGCGAGAACAGGCTGACGCTCACGGCGCTGCTCGAGATCGACGCCGACGGGAGGGTCGGCAAGACCGAGTTCACGCCCTCCCTCATCCGCACGCGCCACCGGATGACCTACACCTCCGTCTTCAGGATCTTCGAGGGGGACGAGGCGGAGCGGGCGCTGTATGCCGACGTCGTCCCGGACCTTCTCGTGATGCGGCAGGCCGCGGAGGCCCTGCGGCGCCGCCGCCTGGCCGAGGGCAGCCTCGACTTCGACCTCGTCGAGCCCGAGCTCATCTCTGAGAACGGCAAGCTGCTGGCCGTGGCCGCCGCGGAGCGCAACGAGGCCCACCGCCTCATCGAGGAGTTCATGGTGGCGGCGAACGTCGCCGTGGCCTCGGCCTTCACGGCCCGCAAGCGGCCGGCGATCTATCGCGTCCACCCGGCCCCCGACATCGGCGACCTCGAGAAGCTGCGGGACGTCCTTCTTCATTTCGGCCTGGCCCTGCCCGACCCGGCCAAGGTCCGCTCGAAGGACCTTCAGCGGGTCCTCGAGAAGGCCAAGGGGCTCCCGGGCGAGAAGTTCATCGGCCGCCAGGTCCTGCGGGCCATGAAGCTGGCGGTCTACTCGTCGAAGAATGTCGGCCACTACGGACTGGCCAAGACGGACTACACCCATTTCACCTCGCCCATCCGCCGCTATCCCGACCTCGTCGTCCACCGCCTGCTCAAATCGCTCCTGCGCCGCGAGCCGGCCCCGTCGGCCGAGCTCGAGCCGACCGCCGCCGCCTCCTCCGAGCGGGAGCGCAACGCCGCGGACGCCGAGCAATCGCTCGTCGAGTGGCGCATCCTGCGTTTCCTCAAGGACCGCCTCGGCGACGAGTTCGGCGGCCTGGTCGTGGACGTCGTCAAGGCGGGGCTGCTGGTCGAGCTCGACGATTATTTCGTCACCGGCCTGCTGCCCTTCGCCTCGCTCGGCGGCGACTACGAGCCGCGGCCGGCGGCCCGGCGGCTGCGGCCGAAACGGCGGCGCCGGACGTTCGATCCCGGGGATTCCGTCCGCGTCGTCCTCGTGTCCTGCGACTTGGCTCTGCGCCGCATGAGCTTCGTTCCGGCGCCGGACCGAGAGGAGCATCGCCCATGAAAGCGCCGGCCTTCGACGCCGTGCTCGATTTCCCGCTGGGGAAGGACGCCCCCGAGCTGCGGGCCGAGGCCGTCTTCCTCGGCGTCGAGATCCCGGCCCGGTTCCTGGATTACGGGATCCCGGGGCGGAAGAGGGCGCCGTTCGTGCGGGTCATCGCCGAGGGCCTGGTCGAGGTCAAGTGGAGCGACCCGTTCGAGGTCCGCGCCGCCTCGGGCGAGGTCCTCGGCCGGGGCCGCTGCCTGTTCCCCGGCTCGCCCTCGTCCCAGGAGATGAAGCCCGCCAAGCGCAGGGCCCTGCTGGCCCGCCTCGAGCTCGGCGAGAAGGACATGATCCTGGGTCTGACCGAGCTCGGCGGCCTTCAGGGCCTGAGGGGCGAGGACCTGGAGCCCTTCTCGCGGCTGTCGCGCTCCCGGGTCGAGGCCTTGGCCCGGGCCCTCGAGGAGGAGGGCCAGGTCCGCATCCTCGGCTTCGCCCCGCTCCGCCTCGTTTCCCAGGCCAGCCTGGATTTCCTGCGCGGCCGGATCGTCTCGTTCCTGGTCCAATACCACAAGGGCCATCCGTCCCAGCGCGGCGCCCCGCTCGAGAAGCTCGAGAAGCGCTTCGAGGCGCCCCGGACGGTCCTCGTCCTGGCCCTGCGCCTGCTGGCCAAGGAAGGACGGGCCGTCGAGGAGGCCGGACTCGTCCGGCTGCCCGAATTCAGCATCCCCCTTTCGGCCGCCGACGAGGAGATGCTGGCGACCCTCGAGGCCATGGTCCTCAGCGGCGAGATCGGCAGCGTGACCCTCGACGACATCCGGGAGAAGCTCAAGCTCACGCCGGGGAAGCTTCAGACGCTGCTCGCGTCCCTGGCCGAGCGCAAGAAGATCGTCCAGGGCTTCGACGGCTTCATCCTCCACTCCCGCTGGCTCGACGAGATCGTCCGCAAGGTCCGCGCCTGCGGCAAGAGAGAGCTGACAGTGGCGGATTTCAAGGCCATGACCGGCCTATCGCGCAAGTACAGCATCCCGCTGCTCGAGCTGCTGGACAGCATGGGCGTGACCCGCCGCAAAGGCTCCGTCAGGGATATCCTCTAGTCACTCGGAAGTTCTGCTCCGGGTCCTTGCTTGTCAAATAAGGGACCGCCGGATTCTGGAAAGTCCTTCGCTCGGCGGCGAGGGTGTCGTCACGAAGTCCCCGTAATGGAAAGGGGGCCCGCCCGGAGGGTGGGGGAAACCAGCTACAAGGTTTCCGGGGCGCGGGGGTGCGAGTGACGATGCCCGAGCAAAGCCGAAAGCGAAAGGCTTTCCTATAAAAGCGGCGAGTCCGACTATTTGGACTCTTCGTCCTCGGGCTTGTCTTCGGCCGGCTCCTCCGGCTGCTCTTCGGGAGCCTCGCCGGGCTCCTGCTCTTCGGGCTTCTTCTTGAGGGCCGTCTTGAGCAGGTCGCCGAAGAGGCCGAACTTGGGCTCTTCCTTCTTCTTCGCCGCGGGCTTGAACTCTTCCTTCTTCTCCCGGGCGACCCGCTGTTCGGGGGTCTCTTCTTCCTTCTCCTTGACCGCGGCCAGGGCATCCCGTTCGGACTCTTCCTCGGCGAGCTTTTCCTCGATGACCCGGCGCTCGCTCTTCTTCGGCCGCGGCCCCTTTTCGCCGCCGCCCTCGGTCTTGGGCTTCTTCCTCTTGAACTCTTTGCCCTTCTTGGCGGCACCCGGCTCCGGCGGAGGGACCTGCTCGCCGGGCGGGATCCGCGGCTCCTCGAGCCCGGTCTCGGGCTCGGCGGCCAGGATCTCCTGGGCCACGGCCTCGAGGGCCGCCTCTTCCGGCGTGTAGGCCTCGGGCTCGGGCGCCTCGGCCCCTTCGGGGTAGGCCCCCTCGAGGACGGCCTCCTCCTCGGCGATGAACGGCTCGTGATAGGTGAAGACACCCTTCTTCTTGTCGGACTTGGTGAATTCGGGCGAGTTCAGGAGCACGTACTCGACGTCCTCCTGGGTCGTCTGCCGCACGAGGTCGATCAGGTGGTAGGCCCGCAAGAAATGCAGCGAGTGAACCGTCGTGGAAAGGATGGGATCGCTGAAGATGGTGACGACGAAATCGCGCAGGTCGAAGCCCTCCCGGGTCGCGGTGAGCGGCAGGAGATGGGCCAGCGTCTCGCGCTCGATGTAGATGATCTTGTTCGGCTCGGCGAAGGTGTAGGTCTCCTCGCCGTTGTCGAGGAACTCGTCCCGCTCGGCGTCGTAGGCCAGGCGGATGACCGACATCTTCTTCTTGGATTTCTTGACCCAGAACTTGAACGAGGCCGGGCCGGTCCGCTCCAGGGTCAGGCTGGCGCCCTGGGGGATGTTGTATTGGGTGTAGAAGTCCTGGAGTCCGAGGAAGAAATTCTGGCCCGGATAGTAGTAGAGCGTGTAGACCTTGCCTTCCTCGGAGTCGGTGAAGGCGTATTCGCGGGCGTGGGAGAGCTCCTTGGCCAGGCTGCGCGGGACCTTGACGCCGCCCGAAGCGATCTCGCGCCAGGTCAGGTAGATCTTGATCGGGAAGTCCTGGACGATGCTCATCTCCGGCTTCTCGAGCTCGTCGAGCTCGGGCACGTCGGCCATCGGCGCCGACAGGGCCAGGCCCTCGGGCAGGGCGTTGAGGATGGACTTGAGGTGCCACTTGCCCCAGCCGGAATCGGCGAGGGGGATGAACTCCTTCTTGTGCTTCTTCTCGAGGTGCGCGGCGAGGCTCAGGCAGGTCAGGTCGAAGAGGTCGCTCGAGGCCTCGAGGCCGAAGAACTTCCGGACCAGGTCCTCGGTCGTGGAGGAGCGGCTCGTGGCGACGAAGTCGGCCTCGATCTCCTGGATCTTCTCGGCCGGGATCTCGATCCTCTTCGCGGCGAGCTGCCAGAAATCGTTCCAGCTGAAGACGGCCGGGTCCTTGGCCAGGCGGGTTCGCAGGTTCCGCTCGAGCGCCCGCAGGTCCCGCTCGGTCATGGGGAGCTCGGTCAGCCGCGGATCGTCGCCCTTGGCCATGATCTCGATGGCGGCCGCCCGGCCGTCGCAGTTGGCCGGCAGCAGGACCTGGGTGTGCGTCTTCTTCATGTAGTCGACGTATTTGCGGAAGACGCCGCCGCCGGGGTAGTCGAGCTCGAGCATGTCGCAGTTGAAGTGCTTGGAATAGGACCTGGCCACGACCTTGAGGATGACGCGGCCCTCGAAGTGCTCGACCGATTTGCTGCCCACGGTCAGGGGCTCATTGTATTCCTTCTCGATCAGGTCGCCCACGTCGTAGCGGGCGTAGGGATCGTATTTCTTGACGTCCTGGGTGCGCTCGGTGGCCGTCTTCTCGAAGGCCAGCTTGCCCGCCAGGTCGTGCGTCGACTGGGGCTGCGGCGTCCGGGCCAGCTCGCGCTCGACGAGGGCCAGGTCCTGGTCGGACACCGTGGTCAGGTCGATCGGTTCGGCGTTCATGTCAGTCTTTGTCCCCCATGAGCGCGAGCAGGATGGCCTTCTGGGCATGGAGGCGGTTCTCGGCCTGGTCGTAGACGATGGAGGTGGGCGCGTCGATGACCTCGTCCGTCACCTCGTCGCCGCGATGGGCGGGCAGGCAGTGCATGAAGAGGGCGTCCTTCTTGGCGTGCGACATGAGCCGGGCGTTGACCTGGTAGGGCGCGAAGATGCGGGCCCGGGCCTCCTTCTCCGATTCCTGGCCCATCGAGGCCCAGACATCGGTGTAGACGGCGTCCGCCCCGCCGACGGCCTCCTCCGGGGAGCTCGTCAGGGTCAGGACGAAGCCGGTGTCCTTGCCGTCCTCGCGGGCCCACTCGACGTAGTCCTTCCGCGGCTCGTAGCCGGGCGGCGTGGCCACGGCCATCTTCGTGCCCCCGCGGGCCGCGGCCAGCATCAGGCTGTGGCAGACGTTGTTGCCGTCGCCGACATAGGTCAGCTTGAGGTTCGAGAGCGCGCCTTTGTGCTCGCGGAGGGTCAGGAAGTCGGCCATGGCCTGGCAGGGATGGGAGAGGTCGGTCAGGGCGTTGATGACCGGGATCTTGGCCGCCGCCGCCATGTCCACCGCGATCTGATGCCCGAAGGTCCGGATCATGATCCCGTCCACCCAGCGCTCGAGGTTCTTGGCGACGTCATAAGCGCCCTCGCGGCTGCCCAGGGAGATGTCGGACGGGGCGAGGTAGATGGCCTCCCCGCCGAGCCGGAGCATGCCGGCCTCGAAGGTCATGCGGGTCCGGAGCGACTGCTTCTGGAAGATCATGGCCAGGATCTTGTCCTTGAGCGCCTTGCGGTACCTGGCCGGGTGCTTCTTGACCTCGGCCGCCTGGTCCAGCATCCGGCCGAACTCGTACACGCTCAGGTCGCGGACGGACAGGAAGTCTTTTTGCATCGTGGATCCTCCTAGGAAGCCGAGGCGACGATCCGCGTCCCGGACCGGTTGATCAGGGCGGCCTTGAGGTGGGAGTCCTTGGTGATGAGGACCTCCCGGCCGCCCGCCTCGATATACTCGACGGCGGCCCTGATCTTGGGCCCCATCGACCCCGGCGGGAACTGGCCGTCCGCCAGGAAGCGGCGGGCCTCGTCCACGGTCAGGACGGGGGCCTCGCGCTGGGTGGGCTTGCCGAAATCGATGAAGACGCGCTCGATGGCGGTCAGGATGATGAACAGGTCCACGCGGACCTCGCGCGCGAGCAGGCTCGCGGCGTAGTCCTTGTCGATGACGGCCTCGACCCCTTCGAAGAGGCCGTTGCCGTTGATGATGATCGGGATGCCCCCGCCGCCCGCGGCGATGACGATGCGTCCGGCCTCGACGAGCTCGCGGATGATGCCGTTAGGGACGACGTCGATGGGCTTGGGCGAAGGCACGACCTTGCGCCAGCCCCGCCCGGCGTCCTCGACCATGACCCATTTCTTGTCGCGGGCCAGCTCCTGGGCCCGGGCCTGGGAGTAGAACGGGCCGACCGGCTTGGTCGGCTTGGCGAAGGCCGGATCGTCCTTGTCGACGACGACCTGAGAGACGAGCGAGGCGACCTCCTTGTCGATGGAGTGCCGCCGCAGCTCGTTGACCAGCGCCCGCTCGAGCATGAAGCCCATGCTGCCCTCGGTCATGGCGTCGCAGACGTCGAGAGAATAGGGTGGGATCTTAGACGCCCCCTCCTCCATCTGGATGAGGAGATTGCCGACCTGCGGCCCGTTGCCGTGGACGATGATGAGCTCGTAGCCCTTGCGGACGATGTGGACCATGAGCTCGGCCGCCTTCTGGGCGTTGCGCATCTGCTCCGACTGCAGGCCCTTCTGGTTGTCGGGCAGCATGGCGTTGCCGCCGAAGGCGACGAGGGCGATCTTCGGTCTCATCGGGCTCCTAGAACTTCTTCAGGACGTCCTTGAGGTCCGGATGGCCGATCTCCTCGAGCTCATAGCCGACGCGGAGGATGGGCTTGGAGACCTTGATGACCCGGGTGATGTCGATCGGCGTGGCACTGACGACGAGGTCGCAATCGATGGCCTCGATCGTCTTGGCCAGCTCGCTCATCTGCTTTTCGCCGTAGCCCATGGCCGGCAGGACGTCGAAGAGGTGGTTGTACTTCTCGAAGGTCTTCTTGATCGTGCCGACGGCGAAAGGCCGGGGATCGAGGATCTCCGCCGCGCCGTACTTCTTCGCCGCGACGATGCCGGCGCCGTACTTCATGCCGCCGTGGGTCAGGGTCGGGCCGTCCTCGATGACCAGGACGCGCTTGCCGGTGATCCGCTGGCCGTCCTTGACGATGGTCGGGGAGTTGGCCCTGATGATCTTGGCCTTGGGGTTGACCTTCTTTGCGTTGGCCAGGACGGTCTCGATGCCCTCGGGCGTGGCCGTGTCCATCTTGTTGACGACGATGACGTCGGCCCGGCGGAAGTTCGTCTCGCCGGGGTAGTAGGAAAGCTCGTGCCCGGCCCGGTGCGGGTCGGCGACGACGATCTCGAGGTCGGACTTGTAGAAGGGGAAGTCGTTGTTGCCGCCGTCCCAGAGGATGACGTCGGCTTCCTTCTCGGCCTGGCGGAGGATGGCGCCGTAGTCGACGCCGGCGTAGACGATGATGCCCCGGTCGATGTGGGGCTCGTACTCCTCGCGCTCCTCGATCGTCGTCTCGTGCTTGTCGAGGTCGGCGTAGGTGGCGAAGCGCTGCACGGCCTGCTTGGCGAGGTCCCCGTAGGGCATGGGGTGCCGGATGGCGGCGACGCGGCGGCCCTTCTCCTTGAGGATGGTGGCCACCTTGCGGCTGGTCTGGCTCTTGCCCGAGCCGGTGCGGACGGCGCAGACGGAGACGACGGGCTTGCGGCTCTTGATCATCGTGTCGCACGGCCCGAGCAGGACGAAGTTGGCGCCGGCCGCCTGGGCCCGGCAGGCCATGTGCATGACGTACTCGTGCGAGAGGTCGCTGTAGGCGAGGTGGACATCGTCCACCTTATGGGCGGCGATGAGGTTCTCCATCTCGGACTCGGCCTCGATGGGGATGCCCTTGGGGTAGAGCTTCCCGGCGAGGACGGCCGGATACTTGCGGCCCTCGATATCCGGGATCTGGGTGGCCGTGAAGGCCACGACCCTGTAGTCGGGATTGTCCCGGAAGTAGGTGTTGAAGTTGTGGAAGTCGCGCCCTGCGGCGCCGAGGATCAGGACCTTCTTCATTCGCGTTCTCCTTTCTCCTTGAACAAAAACTTCTCCATCCATGAAATCCGAAATCTTCAATTGTCCGAAAAGAAGGATAAGTATAGCCCATCGAAGGCTTTAAATCAACAAAGGTAGGGCCGAAGCTCCGGGAATGTCCCCGAAGGGGACCGTCCCTACTTATTTCGGCTTGGGGGGCGGCGTGATCTTGCGGCCGGGGGCGCGCTTGGCGAAGCCTCCCTGGGGCCGGGGAGGGGTCGGCGGGCGGCGGACCTGCTTCCATCCCGGCATTTGGCGGCGATTGACGGGGTGCGGCATGGCGACCTCTTATAGAGTGATGATCTCGGCGGTCAGGGCCGCCGGGTCGAGGAGGGCGACGGTGCTCTTGCCCCCCAGCCAGCCTCCGGCCTCGCCGGGGTTGACGAGGAGGACGCCGTCGCGGCTCTCGACCAGGGGCTTGTGCGTGTGGCCATAGACGACGACGTCGCAGGTCCCGGCCCGGACGTACTCCCCGACGGGGGCGTCCATATGGCTGATGATGAAACGCAACCCGCCGTGGACAAAGGCGAAAGGGGCCTCCCGGATCTCCCCCAGCCCCTGGAAAGCCCGGCTCAAGCCGGCCTTCTCCCCGTCGCAGTTGCCGAAGACGGCCCGGACCGGGGCGCGCAGGTTCCGGAGCTCGTCGACCGTGAAGGGGGCGACGAAGTCCCCGGCGTGGATGATCAGGTCGCAACCGGCGTCGTTGAACAGGCGGACGGCCTCCCGGACGCGGGTCAGATTGTCGTGGGTGTCGGACAGGACGCCGATCATAGCCTTCCGCCCTTATTATAGCCCAACCAACAGGTTGGATGAACGCCCGCCTTTTTAAAGACCGGGTGCCCCCATATTGACAGTTCAGGCCGATTTGCTTAAGATAGAACGGCTTTTATAAGGCTAAATGATAGGCGCGTAGCTCAGTGGGAGAGCGCTTCCCTGACACGGAAGAGGCCGTGGGTTCAATCCCCTCCGCGCCTACCACGAGACTCGAGCGGTCAGAATTCAACGCGCCGGCGCGATGTCCGGACTTGAATCGCCCGCCCCTTGGGACAGACTCACGAGAATGAGCGAAAAGGCCGATATTCCGATCGAGGTCCTGCGCCACAGCGCCGCCCACCTGCTGGCTCAGGCCGTCCTCGAGCTCTACCCCGGCGCCAAGACCGGCATCGGCCCGGCCGTCGAGACCGGCTTCTATTATGACTTCCTCCGGGATGAGCCCTTCACGCCCGAGGACTTCGAGCGGATCGAGACCCGGATGAAGGAGATCGCCCGGGCCGATATCCCCATCGAGAAGCTCGTCCTGACCAAGGACGAGGCCATCAAGCTCTTCGAGGAAAGGCAGCAGCCGCTCAAGGTCGAGCTCATCCGCGAGAAGGGCGAGGCGACCGTGACCGTCTACCGCCAGGGCGGGTTCGTCGATTTCTGCCTCGGGCCGCACGTCGCCTCGACCGGGCTCCTGGAGAACGTCAAGCTCCTCTCGGTCTCGGGCGCCTACTGGAAGGGCGACGAGAAGGGCCTCCAGATGCAGCGCATTTACGGCGCGGTCTTCGCCACCCGCCGGGAGCTCGAGGACCATCTGCGCCTGCTCGAAGAGGCCAAGAAGCGCGACCATCGCCGCCTGGGGGCCGAGCTCGACCTCTTCAGCACCAGCGACGAGCTCGGCGGCGGGCTCATCCTGTGGCACCCCAAGGGGTCCCGCGTCCGGGCCGTCATCGAGCAGCATTGGCGCGAGCGCCACTGGGCCGGCGGCTACGACATTCTCTACTCCCCGCACATCGGGCGGGCCAGCCTCTGGGAGACCTCGGGCCACCTCGGCTTCTATAAGGATAGCATGTATTCGCCGATGCTCATCGACGAGCAGCCCTACTATCTCAAGCCGATGAACTGCCCGTTCCATATCCAGATCTACAAGTCCCGGATGCGCTCCTACCGCGAGCTGCCCCTGCGCTGGGCCGAGCTCGGCACCGTCTACCGCTACGAGCGCAGCGGCACGCTCCACGGACTGCTGCGCGTCCGCGGCTTCACCCAGGATGACGCCCATATCTTTTGCACGCCCGAGCAGATCGAGGACGAGATCCTTCGGGTCCTCGACTTCTCGGTCTCCATCCTGGCCGACTTCGGCTTCACCGACAACAAGATCGAGCTGTCGGTCCGCGACCCGAAGAACACGGCCAAGTACGCCGGCTCGGACGCCCTCTGGCGCCAGGCCGAGGCCTCGCTGGTCAAGGCCCTGGAGACCCGGGGCTACCCCTACGAGCGGATGGAAGGCGAGGCCGTCTTCTACGGGCCCAAGATCGACATCAAGATCAAGGACGCCCTCGGCCGGCTGTGGCAATGCACGACCATCCAGTTCGACTTCAACATGAGCGAGCGCTTCGCCATGACCTACGTCGGCGAGGACGGCCGGGAGCACCGCCCCTACATGGTCCACCGGGCCCTGCTCGGGTCGCTCGAGCGCTTCTTCGGCGTCCTCGTCGAGCACTACAACGGGAGCTTCCCGCTGTGGCTGGCCCCGGTCCAGGTCGCCGTCCTGCCGATCGCCGAGCGCCACGAGGCCTATGCCCGGTCCCTCGACGACCGGCTGCGGGCCGCCGGCCTGCGCTCGGCCGTCGACCTCAGCCGCGAGAAGGTGGGCAAGAAGATCCGCCAGGCCGAGGTCGAGAAGGTCCCGCTCATCCTGGTCGTCGGCGACAAGGAGGTCGAGCGCGGCTCGGCCTCGCTTCGCGTCCACGGGCAGGGCGATAAGGGCGAGACCGAGTTCGCCCGCTTCCTCGAGCGGGCCCTGACCCTCAACCGCCAAAAATCTCTCACCGTCAATTTTTAGAGGAGGACTCAACATTTTCAAGAGACACGGTTTCTATCCTGCGGTCGCCAAGGCCAAGCCCCACCGGACGAACGAGATGATCACGGCCCGCGAGGTCCGGGTCATCGACGAGGAGCGGCAGGCTCTCGGCGTCATGCCGACGAGCCAGGCCATCCAGCTGGCCCGGGAGCGCGGCCTCGACCTCGTCGAGATCGCGGCGTCGGCCGACCCGCCGGTGGCCAAGATCACCGACTACGGGAAGTTCCTGTACGAGCAGCACAAGAAGGACCACGAGGCCAAGAAGCACCAGAAGCAGATCCAGATCAAGGAGATCAAGTTCCGGCCCAAGATCAGCGTCCACGACTACGACTTCAAGATGAAACACGTCAAGCGCTTCCTCGGCGAGGGCAACAAGGTCAAGATCACCGTCATGCTCCGCGGCCGCGAGAAGCAGAAGCCCGAGCTCGGCCAGCAGGTCCTGGACCGGGTCATGCTCGACGTCAAGGACATGGCCACCCAGGACGGCTCGCCCCGCAGGCAGGATTGGGCCGTGTCGGCCCTGTTGGTCCCCACGAGAACCGGAGGAAAGGATGCCAAAGCTAAAAACCCACAAGGGAGCCCAAAAGAGGTTCAAGGTCACGGCGAAGAAAAAGTTCCTGCACGCCCAGGCGAATAAGAGCCACATCCTGACGAAGAAGGCGGCCAAGCGAAAGCGGCACCTGGGCAAGATCGTCGCGGCCAGCGCGGCCGACCGCAAGGCCCTCAAGACGATGCTCCCCTACGACATCTAGGAGATCCCCATGCCACGCGTGAAACGCAGCACCAAGCGGCGCGACCGCCGGAGGAAGGTCCTCGGCCTGGCCAAGGGCTACTTCGGCGCCAAGAGCCGTAATTACCGGACGGCCAAGGAAGCCGTCGAGAAGTCGCTCCTCTACGCCTACCGCGACCGGCGGGCCAAGAAGCGCGAGTTCCGCAGCCTCTGGATCGTCCGCATCAAGGCCGGGGCCCTGGCCAACGGCACGACCTACAGCCGCTTCATCAGCGGCCTGAAGACCCTCGGCGTCGGCCTCGACCGCAAGATCCTGGCCGACCTGGCCGTCAACGCCCCGGAGACGTTCGCCCATCTGGTCCGGATGACGAAGACGCCGGCGGCCTAGGTCCGCCATGGCCAACCTCAAGGACCGGGTCGACGGTCTCCGCCAGGCGTTCGAGGAGGCCGCGCTCAAAGTGTCCGACGGGAGGTCCCTCGAGGACCTGCGAACGGCTTTCCTCGGGCGCAAGAGGGGCCACATCACGCTCCTCTTCGAGGAGCTGAAGTCCGTCCCGGCCCCGGACAAGCGCGAGGCGGGCCGCCTCGTCAACGAATTCAAGGCCGCCGTCCTCGGCCGTCTCGAGGCCCTCGAGGCCCGGGTCCGGACGGCCCCGCGGCCGTCGCGGCCGATCGACCTGACCCTGCCCGGCCGCAAGCGCTACGTCGGCGCGCCCCATCCGCTGACGCTCTTCGAGGAGCGGATCGAGAGGATCTTCCTCGGCATGGGCTACGCCATCGAAGAGGGCCCCGAGATCGAGACCGACTACTACAACTTCGAGGCCCTCAACTTCCCGCCCCACCATCCGGCCCGCGACAAGTGGGACACCCTCTTCATCAAGGGCGACCTGCTCCTGCGCACGCACACCTCGCCGGTCCAGGTCCGGGTCATGGAGCGGACGAAGCCCCCCATCCGCATCATCTGCCCCGGGCGGGTCTTCCGGCGCGAGACGCCCGACCCGACCCACCTGCCGATGTTCCTCCAGGTCGAGGGGCTCGTCGTCGACGAGGGCATCACCTTCGCCCACCTCAAGGGGACCCTGGAGCATTTCCTCCGCGCCCTCTTCGGTGAGAAGGTCAAGGTCCGCTTCCGGCCGAGCTACTTCCCCTTCACCGAGCCCTCGGCCGAGGTCGACATCGAGTGCCTCGTCTGCTCCGGCGGCGACTCCGCCTGCCGCGTCTGCGGCGGCACGGGCTGGAAGGAGATCCTCGGCTCGGGCATGGTCGACCCCCAGGTCCTCAAGAACGTCAACATCGACCCCGAGAAGTACTCCGGCTGGGCCTTCGGCCTGGGCATCGACCGCACGGCCATGCTCGCCCTCGGCATCCCGGAGATGCGCTATTTCTACGAGAACGACCTGAGGTTCCTCAGGCAATTCGGGACGCCATGAAGATCAGCCAGGACTGGATCCGCGAGTACGTCGCCGTCGACCTTCCCCGCCAGCAGCTCGTCGACAAGCTGACCATGATCGGCTGGATCCCCGAGACGGTCGAGGAGAAGGACGGCGATCTCGTCCTCGATCTCGAGACCTACGCCAACCGGCCGGACACCCTCGGCCACCTCGGCGTGGCCCGCGAGATCGGGGCCCTGCTCGGCCTGCCCCTGATCGAGAAGGACTGGCCCGTCTCGGAGCTGGCCGAGGCCACGACCGATCTAGCCGACGTCCAGATCGCGGCCGAGCCGCTCTGCTCCCGCTACTGCGGCCTCGTCGTCCGCGGCGTCCCCGTGGCGCCGTCGCCCGAATGGCTGCGGCGCCGCCTCGAGGCCGTCGGCCTGCGCCCGATCAACAACGTCGTCGACGTCTCGAACTACGTCCTCTTCGCCACCGGCCAGCCCATTCACACTTTCGATTTCGGCCGCATCGGCGGCGGCCGAATCGTCGTCCGAAAGGCCAAGCGGGGCGAGACGCTGGTCGACCTGGACGGCCGGACGCACCAGCTCACGACCGAGATGCTCGTCATCGCCGACGAGTCCCGGCCGGTCGCGCTGGCCGGCGTCATCGGCGGCCAGGCGTCGGGGATCACCGCGTCGACGCGCGACGTCTTCATCGAGAGCGCCAATTTCGACCCGGTCTCGATCCGCAAGACGGCCAAGAAGCTCGGCCTGGCGACCGACGCCTCGTACCGCTTCGAGCGCGGCGCGGACCCGCTCTTCGCCCCGCAGGCCGCGGTCATGGCCGCGTCGCTCCTGACCCAGATGGGCGGCAAGGCCACCCGCGGCTTGATCGACCGCTACCCCCGGCCCTTCAAGCCACGGACGGTCCGGCTCCGGTTGCGGCGGATCGCCGAGCTCCTCGGCGTCGACGTGCCCGAGACCTTCGTCGTCGAGATCCTGGTCCGCCTCGGCTTCCGGCTCGAGAGCGGGGCCCACCATGGCGCTTGGCGGGTCGAGGTGCCGTCGTTCCGCGTCGACATCTCGCGGGAGGCCGACCTCGTGGAGGAGGTGGCCCGCTTCTACGGCTACGACCGCATCCCGTCGGAGGTCACGCCGGTCGATTCCTTCCCCACGACCGTCAACCGGAAGCGGGAGCGGCTGACCCGGATCCGCGAGATCCTTCTCGCCCAGGGCTTCGACGAGGTCATCAACTGGAGCTTCGCCGACCCGGAGCGGGAGGCCGCCGCGGCCGGGGGCCTGACGCCCGTGCCCATCCTGAACCCGATCTCCAACCGGGCCTCGGTCCTGCGGACGACGCTTCTCCCGGGGCTCCTGGAGAACGCCGCCTGGAACCTCAATCGCGGGCTCGAGGGCGTCCACATCTTCGAGACGGGGAACGTTTATTATTGGGGCGAGGACGAGAAGCACCGCGAGGACCTGCATCTCGGCCTCCTGTCCGCCGGGCTCTGGCCGGGCCTCGGCGGCGGCAGCGCGCCCCCCGAGGAGGCCGACTTTTATGCCGTCAAGGGCGCCGTCGAGGCCGCCTTCGAGGCGCTGCGGTTCGACCCGGTCCTGTTCGAGGAGCGCGACCACCCCTCGTTCGAGCCCGGCCGGGCCCTGGCCGTCCTCTACAAAGGCCAGGCGGTCGGCCAGATCGGTCTCATCAGGCGGTCTTTCGCCGCCGCCTTGTCGGTGGAGCGGCCGGTCCATGCCGCCGAGATCGACCTGGCGGCCCTGTTCGGCAAGACGCCGCGGCCGTTCGAGTACGTCCCCGCGCCGAAGTTCCCCGGGGTCGTCCGCGACCTCTCGTTCCTCGTCGGCCGGGATGTCGCCTATGGGACCGTGGCCCGGGTCCTGGGCCGGATCGACCAGCCCCTGCTCGAGGGCTTCGAACTCCTCGACCGTTTCGCCGGCCCGCCCGTGCCGGCCGACAAGGTCAGCCTGACCGTCCGGCTCCGCTTCCGGCATCCCCAGAGGACGCTCGTGGCCGCGGAAGCGGACAAGGCCGCCCAGGACATCGTCGGCTGCCTCCGGAACGCGCTCGACATCCAGCTCAGGGAGGGATCAAATTGACAACGGAACTTGAGCGAATTAAAATACTTGAAGGCAAGATCGGACTGGTCGTCGATCACATCCACAAGCTCACGACCGAGAACGAGAAGCTCAGGCAGCAGATCAAGGAGCTCAGAGCCGAGAAGAAGGAGTCCGAGGACAACGCCCGCAAGGTGGCCCGCATGGACGAGGAGATGAAGAAGTACGAGGGCGAGCGGGAGGTCCTCAAGGGGAAGATCGAAGCCATCATCGGCGAGATCGACAAGCTGGGTTTATGACGGAACGAATCCTCGAGATCGAGATCTTCGGACAGCGGTACAAGATCCGCGTCAAAGGAGAGGAGGATGAGAAATATATCGGCCACTTGACCTCGCTCGTTGACCAGAAGATGCACGAAGTGGCTGTGAAATCGAAGTCCGCGGACACGACCAAGATCGCCGTGCTGGCGGCCTTGAACATCGCGGACGAGCTGTTTCTGAGCCAGAAGAAGCTGGATCAGCTGAACGAGGCCTTGGGCCACATGGAGACCGAGATCGAAAGCCTGGAGGGCCATCTCTTCGCAGATGACGATACATACACGGACGCCGATAAATCCCCGCTCTGACGGGCCGTCCCCCCGCGACGGCCGGGTCGGCCGGGCCGCTCCCGGCGCGGGCATCTGACGCCTCCGCGCTTTCCCTCGCGTCTCCTCATTTGAATAGATGAGGAGGTTATCCCAATGAATCCGGTCACGTACGCCGGCATCGCCGTCATCGTCATTTTGGCCGCCGCGGTCGTCGTCCTCCTGCTCAAGCGGCAGGAAGGCACCCGCCGGGCCGCCGAGGCCGAGGAGCAGGCCCGCCTCATCCTCGACCGGGCCCGCGAGGATGGGGAGAAGATCAAGAGGGAAGCGGCCATCGAGGCCCGCGAGAAGGACCTCGCCCGCCTGAACGAGTTCGAGGCCCAGAACCGCGAAAAGCAGCGCAAGATCAACGAGACCGAGCGCCGGCTCCTCAGCAAGGAGGAGAACCTCGAGCGGCGCTTCCAGTCGATCGAGCGCAAGGAGCGCGACTTCGCCCAGAAGGAGCGCAAGCTCACCGAGAAGGAGAAGGACCTCGAGGCCGAAGAGGCCAAGATCGCCGAGACGCTCAAGCAGAGCCTGGCCGAGCTCGAGAAGATCTCCGGCCTGACCCAGGACGAGGCCAAGGCCATGCTCATCAAGAAGATCGAGGACGAGGCCCGGCTCGAGGCCATCGCCTCGATCCGCCGGATCGAGGAGGAGGCCCGCGAAAAGGCCGCCGTCTCGGCCCGGGAGATCATCACCAACGCCATCCAGCGCTCGGCCGCCGAGCACGTCGTCGAGACGACGGTCTCGGTCGTCGACCTGCCGTCGGAGGACATGAAGGGCCGGATCATCGGCCGCGAGGGCCGCAACATCCGGGCCCTGGAGATGGCCACCGGCGTCGACATCATCGTCGACGACACGCCCGAGGCGGTCATCCTGTCGAGCTTCGACCCCATCCGCCGCGAGCTGGCCCGCCTGTCCATCCAGAAGCTGGTCACGGACGGGCGCATCCACCCGGCCCGCATCGAGGACATCGTCGAGTCGGTCAAGAACGACCTCGAGCAGAAGATCAAGCAGGAGGGCGAGTCGGCCGTCCTGGAGCTCAAGGTCCGCGACATCCACCCCGAGCTGATCAAGCTCCTGGGCAAGCTCAAGTACCGGACGAGCTACGGCCAGAACGTCCTCCAGCACACCAAGGAAGTGGCCATGCTGGCGGCCATGATGGCCCGCGAGATCGGCCTCGACACGAACGTCGCCCTCCGCGCCGGCCTGCTCCACGACATCGGCAAGGCGGTCGACAGGGACGTCGAGGGCACCCACACCGAGCTCGGCGTCGAGCTGGCCAAGAAGTACGGCGAGTCCGAGAAGGTCGTCCAGGCCATCGCCTCGCACCACCGCGACGTCGATTTCCCGTCCATCGAAGCGGTCCTCGTCCAGGCCGCCGACACGCTCTCGGCCGCCAGGCCCGGGGCCCGGCGCGAGCTGCTGGAGACCTACATCCAGCGCCTGGAGAAGCTCGAGGAGATCGCCTGCTCGTTCGAGGGCGTCTCCAAGGCCTTCGCCCTGCAGGCCGGCCGCGAGATCCGCATCATCGTCGAGGCCCTCAAGGTCTCCGACGACAAGGCGGCCCTCCTGGCCAAGGACACCGCCGCCAAGATCAAGGCCGAGCTCGATTACCCCGGCCAGATCAAGGTCACCGTCATCCGGGAGATGAGGGCGGTCGAATATGCCCGCTGAGTTCGGCTGCCTCTTCCTCGGCGACGTCATCGGCCGCCCGGGCCGGCGGGCCCTGGAGAAGTTCCTGCCCGGCCTCATCCAGAAGCACGCCCCGTCGATCATCGTCGCCAACGGCGAGAACGCCGCCGGCGGCTCCGGCATCACCGAGGAGATCGGCAAGGACCTTTTCATGCACGTCGACGTGCTGACCTCGGGCAACCACATCTGGGACAAGAAGGAGGCCCTGCCCTACCTCGAGCGCGAGCCCCGGCTGCTGCGGCCGGCGAATTATCCGCCGGTCAACCCCGGCCACTCGTCGTACGTCTTCCAGGCGGCCGACGGGACCAAGGCGGCCGTGCTCAACCTCCAGGGGCGGGTCTTCATGGAGCCGATCGACTGCCCGTTCAAGCGGGCCGACGAGGAGATCGCCGCCCTCCGCGCCCTGACCCCCATCGTCATCGTCGATTTCCACGCCGAGGCCACGTCCGAGAAGCAGGCCCTCGGCTGGCACCTCGACGGCCGCGTCTCGGCCGTCATCGGCACGCACACCCACGTCCCGACGTCGGACGAGCGGGTCCTGCCCAAGGGCACGGCCTACATCTCCGACGCCGGCATGGCCGGCGGCCGCAACGCCGTTATCGGCATCGCCCGCGAGCAGGCCCTGGCCCGCTTCCTGACCTCGCGGCCGCAGCGCTTCGAGCCTTCGCGCGACGGCCTGTTCCTGTCCGGCGTCTTCGTCCGGATCGACGCCCGGACGGGCAAGGCCCTGTCGATCACCCGGGAGATCCTGGCGGAGGATGGACACGAAGATTGATGGCCTGGTGATCAAGGACCGCGTCTACACGGTCTCGCAGGTCACCGAGATCGTCAAGACGGCCCTCGAGGTCGCCCTGCCCCAAGTCTGGGTCGAGGGCGAGGTCTCGGGCTACAAAAAGGCCGCCTCCGGCCACGTCTTCTTCAACCTCAAGGACGAGAAGAGCGTCATCAAGGCCGTGCTGTGGCAGTCCACGGCCCGCAAGCTCCCCTTCGAGCTCAAGGACGGGCTCAAGGTCGTCTGCCGGGGCAAGGTCAGCGTCTACGAGCCCCGCGGCGACTACCAGCTCTACGTCGATCTCGTCGAGCCCAAGGGCAAGGGCGCCTTGCAGCTGGCCTTCGAGCAGCTCAAGGCCAAGCTCAAGGCCGAGGGCCTGTTCGACGAGGCCCGCAAGAGGAAGCTCCCGCTGCGCCCGCGGACGATCGGCGTCGTCACCTCGCCGACCGGGGCGGCTGTCCGCGACATCCTGCGCATCCTCGAGCGCCGTTACGCCCGCCTCCGCGTCGTCCTCTTCCCGGCCCGGGTCCAGGGCGAGGGGGCGGCGGCCGAGATCGTCGAGGGCATCGAGACGCTGGGGGCCTGGCCCGGCATCGAGGTCCTCATCGTCGGCCGCGGCGGCGGCTCGATCGAGGACCTGTGGGCCTTCAACGAGGAGCCCGTGGCCCGGGCCATCGCCCGCTCGCCCGTCCCGGTCATCTCGGCCGTCGGCCACGAGGTCGATTTCACCATCGCCGATTTCGTCGCCGACGTCCGGGCCTCGACGCCGTCGGCGGCGGCCGAGATGGTCATCGCCACCGAAGAGGCTTTCGCGGAGAAGATCGGGACGCTCACGCGGCGCCTCGCCGAGACGCTCCGCTTCGAGGTCCAGCACCTGCGGAGCGACGTGGACGAGCTGGCCCGCCACCGGATCTTCCAGAACTTCGAGGTCCGGCTGGCCAACCTGGCGAGGCGCGTCGACGAGCTCGAGACGCGCGGCCGGAACGTCATCCGGGCCGAGCGCCAGGCCATCGCCGAGCACAAGGGCGCGGCCCTGCTCGCGGCCGAGCGGCTGGCGGGCCTCCTGCGGCGCCTGGTCGGCGAGAAGAGGGCGACCTGGGAGCGGCTGGCGGCCGCCCTCAACGCCCTGAGCCCGCTCGGCGTCCTCAAGAAGGGCTACACGCTGGTCTGGAAGGAAGGCGGCCTGCGCCTGGCCCGCCGCATCGAGGACATCGCCGCCGGCGAGACCGTCGAGGTCACGTTCTTCAAGGGCGAGTTCAGCGCCCGGGTCGAGTCCGTGGACCGCAAGAAGCTCCTGGAGTCCCGCTTCCTGAAGGAGGGATCATGACGACCAACCTGACCTTCGAAAAGGCCCTGGCCGACCTCGAGGAGATCGTGGCCAAGCTCGAGAAGGGCGGCATCTCGCTCAACGAATCGCTGGCGCTTTTCGAAAAAGGGGTTAAAATGTCCCGGTTCCTCCGCGCCGAGCTCGACAAGGCCGAGCGCAAGGTCGAGATCCTGCTCAAGGACGAGAAGGGCCAGCTCAAGGCCGAGGCCTTCGAAGCCGAGACCGCCGAAGACGAGGACGAGGACGCGGGGGACGAGGGCGGGCAGGCCTGAAGCGCCGGGGAGACCCATGGCCAAGATCCTCGATTCGATCCGCGAGCCGGCGGACCTCCGCAGGCTCACGCCGGACGAGCTCTCGAACCTGGCCCTGGAGATCCGGACCCTCATCCTGGAGACGGTGGCCAAGAACGGCGGCCACCTGGCCTCGAACCTGGGGGCCGTCGAGCTGACCCTGGCCCTGCACATCGCCTTCGATTCGCCGACGGACAAGATCGTCTGGGACGTCGGCCACCAGTGCTACACCCACAAGATCCTGACCGGGCGCAAGGACCGCTTCGGCGGCCTGCGCCGCTCGGGCGGCATCCTGGGCTTCCCCTGCCGGGAGGAGAGCGAGCACGACGCGTTCAACACCGGCCACGCCTCGACGGCCCTGTCCGCGGCCCTGGGCATGGCCGTGGCCCGGGACAAGCTCGGCCAGAACCACCACGTCGTGGCGGTCGTCGGGGACGGCAGCCTGACCGGCGGCGTCGCCCTGGAGGCCCTCAATCAGATCGGCCACCTCCGTGAGCGGCTGATCATCGTCCTCAACTTCAACGAGATGTCCATCTCGATCAACGTCGGCGCCTGGTCCAAGTACTTCTCCTATCTCGTTTCGGGCCAACGGTATATCTTGATGAAGGATCAGGCCAAATCGTTCCTCAAGCGGATCCCCATGGGGTCGCTGGTGATCAAGGGCGGCCGGGCTCTCGAGGAGCTGGTCAAGAAGGTCCTCTTCCCCGGGCTCGTCTTCAAGGAGCTCGGCATCCGCTACATCGGACCGGTCCACGGCCACAACGTCCAGGCCCTCGTCGAGGCCTTCGAGACGGCCAAGGCCCACGACGGCCCGGTCCTCATCCAGTGCGTCACGCAGAAGGGCAAGGGCTACCAGCCGGCCCGCCTGCACCCCGAGAAGTTCCACGGCGCCGGACCGTTCAAGGTCTCGACCGGAGAGCCTCTGCAGAAGGAGTGGGGCCCGTCGTTCTCGAGCGTCTTCGGCGAGGCCATGATCAAGATCGCGAAGAAGGACGAAAAGGTCCTGGCCATCACCGCGGCCATGGGCGAGGGCACGGGCCTGCGCCAGTTTTCCGAGAAGCTGCCGGACCGCTTCTTCGACGTTGGCATCGCCGAGCAGCACGCCGTGACGTTCGCCGCGGGGCTGGCCCTCTCGGGCTTCAAGCCCGTCGTGGCCATCTACTCGACTTTCCTCCAGCGCGCCTACGACCAGGTCTATCACGACGTCGGGTTGATGGACCTGCCGGTCGTGTTCGTCCTCGACCGCGCCGGCATCGTGCCCGACGACGGGCCGACCCATCAGGGCGTCAACGATCTCGCCTACATGAGGCACATGCCCCACATGATCGTCATGGCCCCCAAGGACGAGAACGAGCTCCAGCACATGCTCTGGTCGGCCATCTCCTACGGCCATCCCGCCTCGGTGCGCTTCCCCAAGGCCAAGGGCCTGGGCGTGGCCCTGGACGGGACGCTCGAAGCCTTGCCGCTCGGCCGGAGCGAGCTGGTCAAGGACGGGCGCGACCTCATGTTCGCCGTCGGCCACATGGTCGCCCCGGCCCTCGAGGCGGCCCGCGAGCTCGAGAAGGACGGCTTCTCGCTCGCCGTGGTCAACGCCCGCTTCGTCCAGCCGCTCGACCGGGAGATGGTCCTGCGCTTCGCGGGGCCCGGCCGGACGATCATCACCCTGGAGGAGGGCATCGTCGAGGGCGGGACCGGCTCGGCCGTGCGCGAGCTCCTCGACCGGGAAGGCCGCTTCGGGGTCCGCTTCATGGCCCTCGGCGTCCCGGTCGGCCCGTACCCGCTCGGCAAGTCCGACGAGATCCGGGCCCGCCTCGGCCTCGACGTCCCGGGCCTCGTCTCGAGGATCAAGGACCTCTTCCGGACGCCCCTCGCGGGGGACGCCGATGAGAGAGCGCGCGGATAAGCTCGTCGCCGGCCGCGGCCTCGCGCCGAGCCGCGAGAAAGCCCAGGCCCTGATCATGGCCGGGTCGGTGACCAGCGCGGGCCGACCGGTCCGCAAGCCCGGCGAGCTCCTCGACCCTCAGGCCCCTCTCGAGATCGCGAGACCCCTGCCCTTCGCCGGCCGCGGCGGCCTCAAGCTCGAAGAGGCCCTGGAGCGCTTCAGCCTCGACGTCCGGGGCCTCGTCGCCCTCGACATCGGGGCCTCGACCGGCGGCTTCGTCGACTGCCTGCTCCAGCGGGGCGCGTCGAAGGTCTACGCCGTCGACGTCGATACGAAGCAGCTCGATTGGACCCTGGCCAAGGACCCGCGGGTCGTGGCCGTCGAGAAGAACGCCCGCGAGCTCGCCCCGGCCGACCTGCCCGAGGCGCCGGGGGTCGTGACCATGGACGTCTCGTTCATCTCCGTGCTCAAGATCCTGCCGGCGCTCCTCTCGATCCCCGGGGATTGGACGGTCATCGCTCTGATCAAGCCGCAATTCGAGGCCGGCCCGAGGGACGTCGGCCGGAAGGGTGTCGTCCGAGACCCCGAGGTGCACTCCGAGGTCCTGACCCGGGTGCTGGCCGGGGCCCGCTCGCTCGGCTTCGGCCTCCGGGGCCTGCTGCGCTGCTCGACGCGCGGCCAGAAGGGCAACGTCGAATTCTTCGCCTGGTGGGTCAAGGGGGCCCCGGACCTCAACGCGGCCTTCGTCCCGACCTGGATCAAGGAGGCGGTCAGCCATGCCTAGAGTGCGCAAAGCCGGTATCGTCATCAAGCCCCACGCGCCCTCGGTCGAGGGCATCCTCAAGACCGTGGTCGATCATCTCGAGGGCCGCGGCGTCGACTGCGTCCTCGAAGACGTCGCCGCCCGCAAGCTCGGCCGCCCCGACGGCCTGGAGCGGGCCGCGATCGCCGGGGCCTCGGATCTCGTCATCGTCCTCGGCGGCGACGGGACGCTGCTCAGCGTCGCCCATCTCGCGGCCCTGGCCGGCGTCCCGGTCATGGGCGTCAACGTCGGACGGCTGGGATTCCTGACCGAGATCCCCGTCAGCGAGGCCGTGACGACGCTCGACCGCTTCCTCGGCGGCGACGCCTCCCTCGTCAGCGCCCGCTGGCTCCTCGAGGCCCGCTCGGCCCATGACGTCTCCTATTGCCTGAACGACGTCGTCGTGACCAAGGGGGCTGTGGCCCGGATGATCGAGCTGGCCCTGGCCATCGACGGCCGGGACGTGGCCACGCTCAAGGCCGACGGGCTCATCGTCTCGACGCCGACGGGGTCGACGGCGTATTCGCTCTCGGCCGGCGGCCCGATCCTCCATCCCGAGGTCCCGGCCATCGTCCTGACGCCGATCTGCCCCCACACCCTGTCCTTCCGGCCCATGGCCGTCCCCGCGACGTCGACGATCGCGGTCCGGCTCCTGACCGGCGGCGAAGAGGTCCACTTCACCCTCGACGGCCAGCGCGGCGGGGTCCTCGTCCGCAACGACGTCGTCGAGATCCGCCGCTCCGCCCTCGAGCTCAAGCTCGTCACCTCGCCGCGCCGGAGCGTCTACGACCTGGTCAAGGAAAAGCTCGGCTGGGCGGAATAAAAGCGGGACTGTTCCCGACTCTGAATTTGACAGGGCCGCGGGCCCTGGTTAAAATACTACTAAAATACTAAGAATTGGAGAGAATCATGTCCGACGCCGTCCTCACCGGCACCGACGCCACGTTCGAGGCCGAGGTCCTCAAGTCCGATCTCCCCGTCCTGGTCGACTTTTGGGCCCCGTGGTGCGGCCCCTGCCAAATGATCGCCCCCGTCGTCGAGGAGATCGCCGCGGCCCAGAAAGGCAAGCTCAAGGTCGTCAAGATGAACGTCGACGAGAACGGCCAGGCTCCTCAGACCTACGGCATCATGGCCATCCCGACGTTGATCCTGTTCAAGGGCGGGCAAGTGAAAGAAAAGATGGTGGGGGTTTTGCCCAAAGCGAAGCTCGTGGATCTCATCAATAAGCATTTATAATCGACGAGTGCTCGGCAACGTTCTGCGGGTCTGCTCCGAGGACTCCGCTCCCCGCCGGTCCCATCCGAACCGATCTAGGCCGGCGCGACAGGCGTCGCGGCCGGGGCCTTCGGGACCTTCGCCGTGGCGAGGGCGTCGTACCGTTCGTTGAGGAGCGCCGCCAGCTCCGCCCCCCAGAGTAGGATGATCATCGACGAGGTGATCCACAGCACGAAGAAGAGGACCGAGGTCAGCGTGCCTTGGAGGATCCGGCTCATGACGATCCCCACCGCAGAGAAGTGGACGACATAGAAGGCGAAGGCCCGCTTGAAGACCTCGTAGATCAGCGCCGCAACGGCCGCCGGGATGATCCCGGCCCGCGTGTGGACCTTCACTTCCGGAATGAACTTGTAGAGGACATAGAACATCAGGAAGGTCAGCAAATAGGGGATGATGTATTTCAGGAGGACGTTGTTGATGGCCGCCGCGGCCTCCGGGCTGAGGGTCGAGCGGACGAGATCGCTCTTCTGAAGGGATTGGCCGACGGCCGTCCAGACTGCGGTCATGGCCAGCGAAAAGAGCATGAAGATCCCCACGACGGCCATCATCGCGAACTCGATCATGCGGTTGTAGAAGAACGAGCGGTGGTACTTGGCCCGGAAGATCATGTTGATCGTGCTGATCAGGGTCGAGAAGAGGAAGGAGGCCGAAACGAGCGAGCCGACGACGCCGAAGAGGCCGAGCGAGCCGACGGAGCGGGCCAGCTCGCCGAAGCTCTTGAAGAAGTTCGGATCGAGCTTGGCAAAGAACTCGTCGGTGAAGATGTTGAGCGAGCGCAGGGCCATCTCCGTGTCGCCGAGGAAGCGGCCCGCGGCCCAGAAGAACAGGGCGATGAGGGGGACCGAGCAGAGGAGGGCGAAATAGGAGATGACGATGGCCGACGTCCAACACTTGTCCCCGTTGAACCGCCTGAAGGACGCGGCGATGAGCGACAGCGTCGAAGGGGCCATCCGCTCCAGGGTCCGGAAGTCCCGGCCGTCAGGCCTTCGGGACGTAGTTCCCCCACTGGACCATCAGGATGATGATGGTGATGAGCAGGGCGTAGATGACCAGGGTCTCGATGAGGACCAGGCCGAGGAGGAGCAGGAAGCGGATGGTCGGCGCCCCGGCCGGGTTCCGGGAGATGCCTTCGCAGCCGGCGCTGATGGCCTTGGCCTGGCAGAAGGCGCCGGCGATCACGGCCAGGGTGATGATGGCCCCGCCGACGATGAGGGACAGCTTGAAGAGGTCCGCCTGGTCCTTGGGCGCCACGGCGGGCCGGGCGGCGGCCTCCTGGGCCAGGACGGGCAGGGCCGTCAGGACGACGGTGACCGCGAGGAAGCTCAGGGCTTTGAGTTTCTTCGACATGGCAGGACTCCTTTTCATCTAATGCTCTTCTTCGTGGGCGACGGCCCCGGAGATGTAGATGCAGGACAGAAGCACGAACACGAAGGCCTGGATGGCCGAGGTGAAGATGGCCACGGCCATGAACGGCAGGGGCAGGAGGAAGGGGATGATCGAGGCCATGATCAGGATGAGCAGCTCCTCGGCGAAGATGTTGCAGAACAGCCGCATCGACAGGGAGACAGGCCGCGAGAAATGGCTGATGACCTCGATCGGGATCATGAGCGGCGCCAGGGCCGGGATGGGCCCCATGAAATGCTTGAAGTACTTCAGCCCCTGGGCCTTGACCCCCTGGGCGTGGTAGTAGAAGAAGACGACCAGGGCGCAGCCGACGGTGACGTTGAGCTTGCTCGTCGGCGACATGAAGCCGGGGATGAGGCCGATCATGTTGCAGCCGAAGACGAAGAGGCCGACCGTGCCGATGACCGGCAGGTACTTGCGGCCCTGGGGACCGATGATGTCGACGATGACGCCCTCGAACATCTGGACGATCATCTCGGCCACGTTCTGCCCGCCGCGGGGGACGAGGGCCGGCTTGCGCGAGGCCAGGCCGAGGAGGGCGACGATCAGGACGGCCACGACGAGGACCATGACCATGAAATCGGGGATGACGTGAAGGGGATCGGCGACCTTGACGCCGAACAGGCCCAGGATCATGGCCACCGGCGGGCCGAAGACGCGGTTGAAGGCGTCGACGATCCAGAGACTGTGCTCTAATCCTTCCATGGTCTCGTGAGAAAAAGACCCCGGAGGCCCTCGAACAGGGCGACCGGGACGACCGCGGAAAAGCCCGCCACGAAGGCGATGATCTTCCTCGGATAGACGAGGATTATAAGCAAAAAGACGGCGCAAATCAACGCCAGCCGGAGGGCGTAGAGGGCGATCCCGGAGCGCAGCGAGCCCGCCTTTCCCCTCGAGAGGAACCGGGTCAGGGACCGCTTGAGCCAGACGAAGCCGAGGGCCGAGAAGAGGCCGCCGGCGAAGACGAAGACCCCGGTCAGGACGTCGATCAGGACGCCCGCCGCCGCGGCCAGGATCGCCGCCAGGACGACGATCTCGGCCGGGATGCGCCTGAGGATGCGCTCTTCGGGGGCCTCGGCCGGGGTCGGGGTCATGGCGGACCGATTATATCATGGGCCCGAACGAAATCGGCGGAATCCGTATGATAATCCGTGGCTTCGCGAGGGCGCGGGGCGCCTTGACAGCCCGTCCGGCTTCTCTGAGAATAAGCCCGGAGCGTCCCTCGCGGCGGGAGGGATACGCGATGTCGATGGAATTCCTGGTCAAGCTTCTCGGCCTCTTCCTCGGGGTCCTGGCCCGGACGGTCCTGCCATGGCTGCGGAAGGTCCGGGACGGCCGGGTCCGCGGCTTCGGCCGCCGCTACGTCTATGCGGCCTTGGCCTCGCTGGGGATCGGGCTCATCCTGACCCTGGTCCTGTTCCCGAGACTCGAGGCCGGCGCCGAAGGGGAGACGTTCGAGGCCCTGTTCAAGCTCTTCTCGCTGGCCTTCGCCTTCGGCTTCGGCTGGAACGCGCTCATCAACGAGGCCGGGGCCTGGGCGGCCCCGGCCGATCACCCGGAGGAAGCGCCCGTCGGAGAGGCGCCGAAGGCGACCCGATGAGCGGACCGGCCAAGCGTCCCGACCTGAGGCGGTTGGCCGAGCTGAGCTCGATCGCCCTCATCCTGCCCTCGTCGATCGCCGTCGGCCTGTTCATCGGCTACATGCTCGACCGCTGGCTCGGCACCGGGCCTTGGCTTCTCCTCGCCTTTACGGTCCTCGGCATCGTCTCCGGGCTGCTGAGCCTCTTCCGGGCCATCAAGAAGGCCATTAAGGAAGAGCCCCCTGAAGGTTGATACGCCTGACTGCCATTCCGGGCCTTCTCATAACGGCCCGGCGGTTTGCGTCCGCCCCATCGCTGTGCTACAAATCAAGCGATGGAGTCTCGTCGTCGAGGGCCGGTCCTGCCGCGTCTCGCCGCCGGGCTTTGCCTGACGATCCTCGCTTCCGGCGGCCTCGGCGCCCAGGACCCGCCGGCGGCCAAGACCGCGGCCCGGCCCCTCGCCCGCACGGGCCCCGAAGTCTCGCCCGAGGTCAGGATCGTGGCCCGGAGCCAGGAACGCGCCGGGGGCAGGCTCTATGCGGCGGGCGACGTCGAGATCCATTACGGCGAGCTCCTCCTCTTCGCCGACCGCGTCGAGTACGACCTCGAGACCAAGGACGTCCTGGCCGAAGGCAACGTCGTGGCCCAGTCCGGCGGCCAGGTCATCCGGGCCGAGCGCGTCCGCTACAATCTCGAATCCGGAAGGGCCACGATCGGCCGGGCCTCCGGGCTCGTCCAGCCGTCGCTGCTCGTCGAGGCCGAGACGATCGAGCGCAAGCAGGCCGGCCTCTACGCCCTGACGAAGGGACGCTTCACCGTCTGCGCCCAGCCGAACCCGCGCTGGAGCTTCGGCCTGTCGCGGGCCAACCTCAAGACGGGCGACTGGGTCGAGATGTGGAACGCGGTCGTGCGGATCAAGAACGTTCCGGTGTTCTACCTGCCCTACCTCCGCTATCCCTTGCGCGATCGGGCCACGGGCTTCCTCCTGCCCCGCCTCGGCTACGGGGGCGAGAAGGGGTTCGTGCTGTCGGAGAGCTTCTATTGGGCCATGGCCCCGAACATGGACGCCACCATCGGCCTCGATCACTACCCTTCGCGCGGCACGGGCGCCGGGCTCGAGTTCCGCTACCTTTTTCCGGGCGGGACCAAGGGCGAGCTCAACCTCTATTATTTCCTCGGGAGGAAGCGGGCCGACGCGATCGATCCGCGGAGCTCGTCCATCATCCGCCTCAACCATAACCAGGCCCTGCCCCTCGGCTTTACCTTGGTCGCCGACGTCGATTATCAGACCTCGTTCACCTTTCTCCGGGAGTTCGACGACAACTTCCAGCGGGCCCTGTCGTTCACCCGGACGACCCAGGTCTATCTCGCCCGATCGTGGCGGCGCTTCAACCTGAGCGCCCGGGCCTCCCGCTTCGAGACCTATTTCTCCCAGATCGACAACTCGAACGTCTCGACGCTGCTGCCCCAGGTCACCTTCAACGTCTTCAAGACCAAGCTCTTCGCCCCGCTCTATTTCTCCCTGGCCGCCTCGTTCTCCCGCTCGCAATACGGCTGGAAGTCGGACTACGCCGCGGGGACCGAGCGGCGCTCGTCGCGGCTGAGCCTCAACCCCACGCTCAGCCTGCCGTTCGCCTCGATCCCCTGGCTGACGGCGACGACGACCGTCACCGCCCATCTGAACTATTACGGCCAGAGCCTCGATCCGTCCTCCGGGGCGATCGTCGGCGAGCCGCTCTTCACCCGCAACTTCGCGGCCTCGGTCGAGATCGTCGGCCCGGTCTTCTACCGGCTCTTCCACGGCCGCGACGGCCGGGCCCGGCTCAAGAACATCATCGAGCCGTTCCTCACCTATTCCTATGACAGCCCGACCAACGCGGCCCAACGGATCGTGACCAACTTCGGCTTCTTTCGTTATCACCAGATGAGCTACGGCGTCACCGGCCGCTTCTTGTTCAAGGGCGCGGCCGAGCGGGCCGCCGTCGAGGTCCTGTCCCTGGCCCTCGGCCAGACCTATTACTTCTCGCCCGAGGACGGGCCCCTGTCGCTCTACCCCGTCGACGGCAAGCCCCCCCGCTTCTCCGAAGTGACGGGCACGCTCCGCTTCTATCCGCAGGCCCATTTCAGCCTCGACGCGTCGGCCTCCTACAACCCCTATTATAAGAACATGTCGAGCCTGCGGATCGGGGCCACGGCCGGGGTCAAGCCGGGCGGCGATTTCCTGAGCGTCAACTGGTTCACCAGCCGCAACTCCTGGGTGACGGGGATCGACCCCGAGCTCATCGCCCTCTACAACCGCGACCAGATCGGGGCCTTCGGCGGGCTGCGCTTTCGCCGGCTCGGCGTCGACCTCCAGCTCGAGGCCGACTACAACGTCCAGGACCGGCGGCTCCTCTATACCGGCGCCCAGCTGACCTACCACTACCAGTGCGTCGACATCCTGGTCGACGTCCGGTCCTTCCATTACCGGGCCCGGCCCGACACTCAGGTCCGGGTCTCGCTGGCCCTCGGCTCGATCGGCCGGACGCTCGACTTCCTCGGCGGGTTCGGGTTCTAGCCTGATCTATTCACGAATCGAGACGGCCTCCAGATGCGAGGCCCGAGGGGTGAAGCTGTACTCCTAGGTACTGCGAATCCCCGAGAACGAAGCAGATGGGGCCGGATCGGTTCGCCCGGAGGGTAAAAACGCCCGATTAAGGGGTAACGGAGAAAAAGGGCGTTTTTATGAATAGGTCAGGCGCTAGATGTTGAGCTCGAGCTGGGCTTCCTGGACCTCTTTGCGGTCGGCCTCGATGTCCGCGAGGAGGTCCGGGGTGATGTCGCCCGTCGGGTAGATGCCGTCGAAGCAGGCGGCGCAGAAGTTCTTGATCTTGGGGTTCTCCTGCTGGACCGCCTTCTTCAAGGCCGCGAGGGACTGGTAGATGACCCGGTCGGCCCCGATCTTCCGGGCCACGGCCTGCTCGTCGGCGTCCTGGGCCACGAACTCGGTCTTGGTCTGCATGTCGATGCCGTAGACGCAGGGATGGCGGAGCGGCGGGGAGTAGGAGGCGAAGTAGACCTTCTTGGCCCCGGCCTCGCGGAGCATCTCCACGATGGCCTTGGAGGTGTTGCCGCGGACGATGCTGTCGTCGACGAGGAGGACCTTCTTGCCCCTGATCTCCGAGGCGATGGGGTTGAGCTTCTGGCGGACCGAGGTTTTCCGCTTCTCGTCGGCCGGCATGATGAAGGTCCGGCCGATATAGCGGTTCTTGACCAGGGCCTCGCTATACTTCAGGTTGAGCCGCCGGGCGATCTCGATGGCCGCGTCGCGGGCCGAATCGGGCACGGGCACGACCACGTCGATGGGCAGCTTCAGCCGGCGGATGTCGGCGGCCAGCGACCGGCCGAGGTTGACCCGGCACTTGTAGACGTTGGCCTTGTCGATGAAGGTATCGGGCCGGGCGAAGTAGACCCACTCGAAGAGGCAGGGCGAGAGGCAGCCCTTGCGGATCCGTTTGCGGTGAAGGGTCCGGGATTTGTCGATGAAGATGACCTCGCCCGCTTCGACGTCCTTGATCTCGCCGAAGTTCATGATGTTCAGGCTGACCGTCTCCGAGGCCACGGCGTAGGAGGGGAGGAGGCCGTCGCGCCGGATGCCGTAGACGAGGGGCTTGATGCCGTAGGGATCGCGGAAGGCGACCAGGCCCTGCCCGGCGATGTAGGCGACGACCGAATAGCTGCCCCGGACCTTGGCCGTGACCGCCTCGACGGCGCGGAAGATGTGCCCCGGCTCGAGCGTCCGCGTCCGCTCGTGGGCCAGGGACTCGGCGAACAGGTTGAGGATGATCTCCACGTCGCAGTCCGAATTGAGCAGCCGGTGCTGGTCGCGGTAGAGCTCGTCGCGGAGCTCGCGGTAGTTGGCCACGTTGCCGTTGTGGGCCATGATGATGCCGAAGGGCGAGTTGAGCTGGAAGGGCTGGGCGTCCTCGCCGCCGCCGCCCCCGATCGTCGGGTAGCGGGTGTGGCCGACGCCGATGGAGCCCGTCAGGTGCTCGACCGCCTCGGGCGTGAAGATGTCATGGACGAGGCCGTTGCCCTTCTTGGCGTGGAAGCGACCGTCGAAAGTGATGATGCCGGCCGAGTCCTGGCCGCGGTGCTGGATGGCCAGGAGCCCCTGGTACAGGTCCCGTATCACGGGGCCGTTGCCCCAGATGCCGATGACGCCGCACATCGTCAGGCCTTGAGGGGCCGGCCGGGGTCGACGACGGCCTCGTCGATGATCATGACCGGGATGTCGTCCTTGATGGGGTAGACCCGCTGGCAGGAGACGCACTTCAGGCCCTTCTCGTCGGCCGTGAGCTTGACCTCGCCCTTGCACAGGGGGCAGGCCAGGATGGCCAGAAGCGCAGGGCTGATCGGCATGGCGTATTCCATCTTCCAGAATAGCCGGACGCCGGCCGGGCGTCAAGCCGCCGGGCCGCCCTAATCCAGCCCCAGGCGAAGGCTCAGGCTCCACTCGGCCGTCGCTCCGTTGTTGCCCGGCGCCGGAGGGAGGTTTATAATCGGGCCGTGCTCTACTTCGCCTTCGCCTCCAATCTCGACCGGGGCCAGATGAAACGCTGGTGCCCGGCCAGCCGCTTTCTCAAGACCGCCGTGCTCCCCGGCTTCCGGTTCGTCTATGACGGCTTCTCCGTGACCTGGGACGGCGCCGTCGGCAACATCGTCAAGTCGGACGCCGAGAGCGTCTGGGGCGCCCTCTACGAGATCACCGAGCGGGACCTGCGGACGCTCGACGCCTTCGAGGGCTACCCGCGAAGCTACGACCACCGCGAGGTCGAGGTCAAGGACCGGGACGGGAAGACTTACCAGGCCATGACGTATTTCCGGACCGGCCGGGCCCTGGGCCAGCCGCACCCGGATTACGAGCGGATCGTGGTCGACGGGGCCAAGGAATGCGGCCTGCCGGATGATTATATCGACCGGGCCCTGCGCGTCGCGCGCATCTGACGGGCCGGGAACCCTCGTTCAGAACCTGTAGCGGAGGCCCACCCGCAGGGACGTCCCCGAGATGTTGATGCGGGCCTGCCGGGCGTCGACAACGCCTTCTTCGGCCGGCAGGGCCCCCCTGACGAAGATCAAGGGGTAGGCCGTTTCGCCGCCAGCCGTCTTGTGGAAGAAGAACAGGGTGCCTGCCTCGGTCACCTCGTCCCCGGACGAGTTCCGATAGACGTTCCGGCCGGTCAGGCGATGGAAGCTGGCGACGCGCAGCCCCGCTTCCACGAAGAGGATGGTCCGGGGCGCGACGTCCCACTCCCCGCCGAAGGCCGCCTCGGCGCCGAGCCCCGTCGTCGAGGCCGATCCCTTCCATTGTTCCCACGCCTCGGCGCCCTCGCGGCGGAAAAGGTAGCCGGCCTTGACGGCATAGAGGCCAAGCGCGCCACGAACATAGAGGCCCTCGCCCGGGTAGTAGCGGACCAAGGCCTTGACCGGGACGGCCCGGACCCAGGGGTCGGTCGAGAACGACTCCAGGGGAAGGGCGCCCGCGAGCTCGATCCGGCCCTTGTTCGAGCCGCGCAGGAAATCGGCCCCGACGCCGAACGAGAGCCGCGGGGAGAAGCGGTAGGACAGCTCGAAACCGACGATCCCGGCGAGGTTCAGGAGGTCCGGCTTGTCCACGCTCGTAAGCCCGTTCTCCGCGGCGAGCCAGGCCGCATAGCCGCGGATCCCGTCGTTGAGATCGTGGGGGTCCAGCGTCGCGATGCCGGCCGAGAAGGAGAACTCGAGCGGGACCGTCCCGGTCCGGAACTCGGGAGGCTTGATGCGGACCCTCCTCGTCCGGCGCGGAGTCGGCTCGCGGGCCGGCGTCCTCTCCGCGGGCCGGCCCGCCCCGACTCCCGCCGGAGGGGTCTCGGCCAGGACCGTGACCAGGCTTTCGTGGATCCAACCGCCGATGACCCCGCCGTCCTCCAGCGTATAGCGGACGAAGTACCACTCGCCCTCTTTCCGGTCGGCTTCGAGAACGGTGCCCGCGGGGATCTGCTGGACGATGGAGCTGCCGATGTCGGGCTTCTCGCGGAGGTTGGCCTGCTCGGCCGCGACCTTGAGCTTGATCATCCGCCCCGGAGGGTTCTGGGCGGCCCCGGCGGCTGCTCCAAGGGCCAGGATCACGACGAGGGAAAGAACGGCAAGTTTGATGCGCATGGCGGGTTCACCCTGTCCGGATTATAGGCGAACTCGCGACTGCGCGACAAGGGCGCAAAGAGAGGACGGTTTAGGGCGCGGAGGTAAGAGAGGGAAGGCGACCCGAACGGCGCGGCGCCCGGATCCGGCCCGGGCGCCGCCGCCAAGGAGGAAGAAACCCCCGTTCCTAGAACCTGTAGCCGAGGGACGCGCCGATGTAGTTGATGTCCAGGAAATCGAACCCCTCTTCATTCAAGGCGATCATGTAGGCCGTGACCTGGAGCGGTCCGAACCGGTAGCCGATGTTGATCTTGGGGGCGATGTTGCCGGTCTCCGATCCGCCGTCGCTGGAGATCGCCCAAGGCAGGACGGCCCCGGCGCCGAGGAAGAAGCCGCCGATGCGGTAGTTCAGAATGACCCCCGGATAGACCATCGTCCCGCCGCTCATGAACACGGCCATGACCTCCGGGCTGATCTCGAAGGACCTGCCCATGAGGACGCCCAGCCTGACGTCCGGTGCGAACCAGGCCTTGTCGAACGAAGTGCCCTGGAAGACGTTCGTCTGGACGCCCGCGTTCAGGCTGAAGCTGATCTTCTTGTCCTGGGCCCAGGCCGGGCCGGCGGCCGCGACCGCCACGATCCCGACCACCAGAAGCGCCGCGAAAAACTTTTTCATCAGAACCTCCTCTCGATCGAATTTGCCCGGCTGTGCCAGGCGCCTATGAATTTAGTCGGGAGGGGAGCCCGAGTTGTCAGGATTCTGTCAAGACGGCGTCAAGATTAGTCGTATTCCGCCCAATGCTTGATCGCGAGGTCGGCCGGCCTCCGGGCCGCCAGGGCCTGGACGAAGAGCTCGGCCGCCTGGAGGTTGGTCAGGATGGGGATCGAGTAGTCCACGGCCAGCCGGCGCAGCCGGTAGGCCGAGTTGTACTCGACCCGTTTCGCGGGATTGGGGATGGAGATGACGAGATCGATCCGGCCGCCGGCGATAAAGTCGCGGATGTTCGGGCCGCGGCGCTCGTGGACCTTGTACAGGCGGGTGTTGCCGACGCCGTTCGCCTTGAGGAAGGCCGAGGTCTTGTCGGTGGCGAAGATCCGGTAGCCCAGCCCGGCCAGGG